>RCMZ01000028.1_pt1 | contig 89401 bp, 75 predicted proteins | sample 2041141 | NCBI WGS metagenome assembly RCMZ01 (sample SAMN09708263, study PRJNA481090) | Wastewater metagenome, whole genome shotgun sequencing project. | biome: sewage; isolation source: Davis station wastewater (DW) | place: Antarctica: Davis Station | collected 2010-03-01 | reverse complement strand
CGCGTTCTTCAACGCTGAGTTCGGTATATGACATAGGGGCAGCACCGTACCGGAAAGGTCAGGTGTTGCACTCAGTTTTTGCCGCCGCCAAGCATCAGGTCAACAGGGTCGAGAGGCGCATCGTCTTGAACACCTTGGTGAGCGTTACATGGATCAGTTGCTTCGCCTGCAGGTAATTGAATTCTTTACGCATGCAATACCAGGTACCGCTACATCACTTTCTCGAGCGGCGGCTTTCATTATCGGTGGGTATTGGGTTATTCAGGGTAGTTGGCAGCTTGGTGCATTAATAGCCTTTTCGACATATCTAGGCATGGCAGTCGGCCCTGTACAGAGCTTGCTTGGCTTGTACGTAGCGTTGCAGCGCATGAGTGTAAGTTTGGAGAGAGTCATGGAACTGCGTGATGAGTCTCCAGCGGTTGTGTCGCCGCTTGAACCGCAGCCCTTACCAGTGGGGCGAGGTGAATTGTTTCTCGATGATGTTTGGTTTCGTTACGACGGGCGTCAAAGCGCAGTCTTGTGTGGTATTCAGGCGACGATTCCGCCTGGAAGCAAGGTGGCGCTGAGCGGATCGTCCGGTGCTGGGAAATCCACTCTTATTGATCTACTGCAGCGCTTTCAAGATCCCGAACAGGGCCGCATTCTGCTCGATGGTATCGATCTACGTGAATTAGATCTCTCGGAGTTGCGACGAGCTGTCGCCGTGGTTAGCCAGGATATTGTTCTTTTTCGGGGTAGCCTCGCTAGCAACTTGGTTTATGCCGCACCCAATGCGAACCGCTGGGAAATTGAAGAGGCTGCTCGGCTCGCCCGTTTGGATGAGCTGATTGCAACACTCCCTCAAGGTCTCGATAGCCCTCTTGGGGAGCGCGGCCAGCAGCTATCCGGTGGGCAGAAACAGCGCGTTGCCATAGCTAGGGCTCTCCTCCAGAAGCCTCGTATCTTAGTGTTGGATGAAGCTACTTCGGCGGTTGACGAGTTAACCGAGCAAGAGGTAATTGCTGCAATCGATAACCTCTTCGGAGGTTGGACTCGGATTCTGATTAGTCATCGCGCATCGACTCTTGCTAACGCGGATGTTCATTTGGAGCTTCATGAGGGGAAACTAAGGTCATTCAAGGGCCGAAGCGTAACCGACTCGTGAGCCACGAGTTTCAAGTCGAGAACTACTGCTGTGTATACAACCCTGAGCGAGGAGGTATCTATGAGTGCTTTGCGGGTAGTAGTGCTCGGTGCTGGGCCCGCCGGTGCAGCAGTCGCCATTGGGTTACGCCGACTTGGTTTTGATGTTTACGTCGTGAGCGAGTGGCGACGCTTCTCTGCCGTAGAGGGCGTATCGGTCAGGGTGCTTGAAGGTCTGCGTCGGGCTGGAATGTCACGGGCAGTCGCTTGTGCAGACTCTGTCTCTTCTAGGCAGGTGTTGTGGAATGGGACACCAAGTGTGCGTAACCAAGAGTTCCTGCTTGACCGTCCTCGCTTCGATGCAGCCTTGCGTGATGATATGAGAATCGCCGGTGTTGAGTTGGTAGAAGCTCGAGTGCGGGAAGTAAATAGCGACGAATCGGGTCATCGTATTCTGCTAGACAGTTCAAGCTCGAAAAGATGGTTAGAGGCGGATTTCCTAGTCGAAGCGCGCGGTCGCCAAGCGCCTCTTGGCGGGAGCCGGCTGCGTGGGCCCGAAACTGTAACTTTGCTGAATCAATGGCAAGGCGATGCAGGTAGGTGTGGCTCAGCTGTGGAAAGCTTAGAGGACGGCTGGTCATGGATGGCTAGGCTGGCTGATGGTCGTTGTTTCTGGCAGCTTTCTCTGGATGCGAAAAGCACCTCCCTTCCTGCTCGAGACGAAATAGCGACGTATTGCATTCAGAGGTGCGCGGAGTCGACATTGGCCCTTGAACTTTTTGGCATGCCCACGCATGAGGGCGGCAGGGCGTTTGCGCGTAGCAGTACAGCGACTCTGGCTTTCGAGACTGGGGGGGCCAATTGGCTGCGAGTTGGCGATGCTGCCATGGCGGTCGACCCACTGTCTGGGAATGGCATTTTTCAGGCGCTTTCTTCTGCTCTTCAGGCTCCGGCTGTGATTAACACACTCCTGACCTGTCCAGAAAAAAGCAGCCTTGCTTTGGGTTTTCATCAGCAGAGGATTGAGCAACTTTTTCTGCGCTTCGCGCGGACTGGGAGAGATTTTTATGCTCTTGAACGGCACTGGGCCGCTGAAGATTTTTGGGCTGCTCGTAGTGACTGGCCGGATGCCCGCCCTCTGCACGCTCCGCCTTGTTTCGACAGCCTCAAGGTAAAGCGGGTTGCGGTCTTGAAGGACAATCTCATCGATGAGTCAGATGTGGTTGTGAGTGATGACCAGCCGCTTGGCATGTGGCATTTGAATGGAATCGAACTGGCACCGCTGGTGGGTCGACTGCAAGCTGGCGAAAACTTCAGGGCTATATCGGAAGGCTTGTCTAGAAGTCAGAGCACCATGCTTCTCACGTGGCTGCATGCTCAGGGATACCAGGAAGCCTGAGTCTTCAAGACAAAACTCTCGCCGTCTAAATGACAAGAGCTGGTTTATCCGTCGGGCGTAGACCGGTCTAGTCGCTGCGAAACTTTCGATTGCCTCTGTCCGCCAGCCATGGTCCGCAGGGGCCGCCATCTAGGTTTATCTTGAGAGTCTATACCTGAGCGGATTAACGGTTGAGGCTCTAGTTGCTCGCGCATGTGTGTTTTTGAACAGCGTTCAGAGAGGTGTGTTCAATTGCCTTGTTCGAATAGAAATAAGTGTTCACGTGCTTGTACGTGAGAAACATCAGCACACCCTCTTTTAAGCTATATATAGCATAGCCGATTTTCCACCGAGAAGGCTTCATCGTTCCCTTTGCGAGAGTGCAAAGTGGAACTAAACGAGGCGCTTGGATTGGTAATAAGGGATATCAGGCAGTCACGAGGGCTGCCGCAGGAAGGTCTTGGCCCAAGCCAGAGCTATATCAGCGCACTCGAGCGGGGAAAATGGAAAGCATCCTTAGATAAACTCGAGCAAATTGCTGACGTTTTGTCTATCCATCCCACAACGCTCCTTCTCCTCGCCTATCTCAAGAAGGACCCCTCGCTGGATCCGGAAATGTTCATCGCGCAGATCCAGGCAGAGCTCAATGACCATTAGAAACAGCACTAATTAATTTTGGTCAGTGCTCCACTAGCAAGGCCTGCGAAGCATTCGCAGTGACTCAGCGCCCTCGCCAGAGTCGGATTGCATGTCGTCCTCCCAGGTAGGAGCAACGCCGAATCGTGTCGAGAGCCAGACGCCCGTGATCACTTCACCTGCACCGCTAGAATTTTCTCAATAGCGTCGCGAAAACCGGGCTTGTGGATGCCCTGAGAAGTGATGAGCCTCTTGTTATAAGAAGAACTTTATTTGCTGCCTCATAACAGGAAATCGGCTGGCGATACCTGACAAGAAGCGATCAGAGGAACACTTATAAAAAGTTAGGTTTGGGAGCCTAAACTTGACCCAAAACCAGCAAACCTAACTAAAATCTCTGCACTGACACAGGATTGAGGGGTAGAGATATGCCAGGCCGACTGGAAAGCTAGTAGTCATGAGGGTTCAGCTGCAAATCGTAAAACGTGACTAAAATTTAATGGCGCAGAGTGCGAAATTGAGCCATGGATTAACGCGTGCCCGTGACAGAGAAAAAGGAACGCGCCCAGGCGAGAAAACCGCCTCGCGCGCATGGGCCAAAGCTACCGGAATGCGGCCTGCAGGGCAAACCGCGAGCGCCGTGCGGGGCCGTGCGGCACGCACCAGGGCGCCACGGCAAACAGCGCCGCAGCAGGCCGCGGCACTCGTCGGCACAGCTGGCACTTGGCCACACTTCAAGGCATGCTTGGCGCCCCGCGCGAAGCCGACTACTGTCACAGTAACGCCGTCCTCTCTATTGCAGCCGTTTTTGCAGGATCACGCCTTAAGTGCTCGAGCCCGTTACCACGTCTTCTGCGTCGCCCACGGATGATCGTCGCACACCACCGCGCAGCCGCTGGTTCAAAGGCCTGTTGCTGGGCCTGCTGCTGACTATGGCGGCGCTGCTGCTCTGGCAGCTGCGCCAGGAGTTTGCCCAGCAACTGCAGCATCAACGCCAGCGCAGCTACGACTACGCCGCGCAAATCAGCGGCCAATTGGCCCTGAACCTCGAATTGCAGGTGCAAAGCACCCTCGAATTGTTGCGTCAGCACGCCCTGCGTCCGGCCCCTGGCGAGCAGAGCGACGCCTTGCTGCAGCGCCTGCAAGGCGCGTGGCCGGGACTGCTCGGCCTGGCCTGGCTCAGCCCGGAAGGCGGCTTGCTAGCCGACAGCGCCGCCAACCCAGACGATCTGCCCTACCTGCTCAGCCTGCCAACCCGCGCGGGCGCACAGGCCTATTACCTGAGCCGCGGGCCACAGGCGGATAGCCCGCTATACCTGCTGTTTCGCCAGCCCGCCAGCGTACGGCCGGGCGGTTTCTGGGTTGCACGCCTGAGCCCGGACGCCCTGCAGCAATTGTTGCCGCAGCAGTTGCCCGAACATCAGCACTGGCGGCTGGAGGAGCGCAGCAGCGAGCGCCTGATCGCCCACAGCGCCGTGCATGCCGACGACAACCTAGCCGCCGCCCACAGTACCCGCGTGCTGCCCCTGGCCAACAGCGACTGGCAGCTGCGCGGCCTACTGGACGTGGCCCAACTGCGCGCCCAACTGCTGCCTGCCCTGCTCGGCAAGTTGCTGCTGTTTATCATCTGCAGCGCCATGACCCTGCTCACCCTCACGGTGCTGCAACGCGAACAACGCTGGCTGCGCGCCAGCCACGCCAGCTCACGGCGCGCCCTGGATCAAGCCGCCATCGCCCTCGGCTCGATCGAAGAACGGGTGCTGCTGACCGACGACCAGGACCGCATCAGCTACCTCAACCCGCAAGCCGAACAGCTGCTGGGGAAAACCTTCAGCCAGGTCCGCGGCGTTCCCCTGGAGACATTGCTGCCGGGCCTGGCCCTGCGCCTGCGCGACCGCGGCGACGCGAACGACGCGAACGACGCCGAGGAATTTTTGCTGGAGCTGACGCAGGACGGCCAGGCCCGCACCTTCAGCGTCAGCCGCAGCGCTCTGGGTGCTGCCGACGCGCACCACGGCTACGTCTGGATGTTGCGCGACATCAGCGCCGAACAGCAGGCACGCCGTGGCCTGGAGCAAACCCAGCGGCGCTATCAGGAGATTTTCGAAGGCACCGGCACGGCGCTCTGCGTACTCGACCTGTCCGACCTGCATAGCCATTTGCAGGCGCTTGGCCTCAGTAGCCAGGACGACCTGAGCCAATGGCTCAATGCCAACCCGCAGGCTCACAGTGGCTTGCTAAAGTGCCTGCGCGTGAGCGAAATCAACCGCGTGACCGAGCGCCTGCTCGGCGTCACCTCGGCCGAGCAGACCTGGCAACTACTGATTGGCCATGGCCCACTGCGCGACGGCGGGATTCGTCAGCAGCTGATCAGCTGTGCCCTCAGCGGCCAGCGTCAGCTGGAGGCCGAAATCAAGATCAACACCGCCCAGGGCCATATGCGCTACCTGTGGCTGGTGATGCAATTGCCGGAGCTGATCGAGGACTACCACGCCGTCACCCTCAGCATCAGCGATATCACCACCCGCAAACGCATCGAGCTGTCGCTGATCGAGCGGGAAAACTTCTGGTCGGATGTGGTCAAGGCCATTCCCGACACCCTGTACGTGCATGACATCCCCGGCAAGCGGGTGATGTTCAGCAACAACCACCTCGGCCCGCAACTGGGCTACAGCAAGAGCGAGATGCGCCAACTGGGCGAGCGCTTGTGGGAGAAAATCCTCCACCCCGACGACCAAGAACTCTACGGCCGCATGCGCAGCCTGCAGCAAGTGGTCAGCGATGGGCAGCTGCTGCAATGCCAGTTGCGCTGGCGCCACCGCGACGGCAGCTGGCACTGGTTCGAGATCCGCGAACAGGCCCTGAGCCGCGATAGCCACGGCCACGTCAGCCGCCTGATCGGCATCGCCAAGGATGTCACCGAGCAGATCGAGGCCAGCGAATCGCTGCGTGAAAGCGAGCGGCGCTATCGCCTGTTGGCGGAAAGCACCAGCAACGTGATTTTCTCCACCAACCGCCAGCTGGAGCTGGTGTATGTCAGCCCCTCGGTGGAGAAGACCCTGGGCTACAGCACCGAATGGATCATGCAGCACGGTTTCTTTGCCACTGCCGCCAACCGCAATCAGTTGGATAGTCTGTATCAACTGCTGGAGCAGATCCGTCAGGGCCTCAGCGAGCCGACGCTGCTGGCGCGCCTGCGCAGCGAGCTGCCGACCCAGCTATTCATGTTCGACTGCCTGCACGCCAACGGCCTGAAGGTACCAACCGAACTGAGCATGACCCTGATGTGGGACGAATACGGCCACTTCGAAGGACTGCTCGGCATTGGCCGCGACATTACCCAACAGCGCCAGGCGACCAAAGACCTGCGCATGGCGGCCACGGTGTTCGAGCACTCCACCGCGGCCATTCTGGTCACCGACCCGGCCGGCTATATCGTCCAGGTCAACGAAGCCTTCAGCCGCATCAGCGGCTACGCCAGCAGCGACGCCCTGGATCAACTGCCGAGTCTGCTGACCAGCAGCCAGGTGCCCGCCGAACAACTGCACTTTATCCTCGACCAGCTGCGCCACAGCGGCAGCTGGGAGGGCGAGGTGCGCCTCAAGCGCAAGGGCGGCGGCGACTACCCGGCCTGGGTCGGGATCACCGCGGTGCAGGACGATGAAGGCGACCTGGTCAGCTACGTGGCCTTCTTCAGCGACATCAGCGAGCGCAAGGCCAGCGAGCAACGCATCCACCGCCTGGCCTACTACGACCCGCTGACCCTGCTGCCCAACCGCACCCTGTTCCAGGACCGCCTGCACACCGCCCTGCAGGCCGCCGACCGGCATCAGCAGTGGGTGGTGCTGATGTTCCTCGACCTCGACCGCTTCAAGCCGATCAACGACTCCCTCGGCCATGCCGCCGGCGACCGCATGTTGCAGGACGTGGCCCGGCGCCTGCTGGGTTGCGTCAGCGAAGACGACACCGTGGCGCGCATGGGTGGCGACGAGTTCACCTTGCTGCTGCAGGCGCGCAGCACCCGTGAGGGCGCGCTGAACCGCGCCATCCATGTGGCCGAGCTGATTCTCGCCAGCCTGACCCAGGCGTTTATCCTTGAAGGCCGCGAGTTCTTCGTCACCGCCAGTATCGGCATCGCCCTCAGCCCGCAAGACGGCCAGGAGCTGAGCCAGCTGATGAAGAACGCCGACACGGCCATGTACCACGCCAAGGACCGCGGCAAGAACAACTTCCAGTTCTACCAGGCGGATATGAACGCCACCGCCCTGGAACGCCTGGAGCTGGAAAGCGACCTGCGCCACGCCCTGGAGCAGGGCGAGTTCATCCTCTATTACCAGCCGCAATTCTCCGGCGACGGCAAACGCCTGATCGGCGCCGAGGCCCTGTTGCGCTGGCAGCACCCGCGCCGTGGCCTAGTGCCGCCGGATGACTTTATCCCGGTGCTGGAGGAGCTGGGCCTGGTGGTGCAAGTCGGCGATTGGGTGCTGGCCGAGGCCTGCCGTCAGTTCATGGCCTGGCAGACCGCGGAAGTGCGCCTGCCGAAAATCTCCATCAACCTGTCCGCCCGCCAATTCGTCGACGGCCAGCTGGAGCAGCGAGTAGCCGAGACCCTGCGCAGCAGCGGCATAGCCGCCAGCTCCCTAGAGCTGGAAATGACCGAAAGCATGCTGATGCAGGATGTCGACCAGGCACTCAGCACCTTGGTGCGCCTCAAGCAACTGGGCGTCGGCATCGCCATTGACGACTTCGGCACCGGCTACTCGTCACTCAACTACCTCAAGCAGTTCCCCATTGATGTGCTGAAGATCGATCGCAGCTTCGTCGACGGCCTGCCCGATGGCGAACAGGATGCGCAGATCGCCCGCGCCATCATCGCCATGGCCCACAGCCTGAACCTGGCGGTGATTGCCGAAGGGGTGGAAACCCAGGCGCAACTGGACTTCCTGCGCGACCACGATTGCGACGAGATCCAGGGCTACCTGCTCGGCCGGCCGATGCCGGCGGCCCAGTTTGCTGCCCAGTTCAGCGGCACCGCGCTGTTTATGCTCAGCTAGGATCTGCTGCCGTAACAGCAACGGCCCGTATGGGCCGTTTTTACGTCGTGTGAGCGCCACTTGTCCGCGACATGACTGACCTTCATATGCCAGCCGGCGACGGATGCGGTAGAATCCGCCCCCTCTTTCAACCGCCCAGCTGATTTTTCTCAGGGGATTACCATGTTCAGCCGTGAAACGACTCTCGCCAACTACGATGCCGACCTGTTTGCCGCCATGGAGCAAGAAGCCCAGCGCCAGGAAGAGCACATCGAGCTGATCGCCTCGGAAAACTACACCAGCCCGGCGGTGATGGAAGCCCAAGGCTCGGTACTGACCAACAAGTACGCCGAAGGTTATCCGGGCAAGCGTTACTACGGCGGCTGTGAATACGTCGACGTGGTTGAGCAACTGGCCATCGACCGCGCCAAGCAGCTGTTCGGTGCCGACTACGCCAACGTCCAGCCGCACGCCGGCTCCCAGGCCAACGCCGCCGTGTTCCAGGCGCTGGTCAAGCCGGGCGACACCGTACTGGGCATGAGCCTGGCACACGGCGGCCACCTGACCCACGGCGCCAGCGTCAACTTCTCCGGCAAGATCTACAACGCCGTGCAGTACGGCATCACCGACGCCGGCCTGATCGACTACGACGAAGTCGAGCGCCTGGCCGTCGAGCACCAGCCGAAGATGATCATCGCCGGCTTCAGCGCCTACTCGCAGGTACTGGACTTCGCCCGCTTCCGCGCCATCGCCGACAAGGTCGGTGCCTACCTGTTCGTCGACATGGCCCACGTGGCCGGTCTGGTTGCCGCCGGCGTGTACCCGAACCCGGTACCGTTCGCCGACGTGGTCACCACCACCACCCACAAGACCCTGCGCGGTCCACGTGGCGGCCTGATCCTGGCCCGTGCCAACGAAGCGCTGGAGAAGAAGCTCAACTCCGCGGTATTCCCAGGCGGCCAAGGCGGCCCGCTGGAGCACGTGATCGCGGCCAAGGCCGTGTGCTTCAAGGAAGCCCTGCAGCCTGAGTTCAAGACCTACCAGCAGCAAGTGGTGAAGAACGCCCAGGCCATGGCCAGCGTGTTCATCGAGCGCGGCTTCGACGTGGTCTCCGGCGGCACCCAGAACCACCTGTTCCTGCTCTCGCTGATCAAGCAAGACATCACCGGTAAAGACGCCGACGCCGCCCTAGGTCGCGCCTTTATCACCGTGAACAAGAACAGCGTGCCGAACGACCCACGTTCGCCGTTCGTCACCTCCGGTCTGCGCATCGGTACTCCGGCCGTCACCACCCGAGGCTTCCAGGAAGCCGAGTGCCGCGAGCTGGCTGGCTGGATCTGCGACATCCTTGCTGACCTCAGCAACGACGCCGTGATCGACGCCGTACGCGAGAAGGTCAAGGCCGTCTGCGCCAAGCTGCCGGTGTACGGCAACTAAGCGTCAGCGTTTCTGCTGTAGAAAAAAGCCTGGCCGATGCCGGGCTTTTTTCTGCCTGGGCTTTGCCGTAGGGTGCACCGTACCGCATCTAAAGACCGCTCCCATGACCCCGGACCAAGCCCCAAAGCCTGCTCGCCGCCATCTCGAACGGCCAAGCAAGGAGCAGATCAAACTGCTGCCGCCGTTCGATGCCTTGCCGCGCCAGCACATTCATGTGCTGCGCACGGCGGAGGACTTTGCCTTCGCCCTGGCGCAGCTGCGCAACGAGCCGTTCATCGGCTTCGATACCGAATCCAAGCCCTGCTTCACCAGCGATGCGCCCCGCACCGGCCCGCATGTGTTGCAGTTCGCCACCCGCGAGCAGGCGTTTATCGTGCAACTGAATAGCGAGCCACCGCTGGATTTCCTCCGCGAGGTGATCGAGTCGCCGCACATGGTCAAGGTTGGCTTTGGCCTCAAATCCGATCGCGGCCCCCTGCAACGCAAGCTGGGGCTGCAGCTTGGCGCCTCGATCGACCTGGCCACCGGCATGCGCAAACTCGGCTACAAACAGGCCGTGGGGGTGCGCACCGTCGTGGCCATCGCCCTGGGGCGGCGTCTGCACAAAGCGAAATTGGCGACCACCTCCAACTGGGCGGCCATCAGCCTGTCCGAGGGCCAGGTGCAGTACGCCGGGGAAGATGCCTTCGCCGCCCTGGCGGTGTTCTATGCGCTGGGCCTGGGCGACCGTCCGCCCAGTTAGTGGGTCGCCTCGGCAAAGCCCTGGCGAATCTGCGCCTCGGGCAGGTTGTCGCCAATAAACACCAGCACGCTTTCGCGCACCTCGTCCGCCGCCCACGGGCTGTCGTAGTCGAAACCGTACAGCCGCAGCACGCCCTGAAACACCATACGACGGTCTTCGCCGGCCACGCTCAGCACGCCCTTGTAGCGCAGCAGCGAATTGCCGTGGGTCTCCAGCAGTTGCTCCATAAAGGCGCTGAGCCGGTCCAGGTCCAGTGGTTTGTCTGACTTGAGCACCAGGGTGGCGATGCGGTCCGGCGTGCTGGCGGCAGGCAGCAGCGGACGCAGGGTCAGTGCCGGGCCGATGTCGGCATTCAGGTTGAAACCGCGAATATCCAGCAGCTCGGCGAGATCGATGCTGCCGTGCTCGACCACCCGGATCGGCGCGCGGCGGTTGATCCGCTGCAGGCGCTGACTCAGCGCATCAATGTGGGCGGCCTCGACCAGATCGGTCTTGCTTAGCAGGATGCGGTCGGCGAAACCGACTTGGGCCTGGGCGATTGGCTCCTGCAGGTGGCGCTCGGCGTTGGCCGCATCCACCAGAGTAATGATGCCGTCCAGCACATAACGGCTGCACAGCTCGTCGTCGGCAAAAAAGGTCTGCGCCACCGGCGCCGGGTCGGCCAGACCGGTGCACTCGATCACTAGGCGATCAAAGGCCAGCTCACCGCTGTCGAGTTTATCCAGCAGCAGGTACAGCGCCCGCTCCAGCTCAACGTGGATCGAACAACAGACGCAGCCGTTGGCCAGGGTCATTACCTCGACCGGCGCGCCGCCGAGCAACTGGCTGTCGATTGGCGTATCGCTGTACTCGTTCTCGATCACCGCCAGTTTCAGGCCGTGCTCGGCCTGCAGCAGGTGCTTGAGCAGGGTGGTCTTGCCGGCACCGAGAAAGCCGCTGAGCACGGTGACGGGAATGGGTTGGGACATTACGACTCCTGAAGACGAAACGCGCCACGACTGGCGTGGCGCGTGGTGTATATCCGCCAGGCCGTAGTCTTGCGTTGGGCTTCGGCGCTGCGCGCCTCAACCCAACCTACGCGCCCGGCTAGCAACAACGCACGGGGCGACCCTTACCACCGCCATAGCGGGCTTCCTGGCGTTCGCGAAAGAACGCCTCGTAGCTCATCAGCGGCTGGTCCGGGTGCTGGGTCTGCATATGTTGCACATAGGTGTCGTAGTCGGGCATGCCTACCAGCATGCGGGCGGCCTGGCCGAGGTACTTGCCCATCCGGCTGAGATCATTGAACACAGCATTCTCCTCCATGGGTTGCCGGGCCTGCAGCGCAGCCCCGGCAGTCGGGCGACTCAAGCATCCGGCTGGGCCTGGAACGCGGTTTCCTTATCGCTGCGCTCCGGACGAATCCAGGCCGCGCGCCCCACTTTCAGGGCGTAGAACAGGATGCTGAACACCACCACCAGGAACAGCACACTGAGCGTGGCGTTGGTGTAGGCGTTCATGATCACGTTCTGCATCTGCCCGAGATCCTTGGCCGGGGCGAGGATCTGTCCCGCGTCCAGGGCAGTCTCGTATTTCTTCGCCAGGGCCAGGAAGCCGATCGCCGGGTTGGCGTCGAACAGCTTGATCAGGCTCGCCGCCGTGGTGCAGATCAGCAGCCAAACCGCCGGCAGCAGGGTGACCCAGACGTACTGCTGACGCTTCATTTTGATCAGCACCACGCTGCACAGCATCAGGGCAATACCGGCGAGCATCTGGTTGGAGATGCCGAACAGCGGCCACAGGGTATTGATGCCGCCCAACGGATCGATCACACCCTGGTACAGCAGGTAGCCCCACAGCGCCACGCAACCGGCGGTGGCCAGCACGTTGGCACCCCAGGAGTCGGTGTGCTTGAGCGCCGGTACGAAGGTGCCCAGCAGGTCCTGCAGCATAAAGCGCCCGGCACGGGTGCCGGCATCCACCGCGGTGAGGATAAACAGCGCCTCGAACAGAATGGCGAAGTGGTACCAGAAGGCCATGCTGTTCTGCCCCGGCAACACCTGATGGAGGATCTGCGCGATGCCTACCGCCAGGGTCGGCGCCCCACCGGCCCGGTTGAGGATGCTGCTCTCACCGATGTCGCGGGCGACGGCATCCAGCGCCTCGGGGGTGATGGCAAAGCCCCAGCTGCTGACCGTGGCGGCCACGCTGGCAACGTCGGCGCCGACGATGGCGGGCGGGCTGTTCATGGCGAAGTACACGCCGGGTTCGATGATCGAAGCCGCGACCATGGCCATGATCGCCACCATGGACTCCATCAGCATGCCGCCGTAACCGATGTAGCGGGCATGGGACTCATTGGCCAGCAGCTTGGGCGTGGTGCCCGAGCTGATCAGCGCATGGAAGCCCGACACCGCACCACAGGCGATGGTGATAAACAGGAACGGAAACAGCGCCCCCTTCCACACCGGGCCGGTGCCGTCGGTGAACTGGGTCAGCGCCGGCATCTTCAGCTCGGGCGCGAGGATCAGGATGCCGACAGCCAGGGCCGCGATGGTGCCGATCTTGAGAAAGGTCGACAGGTAGTCGCGTGGTGCGAGGATCAGCCACACCGGCAGCACCGCGGCGACAAAGCCGTAGCCCACCAGCATCCAGGTGATCTGCTCGCCAGTGAAGGTAAACACCACCGACCAGTAGGGGTCGGTGGAGATCGCCCCGCCCAGCCAGATCGAGGCCAGCAACAAGGCCACGCCAATCAGGGAAATCTCACCAATGCGGCCGGGGCGCAGGTAGCGCATGTAGACGCCCATAAACATCGCAATCGGGATGGTCGCCATCACCGTGAACATGCCCCACGGGCTGTGCGCCAGGGCCTTGACCACGATCAGCGAGAGCACCGCGAGGATGATGATCATGATCAGGAAGCAGCCGAACAGGGCAATGGTGCCAGGCACGCGGCCCATTTCCTCACGCACCATGTCGCCCAGCGAGCGGGCGTTGCGGCGGGTGGAGAGGAATAGCACCATAAAGTCCTGCACCGCACCGGCCAGCACCACCCCGGCGATCAGCCACAGGGTGCCGGGCAGATAGCCCATCTGCGCGGCGAGCACCGGGCCAACTAGCGGGCCGGCGCCGGCGATGGCGGCAAAGTGATGGCCGAACAGCACATGCTTGTTGGTCGGCACGAAGTCCAGACCGTCGTTGTTGAGCACCGCCGGGGTGGCCCGGTGCGGGTCCAGCTGCATCACCTTGGTGGCGATAAACAGGCTGTAGTAACGGTACGCGACCAGATAGAGGGCCACAGCGGCCACCACTATCCACAAGGCGTTGATCGCCTCGCCGCGGCGCAAGGCCACGACCCCCAAGGCACAGGCGCCCACCACGGCCAGCACTGCCCAAGGCAGGTGGCGCAACAGGCTGTTGTTATTATTCATATGATCCCCCAACGAATGAACGCAATAGCTACCGCGCAAGCCTAGCCGATCGGCCAGGAAACAGTATCCGACCATAGCCGTACCGTATTCGCGAAAAAGGCTGATCTGCTTGCGTCAATTCATCTACTGGCGACGCCGGGGCTGCGCCTTGGCTATAGTGAACAAAACCCTATGAGGAGTCTGGTAATGAGTGACACCACTAACGAGCGTCGGCGCTTTCAGCGCATTGCCTTCGATGCCGCCACCGAGCTGCTGCAAGGCCCGCACCGCTGGGATGTGGAGCTGCTTGACCTGTCCCTCAAGGGCCTGCTGATCCGCCGCCCGGCAGACTGGGACGGCGATCCTGCCCACCCCTTCCTCGCCAACATCAGCCTGGCCAGCGACATTCAGGTGCAAATCGAAGTGGAGCTGGCGCGCACCCACGACGGCCAGCTCGGCTTCGTCTGCCGGCATATCGACCTCGATTCCATCAGCCACCTGCGCCGCCTGGTGGAACTCAACCTAGGCGACGAAAGCCTGCTGGAGCGCGAACTGGCGGCACTGGGCGAAGAAGACCAGGCCTGACGCGCATGTAAAAAAGGGCGCCAATCGGCGCCCTTTTTTACATGTTCCCGGATAACCCCAGGCTATTCGAACAAGGCATCCAGCGCCTGCTCCAGGCGCGTCACCGCGATCACCTGCAAGCCGGGCGGCGCCTCTTTCGGCGCGTTGCCCTTGGGCACGATGGCGCGTTTGAAGCCATGCTTGGCCGCCTCCTTCAAACGCTCCTGGCCGCTGGGCACCGGGCGAATCTCCCCGGACAACCCCACCTCGCCAAACACCAGCAAGTCATGGGGCAACGGCTTGTTGCGCAGGCTGGACATCACCGCCGCCAGCAGCGCCAGGTCGGAGGCGGTCTCCAGCACCTTGACCCCGCCGACCACGTTGAGAAACACATCCTGATCGTAGGTCGGAATGCCACCGTGGCGGTGCAGCACCGCCAGCAGCATGGCCAGGCGGTTCTGATCCAGGCCCAAGGTGACGCGGCGCGGGTTGGCCATATGACTGGTGTCGACCAGCGCCTGCACCTCCACCAGCATCGGCCGAGTGCCTTCCCAGGTGGCCATCACCACGCTGCCCGGCACTTCTTCCTGGGCGCGGGTGAGGAAGATCGCCGAGGGGTTGGACACTTCCTTGAGGCCCTTGTCGGTCATGCCGAACACACCGAGCTCATTGATCGCGCCGAAGCGGTTCTTCACCGCGCGCAGCAGGCGCAGACGGCCATCGGATTCGCCCTCGAAATACAGCACGGTATCGACCATATGTTCGAGCACCCGCGGGCCGGCCAGAGCGCCTTCCTTGGTCACGTGGCCGACCAGGAAGATTGCCGTACCGCTCTGCTTGGCATAACGCACCAGCAGCGCCGCACTCTCGCGCACTTGGGCCACGCCGCCGGGGGCGGACTGCAGCTGCTCGGTGAAGATGGTCTGAATCGAGTCGATCACCATGACCTTGGGCTTTTCCCGCTTGGCGGTTTCGATGATCACCTCGATACAGGTCTCGGTCATCACCTTGAGCCGGTCTTGCGGCAGGTCGAGGCGCCGCGCGCGCATCGCCACCTGCTGCTGCGACTCTTCGCCGGTCACATACAGCGCCGGCATGCGGGCGGCGATGTTGCACAGGGTCTGCAACAGGATGGTCGACTTGCCGATGCCCGGATCGCCGCCGATCAGCACCACCGAACCATCCACCAGGCCACCGCCGAGCACCCGGTCCAACTCGGCCGACGAGGTGGAAAAACGCGGCACTTCCTCGACACTGACCTCGGCCAGGGTTTTCAGCTGCGCCTGCTCGCCGGCCCAGCCGGCACGCCCGCTGGGCGCGGCACTGTGGGCTTCGATCAGGGTTTCGGTCAGGGTGTTCCAGGTGCCGCACTCAGCGCACTGCCCGGCCCACTTGGGAAAGGTCGCGCCACATTCGGTGCAGCCATACATGCGCTTGGCCTTGGCCATGGGGATCTCCGCGAACCGCAAAAGCGCCGATCATAGCGGTTGCCATGCGCGCCGGCATCAGCTGCCGGGCTGCTGGCTGGCCTTGGCCCGTTCGCGCAGCTTCTGTTCGGCCAGTTTGTAGACCACGTAGTACTTGTAGATATTGCCGACGTAATCCACGGTTTCGCGGCCGACGATGCGCGCCGCCGCCTGCTCGACGTTGCCGAACCAGACGTTCGGGTCCAGCCCGGATTTTTCCGCCAGGCGGCGAAACTTCATCAGGTTGCCGGGGCCGGCGTTGTAGGCGGCAAAGCTCATCAGGGTGCGATTGACCGGCGTCAGCTCCGGATCATCCAGGTACTTGTCGGCCAGCAGGCGCATGTATTTGCTGCCGGCCTCGATGTTCTTGTCCACGCTGGTGTCGATGCCCTTGATCCCCACAGCCGGATCGGCCGCCGTACTCGGCAACAGCTGCATCACTCCAACGGCCCCCGCCCGGCTACGCGCACGCTGATCCAGTTGCGACTCCTGGAAACCTTGCGCCATCAGCATCAGGTGGTCGAAGTCGTAGGTTCCCGCATGCTTCTGGAACACGCCGACCAGCGCCTTGAACTTCTGCATCTCGGCTTGCGAGGTGGCGTTGAGCACACGCTGGTTGTTCTTGAAACGCCGCATGGAGATGTTGCCGAACTCACTGCCAATCTTGTGTTCTTTAACGAACGCACTCAGCACCTGCTGGAACTGCGGGCTGCTTTTGCGCAGTGCCCAGCTCAGTTTGCCACCCTGATGCAGGTAAACGCCCGCCTGGATCTGCATGTCGGTGTACAGCGACTGCCACAGCTGGGCGATATGCTGATCGGCCACGGTCATGCCGTACAGCCCGGCATTGACCATTTGCAGCAGGTCCTCGGTTTCCAGGTTCTCGTTGGCTGGCATGATCTTCACCGGCGCCAGGCCTTGGGCCTTGAAGCGCTCGTTGAGCGCCACCAGGTGCTCGAAATAGCTGCTTGAGGCGCGCACGTAGACCTCTCGCCCGGCGAGGTCTTCGAGGCGCTGGATCTTCACGCTACCCGGTGCGCTGACGATCACTTCATTGATTTCACTCGCCCCAGGGTCAGAAAAATCGACAGTCTGCTGCCGACCCTCGGTAATGGTCAGGCCACCCGCGGCAAGATCACCTTCACCGGCCAGCAGCTTGGGCAGCAACTCGTTGCGCGCCGTGGGCAGGAACATCACCTGCCAACGCTGGGCCTTGTCGGCAAAGGGCTGGTTCTTGTTCAGCCAGGTCTCGAAGGCCTTGCCAAAGGCATAGGCCACACCGTCCTGGCGACCGCGGTCGACCAGATAGAAGGTCTTGCTGTAGGGCACCAGGATGCGCACCATGCGCCGCTCACGCATGCCGTCGAAGTCGCCGACCCAGGCCGGCGGCACGGGCAGGACCATGGCATCGATATCGGACTCTTCCTGCGCACTCAACTGCGCCGGCAGTAATCCTCCACGGCCGGGCTCATCTGCCCAGGCCAAAGAACTACACCCCAGCACCAACAGTAAGCAGCAGTAATACACCCGACTCATCGTCCACACTCCAGTTCCACGAATAGGCATGACAACGATGCCACCTGCGACACGACATACCACCTGCATCTGAGCAGGAAATGCTAGACCAAGGCTTGACCGCGGTCAGCTCAATGACACCCGCGAGTGGGCGTTGAGCCGCTCGGCAAGCGGCGCGAGAACACCCTGCTCGGCCCCCGACAAAGTAATGCTGCAGGCATAAAAAAGGCGCGGTAAACACCGCGCCTTGAGCCTGTCTGAATGGATCTCAGCAGGTGCATTTACCGCAGCAACCTTCCGGCTCGGCAGCCTTGTTCAGCTGACGGGACAGCTCGTCCTTCAACGCCACACGCTCGGCCTTGAGGGTCGACAGCGCGCTGTCTTCGAGCAGGTCGACGCCGTCTTCGATGCGGCAGATACGCTTGTCCAGCGCCTCGTACTCATCGGCCAAACGGGCAAAGTGGTGATCCTGCTGACGCAAGGTATGCAGCTGCTCACGCAGTTCCGGGAAGTCAGCGATCAGCGAATGGTGTTCTACATGCATGGGGCAGCTCCTGTGATAACTGTGTTCAGGCTAGCCCTGCCGTGCGGACGCCCCCTTGATCCGGATCAATGCCAGCGGGTTTAGCCCGCGAGCACGCACGCGCCGGCAGCCCCACATAAACCGGCTGGCAGCCCTGCCCGTGGGATGACGGCGCGGCGGCCGCGTTTTACACTGCCGCCACCCACCTCCATAAGGAAGCTACCCATGAGCGTGCTCAGCGAATTCAAGGCCTTCGCGGTCAAAGGCAACGTGGTCGACATGGCCGTCGGTATCATCATTGGCGCCGCCTTCGGCAAAATCGTCAGCTCCTTTGTCGGCGATGTGATCATGCCGCCCATCGGCCTGCTGATCGGCGGGGTCGACTTCACCGACCTGGCCATCACCCTCAAGGCGGCCGAAGGCACCGCCCCGGCCGTGATGCTCAGCTACGGCAAGTTCATCCAGACCGTGCTGGACTTCCTCATCGTCGCCTTCGCCATCTTCATGGGCGTCAAAGCCATCAACAAGCTGAAAAGCGCCGAAGTGCCGCCCGCACCGGCCGGCCCGACTGCCGACCAGCAGCTGCTCAGCGAGATCCGCGACCTGCTCAAGGCCCAGCAGGACAAGCCGCAGTAACCCTTGCTGGACGGCGCCCCCTGCTCCGGGGTGGCGCCGACTCTCCCGGTCGAACCAAGAGCACGCACGCCCGTGCCGATTGTCGATTTCCCGCCTAGACTGAGACTCAGACCTAACGGCTGCAGTCATTTCCATCCCGTGGTAAACGCCACAGAGCGCCACCACCGACCGCACGCCATCTTCCCTCCACCAGTAAGGGTTAGTGATGAGCCGCGAATACGACGACGAGCTGTTTTCCTTCGAGGACGAGGTGCTCACCGCCGAGGACCCACACCACACACCCACCTGGCGCGTGCTGATCGTCGACGATGACAAGGACGTGCATCAGTCCACCGGCTTTGCCCTGGCCAACACCGAAGTGCTCGGTCGCCCCCTAGAGTTTCTCCACGCTTACTCCGCCGCCGATGCCATCCGCATTCTCAGCGAACAGACGCAGATCGCCGTGATCCTCCTCGACGTGGTGATGGAGTCCGACGATGCCGGCCTGCAATTGGTCCGCACCATTCGCCAGGACCTCGGCAACAGCGAGGCGCGCATCATCCTGCGTACCGGCCAACCGGGTTATGCCCCGGAGATGGAAGCCATCCGCGATTACGACATCAACGACTACAAGACCAAGTCCGAACTGTCGCGCAACCGCCTGTACACCGCCCTGACCGCCGCGATCCGCTCCTACGAGCAGATCCACACCATCAACGCCAGCCGCCGCGGCCTGGGCATGGTGATCCGCGCCAGCAGCCAGTTGCTCGCGCGCCAAGGCGTAAGCGAGTTCGCCGCCGGGATCATCACCCAGATCTGCGGCCTATTCGGCCTGCCACCCGAGGGCGTGGTCTGCGCCTATGACCAGAAAAACTCGAGCGCCCAGGCGCTGATCGTGGCCGCCGCCGGCAGCCTCACCAACTGCATCAACCAGCACCTCGACGCCCTGCCCAACACCGGCATTGCCGACGCCCTCAACCAGACCCTGCGCGAGCGCCGCAACCACTACGGCAACCACTCGACCACGCTGTATTTTCCCGGCCAGGACAACCACGACATGGCCGCCTACCTGCAGACCGAAAAGCCCCTGAGCGACCTCGACCGCCAGCTGCTCGAAGTGTTCTGCAGCAACATCATCGTCACCCTCGACAACGTCCAGCTGCTCACCCAGCTCAAGGACCACGCCTACAACGACCAGTTGCTGCGCATCCCCAACCGCCTGGCGTTCGTGCATGCCCTCGATCGCGCCCTCAGCCACCAGCCGCGCAGCGACATCACCCTGGCGCTGATCGACATCGACGGCTTCTCCGAACTCAATGACGCCCTCGGCCACCAGCACGGCGACAACCTACTCAAGGCCGTGGCCACGCGCCTGCAGCAGCAACTGCCCGCTGGCACCCTGCTGGCACGGGTGGCCGGCGACGTGTTTGGCCTCCTCGCCAACACCCGCGAACTCAGCGCCGAATTTCTCAACAACCTGCTGCGCCAGCCCCTGTGCCTGGAGCAACTGCAACAGAACCTCACCGCCACCATCGGCCTGGCCAGCCTGGAGCTGATTGACGGCAGCGGCAGCGATGCGCTGAAGGCGGCCAATATCGCCCTCAAGCACGGCAAGCAGCACCGCCGCGGCGGCATCAGCCATTTCAGTCGCGACATGGAGTTCGAAACCCGTGCCCGCGTGCGCCTGCTGCAGGACCTGCGCAGCGCCTTCGAGCGCGAACGCCTGTTTGTCGTCTATCAACCACAGGTGCGCCTCAGCGACCGCCAGCTGATCGGGGTCGAGGCCCTGCTGCGCTGGCGCAACGACGACGGCAGCTTTGTCGCGCCGGCGCAGTTCATTCCCCTGGCGGAAAGCTCCGGGCTGATCATCAGCCTCGGCGAATGGGTGCTGCGCAGCGCCTGCCACAACCTGCACATCATCAACCAGCACAGCGCCCAGCCGCTGCGCATGGCGGTGAATGTCTCGGTGATGCAATTCCGCCAGCCCAACTTCCTCGACGTGCTCGACCGCGCCCTCAGCGAAAGCGCGATTGACCCGCGCCTACTGGAGCTGGAAATCACCGAGTCGGTGGCCATGCTCGATGCCGGCTTTATGATCGCCCTGCTGAACCAGATCAAATCCCGCGGCATCAGCATTGCGGTGGACGACTTCGGCACCGGCTTCTCGTCCCTCAGCTACCTGGAGCAGCTCAACGTCGACCGGCTGAAAATCGACATCAGCTTCGTTCGCCAGATGGAGCAGAGCGCCGGCAGCCGGCGGATCGTCGAAACCATCATCCAGCTCGGCCAGAGCCTGCAGCTGGAGCTGATCGCCGAAGGCATCGAGCTGGAAAGCCAGGCCCAGAGCCTCACGGCCATGGGCTGCCATGAAGGCCAGGGCTACCTGTTCGCCCAGCCGCTGGAACTGCCGATCCTGCTTGAACACCTGCACAGCCACTGATCGCGGAGATGCCCATGCCCCTGCCCTGTTCCCTGGCGCTGCGTGCGCGCCGGCCCATCCGCCGCCAACCGCTGGTTGCCGGCCTGTGCCTGCTGCTCGCCAGCCTGTGGCTGAGTGGCTGCGAACCGAGCGCCGAACAGGCCCTGCAGCCGATCCGCCTGGGGGTGATCGTCGACACCTCCGGGCCCACCTCCAGCCTCGGGATTGCCGGGCGTAACGGCATGCAGCTAGCGGTGGAACAAACCAATGCCGCCGGTGGTATCCACGGCCGGCAAATCGAACTGCTGCAGCGTGACGATGGCTTCAACCCGCAGCAGGCCAGCCAGGCCGCCAGCGAACTGATTAAGGCCAAGGTCGATGCGGCCTTCGGCCCCATGACCAGCCTGATCGCCGAACAACTGGCGCCGCAGTTCACCGAAGCCGGCATTCTGCTGATGGGCGGCACCCCCCTGAGTCCGCTGCTGGCCGGGCGCGACGACCAGTTTTTTCGCATTCTCAGCCACACCAGCCCGGACGCCCTCGGCATTGCCCGCCACCTGCAGCAGCAACTGGGCATCGGCCAAGTGACCGTGCTGATCGAAGAGAGCAACCACACCTTTACCCGCCCCTGGCTGGCTGACTTCCAGCGCTATTTTGCCGCCGAGGGCGGCAGCATCAGCCAGACCATCGCCTTCACCCGCAACGCGCAAACCGACTTTGCCGCCCTGGCCCGGCAGGCGCTGGCCAGCCAACCGCGCGCGGTGATCCTGATCAGCAACGCCCTGGACACCGCCATGCTGGCCACCCAGTTGCGCCAGCAAAACCCGCAACTGGTGCTGGCCACCCCGGCCTGGGCCGCCGCCGATGCCCTGCTGGAAATGGGCGGCCGCGCGGTTGAAGGGGTGATCACCGGCCAGGCCTATGACCTCAGCGATCAGTCGCCGGCCTTTCTCGCCTTCAAGCAGGCCTATCAGCAACGCTTCGGCCAGCCGGTCGACACCGCCGCCGTCACCGCCTACAACGCCACCCAGGTGCTGCTGACCGCCCTGCGCGAACGCCAGCCACAGGAGTCGCCCAAGCAGGCGCTGCTGCGCATTCGCCACTTTGCCAGCCTGCAGCAACCGATCGACCTGGACGAATTCGGCGATGGCGCCAGCCGCTTCTACCTGATGGTGGTCCGCCAGGGGCGCTTTGTTAATGCCGAATAAACCCCACGCCTCCCGGCCGCTGCTGCTGACCCTGGCCAGTCGCTTCATCCTGGTGGCCTTCATTCCAGTGCTGATGATCGCCCTGCTGTTTCGCTTCTATTACGAGCCCTTGATGCGCGCCGACGTCGAGACCCGTCAGCTGCGCGCCGCCGAAGCCACCGCGCAACAGATCGCCCACCACTTCAGCATCGCCGAGCGCGAGCTGGCCGCCCTCGGTCAGTTGTTTGTCAGCGTGCCACAGCTCGGCCAGGCGCAAACCGAGGTCTTGCTGGATGCCTATGCCGACACCTCGAACTTCTACGAGGCCCTGTACCTGACCGACGAACTGGGGCAGATCCGCGCCATCGGCCTGGCCAGCAATCGCCGCACGCAACGCCAGAACCTGCAGGGCCTGGACGTGTCGGCCCGCGACTTCGTACGCAGCGCCCACCGGCTCAGGCACGGCTTCTGGTCCAACAGCTTCCTGTCCACGGTCAGCTCGCGGCTGACCGTGGCCCTGGCGCAACCGGTGGGGCGCCGCACCCTGATCGGCGAAGTGGCCATCGACCCGCTGCCGACCCTGGTGCGCCAGCTGAGTCAGAACAGCCAGCTGCAGATCCGCCTGCTCGACCGGCAAAGCCAGCTGGTGGCCAGCTCCGAAGCGGTGCAGGCCGGACAGCAGGTCAACCTCGGCAACCTGCCGGTGCTGCAACGCAGCAATGGCCAATCCAGCCGCTTCGAGCTGGACGGCCAGAGCCTGATCGGCGTCGCCCACAAGGTCGACGGCCCCGACTGGCAAGTGCTAGTGGCCCAGCCCGAGGTCATTGCCTATGGGCCGATCACTATGGCCTGGCAGCGCATCGTACTGTCCCTCGGCCTGGCCCTGGTGATTGCCCTGGTGATTGCCGGTGCCACCAGCTGGGCCCTGGCGCAGAAGATCTCGCAGTTCAGCGAACACGTCAGCGCCATCGCCGAAGGCAGCTACGACCTGGCCCTAGAGGACAGTGACATCCGCGAGCTGAACACCTTGCGCCGCAGCCTGGAGCAGATGGTCGGCGCCATTGTCGAGCGCGAACACGGCATGGCCCGCACCGCTCAGAGCCTGCGCGAGAGCGAGGACCGGCTGCTGGCCACCCTGGAAAACACTCCCAACGTCGCCGTGCAGTGGTTCGATCCCGAGGGCCGCGTGCTGCTGTGGAACCACGCCAGCGAAACCCTCTATGGCATTGCCCGCCAGGACGCCCTGGGCAAGACCCTCGACCAGCTGTTTCTCAACCCACAACAAGCCCGCCTGTTTCTCGCCACCCTGCGCGAGGCGGCCAAGGGCGTGGCCCTCGGCCCTTACCTGTCGGATGTGCGCAATGCCGCTGGCCAGCAGCTGTATGTACAGGGCACCACCTTCAGCATTCCGGCGCCCGGTGGCGGCCAGCACTTTGTCTGCATGAACGTGGACATCACCGAACAGAAGAAGGCCGAACTGGCTTACCGCGACCTCAACGAAACCCTCGAGCAAAGGGTCGTGCTGCGTACCGATGCCCTGACCCAGAGCAACCAGGAGTTGAACCAGACCCTGGCCACCCTGCAGCAGGCACAGAACGAGCTGGTGCGCAGCGAAAAACTGGCGGCCCTGGGCTCCCTGGTGGCCGGCATCGCCCATGAACTGAACACCCCGATCGGCAACAGCGTAATGGCCGCCAGCACCCTGGAAGACCACAGCAACGCCATGCGCAAGGCCGTCACCGAGGGCAATCTGCGCCGTTCGGTGCTGGAGCAATTTATCGGTGACACCCAGACCGCCACCGACATCCTGATGCGCAACCTGCGCCGCGCCAGCGAGCTGATTTCCAGCTTCAAGCAGGTGGCCGCCGACCAGGCCAGCGCCCAGCGCCGTCAGTTCAACCTGGCCGAGGCGGTCAACGAAATCCTCATCACCCTCGGGCCGACCCTGCGCAAGACCCCGTACCAGATCGACAGCGACATCGACCCCAGCATCGTCCTCGACAGCTACCCCGGCGCCCTCGGCCAGGTCCTCGTCAACCTGATCAACAACGCCCTACTACACGCCTTCGATGGCGCCAGCCAGGGCCTGATCAGTGTGCAGGCCTTCGCCACCGAACCTGGCTGGATCGACCTGACCATCACCGACAATGGCCGCGGCATCAGCGAGGAAAACCTGCCGCGGATCTTCGACCCCTTCTTCACCACCAAGCTCGGCCAGGGCGGCAGCGGCCTGGGCCTGAACATCGTCCACAACCTGGCCAGCGGCGTGCTCGGCGGCAGCATTGCGGTGGCCAGCCAACTGGACTGGGGGACTCGTTTCAGCCTTTCGCTGCCGCTGGTGGCACCCAATGCCTCGGCGTCAGCGGAACCCTCGCCAGCGCCGGCCCTTACCAGTAGTTTTCTACAGCCACCTGGCCCGGACGGCGGATCAGGCTGAGCTGCATATCGCGCGCCTTCAACAGCGCGCGGCAGTCGTCGATCATCTGCGGATTGCCGCACAACATCACCCGACCCTGCTCGGGCTCCAGGGCAAAACCGGCAGCGCGCTCCAGCTCGCCATTGGCCAGCAGCGTGGTGACCCGCCCATGCAGGGTGCCCGGCACCGGCTCGCGGGTGACCAGCGGCAGGTAGACCAACTGGCCGGCGTAGCCCTGCAGGTAATCACGCTGCTGCAGGCCCTGGATCAGCGCCTGATAGGCCAGCTCCTGGCGGCTGCGGGCGCTGTAGACCAACACGATGCGGGCAAAGCGCTGCCACACCTCCGGGTCCTGCAGAATCGACAGAAAGGGCGCCAGCCCGGTGCCACTGGCCAGCAGCCAGAGGTCGCGGCCGTCGACAAACCGATCAAGGGTGAGAAAACCGAAGGGCAGGCGCTCCACCAACAGCTCATCGCCCACCTGCAGGCGGCTCAGCTCGCTGGTGAACTCGCCACCCGGCACCACGATGGAGAAGAATTCGAGAAATTCGTCATGGGGCGCCGACACCATCGAATAGGCACGCCAGATGATCGAGCCGCTGGCCTTGCGCACGCCCAAGCGGGCGAACTGGCCGGGGCGAAAACGAAAACCGGGGTCGCGCGTGCAGCGCAGGCTGAACAGCGTCGGCGACCACGACTGCACGCTCAGCAGCTGCTGGCGGGTGAACTTCTCGGCGGTGACGGTCATACTGCGCCCCTCTCATTCGTCACTGCAGTGTCGCGCAAAGCACCCCGCAGAAACACCGCCGGTTCATATGCCTATATTCACTACGCCTTTCGCCCAGCTCGACCTGCTCCGCCAGCCTGAACAACAGGACGAACCGCTGCAGGCCTTCGATGCCGCCGACGAATACCTGCTCAATCACCTGCACGAACTGGCGTTGCACGAGCAGGGCCTGCACGCCGGCAACCGCGTGCTGCTGCTAAATGACAGCTTCGGCGCCCTGGCCGCCAGCCTGGCACCGCACTGCGTTGTGACCAGTTGCGGCGACTCGCACCTGGGCTTTCTTGCCCTGCAAAAGAACCTGGCGCGCAATCAACTGCCCGCCACGGCCGTGACCTTCGTACCGGCCAGCCAGGTGCCCGAGGGACCGTTCGACTGGGTGCTGATCCGCGTGCCCAAGACCCTGGCCCTGCTGGAAGAGCAGTTGATTCGTCTGCACGGCCAACTGGCACCGGGCGCGCGGGTGATTGCCGGCGCCATGCTCAAGCACTTACCGCGCGCCGCCGGCGACCTGCTGGAGCGTTACATCGGCCCAGTGCAAGCCTCCCTGGCAGTGAAAAAGGCCCGCCTGCTGAGCGCCACGCCCACCGCCAAGCCCGCCGTAGTCTCGCCCTACCCGAGTCGCTACACCCTGGAGCAGCCGCCCTTGCAGCTGCTCAACCACGCCAACCTGTTCTGCCGCGAAGGACTGGACATCGGCACCCGCGCCTTTCTTCCGCACCTGCCGAAAAGCCTCGCGGCGCGGCGGGTGGCGGACCTTGGCTGTGGCAACGGGGTGCTGGGCATCGCCCACGCCCTGGCCAACCCGCAGGACGAGCTGACCCTGGTGGACGAGTCCTATATGGCCGTGCAATCGGCCGCGGAAAACTGGCGCGCCGCGTTGGGCGAGCGCCCGGTGACCATTCGCGCCGGCGATGGCCTGGCCGAACAGGCGCCCGAGTCGCTGGATCTGGTGCTGTGCAATCCGCCATTCCACCAGCAGCAGGTGGTCGGCGACTTTCTCGCCTGGCGCATGTTCACTCAGGCCCGTGCGGCGCTGGTGACCGGCGGCGAGCTGTGGATCGTCGGCAACCGCCACCTCGGCTATCACGGCAAGCTCAAACGCCTGTTCCGCGGTGTCGAGCAAGTGGCGGCCACACCCAAGTTCGTGGTGCTGCGCGCCATCCGCTAAGCCAGCGGCTCAGAACTTGAACTGACCGACGATAGCTTCCAGACGATGGGCATCCTCACCCGCGGCGCGACCGCGGCCGAGGGTGCTTTCGGCCAGTTCTACGGTGCGCGCGGCGACGTCGGCCACGCTGATGATGCGCTGGTTGATTTCATCGCTGACCGCCGACTGCTCGCGCGCCGCCTCGGCGATATGCAGGCTCATATCGGAAATCGACGCCACCAGGGCACAGATACTCACCAGCGCCTGGCCGGCACTTTCGGCCTGCGTTACGCCATGCTCGGCGTAGCCGCGGCTGTCTTGCATGACCTTCACCGCTTGCTGCGAAGCACCTTGCAGGCCTTCGATCATGCTGTGGATTTCCTGGGTTGAAGCCTGGGTGCGACTGGCCAGGGTGCGCACCTCATCGGCCACCACGGCAAACCCGCGGCCCTGTTCACCGGCCCGTGCGGCCTCGATGGCGGCATTCAGGGCCAGCAGGTTGGTCTGATCGGCGATGGTGCGAATCACTTCCAGCACGCCGCCGATTTCCCGTGAGTGGGTTTCGAGTGTCTGGATAACTTCCGCCGCCTTACCCACCTCATCGGCCAACCGGCGAATGTCGGCGATGGTCTGGTTGACCACGTGGATGGCCGCCTGCGCCTCACGGTCGGCATTGCCCGTCTGGGTCGAGCTGGCCTGGGCGTTGGCGGCCACACCTTGCACCGTGGCCGCCATCTGATTGACCGCCGTGGCCACCTGTTCCACTTCCACGCGCAACACCTCGGCACTGTTTTCGGCGGCCTGGGCATCATTGACCAGCTGCGCCGAAGAGTGATCGAGGGTATGCGCCACTTCGGCCACCGTGCTGATCTGCAGGCGCAGGCCGGCAACGAAACGGTTGAAGCCCTCCACCACCTGGCCGATTTCATCATCATGGTCCTGGCGCAAGGTGTGGCTCAGGTCGCCACTGCCGGTGTTGAGGTCATTCAACGAGCGGGACAAGCGATAAATCGGCGGCAGCACCCGCCGGCTGATGACCCACAAGGTCGCCATGATCACCGCCAGGACAAATCCCCAGGCCAGCATGGTGTTGCGCTTGAGTGCCTCGCGCACGACCTCGGTCTCAGCGTCGGCGCGCTGGTAGCGCTGGCCCAAGGGCTCGCTCAAGGCGGCGAAGTTGTGAATCACCTCGGCCGAGCTCTGATCGAAAGCCGCCATCACCTCATCGCCCGCGGCTTTGCCCGCCGTGCTGTAGGCCTGGAACATGCGCAAGCCCTGGGCATCGAGCTGATCAATCGGCCCGCGCAAGGCCCGCAGCTCAGTGGCAAAGGCCGGAATACGCTGTTCAAGTGCCGTCAGTTTCTCCAGCGCTTGGCGGTAATGCTGTTGCCCCTCGTCTGCCGCCTCGCGCTCGCCGGTCAGGCTGGCATCGGTATAGAACTGCTGAATCTGCGCCGTGTGGTAGCGCAGCTCCTGGGCGTTCTCCTGGGCCTCGCCCAGGGTCGACAACTCATGGCCCAACTCATCCAGTCGGTTGACCTGGCTCGACATCCACCAGGACAAGCCCACGGCCGACAGCAGCAACACGGCGGCACAACTGGACATCAAGCGAGCAATACTGATCTTCACAAAAACCCCTCAAGCCCGGCCCCATGGCCAGGCATATCTCTAACCTATCGGCACAGCTCGCAGAATACGTGAAGGCCACTGAGGCCCTCGTACGACTAAAGTCGACTAGGCGACCAGCAGCATACCCTTGGCCACCGCATGGCGCCGCGCCTTGCCGCAGAGCTGTTCCACTAGGATCAGGGCAAACGCCAGGGCCGTACCTGGGCCCTGGCTGGTGATGCAGTTGCCGTCCACCACCACCGGTTGATCGACAAAGGTGCAACCACTGAGGCGGTCACTGAAGGCTGGGTAGCAGGTCATGCGCCGCTGCTTGAGCACACCATAACCCTGCAGGGCCAACGCCGGCGCGGCGCAGATGGCGGCGAACAACAGCCCCGCCCGTGCCTGCTGCTGCACCCGCTCGGCCAACGGCTGATGGTCGGCCAGGCGCTGGGCGCCGGGCATGCCGCCGGGCAGCACGATCAGGTCAAAGTCCTGGGCCAGGACATCCACCAGCATGGCGTCGGCGGTCAGGCGGGTGCCGTGGGCGCAGGTGACCATCCGCCGGCCTTCGATGCTGGCCACCAGTACCTCGACCTCGGCGCGGCGCAGCACGTCGATCAGGGTTACGCATTCCAGCTCTTCCACGCCGTCGGCGACGGTAATCAAGACACGTACGCTCATCTCGGTTCTCCTTGGCTAAATTCGTCCTCTGACCATAGCCGGCCGCAGGCAGACAATCGACTGCATCGCGCCCGGCGGAAATTCTCTGCCTTTGGACGAGCTGTTATCATGCCCGCCTTCTGCGCCCGCACCGAGCCTGGCACCAGTACCACTGGCGTCGGCGGGCATGCCTATCACGCAGCAAACATCGGCGCCGGCGGCGTCCTGGGGAACGTTCACATGCTGGAAAAGCTGTTCCAACTGCAGGCGCACAACACCAGCGTGCGCACCGAAATACTGGCCGGTCTGACAACTTTTCTGACCATGGCCTATATCCTCTTCGTCAACCCGGCGATCCTCGGCGAAACCGGCATGGACAAGGGCGCGGTGTTCGTCGCCACCTGCCTGGCCGCCGCCATCGGTTCGGCGATCATGGGCCTGATCGCCAACTACCCGATCGCCCTGGCGCCGGGCATGGGCCTCAACGCCTTCTTCACCTACACCGTGGTCCTGCACATGGGCCACAGCTGGCAGGTGGCGCTGGGTGCGGTGTTTATCTCGGCCACGCTGTTCTTTGTCTTGTCGGTGTTTCGCATCCGTGAATGGATCATCAACAGCATTCCACTGCCGCTGCGCTCGGCCATCAGCGCCGGCATCGGCCTGTTCCTGGCCCTGATCGCGCTGAAGGAAGCCGGCCTGGTGATTGCCAACCCGGCCACCCTGGTCGGCCTCGGTGACCTGACCAGCCCAGGCCCGCTGCTGGCGATTCTCGGCTTTTTCCTGATCGTCGCCCTGGAAGCCCGGCGGGTCACCGGCGCGGTGATGATCGGCATTCTGGTGGTCACCGCCATCGCCATTGCCCTCGGCGTCACCCCGTTCGGCGGCATCCTGTCGATGCCACCGTCGATGGCCCCGACCTTCCTCCAGCTGGACATCATGGGCGCCCTGGATGTGGGCATGATCAGCGTGATCTTCGCCTTCCTGTTCGTCGACCTGTTCGACAACACCGGCACCCTGATCGGTGTGGCCAAGCGCGCCGGGCTGATGAGCAAGGACGGCCACCTGCCAAAAATGGGCCGCGCCCTGATCGCCGACAGCACCGCGGCCATGGGCGGCTCGCTGCTCGGCACCAGCACCACCACCAGCTATATCGAGTCGGCCGCCGGCGTGGCCGCGGGCGGACGTACCGGCCTGACCGCCTGCGTGGTCGCCGTGCTGTTTTTGCTGGCGCTGTTTTTCGCCCCGCTGGCCGGCACCGTGCCGGCGTTTGCCACCGCGCCGGCGCTGCTGTTCGTCGCCGTGCTGATGACCTCGGGCCTGGCGGAAATCGACTGGGACGACATCACCGTCGCCGCGCCAGTGGTGATCACCGCCCTGGCCATGCCGCTGACCTTCTCGATCGCCAACGGCATCGCCTTCGGCTTTATCAGCTGGGTGGTGATCAAGAGCCTCGCCGGCCGCTGGAAGGACCTCAACCCGGCGCTGGTGGTGCTGGCCGCGCTGTTCGTGATCAAGTTCGGTTTCTTCAACGCCTGATTTAATTTTCAGGCTGGCCGAACCTAGCGTCGGCCGGCCCTTCACCTGAGTTTTGCCATGACTGCCGTGCACGACGACTCTGCCTATGCCGACCAACTCGCCGCCAAACAGGCGCGCCTGACGGAGCTGCTGGCGCCCTTTGCCGCCCCAATACCGGCGGTATTCGACTCGCCCCGCGAGCATTACCGCCTGCGCGCGGAGTTCCGCCTGTGGCGCGAAAACGAAGAGCGCTTCTATGCCATGTTCGCCGCCGGCGACAAGCACACGCCGATCCTGATGGACGACTTCCCCACCGCCAGCCTGGCCATCAATGCGCTGATGCCCAAGCTCAAGGCGGCCTGGCAGACCAGTTCGGCGCTGTCGTTCAAGCTGTTCCAGGTCGAGTTTCTCACCACCCTGGCCGGCGACGGGCTGATCACCCTGTGCTACCACCGGCCACTGGATGAGCACTGGCAAAAGGCTGCGCAACAACTGGCCGCCGACCTCGGCGTGAGCATCATCGGCCGCTCCCGTGGCCAGCGCCTGGTGATCGGCCGTGATCATGTGGTCGAGCGCCTGCAGGTGGCCGGTCGCGAATTCAGCTATCGCCAGCCGGAAGGCGCCTTCACCCAGCCCAACGGCACGGTCAACCAGAAGATGCTCAGCTGGGCCTACGACGCCCTCGGCCAGCGCGACGACGACCTGCTGGAGCTGTATTGCGGCAACGGCAACTTCACCCTGCCGCTGGCCACCCGTGTGCGCAAGGTGCTGGCCACCGAGATCAGCAAGTCGTCGGTCAATGCCGCCCTGGCCAACCTGGCCGACAATGGCGTCGATAACGTCACCCTGGTGCGCCTGTCTGCCGAGGAGCTGACCCAGGCACTGAATGAGGTGCGACCGTTCCGCCGTCTGCAAGGCATCGACCTGCCGAGCTACACCTTCGGCACCGTGTTCGTCGACCCGCCGCGCGCCGGCATGGACCCGGACACCTGCGAGCTGACCCGGCGCTTCGAGCGCATCCTGTATATCTCCTGCAACCCGGAGACCCTGGCCGCCAACATCGCCCAACTGCACGACACCCATCGCATCAGCCGCTGCGCGCTGTTCGACCAGTTCCCGTTTACCCATCATATGGAAAGCGGCGTACTGCTGGAGCGGCGCTAACCGAGCGCGGTGTTAAAGCCGGCCCCAACCAAGGGCTGGCGACGGCGGGCGTGGGGCTGATTAATCTGGGCAGACAATAAAAATACCGGAGCGCCCATGTCCTCTCTACGCCTGCTGTTACCGCTGCTGTTCTGCCTGCTGAGCGCCTGCGCCAGCGCCCCCGCCAGCCCGGATATCGAAGTCAGCGAGGCCGCCCTGGAGGGCGACTTCAGCACCTTCGTGATCAAACCGATCCGCGGCCAGGGCCATCGCCAGGACCTCGAAGAGCGCTTCAATACCGCCTTGCGCCTGGCGCTGACGGCCAAGGGCTACCGCGAGCAGGCGCAGAACGCCGACCTGCGGGTGATCTACCTGGTGGGCCTGGAGGCCAACACCGGGGTCGACGTCAAACAGGTCAATATCAGCGGCGCGACCTACAGCGACGTCACCTTCACCCCCGAACAACGCGCCCGCCTGGCCCTGCGTATCCTCGACAACCACAACCACGACAACCTGCTATTTCAGGCCCTGATCGACCGCCAGGTACGCGACCCCAACGCCAGCCAGGAGGTGATTAACCAGGCCATGGTCAAGCTGCTGGCAAGCTTCCCGGCCAAGCGCTAACGCCACAACCTGGCTTTGTAGGAGCGGATTTATCCGCGAAGTTCGCGGCTGAAGCCGCTCCTACACCCGGACGCGTGCGCCATTGAGATCAGCCCACTAATCGCGCAAACGGCGCAGCAACAGCATGGCCAGCGCCGCCGACACCAGCTCGAACAGCAGGGCGACGAGATTGAAGGTCTGCTGCAGGCCGCCGTCCAGCCACAGGCCGCCGAGGCGCGCCAGGGCCAGGGCGCAATACAGCAGCACCAGCAAGGTCAGGGCGCCGCGCAGCAGTTCCAGCTGACGACAGGCCAGCAACAGGAACATCCCCAGGCCAATCTGCAAACCGCCGTAATAGGCGCGCACATCGGTGATCGCCGCCGGCGCCATCAGCAGCATGCCGCTGATATTGGTCATCTCGTGGGGCTGGATAAAATACGCCAGCCCTAAGACCATCAAGGCCAGGGCCTGCACCAGCAGGAATACTTGGGTCATGCGCATGCTCAATCCTCATTCGGCGGAGGCCGAGCATATCCTGAAACAGCCTGAGGCCGACGCAGCTCGATACGCCGGTTAAACTTGGCCGCTTATCTGACTGGGAGCCCGACCATGCGCAACGTCCATTTATTACTCGCCAGCCTGCTGCTGAGTACCGCCGCCCAGGCCGCCGAACCGCAGAGCATCGACGTCTACCGCGACCCCAACTGCGGTTGCTGCGGTGCCTGGGTCAATCACTTGGAGGCCAACGGTTTCAGCGTCAACGAACATATCGAGGCCGACATGAGCGCGGTCAAAACCCGCCTCGGCGTGCCGCCGCGCCTAGCCTCGTGCCACACTGGGGTGCTTAACGGCCAGTTTATCGAGGGCCATGTGCCGGCCAGCGACATCCACAAGCTGAGCCAGCAGCCGCAGCTGGCCGGCATCGCTGTACCGGGCATGCCAACCGGCTCGCCGGGGATGGAAATGGGCGAGCAACAAGACGCCCACCAAGTCATCGGCCTCGACCGCCAGGGCCAGGAGCAGGTCGTCAGCAGCTACCCAGGCAACTGACCGACGCCAAACCCCCACCGCAAGCAAATAGGAGTGCGCGTCATGCAGTACTGGCAACTGGATGTGTTTGCCGAACGGCCACTGGCCGGCAATGGTCTGGCGGTGTTCGACGATGCCCGCGGCCTGTCCGCCAGCGCCATGCAGGGGCTGACCCAGGAGCTGCGCCAGTTCGAGTCGATCTTCCTGCTGTCCGGCGCGACAGCCGACACCTTCAGCGCCCGGATCTTCACCGTCGAAGAAGAGCTGCCCTTCGCCGGCCACCCGATCATTGGCGCTGCGGCCCTGCTGCACCACCTGCACAGCCCTGCCGAACACGCCGACTGGCAGCTGCAACTCACGGCGAAAACCGTGCAGGTCCACACCCAGCGCCTGGCCCAGGGCTTTTATGCCGAGATGGACCAAGGCGTGGCCGAGTTCGGCGCCCAGCTCAGCGCGGCCCAGGCCGCCGAGTTCGCCAGCACGTTTGGCCTCGACCGCGACGAGCAGGACCTACGTTACCCAGCCACGGTGGTCAGCACCGGCCTGCCCTATGTGCTGCTGCCGGTGACCGGCGCCGGACTGGCCAAAGCCAAACAGCAGCGGGCGCTGGACCTGGAGCTGCTGGCCTGCGGCGCCGCGTTTGTGTTCCTGCTGGATATCGACGCCCGCGAGGGCCGCACCTGGGACCCCGCCGGGGTGATCGAGGACATTGCCACCGGCAGCGCCGCCGGACCGGTGGCGGCGTACCTGGTTGCCCATGGCCTGGCCCCGCGTGGCACGCCCTTGCAGCTCAACCAGGGACGCTTTCTGCAACGCCCCAGTCGCCTGCAGGTGTGCGTCGGCCACGACGACCGCGTGCGCGTCGGCGGCCATGTGCAACTGCTGGCCCGCGCCGAACTGCTGATCGATCCCGCCACGTTGTAAACCTCACACTGGCGCCGGACCGCACCGCAGCAGACACTCTCATTTCGACTTAACGAGGATCGGCTCATGCTCTGGAAACGCGCACGGCGCAGCGACAACGTGGTGTCTGGCGGCAGTGGTGGCGGGCGCGGCGGCAAAGGTCTGACCCTGGGCGCCGTGGTGCTGGTGGTGGCCTTCGGCCTGATTACCGGCCAGGATCCAATGCAGATTCTCAGCCAGTTGGCCGGCCAGCTGGAAACCCCGACCACCAGCAGCCAACGCACGCCGGTGGCCAACGACGAGCAGACTGACTTTGTCCGCGCCATCCTCGGCGACACCGAAGACACCTGGCGCCAGCTGTTCCAGCAGGCCGGCCGCCAATATCAGGACCCAACCCTGGTGCTGTTCAACGCCAGCGTACGCTCGGCCTGCGGCATGGCCAGCGCGGCGAGTGGGCCGTTCTATTGCCCGGCCGATCGCCAGGTTTATCTGGATGTCAGCTTCTTCCGCGAGCTGGCCCAGCGCTATGCCGCCGCCGGCGACTTTGCCCAGGCCTATGTGATCGCCCATGAAGTGGGCCACCACGTGCAGACCCTGCTCGACGTCTCGGCCAAGGTGCAGGCCGCGCGCCAACGCGGCGAGCGCATGGAGGGCGACAATGGTTTGCTGGTCCGTCAGGAGTTGCAGGCCGATTGCCTGGCCGGGGTCTGGGCCCACCACGCCCAGCAGCGCCTCGACTGGCTGGAAGCCGGCGATCTGGAGGAAGCCCTGCAGGCTGCCAGCGCCATTGGCGACGACCGCCTACAACAGCAAAGCCGCGGTCAGGTGATGCCGGACGCCTTCACCCACGGCACCTCGGCCCAGCGTGTGCGCTGGTTCAAGCTTGGCTTCGAGCAGGGTAAGGTCGGCCAGTGCGACACCTTCAAGGCGCGCACGCTGTAAACGGCGCTTAACTCAGCTGGCGCAACAGCTCGGCACAATCCTCGGCATAGCCGCTGCTGAGTGCCGGCCAGGGATTCTCCGGCAAATTGACCAGCACTCCGTGGGCGCCGGCGGCACGGGCGCATTCGAGGTCGAACAGGTAGTCGCCGACCATCACCAGCGCCTGCGTCGGCACCTGCCACTGCCCGGCCAGGTGCAACAAGCCGCCAGGGTCGGGCTTGGGCGGCGCCTCGTCGCGGCCGATCACGTCAGCGCTGGCAAAGCAGTCATCCAGGCCGATGGCCTGCAGGGTCAGCAGCGCCAGCGCATGGGCGTTGCGGGTGAGAATGCCGAGGCGGCAATCACGGGCCTGCAGCTCGCGCACCAGCGCCACCGCACCCGGTGCCGGTTGGGCGGCCTCGGCCAGTTCGCGTTCATGGGCCAGCAACCAGGCGTGTTTGCTTGCCGCTTCGGCCGCCGGCAAGGCCGCCAGATGGTGGAGAATGTCGTCGCTCTGGGGGATCTCCAGGGCGCGCTTGATCGCCTCGAAATCATGCACGGCCACGGTCAGGGTGCCGTCCATGTCGAACACCCAGTGGCGGCTGTGCTGCCAGCTCACTTCCAGTCCTCGCGCAGGCGGGTCAGGCCTTCCTGGGCCACCGAGGCCACCAGCTGGCCGGCGCGGTTGAAGATACTGGCGCGGGAGAAGCCACGGGCGTTGCCGGCCCAGGGGCTGTCCATGGCGTACAGCAGCCAGTCGTCCATGCGCAGGTTGGCGTGGAACCACAGGGCGTGGTCGAGGCTAGCAACCTGCATAAACTTCTGGAACACCGACACGCCGTGGGGCTGCATCGAGGTGGTCAGCAGGTTGAAGTCCGAGGCGTAGGCCAGCAGGTATTTGTGCAGCTGCGGGTCATCCGGCAGCTCGCCATCGGCGCGAAACCACACGTATTTGACCGGTTCGCAGGGCTTGGGGTCGAACGGGTTGACCCGCGTCACCGGACGAATCTCGATCGGCTTGTCGCTGACCGCGCGCTCGCGCAAACGCTCCGGGATCATCGGCGCGATCAGCCGCGCTAGCTCGGTTTCCGACTTGAAGTTCTCCGGCCCCGGCACATCGGGCATCGGCAACTGGTGATGGAAGCCTTCCTCGTCGTACTGGAACGAGGCGGCACAGCTGAAGATCGGTTTGCCCTTCTGGATCGCCGTCACTCGCCGCGTGCTGAAACTGCCGCCGTCACGGATCCGGTCAACCTGATAGACCACCGGCAAGCTGGCATCGCCAGGGCGGAGGAAATAGCCGTGCATGGAATGCACATGACGGCTCGCCTCCACCGTGCGGCTGGCCGCCGACACGCACTGGCCAAGCACCTGACCACCAAACAGCTGGCGAAAGCCCAGATCCTGACTGCTGCCGCGGTACAGGTCTTCCTCGATGGCTTCGAGGCTCAGCAGCGAAACCAAATTCTTCAGCACCTGAGTCATGCACCCTCTCTTGTACGCAAGGTGTGGCGCCGCTCATGGGTGGCCGCGCGCACAGAAATTGCAGCAGGCCGGGCGCGAGCCCGAACCGCCGATGGACAAATGGTAATGGCTTTAGCGCCGGCTGTCGGCACTTGCCGGTTGATCATCGCCCGACGGCGATCAATCGACCCCTATCGCCCTGCTGGCAATGCGCTGTCGCCAGCTCACCTGACTGAGCCGATAGAGCACATGCTGGCGCAGTGGATGCCCCACCGGCAGCAAGGGATGCTGGAAATCCTGCTCGACCTGATGCTGCATGCCGAGGCGCTGCATCAGCCCCTGCGAGGGCAAATTGGCCGGCACGGTAAAGGCCAGCACCTCGCTTAACTGCAACGCCTCGAAGGCATGGGCCAACACTGCCTCAGCCGCCTCCAGGGCATAGCCTTGACGCCAATGGGCCCGTTGCAGGCGCCAGCCGATTTCCACCGCCGGGGTAAAGGCCGCCTCGAAGCCCACCTGCTGCAACCCCAGGGCACCGATCAGCCCCGGCTGCTCGCGGCGCTCCAGCACCCACTGGCCAAAACCGTGCAGGGCAAAGTGCGCCTGGATGCGCCGGGCCATGGCATCGCTCTGCGCCCGGCTCATCACCCCAGGGAAGTGGCGCATTACCTCGGGGTCGGCATTCAGCGCGGCAAACCCACGCAGGTCCGCACTGCGCCAACCACGCAGACGCAGACGCGGGGTGTGCAGTTCAATTTCGCCCATGACCTTTGCCCCCTTGAGCCTGACGATCCGCGCCCGCCATACTGGCCGGTGTTCGCCCTCCGAGCGCCATTGTATGCCCCTGCCGCTGGTCTATCACGACGACTACAGCCCGCCCTTCCCGGCCAACCATCGCTTCCCGATGGAGAAATTCCGCCTGCTGCACGACCACCTGATTGCCAGCGGCGTGACCTCGGCCAGCGAGCTGCTGCGCCCCGAGCTGTGCCCGCCCGCGATCCTGCAACTGGCCCATTGCCCGGACTATATCGCGCGCTTTCTCGCCGGCGACCTGGGTCATGCCGAGCAACGCCGCCTCGGCCTGCCCTGGAGCCCGGCCCTGGCCCGGCGCACGGCGCGCGCCGTGGGTGGTTCGCTGCTGGCCGCCGAACAGGCGCTGGCCCATGGCCTGGCCTGTCACCTGGCGGGCGGCACCCATCACGCCGATTACGCCCAGGCCTCCGGTTACTGCATCTTCAACGACCTGGCGGTGATCGCCCACTACCTGCTGGCCAGCGGCCAGGTCGGCCGGGTACTGATCTTCGACTGCGACGTGCACCAGGGCGACGGTACCGCGCGCCTGCTCGCCGACACCGCGGAGGCGATCACCGTATCGCTGCACTGCGAGAAAAACTTCCCTGCGCGCAAGGCCGCCAGCGACTGGGATATCCCCCTGCCCATAGGCATGGGCGACGCCGACTACCTGCGCGTGGTCGACGACAGCCTCAACTACCTGCTGCCGCTGTATCAGCCCGACCTGGTGCTGTATGACGCCGGGGTGGATGTGCACCAGGACGACGCCCTCGGCTACCTCAACCTCACCGATGCCGGCCTGGCCGCCCGCGACACGGCGGTGCTGCAGCACTGCCTGGGCCGCGATATCCCGGTGATGGGCGTGATCGGCGGCGGCTATGACCGCGACCGCGCAGCCCTGGCTCGCCGCCACGGCATCCTCCATCACTGCGCCAAGCAGGTCTGGCAACAGCGCGGCCTGGGCCCGGCCTGAGGCTCGGCGAAGGCCCCTGCTGAGTTGTTAACCAGGTGATTGATCCGGTAGTTTGGTTTGCTAGAGAGGCAAACAAACACGCCATCCAGAACTAAACTAACAAGCGTTGCCTATCCATTGTTGCAACCGTGCACCGTCTCTTTCCGCGTTCTGCTCATAGCGAAGCCGCCATGCCTGCCAGCCCTAACCTTGCGCCCATTCTCAGCCAGACACTGCACCAGCTCATCGACGCTGTGCTGATCGTCGACGCCCAAGGCCGGGTTCAACTGTTCAACCCGGCGGCCGAAAAATTCTGGGGCCTGCCGGCCGCACAGCTCATCGGCAGCCCGGTGGATGCCGTACTGTCCCACCCATGGCTGCAACAACTGCAGCATGGCAGCAGCCATACCCTGCCGATCACCCACAGCAACGGGCAGCTGCGCTGGGGCTCGCTCTCGGTGTGCCACTGTGACAGTGACGACGGCCCCTTGCTGACCGTGCTGATCAAGGACATCAGTGAACAGCAGTCGCAATATGCCTCGTTGCAACAACTGTCCATGGTCGTTGACCAGACCGACAAAGCCATCCTGATCACCGACGCCCAATGGCGCGTCACCTATGTCAACAATGGCTTCAGCAAAATGCTCGGTTACACGCCCGAACAGATACTCGGGCGGACACCTATTTCCGTGATGGCCCCGTACAGCGACCCCAAGGCGGTGGACAGGCTCCACGAGCGCCTGCATCAGGGCTCGGTTTTCCAGCAGGATCGACTGTGCTACTGCGCCGATGGCCAACGCATCTGGTGCGATTTCACGATCAATCCGGTGTTCGACCAACAAGGCCAGCTGATCAATGTGGTCACCGTACTGACCGATATCACCCACACAAAAATGCACGAAGTCCTGCAAAACCACATGCTTACCGCCATGGTCAGTGAAGAACCATTGGAAAGCCTGATGGAGATTGCGTGCAAGGAAGTCGAGCGCATCGCCCCGGAAGTCACCGCCTCGATCCTGCGCGTCAGCAGCGACGGCCTGCTCCATCCGCTGGCCGGCCCCAGCCTGCCGGCCAGTTACTGCCAGGCCCTGGAAGGCGTGCCCATCGGCCCGTGCGTCGGCTCCTGCGGCACCGCCGCCTATCGCGGCGAGCCGGTGCTGGTCAGCGATATTGCCAGCGATCCGTTGTGGGCTGAGTTCAAGGCCCTGGCCTTGCCTATCGGCCTACGCAGTTGCTGGTCGACACCGATCAAGGACAGCCAGGGCCGGGTGCTCGGCACCTTCGCCTTCTACTACCGCGAACCCCGTGGCCCCAGCGCCTTTCATCAGCGCCTGATCGACGTAATCGTGCACCTCTGCGCCCTGGCCCTGGAGCGCGAGGAAAGCCGCAGCAAGATTCGCCAACTGGCCTTCTACGACAGCCTCACCGAGTTGCCCAACCGCAGCCTGCTGCATGCCAAGGCCGACCAGGCGCTGGCCGAGGCCGAACGCAACAAGACGCCCCTGAGCGTGCTGTTTGTCGACCTTGATCGCTTCAAGCAGGTCAACGACTCCCTCGGCCACCCGGCCGGCGACGAGTTGCTGCGCCTGGTGGCCAAGCGTCTCAGCGAGCACCGGCGGCACTGCGACATCGTTGGCCGCCTGTCCGGCGATGAGTTCGTGCTGGTCCTGCCGCAATGCGACAGCCAGCAGGTCAGCGAGGTGGTCGAACAACTCAAGGCCGCCCTCAGCCAGCCCTGCCAACTCAACGGCACTACCCTGTGCCCGTCGGCCAGCATCGGTATCAGCCTGTATCCGCTGGACGGCCACGACATGGGCACCCTGGTGCACCGCGCCGACATGGCCATGTACCAGGCGAAAAGCGCCGGCCGCGGCCACTTCAGCTTCTTTAGCCACGAATTGAACCTGTTGGCCCAGGAGCGTCTGGCCCTGGAAAATGCCCTGCGCGAAGCCCTCGAACAGGACCAGCTGCAGCTCTACTACCAACCACAAGTGCGTATGCCGGACGGCCTGCTGTATGGCGTCGAGGCGCTGGCGCGCTGGCACCACCCGCAGTTTGGTGAAATCTCCCCGGCGCGTTTTATTCCCCTGGCCGAAGAGTGCGGCCTGATCAACCAGCTGGGCCTCTGGGCGGTGCGCGAGGCCTGCCGGCAGTTGGCCCAATGGCGCCGTCAGGGCCTGCAGATTCCGGCGGTATCGGTGAACCTGTCACCGACCAACTTCCACAACCTCGACCTGCCCGGCATGGTCGCCAGCACCCTGCGCGAGCACCAGTTGCAGGCCAGCGACCTGACCCTGGAGATCACCGAAAACGTGCTGATGGACACCAACCCCAGCACCCTCAAGACCCTCGACGAAGTGCATGCCCAGGGCGTGCGTCTGTCCCTGGACGACTTTGGCACCGGCTATTCGAGCCTCAGCTACCTGCGCCGCCTGCCGATTCAGGAACTCAAGCTGGACCGCAGCTTCGTCAGCGACCTGGACCAGGACGCCACCAACCGCGCCCTCAGCGAAGCGGTGATCCGCCTCGGCGAAAGCCTGCAACTGACGGTGGTCGCCGAAGGCATCGAAACCAGCAGCCAGTACCAGATTCTCAAACAGCAGGGTTACCACGTGGCCCAGGGCTACCTGTTCTCCCGCGCCCTGGCCGCCAAGGACCTGGAAGCCTGGCTGCACACGGCCACGCTCAGCCCGTAACGCCCCAACCAACTGCCGGTGACAGGCCGACCACCGGCGAGGAAAATCCACCGCCCAGCGGCCCCCGCTGGTGGGGCTGCGACGAAGCAGGCTAAGCTCTGCCGATAAGCCCAATAACAACAAGAACCGGCAGCAATGATAAAAACTTCACGCGTATTCAAGCGCCTGCGTAGCGATTTCCAGTTATCGATCATTACCCTGATGTGCCTGCTGGGCGTGGTGGGTGTCTCGCCCTATGCGGTGTATCGCCTGTCGCAAGGCAACTACGTGGTCGGGGTTGCCGACGTCATCATCGTCCTCTCGGCCATCTTCACCACGCTCTATGCCTGGCGCACCGGCGACACGGTCAAACCAGGGATATTTGCCTCGATCATCCTCTCCAGTGCCTCCACCCTGATCGCTATCCGCCTGGGGGTTAACGGCCTGTTCTGGATCTACCCGCTGATCCTGTTCAACTTCTTTATGGTCTCACCGGGCAAGGCCCTGTGCGCCACCGTGCTGGTGATGATCGGCCTGGTCAGCTATGCGCTGGCGGTGCCGGGCACGGTATTCGAAAGCGACTACCAGATGACCTCGTTTCTGGTCACCAGCCTCACCGCCAGCGTACTGAGCTTTATCTTCGCCTCGCGCACGCGCAACCAGCGCGACCAGTTGCAGCTGCTGTCGGTGCAGGACCCGCTGACCGGCGCACGCAATCGGCGGGCGATGAACGATGAGCTGAAGATCGCCAGCGCCACCCAGCGCCGGCATGGCGATCAATACGCCGTGCTGGTGATGGACCTCGATTCGTTCAAGCAGATCAACGACACCTACGGCCACCAAGCCGGCGATCAGGTACTGAAGGATTTTGTCGAGCTGATCAAAGCCTACTCGCGCAAGGAAGACCGCCTGTTCCGCTTCGGCGGCGAAGAGTTCTTACTGCTGTTGCCGAACACCGACCAGGACAGCCTGCAGACCGTCGCCAGTCATCTACAGCAGCAGGTCGCCCTGCAGCTAAAAGGCCCCGGCGGCACGGTGACCATGTCCAGCGGCGGCGCCATCCTGCAACGCGGCGAGCACTGGGAGACCATGCTGCAACGCGCCGACCAGCGCCTGTACCAGGCCAAAAGCGCCGGGCGCAATCGCGCCATCGTTGCTGATCCGCTGGCGTTAGCGCAGGAGTAGCGCTGGCAGCGATGCCGCCAGTAATGGGTGAGCAGCGCGAGGAAACAGGCGTGCGAACTCGCTCCGGACGACCCCATAGCACTCGCAGCTGCGCTGCTGCAGTCCGGGCCGATCGAGCAGGCTGATGCAGCCGCGGTGATAACTGATCAGCCCAGCATCCTGTAGCTTGCCCGCCACTTCCGAGACGCTGCCACGGCGCACACCGAGCAGGTGGGCGATCAGCTCCTGGGTCATCAGCAACCGATTGTTCGGCAAGCGCTCGAAATATTGCAGCAGCCAGTTGCAGAGCTGCTGATCCAGCGAGTGCAGACGCACGCACACCAGACGTTGGGCCATTTGCGTCAACAATGCCTGGGTGTAACGCAGTATCTGTTGTTGCAGCGCACCGGCCTGATCGAACTCGGTCTTGAGCAACGAGCCTTTCAGCCGATAGGCCGAGCCCGGACATTGCACCATGGCCCGGTTGAGGGTGGTTTCACCGCCCATAAACAAGACCAGACCGACGAGACCTTCGTTACCGACCACGGCGATTTCCAGCGCGGAGCCATCCTTGATGGTGTACAGCAGCGAGACGATGGCATCGGTGGGGAAGTAGATATGCCGCATCGGTTCCCCGGCCTGGCACAGCACCTGGCCCACCGCCAAGGGAACCCGTTCGAGAAATGGCAACAATCGCTCGAGGTCTTCGGCGGGCAAGGCCGCCAGCAGGTGATTTTGGCGTGGATCACTGGGGCAAAGCATTAACATCCTTGGCTCGAAGGTGCGGTTATCCATGGCAGGCATGGGCCGGCAGCCAACATCATGGCGACAAACCCCCAAGAGTTCTGTCCGTTTCCGCACAGAGCGCCTCGAACTTGGCGAGATAGCCAGCTATCGCCGCTCGGGTAGAATGCCCATCTCCCGCCGTCAACCGTGCCTTGTCCATGACCCACACTGCCCCGACCCCATCCTTGCCCGCTGTAATCATCGGCGGCGGCCCCGCCGGCCTGATGGCGGCCGAAGTGCTGGCCCTGGCCGGGATCAAGGTCGAGCTGTTCGATGCCATGCCCTCGCTCGGGCGCAAATTTCTCCTGGCCGGCGTCGGCGGCATGAACATCACCCACGCCGAGCCCACTGCGGCCTTTCTCGGCCGCTACGGCGAGCGCCGTGACGAGCTGGCAAAACTGCTCCATGACTTCGGCGCCGAACAACTGCGCGCATGGATTCACGGCCTGGGCATCGACACCTTTGTCGGCAGCTCCGGGCGGGTATTCCCCACCGATATGAAGGCCGCGCCACTGCTGCGTGCCTGGCTCAAGCGCCTGCGCGAGCTGGGCGTCAGCCTGCACACCCGCAGTCGCTGGCTGGGCTGGAACGCCGATGGCAGCCTGCGCATCGCCACCGCGGAGGGCGAACGCGCCGTAAACGCCAGCGCCACCCTGCTGGCCCTCGGCGGCGGCAGCTGGGCGCGACTGGGTTCCGATGGTGCCTGGATGCCCTTGCTGGCCGACCGCGGGGTGCCCCTGACAGCCTTGCAACCGAGCAACTGTGGCTTCGAAGTGGCCGGCTGGAGCCCGTTGTTTGCCGCGAAATTCGCCGGCGCGCCGGTCAAGTCCACGGCCATCGCTCTTGATCAGCAAGCGCCGCGTCTGGGCGAATTCGTGATCACCGCCAGCGGCGTGGAAGGCAGCCTGATCTATGCCCTGTCGGCACCGATCCGCGAACAGATCAACCAGCACGGCACGGCGACCATCCACCTCGATCTGCTACCGCAGAAAACCGCTGAGCAGGTCGAAACCCTGCTGCGCAAACCGCGCGGCAGCAAATCCATCAGCAACCACCTGCGCAGCCAACTCGGCCTGGACGGCGTGCGCGCCGGCCTGCTGCGCGAGCTGAGCGACGCCGCCACCTTCGCCGAGCCGAGCGTGCTGGCCGCCGCGATCAAGCGCCTGCCGTTAACCCTGGTGCGCACCCGGCCGCTGGACGAAGCCATCAGCACCGCCGGAGGTGTGCCCTTCGAGGCACTGAGCGAAGCGTTGATGCTGCACCAACTGCCGGGGGTGTTCTGTGCCGGCGAGATGCTCGACTGGGAAGCCCCCACCGGCGGCTACCTGCTCACCGCCTGCTTCGCCAGCGGCCGCGCCGCCGGGCTGGGCATGCGCGACTGGCTGCTGGTACGGACAAAATAGAACGATCGTGCTAGATTCGAGCCATTGAGTCCGCACGAGTCCATGCCCATGCCCCTGCCCCTGCACTTTCGCCGCGCCCGCCCCGAGGATGTCGACGCCGCCATTGCCCTGATCTACAGCTCCGGCCCGGCGGCCTTCGATTACGTGTTCGCCGGCACGCCCAAAGGCAGCGCCCAGGACTTCCTGCGCAAGACCTTCGTCAGCGGCGCCGGGCAATTTGGTTACCGTCAGCATTGGCTCGGCGAGCAGGACGGCCAGGTGGTCGCCGCCGGCACCGCCTTGAGCGGCGAAGTGAACCTGCGCAACATGGCCGTGGCGGCGGCGCAGATCATCGCCTTCTATGGTCCGCGGCATTGCTGGCAGGTGCTGTGGCGTGGCCTGCAGCTGGAGCGCATCGTCCTGCCGCCGCCCAAGCGCACCTTCTATCTCGCCCATCTGGGCGTCAGCAGCGCCCTTACCGGGCAAGGCATCGGCAGCCAGCTGATTGATTTTCTCCTGCAGCAGGGCCGTGCCACGGGTTTTCAGACGACGGCGCTGGATGTTTCTGCCGGCAACCCGCACGCCCAGCGCCTGTACGAACGCCTGGGCTTTGTCGTGCAGGTCGAGCGCGCCTCCCACCTGCCCGGCATTGCCGCGCATCGCTATCTGCAACGGCCGCTCTGAGCCGGACTCGCACGCAGCGGCCCTGAAGGGCTATGCTGGAGGCAAGCCGGCAAACGAACCGGCACCTTATCTGCGTACGGTGGTAGCCCGATTGTGATCCCCCTTCTGGTCTGCGATGACTCCATGATGGCGCGCAAACAGCTGATTCGCGCGCTACCGGCCGAATGGCCGGTAATCATCAGCCAAGCCAACCACGGCGAAGAAGCCATGCAGTTGCTGCGTCAGGGCCTGGTCGAGGTGATGCTGCTGGACCTGACCATGCCAGTGATGGACGGCTTCGAGGTGTTGGCCGCCCTGCGCGACGAGGGCATCAGTTGCAAGGTCATCGTGGTCTCCGGCGACGTGCAGGAAGAGGCCATCCGCCGGGTCAGCGACCTCGGCGCCCTGGCCTTTATCAAAAAACCCGCCGACCCGGAAAAACTGCGCGAAACCCTCAGCCGCCTAGGCCTGCTCGACACCCCGGCGCCGGCCAGCACCAGCAGCGCGCCCGCCCCCGTAGCCGTGCCAGCGCGGCCGGCGTTCGAACTGAAGATCAACTTCCGCGATGCCCTGCGCGAGATCAGCAACGTCGCCATGGGCCGCGCCGCCGCCCTGCTGGCCAAGGTGCTGGGGGTGTTCGTGCAGCTGCCGGTGCCAGCGGTGAACATCTTCGAGGTCAGCGAGCTGCACATGACCCTCGCCGACGCCCAGCGCGGCGAGCGCTTCAGCGCCCTGTGCCAGGGCTTTATCGGCGACGGTATCGCCGGCGAGGCCTTGCTGCTGTTTCACGATTCGGAAATTGCCGACATCAGCCGGCTGTTCAAGTGGCAACCCAAGGACGAAACGGAAACCTCGGAAATGCTCTTGGACCTGGCCAGCATCCTGATTGGTGCCTGCCTGAGCGGGATTTCCGAGCAGATCGACGTGCGTTTCTCCCAGGGCCACCCGCAACTGCTGGGCCTGCACGGCTCCATCGACAGCCTGATTCACGTCAACCAGCAACGCTGGCGCAAGACCCTGGCGGTGGAGATCAGCTACAGCCTGGAAGGCCACAACGTGCACTTCGACCTGCTGCTGCTGTTCACCGAAGACTCGATCCAGCGCCTCAGCCACAAGATCAACTACCTGCTCAACTAGGTTCGCAAGCGAGAAGCCGGCATGCCCGCACAGATCGACATCAAAGAGTTCCACTGGCTACTGGATATCGTTCAGTGCATCGATGTGGGCGTGATCGTGCTGGACCGCCAGTACCAGATCGAAGTGTGGAACAGCTTTATGGAGAACCATTCGGGCATGGGCCCGGATGAGGTCAACGGCAAGTCACTGTTCAGCCTGTTCGCGGAAATCGACGAGGCCTGGTTCCGCCGCAAGGTCGACACCGTGGTGCAACTGGGCACCCGCGCCTTCAGCCTGTGGGAACAGCATCCGTACCTGGTGCACTTCAAGAACTACCAGCCGATCACCGGGCAAGCCGACTTTATGTACCAGAACGTCACCCTGCTGCCGCTGACCGCCGCCAACGGCGCAGTCGAGCACATCTGCGTGGTAATCTACGACGCCACCGAGGCGGCCGTACACAAGCGCCAGCTGGAAGCTGCTCGGGCCTGATCGCCACAGGATGGATGGCGCGCAGAACCGTAGGATGGGTTGAGCGCAGCGATACCCATCAATCGCCATGGTGGGTTACGCCGCTACGCGACTAACCCAGCCTGCTCCTCTCACCCCCAGCGTTTTACTTCTTCTTTTTCGGCCCGGTGTTGAAGCTCGGCACCTTGCGCACGGCCTTGACCGGCGGCGCGCTTGGCTCGTCAGCGCTTTCCAACCATTTGCCCAGGGTCTTCTTGCCGCCACCACCGACAATTTTCGGCTTTTTCGGCTTCTTGGCCTTTTTCAACACCTGGCCGCTGGCATCGGTGAGCGGCACCCGGTGCTCGGGCTCGAAATCCTGCTCGTCGACGCGCTTGAGCAATTGCCCGGTCAGCACTTCGATGGCCGCCAGCATATTCACTTCATCGGCACACACCAGCGAGATCGCCTGCCCGGTGTTGCCGGCACGGCCGGTACGGCCGATGCGGTGCACATAGTCTTCGGCGACGATCGGCAGGTCGAAGTTGACCACCAGTGGCAGGTCGTCGATGTCCAGACCACGGGCCGCCACATCGGTGGCCAGGAGGATCTGCACTTCGCGGGCCTTGAAGCGATCCAGGGCCCGTTGACGGGTGGCTTGGGGCTTGTCGCCGTGGATGCCGTCGGCGTTGATGCCCTGCTGCTGCAACAACTCGGTCAGCTCATCGACACCCTTGCGGGTTTTCACGAACACCAGGGCCTGGGTCCATTTCTGCTTTTTCAGCAGGTGGCAAAACAGCTCGATCTTGCGCTTCTTGTCGACCGGAATCAGCCACTGCTTGACGCTGCTCGCCGCGACATTGCGCGGGCTGACTTCGATGCTCAGCGGGTCATCGAGCATCTGCCCGGCCAGCAGGCGGATGGCCTCGGAGAAGGTCGCCGAGAACAGCAAGGTCTGGCGCTTCTTTGGCAGGGCCGCGTAGACCGCGCGCAGTTCGTCGGCAAAGCCCAAGTCGAGCATGCGGTCGGCTTCGTCCAGCACCAGGGTCTGCAACTGGTTGAACTTAACCGCGTTCTGGCGGAACAGATCGAGCAGGCGACCGGGGGTGGCCACCAGCACATCGATGCCCTTGCGCAGCTTCATCATCTGCGGGTTGATGCTCACCCCGCCGTACACCGCATAGGTGCGCAACGGCAGGTGCTGACCGTAGGTGCGAAAGCTCTCGTGCACCTGCTCGGCCAGCTCGCGGGTCGGCACCAACACCAGGGCGCGCACCGAGTTGCTAGCCACTTCCGGGCCTTCCATCATCAAACGCTGCAACAGCGGCAGGGCAAAACCGGCGGTCTTGCCGGTGCCGGTCTGCGCCGCGGCCATCAGGTCACGGCCGGCCAGCACCGCCGGGATCGCCTGGGCCTGCACCGGCGTCGGGATCTTGTAGTCGAGTTCGTCGAGGGCGCGCTGTAGGGGTTCGATCAGGCCGAGGGAGGCGAAAGTCATGGAGGTAACCAGAGTTCAGGAAAGCGAATATGCCAAGCCGCACAGTTTAACCCGCCCGCGCGCTGCCAGCCTGCTTCTGTTCGCTCTATCGCCGTGGCCCCGGACTGGCGGCTGGCGCAACGCCTGTTCAGGCGGTAGGGTGTGATTCCATATTTCTGCCGCAGGGAGCATCCAGAACATGCCGACCTTCACCCTTGCCCCACGGGGCGCCCGCCTCGCCGCCCTGTTGTTGCTGACCACGCTGCTGAGCGGCTGCGGCATCAACAACATTCCCACCTATGACGAACAGGTTAAAGCCGCCTGGGCCCAGGTGGAGAACCAGTACCAACGGCGCGCCGACCTGATCCCCAACCTGGTGGCCACGGTCAAGGGCTACGCCAAGCAAGAGCAGGAGACCCTGACGGCGGTGATCGAAGCTCGCGCCAAGGCCACCTCGATTCAGGTCGACGCCAGCACCCTGAACAACCCACAGGCCATGCAGCAGTTCCAGCAGGCTCAGACCCAACTGAGCGGCGCCTTGAGCCGCCTGATGGTGGTGGCTGAGCGCTACCCGGAGCTGAAGTCCAACCAAAACTTCATGGCCTTGCAATCCCAGCTGGAAGGCACGGAGAACCGCATCAGCGTGGCGCGCCGCGACTTCATCACCAGCGTCGAGCGCTACAACCGCGAGATCCGCACCTTCCCAGGCCGGATCTGGCATAGCGTGCTGTACAGCGACATGCCGCTGCGCGAAACCTTCGAAGCCACCGCCCCGGCAGCCGATAAAGCGCCTGAAGTGAAATTCTGATGGGCCGCCTGTGGCGCCTGCCACTGCTCGTGCTGCTGGCCGGCTGGCTGAGCCTGAGCCAGGCCGAGGTCAGCTTTCCGCCCCTGAGCGGGCGGGTGGTGGACCAGGCCGGGTTGCTTGATGCCGCCACCGAGGCGCGCCTCAGTCAGCTGCTGGCTGCCCATGAACAAGCCAGCAGCGACCAGTTGGTGGTGGTCACCCTGAGCGACCTGCAAGGGCTGCCGATTGAGGACTTTGGCTACCAACTGGGCCGCCACTGGGGCATTGGCCAGCAGGGCAAGGACAACGGCGTCCTGCTGCTGGTCGCCCGCGCTGAACGCAAGGTGCGCATCGAAGTCGGTTATGGCCTCGAAGGCACCCTGACCGACGCCCAGGCGGCGCTGATCATTCAGCAAAAGTTGCTTCCCGCATTTAAACGCGGCGCTTACGCCGAAGGCATCAGCGCTGGGGTCGACGCCATTCTGCAAGTGCTGGGCGGTCAACCCCTGGCCCAACCGGCGCCGACTGCGGCGTCCAACGGCTTGGGTACGGCACTGTTTATGCTGATGCTGATTATCGTCGTGGTGCTGATACTCGGCCGCCTCGACCTGGTCATCCCTTTTCTGCTGGCCAGCGGCAGCTCGCGCCGCGGTGGTTACGGCGGTGGCGGTGGCGGTTTTGGTGGCGGTGGTGGTGGCTTCGGAGGCGGTGGCGCCTCGGGTGGCTGGTAATGGAATATGCACAGGAGCAACAGCCATGAGCCTACTCAGCGCGAATGAGCAACAGCAGGTGGCGGACGCCATTGCCCAGATCGAACGCGACAGCGATGCCGAACTGGTCACGGTGCTGGCCGCCCAGGCCGATGATTACCGCGACGTCGCCCTGCTCTGGGCCAGCCTGCTGGCCTTGCTGCTGCCGGGGGCGATCAACTACTACCCGGCCTGGCTGGATAGCGGCCAACTGCTGCTGGTGCAATGGGCGAGCTTTATCGGCCTGGCCCTGCTCTTCAGTCGCCCGCGCATCAGCGCCCGCCTGGTACCGCGGGCGGTGCGCCACTGGCGGGCCGGCAACCTGGCGCGGCGGCAGTTCCTCGAACACAACCTGCACCATACGGCGGGCGAAACCGGCATGCTGATTTTCGTCGCCGAGGCCGAGCGTTATGTCGAGATCCTGGTCGATCGCGGCATCTCCCGGCACCTGCCGGATAGCACCTGGCAAACGCAGATCGACGCCTTCACCCGCCAGGTGCGGCAGGGCCAGACCCTGCAAGGCTTTCTCGACTGCATTCAGGGCTGTGGCGCGCACCTCAAGCAGCACCTGCCGGCCAGCCACAGCCGCAACGAGCTGCCCAACCGCCTGGTGCTGCTGCCCTAGAGTCTGCGTCCCTAGCTAGCCGCGCGCCTTGCTCAAGGCCTCGGCGATCTTCGCCGCTGGCACTTTCTGCAGGCGGCACAGCAGCGCATGGGAAATATCCCGGATGGCATGGCGTTCGCGCAGTTGCGCGGCCATAAACAGCATCAGGTTGGCGGCCATTTCCGCATCGGCCATGGCCCGGTGCGCCTGGCCGGTGTGCGGCAACTGCGCCCAACTGTTGAGGGTACCGAGCTTGTGATTGGGCGCCTGCGGCAGCAGGCGGCGGGCCAGCAGCATCGAGCAGGCAAAATCCTGTACGCGCTGGCGCTGGATCAGGCCCAGCTCGGCATCCCAGAACTTCTGGTCAAACGAGGCGTTGTGCGCCACCAGCGGCGTGCGCCCGACAAACTCAGCCACCTCGGCCATCACCTCGGCCGCCGGCGGCGCCTTGCGCAGCATGGCATTGCTGATGCCAGTGAGGCTTTCGATAAACGGCGGCACATAGGCACCGCTGTTCATCAGGTTCTGGTAACGGGCAACGATGCGCCCGTCTTCGACGATCACCGCAGCGATCTCCGTGGCACGGCAGGTATGACCGGGCGACATGCCGGTGGTTTCAAAGTCGATGACGGCGATGGGTTCCACGAACGATCCGTTTTATTCAGGTAAGAGGTCGGGGCTCAGTTTTTCAGCAGCAAGCTGCCTTCCACCGGCACATAGCGACTGGCCGCCCGCATCAGCGCCTGGGCGGTCAGGCCCGGCACGCCGTAGGCCACGGCCTCGACACCATAACTGGCGCGGATCTTATCGAGCAGGATGGCAAAGTCGCCGTCACCGGAGGCCAGCACCACTTCGTCCACCCGTGGTGCAGCATCCAGCACGTCGATGGTAATGCCCACGTCCCAGTCGCCCTTGGCCGAGCCATCGCTGCGCTGGATATAGGGCTTGAGCTTCACGGTAAAACCGAGGTTGCGCAGGATCTGCTGGAACTGCTGCTGCTTGGCATCGCCGCGCTCGATGGCATAGGCGTAAGCCTCGACGATCTGCCCGCGCTGGCTGATGTCCGCCCACAGGGCGGCGTAGTTGAAGTGGCAGCCATGGGCCTGGCGCACCGTGTAATAGAGGTTCTGCACATCGGCGAATACGGCGATTTTCTTCACCAGGAGTTCCTGCGGGCGAAAGCGGAGGCCGATTATGGGCGAACACCCCGGCCGACGCACCCTCCTCGATCGGCGCCGGGACGATTGGAACCGCCACGGGCAACCCGCTACAGTGGACGCCCACTCACCGCTGATGCCCGCCGATGAACCCGCTGATCCCCCTGCGCGACGCCTGGTACTTCTTTAGCCGCCACCTGAGCACCATCGCCCTGCTGTGCCTGCCCTGGGTGCTGCTGGAAAATCTGCTCGCCCAGTTTATCGGTCTCTGGACCGGCGAGAGCGCCAGCGTGCCCTACAGCCTGCTGGCCGGCCTGCTGCTCTATCCGTTGTACAGCGCCGCGCTGATTCTGCTGGTGGATGCCCGCAGCCGTGGTTTGCAGCCACGCATGGCTGACCTGCTGGCCGCCGCCCTGCGCCTGTGGCCGAGCCTAGCGGTGCTAACGGCCCTGACCAGCCTGCTGATCCTGCTCGGGCTTTCGCTGCTGGTGCTGCCGGGGTTGTGGGTGATGGTCAAGCTGGCCTTTGCCGAATACCTGCTGGTGCTGCGCGGTTACACGCCACTGGCCGCCTTGCGCGGCAGCCTGACGCTCAGCGCCGGGCATTTCTGGCCGCTGCTGGCCTGCCTGCTGGCGGTGCTGCTGCCGTTATGGCTGCTGGACTGGTGGGTCTATCAGCTAGTGGGCGAGTCGCCCACCGCCTGGCTGAGCCTGCTGCTGGACAGCGCCAATGGCTTCCTGCAGCTGTTCCTGACCCTGGTGATGCTGCGCTACTTTATCCTGATCGAAACACCCAGCAACGCCCCGGCGCAGCCCTAGCGCACACCCCGACCCGGCTTGATCCCGGAGATGCGCGGCAACAGCGCGCGCTCGAACAGCCAGGGGAAATAGCGCGCCAGCAGGCGCGCCCGCCAGTTGACGTTGGACAACACCAGCAGGCGCTTGCGCTTGAGGGCCGCGCGATAGACCTCCTCGGCCACGTCATGGGCCGAGGCCACCCGGCCCATAGCCAGAGGCGGGCTCGGCGCCAGCCCGGCGTCGCCAACCAGGGCATTCTTGCGCAGGTCGGTGGCGGTAAAGCCCGGACAGACCAGCATGACATTCACCCCCGAGCCCTTGATCTCGTAACGCAGCGTCTCGAACAGGCCGTGCAGCGCGTGCTTGCTGGCGTTGTAGGCGCTGCGATAGAGCAGCGGGGCAAAACCCGACAGCGAGCTGAGCACGATGATCTGCCCGTGCCGGGCGATCAGGCTGGGCAATACCGCTTTGGTGCAGTTCAGCGCGCCAAAATAGTTGACCGCCATGACCCGCTGAAACACCTCCAGATCGGTATCGGCAAAGGTGCTGCGGTGGCTGACGCCGGCATTGTTGACCAGCACATCGATGCCGCCAAAACGCTCCATCGCCAGCGCCACAGCCTCCTGCACCGCCACCGCGTCGGCCACGTCGCAGCACAGGCCCATGGCCTCCACATGGTGGTGATCGGCCAGGTGTTGCAACAGGCTATCCAGCTCGTCCTGCTGCAGATCGAGAATCACCAGGCGCGCGCCGGCCTGGGCAAAACGCAACACCAGCGCCCGGCCGATACCGGCGCAGCCGCCGGTAATCAACACCACCTTGCGCTCATAAACCTTGCTGGCAAAAACCTTGCGATGCATAACCTTACCCCCACTACCGAGTAAAACCGGGCCCGCCCCCACGCGGCCACGGCGAATATCTCCCAGCATAGTTCAGCCCGCCGTGCGGATTAGCCGCGTATCGGCGCCGCCACCCACGCGGGTAAGCAACTATCTGGCACACTGGCTTAAACTGCCCGTAACGTCCTGCCGCCTGGTTACCGAATGTCCTCACCCTCGCCTTCGTCACGTTCACGCCGCCTCAGGTCACTGTGCCTCATGCTGGCAGGGCTGTGCCTGTCATCCCTCGGTGCAGCTGCCGAGCGCGCACCGGTGCGCTTCGCCTACCTGGAGTTTCCACCGTTCAGCTACACCGACGAGCAGGGCCAGGCCCACGGCGAGATTATCGACATCATCCGTCAGTTGTTGCAGCAGGCCGGCTACCCTGCCGAGTTCCGCTCGCTGCCGGGCGCCCGCCTGTACAAGGGGCTGGTGGATGGCAGCGTGCAGATGTCGGCCGGCGCACCGGGCGTACCGCAATTGCAGGGGCATATCCTCGAAGGCCGGCACCAGCTGAGCACCGTGAACATCAACCTTTACCATCGCCCGGACACGACGCCCCCGACACTGCCGCAGGGGCTACGTGGCAAGCGTCTGTTGCTGATCAACGGCTACGCCTATCGCCCGCCGATTTCCGACTGGCTGGTCGATCCCAGCCTCGACTTGCAGATAAGCCGCAGCAGCAGCCACCAGGCTGCGCTGGCCATGTTGATGCGTCAGCGCGGTGATTTTCTGATCGACTACAGCAAGCCCATTGAGCAAGCCTTGCAGGATGCGGATTTGCCCGCACTGCCCTATATCACCCTGCGTCACCTGCCGATCACCCTGCAGATTTCCAAGGCCATGCCCGGCGCCGAACAGCTGCGCGACGACCTCGACCGCGCCTATGAACAACTGCAACTCGACACGCCAGCAGCAACGCCGCCGGCAGTAGAACCGCAGGAAGCCAACTAGCGGCGCGGCTTGGCCCGCGCAGTGGGCTCGGCAATCAAGGGGTCATCGGGCCAGTAATGCTTCGGATAACGCCCCTTGAGGTCTTTCTTCACTTCCAGGTAGGTATTGGCCCAGAAGCTGGCCAGGTCCTGGGTCACCTGCACCGGTTTGTGCCCCGGCGACAGCAGATGCAGCAGCAGTTGCTGACGACCGCCGGCGATGCGCGGCGTCACCGCCAAACCGAACAACTCCTGCAGGCGCACCGCCAGCACCGGCGTGTCGTGCTCATAATCGATGCGAATACGCGAACCGGACGGCACCTCCAGGCTTTTCGGCGCCAGCTCGTCGAGGCGTTGGGGCAACGGCCAGGGCAACAGGCTGGCGAGCATCGCCGGCAAATCCAGGTTGGCAAAGTGATTAAGCCGACTGACTTTGCCCAGGTACGGCAGCAGCCAATCATCCAGACGCGCCAGCAGCGCGGCGTTGCTCACCTCCGGCCAGTCGCTGTGCCCCGCCTGGGCCAGGTCCAGGCGCCGCAACAAGGCCAGGCGCGCCTGCCACTGACGCAACTCCGGAGTCCAGGCCAACAGCTCCAGGCCCTTGCGCCGCACCAGGGCAAGCAGGGCCTGACCACGGGCGTCGGCATCCAGATCAGTCAGCGGCTGACTGTCGAGCAGCAACTCACCGACCTTGCGCTGGCGCTCGGCGCGCAGCACGCCTTCACGCTCGTCCCAGTCCAGCACATCGAGGCTGCGCACCTGCTCGGCCAGCGGCCCGGCGAACAGCTCAACGTCGAGATCGGCCGCCAGGTAAATACGTTCCTCGCGCTGGCCCTGGCGGCTGCCGAGGTCGGCGATCACCAACCACTCGTGTTTCATCAACCCATCGCTTTCGCTGAACAGCGCCGCCCGGCCATTGGCCAAACGGTACTCGGCAGCGCCCGCCCGGCGCTGGCGGGCGATGCGGTCGGGGTAGGCCAATGCCAGCAGGCAGCCGAGCCAGCGCGGATGCTCGGGATCGGCCACCGGCGCAGCCGCTTTACCGCGCAGATAACCACGGTACTGGCGGGCCAGTTGCCGTGCCCGCGACACCCCGCCCGCACTGCTGCGGCCAGCCTTGTCGGCGCCGCTGAGCAAGGCCATGCGGCTGTGCAGATCGGCACCGGCACCGCGCAAAATATCGCGCTCGCCGAGCAAGGCGGCCAAGTCGCAGGCCGCCGTCGCCAGGCCGAGAGCCTGACCGCGCAGCAGCAGATGGGCGATACGCGGATGGGCCGGCAGTTCGGCCATCGCCTGGCCGTGGGCGGTCAGCGCGCCGCGAACATCCAAGGCACCTAACCGCCCTAGCAGGTCACGCGCCTGAGCAAAAGCCGCCGCCGGCGGTGGGTCCAGCCACGCCAACTCGGCCGGCTGCACGCCCCAGCGCGCCAGTTGCAGGGCCACCCCAGCGAGGTCGGCCTGCAGGATTTCGGCCGTAGCATAGGCGGCCAATTGTTCGTGCTGGGCCTCGGACCACAGCCGGTAACACACCCCCGGCTCCAGGCGCCCAGCGCGACCGGCACGCTGGGTGGCCGAGGCGCGAGCAATGCGCTGAGTGTCCAGACGGGTCATGCCGCTGGCCGGGTCGAAACGCGGCACCCGCTCTAAACCGGCGTCGATCACCACGCGCACGCCGTCGATGGTCAGGCTGGTTTCGGCAATATTGGTGGCCAGCACCACCTTGCGCTGCCCGGCCGGCGCCGGTTCGATGGCCGCGCGCTGGGCCGCCAGGTCCAGTTCGCCATGCAGCGGGCAGAGTAGAATTTCCGCGCGGCCGGCCAACGCGTCGGCCAGTTGCTCATGCACCCGGCGGATCTCGGCTTGACCAGGGAGAAACACCAGCAGGCTGCCGGGTTCATCGCTGAGGGCCTGCAGCACCGTCTGCACGACTTTCGGTTCAACCCATTCGCCCGGCTGAAAGGGTCGCCCCCAATGGATCGCCACCGGGTGCATGCGCCCGCTGCTGCTGACCACGGGCGCAGCGCCGAGTAAGGCCGAGAGGCGCTCGCCTTCCAAGGTGGCGGACATCAGCAGGATCTTCAGCGGCGGTTCGTCACGCAGCAATTCGCGGCCATTGAGGCTCAGGGCCAGGGCCAGATCGGCGTCCAGACTGCGCTCGTGAAACTCATCGAAGATGACCAGACCGACCCCTTCCAGGGCCGGGTCGTCTTGCAGACGACGGGCGAGGATGCCCTCGGTGACCACCTCGATGCGGGTGCGTGGGCCGACCTTGCTGTCCAGGCGGATGCGATAACCGACTGTCTCACCCACCGCCTCGCCCAGCTCACTGGCCAGCCGTTCGGCCGCCGCACGGGCCGCCAAGCGCCGCGGTTCGAGCATCAGAATGCGTTGCTCGCCCAGCCACGGCTCGTGCAGCAGCGCCAGCGGCACCCGCGTGGTTTTACCGGCGCCGGGCGGCGCTTCCAGCACCGCTTCGTGGCGCTCGCGCAGGGCGGCACATAAGGCGGGCAAAACGTCATCAATGGGTAAGGGTTTCATCGGCACTCCAGCGCAGGCCGGCGATTATAACGGCGAACGGCTAATCCTCGCGCCAGCCGGCATAAGCGCGCCGCCGCACAGCATTGTCGGGCGCTGCTTGGTATAGTGGCGGCCTTATTTCTGGAGGTGCTTATGCGCTCGCAATTCCGTGGTATCTGCGCCGTTCTGGCCATCACCCTCCTCAGCCAGCTGGCCGCCTGCGGCACCCTGTTCTACCCCGATCGACGCGGGCAGATCGAGGGCAAGATCGATCCGGCCATCGCCATCGCCAATGCCGTCGGCCTGCTGTTTTATGTGATTCCCGGCCTGATTGCCTTTGCCATCGACTTCACCACCGGCGCCATCTACCTGCCTGAAGGCACCTACTCGGTTGCCCCTGAGCGCCTGCAGGACGCCGTGGGCAGTGACGGCCAGATCGACAACCACAAACTCAAGGCCATCATCGAAGAACAAACCGGTCGCCAGCTGCCGCTGCTGCACCCCAACCTGCGCCAGCAGCACGGCAGCCTGGAACAACTGGCCAGCCTCGGTTTGCGCAGCGCCGGCTAAGCAGTACGTCTAACTATTTCGTCTGGAGTTTGCATGTCGATCAGTGCCGAACACGCCCGTTTAATGCGCCTGGCCAGTGGCGCCGCATTAGCCGTCGCCCTCAGCCTGGCCCTGGCTAAAGCCGTTGCCTGGTGGATGAGCGGCTCGGTGAGCCTGCTGGCGGGGCTGACCGATTCGCTGCTGGACGGCGCCGCCTCCCTGCTCAACCTGCTGGCGGTGCACTACGCCCTGCGCCCGGCGGATGATGACCACCGTTATGGCCACGGCAAGGCCGAGGCCCTGGCAGGCCTGGGGCAGTCGCTGTTTATCGGTGTCAGCGCGATCCTGGTCGGCGTCCAGGGCGTCAACCGCGTGCTCCATCCGGAACCCCTCGGCGCCCAGGGCCTGGGCATCGCGGTGATGCTGGTATCCCTGGGCCTGACCGCCGCCCTGCTGGTGTTCCAGCAGCATGTGGTCAAGGTCACCGGTTCCACCGCGATCCGCGCCGACTCGCTGCACTACCGCTCCGACCTGCTGCTCAACAGCAGCATCCTCCTGGCACTGATCCTCGCCGGTTTTGGCTGGCATCGCCTGGACGCAATCTTCGGTATCGCCATTGCCTTCTACATTCTCTGGAGCGCCCTGACCATCGCCCGCGAGTCGGTGGCCGTGCTGATGGATGCCGAGTTATCGGTGGAGATCACCGAGCGCATGCACCTGCTGGCCTGCGCCGTGCCGGGCGCACTCGGTGCCCATGACCTGCGCACGCGCATCTCCGGCACCCGCTGGTTCGTGCAACTGCACCTGGAGCTGCCCAACGAGATGCCGCTGTCGCAGGTGCATGAGCTGTGCGAGCAGGTGGAAACGGCCATCCAGGCTGAATTCCCCCAGGCCGAGGTGCTGGTCCACCCGGACCCGCAGAGCGTGCTGCCGGCCTCTGCATAAGCCAGGCACACACCGGCAAAAAGGTCGGCGAACACAAGTAGAGCAATTACTCTAAATATCTTAAGCTGGCGCCTCTTTCCGATAACAACAAGATCGAGGTCCCTGCCATGCCCATCGCCCTTACCCCCAGCGCCATCGCCCTACTCGGCCTGGTGGCCTGGAGCCTGCTACTGGCGGTTTTGCTGCTCAATCTGCGTGGCCTCAAGGTGCTGACCGGGCACAAGGCGGTCAACGCCTTCAATGCCGACGGCAGCGACGTGCCCGGCTTCGGCCAGCGCCTGACCCGCGCCTACGCCAACTGCCTGGAAAACCTGCCGGGCCAGGCCGCCGTGCTGCTGTTCGCCATGCTGGCCGGGCAAACCGCACTCACCGACCCACTGGCCCTCGGCCTGCTGGCCGCACGCGTGCTGCAATCGCTGGTGCACCTGCTGAGCACCGCGCCGCTGTTCGTCTGGCTGCGCTTTGCCAGCTACCTGGTGCAGGTGCTGATTCTGGCCTGGTGGCTGTTGCAGCTCAGCGGCCTGCTCTGAACCTGCCGGGAGCAAATCGAGCGCAACAAAAAGGGCGTCCCGTGGGACGCCCTTTTTGCTTTCATCCGGCACTGGCGAGGGTAGCGCGCTGTGCATCGCAGGCCTGATTGGGCGCTGCGGACCCGGTGGCCAGGCCACCCCGATAAGGGCGCCGGCTTCGACTCACCTGGTTGGGCGGGTCGGCTGGACGAGAATGTCCGGGCCTTGAAACTGAGAAGAATATTAGCCCCGTCGCCGCGGAAAAAGATTGCGAAGATTGCCGAACCACACAGCATTTGCGCAATAGATCACCACAAGTGCATGATAACGCGCAATACAGCCAACAAATCAGGCCAACATGAACAAACTCGACCGCTACGACCTGAACATTCTCAGCGAATTGCAGCGCGACTCGCGCATTTCCAATCAGGACCTAGCCGAGCGCATCGGCCTGTCGCCCTCGCCCTGCTCGCGACGGGTCAAGCAACTGGAGGACGACGGCTACATCCTCCGCCAGGTGGCCCTACTGGACCGCAAGAAGCTCGGTCTGAGCCTGACCGCCTATGTGCTGATCGGCATGGACCGGCACACCCCGGAACGCTTCGAGGGTTTCGAGGGCGCCATCCGCCAATGCCCGGAGGTGCTCGAATGCAGCCTGGTGACCGGCATGGACGCCGACTATCAACTGAAGGTGGTGGTGGCCGACATGGACCACTACCAGAAGTTTCTTCTCGGCCACCTGACCCGCATCGAAGGGGTGACCAGCGTGCGCTCCAGCTTCGTGCTTAATCAGGTGCTGAGTAGCACCGAGCTGCCGCTCAACCACCTGCGTAGCTGAGCCGCACCTGGCGCTGCCCAGTGGCAGTCGCCAGCGCCGGCAACGCGCGTATAATCGCCGCGCCGCCGCTGCGGCTCCGAATTACGCCACTGAGGTCGCCATGGAAACCGAACAGTTTGAAGCCCTGATGATGTATGTGTTGGTCAGCGGCCTGATGGCCTTTATGGCCTTCATCATCTGGGACCTGGCGAAAACCTCGAAGGCCGGCCGCATGGGCACCGCCATCCTGTTTCTCGGCCTCGGCCTGTGCCTGTTCGCCTTCGCCGCCAAGCCGATCATCGGTTATCTGGTGGAAGTCAGCTTCGGCATCCAGTAACGACAAAGCCCTCGGGGGTTTTCTGCCAGGAAGTCCGGCGCCTAGGGCAACTGTGCCGGCACCGCACGCCACTCGCCGGGCGCCAGCCCTTCGATACTCCAGGGGCCGATCCGCACCCGCACCAGACGCAGCGTCGGCAAGCCCACCGCCGCCGTCATACGTCGCACCTGGCGGTTGCGCCCTTCGCGGATCACCAACTCCAGCCAGTGGGTCGGCACACTCTTGCGAAACCGCACCGGCGGGTTGCGCGGCCACAGCTCGGGCTCATCCAGCAAACGCGCCTCGGCCGGCAGGGTCGGGCCGTCGTTGAGCTGCACGCCGTCGCGCAATTGCTGCAACTGCTCGGCACTCGGTTCGCCCTCTACCTGCACCCAATAAGTCTTGGCCAATTTGTGCTTGGGATCGGCGATGCGCGCCTGCAGGCTACCGACATTGGTCAGCAGCAACAGGCCCTCGCTGTCGCGGTCCAGGCGCCCGGCCGGGTACACGCCCGGCACGGGGATAAAGTCCTTGAGGGTGGCGCGCCCGCCTTCGTCATTGAACTGGGTGAGCACGTCGAACGGCTTGTTGAACAGCAACAGCTGCGGCTCGGCCGGCGCCGGCTTGGCCACTCGCCGTGGCGCAGACGAACCCTGGCCAGGGCGTGGGGAACGGGTAGCAGCAGGACGAGCAGGAGGTCGTGACATGAGTAGAAAAGACTTGGCCAGGCGGGCGACGGGAGCGGCATGCTAGGTTGACGCGCATCTCAACCGCAAGAGCGAATCCGTATGTTCCGTGTTCTACGCCCCACCTGGTGGCTGGCCTTGCTCACCCTGCTGGGCCGCCATGACCGTCCCTACCGAGGGCCCCGCAGCGACCATTTCGATGGCGAGCGTTTTCATAACCTCGAACCCAAGGCCCATAAAAGCCTGGGCGATGTACTCAAGTGGCGGTTCAGCCGCCCGCCGCAAATGCAGTGGGTGCCGCAGCACGGCCCACAAATACCGCCCGAGATCGTTAGCCGGGTGCACGGCGCCGAGCTGCGCGTCACCTACATCAATCACGCCACCCTGCTGATCCAGCAGCACGGCCTGAACATCCTCACCGACCCGCTGTGGAGCAAACGCGCCAGCCCGTTCGAATTTATCGGCCCGCAGCGTTATCACCCGCCCGGCCTGAGCCTCGACCAGCTGCCGCCGATTGACCTGATTCTGGTCAGCCACAACCACTACGACCACCTCGACCTGTTCAGCCTGCGCCAACTGGCCGAGCGCTTCCCGCTGGCCAAGGTGGTCACAGGTCTGGGCAATGGCGGGTTGATTGGCGAGTGCGGCTTCCCCGATGTCATCGAGCTGGATTGGTGGCAAAGCCTGCCGCTGAACGAGCAGCTCAGCCTGCATGCCGTGCCCGTGCAGCACTGGTCGGCACGCGCCCGCCACGACACCAACCGCAGCCTGTGGCTGGGCTTTGTGCTCGACTCGGCCGAAGGGCCGGTGTTGTTTCCTGGCGACAGTGGCCTGGGGCCGGAATTCACGCTGATCAACCAGCGCTTCGGCCCGCTGCGCTTTGCCGCCCTGCCGATTGGCGCCTACGCCCCCCGCTGGTTTATGCGCGACAACCACATGAACCCCGACGACGCCGTGCAGGCCCACCAGCAACTGGCCTCGCAGTGCAGCATGGCGATCCACTTCGGCACCTTCAACTTGAGTGACGAGGAACAGTTCGCCCCGCCCCAGGAGCTGGCCAAGGCCCTGGCCGAGCGCGAGGTGTCGGCCAACGAATTTCGCCCGCCCAAGCCCGGCGAACAGTGGCAAATACCGGTGCTGGCGCGCGCCTAGCCGGCAAACATGCGCATCCGCCCCCGCGGATTGAGCATGGCCGACGGCGGCATGCCGAGGATGCTGCGAAAGGTGCGGCTGAAATGCGCCGAGTCGGTAAAACCGGCTTCCAGCGCCGCGGTGGTCAGCGACAGGCCCTGGGTCACGCCCACGGCGGTGACGAACAGCCGGTGCCACTGCCGGTAACGGCGGATCGGCACGCCCAAGGTGTCCTTGAACAGCTGCGACAGGCGTGGCTCGGACAAGTCCACCTGGGCCGCCAGGTAACGGGCCGAGAGGTTATTCGCCACGTCACGTTTGATCAGCGCCACCACGCTGCTGATCCGCGCATCCAGCTTGAACGGCGCCGCCGCCCCGACCAGTTGCTCAATCAAGGCATAGGCCTGGGCCGGCGTGGCCTGCTCATCCAGCAACTCGCGATGGCGCTCCAGCCACTGCGACTCATCTGCCAGCCCCATGCACAAGCCGCCCTCGGTCGCCGTCATCTGCCCACGCAGGGCGGCAAAATCCGCACCGAAGGGGTCCAGGTACCAGACCACCAAACGGTTGTCCGCCGCCTGCAAACGCACCCGACTGCCCGATGGCAGCAGCGCGCTGCGACACGGCAACAGACGCCCGGCTGATTCCAGGGTAAAGCCCTGATCGAGGCCGAGCACCAGGGTCGCGGCGGCTTGCGACAGTTCCAGGGACTCGCTCAACTGGCCGACGAACAGAGTGCGGCGGTCCCACAGATACAGCAATGACGATGGCGTGGCCGAAGGCATGGCGGTGGTCCTGAGTGAGCGATCAGCCGCGGCTGTCGATCTTATTGTTGTCTGGCCGCGAGAGTGGCCGTTTGCGCGCGCGGCGTAAAGGCGCAGGCGCGGGCTTTGCGCAGTCGGCGCACACGCCAAGCAAGTTCATCGGTTCTTACAAGTCAGGCGCTGATCGACGTGCTCAGATGGTGGATGTCTCGTGTCGGCAGTACGAGGCGCAAAACCCACAATAAAAACAATACTCAGGAATGCCAACATGAAGAAACTGCTTGCTGTTTCGCTGCTCACCCTCGGCCTCGGTTTGTCCTTCAGCCACGCCAGCCAGGCCGCCACCACCGAAGCCCAGACCAAGCACCCGATCGTGCTAGTGCCCGGCATCTTTGCCTTCGATAGCATCGCGGCGATCGACTACTGGTACAAAATCCCCGCAGCGCTGCAAAGCCAGGGCGCCACGGTGTTTGTGCCGAAGATCAACGCCTTCGACAGCTCGGCCAAACGCGGCGAAGCGCTGATCGCCCAACTGGACAACATCCGCGCCAGCTCCGCCGGCAAAATCAGCAAGTTCAACCTGATGGGTCACAGCCAGGGCGGCATCACCGTGCGTTATGTGATGAACACCCGGCCAGACCTGGTGGCCTCGGTGACCACCATGAACACCCCGCACAAGGGCTCGCCCCTGGCCGACCTGGTGACGGGCGTTGCACCGGCCAGCAGCTTGCAGGGCGTGGCCTTTACCGCCTTTGCCAATGCCGTCGGCGACCTGGTCAACCTGCTGTCAAATAACAAGAAGAGTCCGGCCGATGTGCGCGCCATGCTCGCCGAATTCAACAAGCCCGGCGCTGCTGCCAATAACCAGCGCTACCCGGTTGGCATCCCCACCACCGCCTGCGGCGCCGGAGCGGAAACCGTCAGCCTCAATGGCAACAGCGTGCGTCTGTATTCGTGGAGCGGCACCGCGCCCCTGACCAACGTGCTGGACGCCTCCGATGTGCTGTTCGGCATCACCCGCTTTGCCTTTACCGAAGCCAACGACGGCGTCACCGGCAAGTGCTCCAGCCACTTCGGCAAGGTACTGAAAGACAACTACTTCATGAACCATCTGGACGTCACCAACCAGGTATTCGGCGCCGTCTCGCTGTTCGAGACCAATCCCAAGACCCTGTTCCAGAGCCACGCCAGCCGCCTGAAAAGCCTCAGCCTGTAAGCCTGCCAGGCGCGCCGCCGGCGACCTGCCGGCGGCGCGCACCTGCTCTGCTGGAGAGCCATGATGCCCCTGCGTTTCCGCCCACTGGCCATCGCCAGTGTCAGCCTGACCCTGCTGGCCGCGACCGCCGGCTACTTCTTCGCCGGCCATGCCGCGCCCACCGCCAGCCCGGCCAGCCAGAGCGCCAAGGCCGTGCAGGTGCGCAGTCTCAATCAGCAACTCAGCCAGCACAGCAGCGCGCAACTGCCCAACCCCGGGGCCCTGCCCGTGCCCCTGCAAGGCGCCAGCCACGGCGTGTTCCTGCAGGCCGACGGCAACGGCCAACTGCGCCTGCAGCCGGAGCTGCTGCAACTGTTCGACTTCTATTTCAGTGCCATCGACGAGGAGCCGGTGGCGCAGATTCTGTTGCGCATTCATCACGACCTGGCCAGCCAACTGCACGAGCCAGCCCTGGCTCAGGCCCGCGATCTGCTCAAGCGTTACCTCGACTACCGCCTGGCCATGGCCGACCTGCCCGCCGGCAACGCCGCCCCCAGCGCGGAGACCTTTGCCCTGCACCTGGAGGCCCTGACGCGCTTGCGTGGCGAGTATTTCAGCGCCGAGGAAAGCCAGGCCTTCTTCAGCAGCGACCAGAGTCAGGACCAGTTTATGCTCGCCCAGCTGCGCCTCAACGAACGCGGCTTGAGCCCCGAGCAACAGCGCCATGAGCTGGCCCTGCTGGAAGCCAGCCTGCCGGCCGAGCAACGGGCGGTGCGCCAGCAGGTCAGCCGCGACGGCGAGCTGTATGCCGCCAGCGAAGCCCTGCGCGCCGCCGGCGCCAGCGACGAAGCCATCTACCAGCTGCGCGCCAGCACCCTCGACCCGCAGGCCGCCAGCGCCCTGCAACAGCTCGACGAGCAGCGCCGCCAGTGGCAGGCGCGCCTGCAGGCCTATGCCGCAGAGCGCAACCGCCTGCGCCAGTCGGGCCTCAGCCCTACCGACCAGCAACTGGCCATCGAGCAACTGCTGGCCCAGGGTTTTGATGAGCGCGAACGCCTGCGGGTCATGGCCCTCGATGCCGAACTCTGAGGCGGCCGCTCAAGGTCACGCAACCTTGCCCTGATGCAAGCCCGGCACTGGCAGTCGAATACGCTCATCGACCGGCCCTCAGGGCTCTGCTGCACTGCAAGGCGCTGCACAGCAGCGGGCATACCCATGAGTCCTATATCTATAGCCAATCGGTCTTAGTGCTTTAGCCCCTGCAGCCACACTGCATATAGGCATTAGGCAGTGACGAGCGCACGGGGCTATGGGCATGCACGACATCAAAGTGGTTCACCGGCTATTTATCCTGATCATCATTCCCCTGCTTGCCATGCTGGGCATGTTGGTCGTGGCCATCAGCGGCTTCAACCGTATCGACGCAGGGGTCGGCAGCCTGTACGACGACCGCGTGGTGCCCTTGCAGCAGCTCAAGCAGATCAGCGACTACTACGCCGTCAACATCATCGACGCCGTCAACAAGGCCGACCACGGGCTGTTCAGTCGTGACCAGGCACAGGGCGAGATCAACACCGCCCAGAGCGAAATCGCGCGGCTCTGGCAAGCCTATATAGCCACCAGGCTGACCCCGCGGGAAAGCCAACTGGCCGAGCAGGCCCGCAGCCAGTTCAGCACGGCGAATGCCGAGTTGCAGCGTCTCAACGCGTTCCTGCAAGGCGCGCCCAGCAACCTCAAAGGCCAGCTCGGCACGTTCAACGGCCCGCTGTATCAAAGCATCGACCCCATCAGCGGCAGCATCGGCGAGCTGATCCAGTTGCAACTGGACGAAGCCAAACTGGCCCGCGAAACCGCGACCGAGGTCTATCACGGCGTGCGTAACCTGATGCTCGGCGTAGCCCTTCTGATTATCGCCATCAGCCTGCTGGGTGGCCGCTGGGTGGCCGGTAGCATCAGCCAACCGCTGGGCAACCTGCTGGGGGCGCTGCGCAAGGCTGACAAGGAATCAGACCTGACCGCCCTGGCGCAATCCCAGGGCAACAATGAGATCAGCAGCGTGGCCAGCGCCTACAACAACCTGCTGCAACGCTTCAGCGTAGTGATCACTGCCTTGCAGGAACTGACCGAAACTATCCGCAGCCAAAGTGAAGAGCTCAGCGCCGTGACCCTGCAAACCCGCACCGATGTCGAGCGCCAGCAGCATGAGACCGACCAGGTCGCCACCGCCACCACGCAGATGGCGGAAACCATTCAGGAAGTCGCGCGCAACGCCGCCAGCGCCGCCCAGGCGGCCAATAGCGCAGACCATGAGGCCGCCAGTGGCAGCCGAGTGGTCAGCCACACCTTGCAAGCCGTGTCCGCCCTGTTCAGCGAACTGGAACACACCTCCAGCCTGATTGGCGAAGTGGAGAGTGCCAGCAACTCCATCGGCACCGTGCTGGAGGTGATCCGCAGCATTGCCGAACAGACCAACCTGCTGGCGCTCAACGCGGCCATTGAGGCGGCCCGCGCTGGCGATCAGGGACGCGGCTTCGCCGTAGTCGCGGATGAAGTGCGCAACCTGGCCAAACGCACCCAGGAGTCCACGGCAGAAATCGACAATATGATCCTGCGCCTGCAAAAAGGCTCACGCGAAGCCGTACAGGCCATGCACAACGGCCAGGACCAAGCCAAGCAAACCGTTGACGAAGCCGGCCAGGCCGACGGCGCCTTGCACAGCATCCGCCATTCGGTAGACACCATCATGGCAATGAACACCCAGATCGCCAGCGCCACCGAACAGCAGACCGCCGTAGCCCATGAGATCAACCGCAATCTGGTGACCATTCATGATGTGGCCGTGACCACCCAGCACGCCGTCAACCACATCGACGAGACCAGCCATGCCCTGGCGGAGATCGTCGCCAAGCTACTGACCATGACCCGCAGCTTCCAGGTCAAAACAGCGCACTAGCCCAGCCATCGTTCAGACCAATGACGCTTGGCTGGTCGCGCATGCAGCAGCGCCGGCAGTTGCACGATGGGCTGCGCCGGCGAGCCGTACTGACAAATCAAACGCTCGCTGCCTGGGCCGCGCGCAAGCGGTTCACACGTCGGCCAGTGGGCACAAAACAGGCAATTGGCCAGCACGGCAGATGGCAAAACGGCTATGCTGCGCGCGCCCAATTTATGACCTGCGACCATGCCCATCACCAGCGCCCCCAAACAACCCAGCACCTACGCCCTGTGGCGTGAGGTCCAGGACGTCAGCAACCGCACGCGCCTGGGCAGCCTCTACTACCTGCTGGCCTGGTTGCTGACCTGGGGCTTCAGCCAGGCGCCGCTGCAGCACCTGCTGCTGGGCCTCGGTGGTTGCGGCTTTTTCACCCTGATGCTGGTGCTGCGCTGGATTCATCTACCACCGACCATCCATAGCGACCGCCGCCTCACGCGCTGGATCAACCGCCACTGGCTGCTGGTGTTACTGACCGCCATGGGCTGGGGCCTGGCCCATGCGCTGGCCCTGTCTGACCCTGATTTTCAGCGCTCCCAACTGGTCGCCACCGTCAGCACCATCGCCTTCAGCTCGGCGGTGGCCTTCACCTTCTCCATGCGCCTGCGCCGTGGACTGTGCACCGTTCTGCTGCTCAACCTGCCCGGCTTGCTGGTGCTGGCCAGCAACGGCGAACAGCAACTGCCGATCCTGCTGACCCTGGCGTTCTACCTGATCTACCTGCTGATGGTCGGCACCCGCAGCTTTCGCGAATACCACGCCGGCATTGCCCTGGAACTCCAGCTGCTGGAGCAGCGCGATGCCCTAGAACGCCTCAGCCGTACCGACAGCCTGACCGGGCTGGGCAACCGCCATCAGTTCAACGACCTGTTCCCACTGATGCTGGCCAATGCCAAACGCCAGGGCAGCCCGCTGGCGCTGGTGCTGATGGACATCGACCTGTTCAAGCGGGTCAACGATCAGCACGGCCACCTCACCGGCGACGCCTGCCTGGAGGTGTTTGCCGAGCGCATGCGCCAGGTGTTTCGCCGCGACAACGACATTCTCCTGCGCATGGGCGGCGAAGAGTTCGCCGTACTGATGCCCGGCACCGACCTGCAGCACGCACAGCAGATGGCCGAACAGTTCCGTGCCTGCATCGCCGACAACCCGCTACAGGCCCGCGAACACAGCCTTAACCTGACCACCAGCCTCGGCATCGGCACCTTCGAGGCTGAGCACGACTGCAGCAGCGAAGCCTTCTTCCAGCGCATCGACAGCGCCCTGTTCCAGGCTAAGGCCGATGGCCGCAACCGCTTGGTGCTGGCCCGCTAAATCAGCAGCACGCCATGCCGTCACGGCGCGATGCTGAACTCCAGCCGAGCGGTCTGCCCGGACTCATCCAGCACGCTGAGCTGCTGCCGACCCAGCTGATTGAACGCCTGGTTGAAGCTGGCCTCGGGGGCGGTGTCGGTCAGCGGCTGACCATTGAGAAACCACCAGCGTCTACCACTGCCACCCAACGCCGACAGTTTGACTTGCAGCGCCTCGCGGCTGGCGGCCGGGCGGCGCAGGTTGTCGCCCTCGCGCACGCCGACAATCGACAGCGGCGCAACCGCGGCCGGCAAGGCCGGCGGGCAGGCCGGATCGCTGGCCGGCAGCCGCGCACTGCGTCGCTCCCGCCTCGGCAGCCAAGGCTCCAGCGGCGCTGGCCAGAGGGTCACGCTGCGCGCCTGGGCGCCGGCACAGGCGGCACCCACTTGCAGGCCCTGGGCGTTGACCCAAATGTTCTGCTGCAATCCCAGCCCTAGGGGCTGATCGAGGGCCTGCAAGGTCGGCGGCGTGGTGCCATCCAGGGTCCAGGCAAAGCGCTGGCGGCGGCAGTTGGGATCATCCTTGGCCAGCGGCTGACCCAGCGGCCAACAAATCGCCGCCACCCCGACATTGGCCGGCACTTCCTCCACCGGTAACGGCAGGCCGCGCTGGCGGTCGCGGTTCACCAACAAGTCGTGGACCTGCAACATCAGCGGCGCCGCCGAAGCCAGGCCGAACTGGCCGGGCACCGGGGTGCCGTCCGGGCGACCGATCCAGATGCCGATCAGATAACGCGGCCCCACACCTATTGCCCAAGCATCGCGAAAGCCATAGCTGGTGCCGGTCTTCCAGGCCAAGCTGGGGCGTTGCAGCAAGTGCGCGCGCGGGTCGCGGTCCGGGCGGGCCTGGCCACTGAGGATGCGCCGAATGATCCACGCCGAGCCTGGCGACAACAGCCGCCGCTCAATCAGCAGATCCTGCGGTTGCAGGCGCAGGCGGGCACTCTTGCCGCCATGGGCCAGGGCGCGGTAGCCACTCACCAAGTCCTCCAGGCGGCTGCCGGCGCCGCCGAGAATCAGCGCCAGGTTCGGCTCGGCCAAGGCCGGCAAGGCCAGCGGCACGCCGGCGCTGCGCAGTTCGCCGGCAAAACGCTTCGGCCCGTAAGCCTCCAACAATTGCACCGCTGGCAGATTCAGCGAAGTAGCCAACGCCGCGCTGGCCGCCACCGGGCCGCTAAACCCGGCGGCGAAATTGCCCGGCCGGTAATCGCCATAACGGCGCGGCACATCCTGCAGCAGCGACTCGGAATGAATCAGCCCGGCGTCCAGAGCCATGCCATACAGGAAGGGCTTGAGGGTCGAGCCGGGTGAGCGCTGGGCGCTGATCATGTCGACATGGCCGAAGCGCCGCGGGTCGCTGATGTCGACCGAGCCCAAGTAGGCACGCACGGCCATCGTCTCGTGCTCGACCAACAGGATCGCCGCCGAGGTGCGCTCCGGCAGGCGCGCGCGCCAGCCCAGCAGCAAATCTTCCAGACGGCGCTGCAAGGCGGCGTCCAGGGTGGTGCGGATCAGCGCCGGGCTGTGCGCCGTGTTTAGCCGCCGCGCCAGCAACGGCGCCAGGCTCGGCTCGCTGCGCGGCGCCAGCAGCACCGGCTCCTCCAGCGCCTCACGCAGTTGCGTCGGCGTCCACACCTGAAACTGCGCCAGACGCCGCAGCACCTTGTCGCGTGCGGATTGAGCGGCGTGCGGATGACGGTCCGGGCGCAAGCGGCTGGGTGCTTGGGGCAACACCGCAAACAGCGCCGCCTCGGCATGGGTCAACTGGCTCGGCGGCTTGCCCAGATACGCCCAACTGGCCGCCGCCACGCCCTGCAAGGTACCGCCGAAGGGCGCACGATTGAGGTATAGGGTGAGAATTTCCGTCTTCGACAGGTGCCACTCCAGCTGCAGGGTTCGCCACAGCTGCTTGAGCTTGCCGGACAGACTGCGCGAGTGAGGATCGAGCAGCCGCGCCACCTGCATCGACAAGGTGCTGCCACCGGACACCACCCGTCCACCACTGAGGTTCTGCCAGGCCGCCCGCCCCAACGCCAGCGGATTGACCCCTGGATGCTGATAGAACCAGCGGTCTTCATAACTGAGCAGCGCCTGCAAATACGCCGGCGCCACCTGCTCGGGCGTGACCGGGTAACGCCACACCCCCTCGGCATCGGCAAAACGCCACAACGGCGTACCGTCCTCAGCCAGCACCACCCGCGCTTGGTCGTCCTCTGGCAACGGTAGAGGGAACAGGCTGTCGGCGGACCAGAGCAGGGCGAGCAGGATGATCAACAGAATCAGCGACTTGCCAAGCCAGCGCTTCATGCGTGACCTCTTGGCCCGAGGTAATGCCAGCCCTCTCCCCCGGCCCCTCTCCCATAAATGGGCGAGGGGAGTGGTTGATCGCAGCAATTAGATGGGTGACTGGACCATTGTCCGCTACTGGCGCCAAGCGAATGAACGCGTGCAAGCAGCCCCCTCTCCCGTTTACGGGAGACGACTGCATGGATGCAGGAGTTAGGGCGATGCAGGACGCTCAAGCCGAGGGTTGGGGAGAGGGTCAATGGCCAGTCTAATCTGCTCAAGTACCGCATCCGTTTCCGTCAAAACCTGATGATTCCAGAAGCGCAGAACCTGATAGCCCCGCGCCCGTAAATAGTCATCCCGCAACTGATCGTGCTGCCACTGCTCAGCATGCTGACCACCGTCCAGTTCGATGATCAGAAAACACTCCAAACAGACAAAGTCGACGATATAACGGCCGATAGGCTTCTGCCGTTTGAACTTCAACCCCATGAATCGATGAGCACGCAGGTGATACCAGAGCCGGGCTTCGGTGTCGGTCATGTGGGTGCGCAGACGTTTGGCGTTTTCCCGTAGTGCCATGGGAGCCTCCTGCTCCGTTTTCCCTCTCCCCCGGCCCCTCTCCCATAAATGGGCGAGGGGTGACGCAGGCTGATCGTCCCTGCACAGATTGCCCCCTCTCCCGTTTACGGGAGAGGGCTGGGGAGAGGGTCAGCGTCCCTTCACCACCAGCTGCGCTGGCGCTTCGCCCACGGCCTGCCAGTTCGGCCGATACATGGATTCCACTTGCGGTGGCGGCACCCGGTAGGTGCCTGGCGTTACCGCACGGGCCAGGTACAGCAGGTGGGTGGTGCCGTAGCCGTTGACGTCCACCGCCGCGACATAACGGTCACCGCGAAACTCCTGATGCTTGGGCGTGGCGTTCTGCATCGCTTGCTGCCATTCCTTGACCTCGCTGCTGGCGTCTTCCAGGCTCGCGGCGCTTTGCCCGAGGTTCTGGTTTTCCAGCTCCAGGCCGGCTGGCAGCAGGTCGATCACCAGCGCATCCGGCACCCGCTGCTTGGCCTCTACGGCCAGATGCACCAGCACCAGCTCACCACTGGCGAGGTTGTTAAGGTCCAGCGGCTCACCGTCCATGCCTAAGTATTCGCGGCGGATGCTGAGGTTCTCGCCACCGGCGGCCGGCGCCTTGACCGGGTAGCCGGAGATGCTCAGCTGTTGGAACAAGGTGCCCTCGCCCAGGCTGCGCACGCTCATCGGCTCGGCCAGTGCCGCACCTTCAAGCTTGATGCCGGACTGGCTGTTGCTCAGCGCCCGCACGTTGCCGGCCAGGCTCAGCTCGGCTTGCCAGGCCTGCTCAGGCTCCAGCAGCAGGCCGCGACCGGCGAGGAACAGGGCATTGCGCTCATGAGTGGACAGGTACGGACGGCTGGCCAATTCATCCGCCAAACCGAACAGACGCTCGTCCCGTTGCTTGCTGGCCAGGCTGTGCTCGTTGAGCAGGGCCAGGATCAGCGCATCGTCGCGCAGCACGCTGCCGTAATCGTGGAACCACTGCTGGTCGTCACGCTTGATCGCCAGGCCAGCCAGCAGGGCGGCGTCGGCCCGTGGTTGGTCGCCCATTTTCTGCAGGGCCACAGCCAGGTGCACCAACGGCAGACCCGAACGGGCGTCACTGCGCCGCTCGAACAGCGTACGCAAGGCGCCCAGCGGCGCCTGCTGGCTGCGCGCCAGCACATAACCGGCGTAGGCCTGCACAGCAAAGCGGGTCTGGTCGGCGTTGTCGCTGTAGCCGTCCTCAATGATGCTGCGCTCTTGCAGGTAACGCAGCAGCCGCTGGTTGGCCTTTTCCAGGGCCTCGGACGGTACGGCAAAACCCTGCTCACGGGCGCGCAGGAGGAAGTCGGTGACGTAGGCACTTAGCCAGTATTCCTCGTCACTGTCGGCGCCCCACAGGCCGAAGCTGCCGTTGTAGCGCTGCATGCCTAGCAGTCGCTCGATACCCAGCTCGATGGACTGGCGGCGCTGTTCGGCTGGCTCGCCCTCGATCCCTAGGCGCTTGAGGCTGTCAGCATCGGCATACAACGACGGGTACAGGCCACTGGTGGTCTGCTCCAGGCACCCATAGGGGTAGGCCTTGAGCGCGCGGATCTGCTCGGCCAGGTTCAGCGGCGGCCGACTGGAAATCGCCAGCAAGGCTTCACGCCCGGCCACTTCGAACTGCTCCAGAGTACCGGCAGGCAGGCTCCAGCTATCACCCTTAAGCACTGCGCGGAAGTTCTGCAGGGTGGCCGGATAAGCCGGACGCACCCCGAGGGTCCACTCACGGCTCAGCGGTGGCAGACTTTCGCCCGGTAGGTCGAGGCCGTTGACCGTGACCTTCAGCGTGCCCTGGCCATAACCGCCCAGCGCCCGCACCGGGATCTGCAGGGTGGTGCGCTGGCCTTGCGCCAACTGCAGGGGCACCATTTGCTCACCGGCAGTCTGCGCACCGCCGGTTTGCGCCAGGCTCAACTGGCCGGCGGCACTGAGTTGCACGTCGAGACGCTGCTCCTTGCCGGAGAGGTTGCTGATATCCAACGCCAGCTTGGTTTCATCGCCACCGGCAAGGAAACGCGGCGCCGACAACTCGGCGATCAGCGGTGCGGCCACCACCGTTTTGCCTTCGGCCATGCCGTAGCTGTCGTCGCTCCAGGCTTGCGCCATCAGGCGCAGCTCGCCGTTGAAGTCAGGGATAGCAAGGCTGATTTCGCCCTCGCCCTGCTCGTTCAGGCTTACTGGCGCGCTCTGCTGGGCAACGATTAGCACGCTGGTGTCCGGGCGTTTGCCGCCCGCCTCCAGGCCCGCATCACCACCGAAGGCCAGTTTGGCCACCCGGCCCTGGCCGGCTTCGATCAGCTGGCCATAAACATCCAGCTGGTCAGCACCGTAACCCTTGCGCCCGAAGAACGCGGCAAACGGGTCAGGGGTGGCGTACTCGGTGATATTGAGGATGCCGACATCCACTGCCGCCAGCAGCACCTGCGCCTGTTTGGGCACCGAGCCATCGGCGTTCACGGCCTTGACCTTGACCGTCAGCGGCTGATTCGGGCGCATTTTCTCCGCCGCACTGAGGCTCAGCGCCAGCTTGCGCGGTGCCCGCTCCAGCGGCAGGTGCAGCAGGCCGACTGCACGCTTGGGCGTGACATTGGCCTTGCGCTCGCCCGGACGGATAACCAGGGCGCTGACATACAGGTCATGCCGTGCCCACTCTTTGGCGATCGGAATCTCAACGCTTTTGCCATCCGCCGGCACGTCGATGGCTTGCCACCACAACGGCCCCTCGGCGGATTCCACCAACAGATAACCACTGCCAGCGGCCGGCGGAGTGACGGTGACCGTGGCGGTGTCGCCATTGCCATAGGCCGGTTTGTCCAGCGCCAGCTTGACCTGATCGGGACGCACGGCGCCGCCTTCGGCGTTGTCCTGCCAGCTGTAGCCGGCCCAGAAACGCAGGCTGCTGAGCAAGCCGGTCTGCGGGTCTTCGACCTCGGCGCGGTAGGGGCCCCACTCGACCGGGAAGCTGACCTTGGCGGTGCCACCTTTGGCCACAGTGACCGTCTCTTCGCTGAGGTTCAGGTACTTCTCGTTGTAGTGATAGCTCCAGCCATCGCCCTCGGAGAAGTTCCAGTAGTAGTCGCGGCGCTCGCGAATCAGGCGCACCTTCAGCCCGTCGCTGGCCAGCTTGTTGCCCTGCGGATCGGCCAGCAGCAGCTCGAACTCGGCCAGACCATTGCCGTCGATTTCTTCGCCGTCAAACAGGGGACGCAGGCCCGGCAACTGCTCGGCCGGCCAAACAGGCTGGACGATGCGCCGGGTGATCGGACGACCACCGGACTCCTGCAGGCTGGCCTGGAGGATCAGTTTCAGTGGCGACTTGACCTCGGCCCACTTGCTTTCGATCTCCAGGCTGGCCTGGCCGTCGGCATCCAGTACGGTCTCGTCCAGCTCCAGGTCCTGGTTCAGTTCCTCTTCATTGACCGAGCCGAACTGATAGCCCGGTAGGCTCGCCACCGCTTCGCGCAGCGGGCGAACATAAATCTGCCCACTAAGGCGATTGCCGGCCGCCGGCGCGCCGTACAGGTAGCGGCCGGTGACCTCGAACTGAGCATTCTCGGCTGGGCTGAATGGCACCTCACGGCCCTTCAGCTCCAGTGCCAGGCGCTCGGGCAGGAAGTCCTCGACGAGAAATTCATACAACTGCGGCTGACCATCACCCAGGTCGAACACCAGTTGCCAGCGCCCGGTCGGCGCTTCGCCAGAAATCGGCAAGGCGTACTGGTACAAGCCATTGTCGCCGGCCTGCCAGACAAACTTACGGCTGACCTGTTCATCAGGGCGACGCACTTCGACGTTCACCGGCTGGTTCTGCACCGCGCGGCCATCAGCATCGCGCAGCAAGGCGTTGAGCAGCACGCTTTCGCCAGGGCGATAGAGATCGCGCGGGCCGAACACGAAGAACTGCAGCGGATGGGCCTGGGGCCCGGCAATATCAAATTCAGCCAGGTCCAGGGCCGCGCCACTCAGGCGTAACAGACTGGTCTGCGCGCCTTGCTGGGCCAGCAGCACCTCGGCCTTGGCCGGCAGCGCCAGCTCGGCATGCCCGTCGCTGTCGGTGCGGCCTTCGCCGAGCACACGGCCATTGCCGTCGAGCAGTTGCAGCTGCACCGCCTCCAGCGCCTTGCCGCCTTCCAGGGCCTGGGTGAACACGTCCAGGCGCTCGCGGTAGCGGTGCGCCGACAGGCCGATATCACTGAGGGTGAACAGGGTCGCCGGCTGCGAATAGTTGTAGGTGCCCGCCTGGCGCATCACCGCCAGGTACACGCCCGGTTGCTTGAACGGCTCCAGGCCGGCAATCGGCAGCAGCAGGGTTTCGCGGGTGTTGCGCGCGGGTTTCAGGTCGAAACGCCCGCCATACACCAACTCGGCCATCGGCAGCAGCTCACGCGACTCCCAAGTATCCAGGCTGGTGCCGCGCCCCCACTGACTGAGGAACGCCGGCAAGGCTTCGGACTTGATGCGGAAGAACTCGACGTTGACCTGATCGACGTTCAGGGCAATCACCGGCAGGCCTTCGGCCAGACGGGTCGGCAGCAGCGAGCCGCGGCTGGCAAAACCGATACTGGCTTGCAGGTCACGGGTTTCCAGCTGGCTGATATGCTCCTTGGCCAGGGTCGCACCATTGACGCCACGCAGGCCGGCATCCACGGTCAGCACCAGCTTGCGCTGCGGCTCCAGGTGGCGCAGGCGCAACTCCATCAGGTTATCCGCCAGCTCCCAGGCGCCATCGACCTTGCCATCCTTGCTGTCGACCAGGTGCAACTGGGCAGCGAAATCCTGCTCCGGATCGAGCGGCACACCGAAGGTCACGGCCAGGGCACTGGCGCCCTCCAGCTGCACTTCGGAAACGTCCACCACCTCCAGCGGTCGGCCGGCGTAGCGCTTGCCCAGGGCAGCCAGATCCTGCACGGGCGCCGCCTGTTGGCTGGCGGGGGCAGACGTGGCGGCCTGTTCGGGGGTGGAGGAATCACAGGCGCTGAGCAGGCTCAGGACCAGGGCCAGAAGTAATCCTTTCTTCGGCATTGCGGGCTCCCGGAGAGGGTAGGTGCGGAGGGTCGCTACTATAGCCGAGGCAAGGCTGACCAGGCAGTCGGAAAAAGCTGAAAATGGCGACTGGTGCCAGCGGCATTCGGGATGTTTGGCGCGACCCAGTCGACGTATAGTGCGGCGCTATTCTGGAGTCTGTAGATGATCAACCTCGTCGCCGCCTGGCGGCACCGCCCTACCCATCGACGGGTCTGGGCGCTGGCCGCGCCGATGATGCTTTGCAACCTCTCGGTGCCCATGGTGGCGCTGGTGGACAGCGCCGTGGTCGGCCACTTGCCCCACGCCCAGGACCTGGCCGCCGTGGTGATCGGCAGCAGCCTGTATGGCTTGTTGGTTGGCCTGATGGGCTTTCTGCGCATGGGCACCAGCGGTTTCAGTGCCCAGGCCTGCGGCAGTGGCGACGGTGCCCTGCTGCGCCAGACCCTGCTGCAAGGCCTGTTGTTGGCGATGGGCTGGGCGCTGTTGCTGATCGTCCTCAGTTTGCCGTTCAGCGACCTGGCCCTGCGCCTGATGCAACCGGCCGCCGAACTCGACGCACTGGCCCGCGAATTCTTTTATCTGCGCCTGCTCGGACTGCCCGCGGCGCTGGCCAACTTCGCCCTGATCGGTTGGCTGCTGGGCACCCAGAATGCCCGCGCGCCGCTGCTGATCATGCTCACCACCAACCTGTTGAATGCGGCGCTGTGCGTGCTGTTTGTTCTTGGCTTGGACTGGGGCATCAGCGGCGCTGCCTACGCCGCGGTGCTGGCCGAATGCAGCGGCACCCTGCTCGGCCTACTACTGACCCGCCGTGCCATCCGTCAGTGGCCGGGGCGCATCGACTGGCCGGCCTTGCGCCACTGGTTGAGCTGGCGCCCCTTGTTGGCGCTGAACCGCGACATCCTGATCCGCACCCTGGCGCTGCACCTGGTGTTCTTTCTGGTCACCGTGCAAGGCACGCGCCTGGGCACCAGCACCGTGGCCGCCAACGCCCTGCTGATCAACGGCCTGATGCTTTGCGCCTTTGCCCTGGATGGCCTGGCCAATGCCGTGGAAGCGCTCTGCGGCCACGCCATTGGTGCCCGCGACGGCGTGGCGCTGAAGCGCAGCCTGGTGGTGGCGGGCGGCTGGTCGTTGCTGCTCAGCCTGCTGCTGGCCGTGGCCCTGTTACTGGGTGGCCGGCTGTTTATCGAGCTGCAAAGTGACATCGTCAGCGTGCGCGCAGCGGCTTACGACTACCTGCCCTATCTGGCCCTGCTGCCGCTGCTGTCGGTGGCCAGCTACCTGCTCGACGGCCTATTTATCGGTGCCACCCGCGCCCGCGAAATGCGTGACGCCATGCTCCTCGCCGTGGGCCTGAGCCTGCCACTGGCCTGGCTGCTGCAAGGGTATGGCAACCACGGCCTGTGGCTGGCGCTGCTGGCCTTTATGCTGCTGCGCAGCCTGACCCTCGGTGCCTTTGCCTGGCGCTTGACCCGCGCCGGTGCCTGGTTGAGAGTCGCCTGACGCCCAACCCCGCGCCCAAGGAACCCCCATGGCCCAGGCCATCGCCGCCCTGCATTACCTGTCGATTTTCCTGCTGTTCGCCCTGCTCGGCATCGAGCATCTGCAGTTCAAACCGCCCCTGGACCTGGCACGCGCGCGACGCCTGGTGATCATCGACATCGCCTACGGCGTCAGCGCCAGCCTGGTGCTGTTCAGCGGCGCAGCGCGGGTGATCTGGTACGGTAAGGGCCTGGATTACTACCTGCACAACGGCCTGTTTCACGCCAAGGTCGGCCTGTTCCTGCTGGTCGGCGTGTTGTCGACCCTGCCGACCTTTGTCTTCCTCAACTGGCGCAACGCCTTGCAGGCAGGGCAAGTACCCGACGTCAGCCCACGCCAACGCCAGTGGCTGACCCTGTGTATCCGCCTGGAATTACTGTTGCTCCTGAGCATCCCGCTGCTGGCCATGCTGATGGCCCGCGGTTATGGGGCGATCGGCTAATAACCCGCTCTTGACCTTGCCACGGTGGCAAGCTTGATTCTGGCCGCCTGTTTTTGTGTTGCTGGAGAACCTCGATGATTCGTCGCACCTTTCTCACCCACGCCCTCGGCGTTGGCGGCCTGGCCCTGCTGCCCGGCTGGCTGCGCGCGCAAAGCATGGATCACTCGATGCATGACATGGCCGGCATGGACCACAGCATGGCCACGCCGTTGCCCCAGGGGCTGGCTGCCGCCGACGCCCTGCCCCGTGGCACCGCTGCACAGACTCAGCAACCAGAGTTCCCAGCCAGGTCTGTTCCAGGCCGAGCTGAGCGCAGCGCCCGTGCAGGTCGAGTTGCTGCCCGGTCAGTCGACCACCTTCTGGGCCTACAACGCCAGCATCCCTGGCCCGCTGATCGAGGTGAACGAAGGCGACCGCGTGGAGGTGCGCTTTATCAACCGCCTGAGCCAGCCCAGTACCCTGCACTGGCACGGCCTGCCGGTGCCGCCCGAGCAGGACGGCAACCCCCATGACCCGGTGCCGCCGGGTGGCGAGCGCACTTACAGTTTCAACCTGCCCAAGGGCAGCGCCGGCACCTACTGGTATCACCCGCACCCCCACGGCCACACCGCCGAGCAGGCATTTCGTGGCCTGGCCGCGCCTTTTATTGTGCGTGCCAGCGATGACCCGCTGAGCGGCATCAAAGAACGCCACCTACTGCTCTCCGACCTCAAATTGAGTGCCGACGGCAGCATCCCCGACAACGACGCCAACGACTGGATGAACGGCCGCGAAGGCCAGTTCGTGCTGATCAACGGTCAACACCAGCCGACCCTCGAACTGCGCGGGCCGGAGCGCTGGCGCCTATGGAACGCCTGCAGCGCGCGTTACCTCAGGCTCAACCTTGGCGGCCATAGCTTCAGCCTGGTGGGCAGCGACGGCGGCTTGCTGGAACAGCCACAGACCATGACGGAAATCCTGCTGGCGCCGGCCGAACGTATCGAAATCATCGTCCAGCCCGGCAGCGAGCCTCGTCAGCTCACCCTGACTGCCGAGATTTACGACCGCAACAAGATGGGCATGGTTGCCTCCGAAGAAATCATCACCCTGGCCCACATCAGCCTGCCGGCGGGCCAAGCCGTCAGCCTGCCGGCTAAGCTCCGCGAGATCGCCGACCTTGGTCCGGCCAGCGCGCACAAGCGCGTGGTGTTCAGCGAAACCATGCGCATGGATAACGGCCAGCACCAGATGGATTTCCTGGTCAACGGCAAGAGTTTTGACATGCAGCGCGTCGACCTGACCAGCAAGCTGGGTGAAGTGGAGCTGTGGGAGCTGGTCAACGACTCGCACATGGACCACCCCTTCCATATCCACGGCTGCCAGTTTCAGGTCATCGAGCACGAGCTCAATGGGGTGAAAACCCCAGCGCCGTACCGCGCCTGGAAAGACACCATCAACCTGCGCCCACGGGAAACCATCCGGGTAAAAATGGCCCAGCCATTCAAGGGCCTGCGCATGTTCCACTGCCATATTCTCGAACACGAGAACCAGGGCATGATGGGGATACTTGAGGTGATCTGAACGCCGTTCACGGCTGAATAAAAAACCCGACGCGAAGTCGGGTTTTTTTATTTGTAGCGCAGCCTTAGCTGGACAAGTACGACGAACGCGTGAGCCCCAGGCGCAGGGCATCCAGGTACTGGGTGCGTTCGCGCGCAGTGAGCTTGGCGCTGGCGACCTTGTCGCGGTAGTGGGTCATCAGCTCCTCGGGTGACAGGTGCACATAGCGCAGCATGTCCTCGATGGTGTCGTGGGTTTCGATGCCGGCGTGGTACACGCTGCCGTCGCTGTTCTGGTAGATGTTCACCGAGTCGGTGTCACCGAACAGGTTGTGCATGTCACCGAGAATTTCCTGGTAGGCGCCGACCAGGAAGATGCCCAGCAGGTAATCCTCACCCTCGCGCACTTCGTGCACCGGCAGGCTGGTCTCGATGCTCTGCTCGTCGACGTATTGCTTGATCTTGCCGTCGGAGTCGCAGGTCAGGTCCTGCAGTACGGCACGGCGCAGCGGCTCTTCGCCGAGGCGGTGCAGCGGCAGGATCGGCAGCACCTGGCCAATCGCCCAGGTATCCGGCAGGCTCTGGAACACCGAGAAGTTGCAGATGTATTTATCCGCGAGCTTATCGTTGAGTTCATCCAGCACCTGGCGGTGCGAACGCTGACGGGCCTTGAGCGAATTGTGCAGGCGGCGGCATACGGCGAAATAGCACTGCTCGGCCAGGGCCTTCTCGGTCAGGCTGATCTTGCCGTCGGCGTATTGGCTGGCCACGTCGCTCATATAGTGAGTGGCGCGCCAGTAGGTTTCGGTGACCATCTCGATATCAGTCGGGCCGAGCAGCTCAACCAGATAACGCACGGTTTCCGGCAGGCTGGTGACATCTTCGATCTGCGGAATCTGGTCGTTGTGCTTTTCCACGTCGGTAACCTGGACCACCAGCATGGCGTGGTGGGCGGTCAGCGAGCGGCCGCTCTCGGAGAAGATGTGCGGATGGGGCAGCGCCTGGGCATCGCAGAACTCCTTGAGCATGCCCACCACCACACCGGCGTAGTCGTCCATGTCGTAGTTGATCGAGCTGGCGTTACGCGAATGGGTGCCGTCGTAGTCGACGCCCAGGCCGCCGCCGACGTCGATGTGGTCGACCGGCAGGCCGAGCGCGCGCAGCTCGCCGTAGTAGCGGATGGCTTCCTTGAAGCCGTGCTGGTAGTCGGCCAGGTTGGCGATCTGCGAGCCCATGTGGAAGTGCAGCAGGCGAATGCCCTGGTCCAGACCGGCCTTGCGGAAGCGCTCGACCACCGACAGCAGCTGCGCCGCCGACAAGCCGAACTTGGACTTCTCGCCGCCGGTGTCGGCCCACTTGGAAGACGCCAGCGAGGACAGGCGCACGCGCAGGCCGACCTGAGGCACTACCTTGAGTTCGGCGGCCTCCTCAATCACCAGCTGCACTTCGGACTCTTTCTCGATGACGATAAAGACGTTGTGGCCGAGCTTCTGACCCATCAGCGCCAGGCGGATAAATTCGCGGTCCTTGTAGCCGTTGCAGACGATGGTGCCGCCCTTCGGCGCCAGCGCCAGCACAGCCAGCAGCTCGGGCTTGGAGCCGGCCTCCAGGCCGATGGAGACGTTCTGGGTGGCGATGATGTTTTCGATCACCGCCTCCTGCTGGTTGACCTTGATCGGGTACAGGGCGGTGTACTGGCTCTGGTACTCAAGGCGGGCGATGTTGGCATCGAAGGCACCGGTGAGCTGGCGCACGCGGTCCTGCAGGATGTCCGGAAAGCGCACCAGCAGCGGCAGCGACAGGCCGGTCTTGCGCAGCTCGTCAACCTGCTCAAACAGGTCGATCGGCGCGCTCTGCGGGCCGTTGGGCCGCACTTCGACGCGGCCGGCTTCATTGATGGCGAAGTAACCGGCGCCCCAATGGCGAATGCCGTAGACGCTGCGGCTGTCCGCGACTGTCCATTGGCTGCCGTCATCTTTACGTGTGCGTCGTACGGGCATCGTGGTCTCCCAGGAAAAAGCAGTGGCTGTCGCCAGGCGGCAACAGCAGATTAACCAGTAGAAATGACTATTCCTGGCGAATGGATCCAGTCGCCAGAATAAAGTTTAGAAAGGTTGCGTTCAGCCGCCGGATTTCTTCGTGCGAAAGCCGCGGGCGGTCAGCTCGGCCAGCAGCAGCTCGACGTGATCGCCCTGAATCTCGATCACCCCGTCCTTTAGCGCGCCGCCGCAGCCACAGCGTTTCTTCAACGCCGTGGCCAGGGCCGTGAGGTCATCGAGGGCCAACGGCACGCCGCTGATGGTGGTCACCGTCTTGCCGCCACGGCCTTTGCTTTCGCGGCGCACACGAGCGATACCATCGCCGTCGGGAATCTGGCTTTGCTTGCAGGTACAGGCGGCCACCGGCTGGCTGCAGTCCGGGCAATGCCGACCGCTGTCGGTGGAATACACCAAGCCGCTGAGGGCGGCGAAGGAGGCAGCTTTCTTGACCACGGGCAGGTCCTCGCGGGGGTCAGAAGATATGCAGCAATTCACGTTGGCAAGGGCATATCTGAAAGCGACTGGCCGGCAGTTTGCCGACCGCGAAGCCCCACTCTGGCAGGGGCAGCGCAAACGAATCGCGACAAGGTCGGCGGTTCGAGGGCGCGCAGTGTAACGGCAAAAAAGCCGCGTGCTAATAGGCCGATTGCGTCATTGCCGAGCGGATTGGCGACGCCACCCGCGCAACGTGCAGGATGCTGCACGCAACGCCTGCAAATCCTGCACAAACAGCGGTTATCTGGCCTGATTACTCAGCGCCAGATAACGCTTAAGCGCCACCAACGAGTCGGGACAGTAAGGCTGTACGGCAGCATCGGCCAACGCCGCCTCGATCGACACAAAGCGCGCTTGCAACACTTCTTCCGCCTGCAACTGCAAAGGCGCGTCGGAGACGGCAGAAAACACTCCGCACCAGAGGCGATTATCCGGCTGCTCGAAGAAGAAGCGGCCATGCTCGCGCAGCGCCACATCGGCGACGCCCAGCTCTTCCGCCAGCTCCCGCGCGGCCGACTCGGCATAGCTCTCCGTCGCCAGCACCATGCCGCCGGCGGCCACATCCCAGTAACCGGGATACAGCGCCTTGCTGAAGGTGCGTTGATGCACGCACAGCTCACCGGCGGAATTAAACAGCAGGATAAAAGTGCCGCGGCCGACCAACCCACGGGCGCGCAGCTCGGCCCGCGGCAGGCTGCCCAGCAACTGATCGGCCTCGTCGACCCAGGCGATCAGCTCGGCATCGGAGGCGGCGCGATGGGCCACCTCTTGGCTGCAGTTAGGCATGCCTCAACCCTGAGTCAGCAAGGTACGCAGGTCGATGATCGCGGCGTTGGCGCGGGAGATGTAGTTGGCCATCACCAGCGAGTGGTTGGCCAGCACGCCATAGCCGCTGCCGTTGAGGATCATTGGGCTCCACAGCGGTTCCTGGGCGGCCTCCAGCTCGCGAATGATCTGCCGTACGCTGACGGTGGCGTTCTTCTTCGCCAGCACATCGGCAAAATCCACCTCGATGGCGCGCAGCAGGTGCGACAGCGCCCAGGCCTGGCCACGGGCCTCGTAGAACACGTTGTCGATCTGCAGCCACGGGGTTTGCACCACTTCCTCGCTGACCTGCGGCGCTTCGCCCGGGGCCAGCACGGCATCGCCCTTGAGGTCGGTGTTCAGGCGCACGCGGCCGACGCTGGCCGACAGGCGCTGGGACAGCGAGCCGAGACGGGTGGCGACATCACCCAGCCAGTTATTCAGGTTGTCGGCGCGGGTATAGAACTGTGCATTGGGCTGGCTCGGATCGGCCAGGCGGCGCTGGTAGCGATCCAGCGACTTGATCCCTTCGCGGTACTCGGCCTCGGTGGCCGGCAGGGCCCAGCTTTTGTTGTCGAAGTTGAAACGCGGCTCGGCCTTGGCCAGATCCGGGTCTTCAGTGGACTGCGACTGGGAACGGGCAAAGTCCTTGCGCAGGGCACGCACCACGTCGCGCACCTGCACCAGCACGCCATATTCCCAGCTCGGCATGTTGTCCAGCCACAGGCCCGGCGGGGCCAGGTCGTTGGACAGGTAGCCGCCGTCCTTGTCGAGCAGGCTGCCGGCCACGCTCTTCACGGTTTCTACCGTGGTGTAGCCACTGACCAGCGGACGCTGGGCCAACTCGGCGGCAGCCTTGGCGTTTTGCTGCACCGGAAACAACGCCGGCTCCTGGCTCCAGTACCAACCGACCACCAACGCAGCCAGCAGGTAAAGCCCCAGCAGGCCGCCGAGGGCGCGGCTCAGCCACAGGCCACCGAGGTAACTGCGCACATCGTCGACCGAGTCATCGACCCGCCCACGCAGGTCATTCTTGCGGTTTTTCCAGTCCAGCATGGCCATGTCCTTGATTTGCTGCATGAAAGGGTTTGGGCAGCGGCGGCATCGGCCACTGCGCGTACCCGGCACTATAAGGGAAGCGCCAGCCGATGCGCAGCGCATCACGGCAAACTTAGCGTTGGCAGCGCATGCTCGGCGCCGGCCGACCACCAAAAGCAGACAAAAGGATGGCGCCAATTGATCGACGGCACCATCGCTGCCACTATCCTGTGCCAGCATAGCGCCATCATTGCCCAGCCATCGTCACAACCACCTGCCAGCGAACCATGATCGAGCCAGAAGACCCCAGTCGCGACCGCCTCAAGCACCACTTCGCCCAGCGCGTCATTCACCAGGCCAGGCAAACCCTGGAAGTCTGGCAACGCCTGCAATGCAGCGAATGGAACGCAGTGGAAATGGCCGAGCTGAGCGAGGCCAACCTGCTGCTGCTGCGCTACGCCCAGCGCTTCGAGCAGGCCGAACACAGCCAGCTGGCAGAGGCCATCCAGACCTGCCTGGCGGCGGTGGAAGCCAACCGCGGACGCCTTAACAGCGAGCTGATCAGCCAACTCAACCAGCTGATGCAGCGCCTTTCGCGCACCGGCCTGCGGCACAGCGACCAACTCGAACAAACGCCACTGCCGGCCCTGCGCAAGCCGGTGTACCTAGCCCTGCAAGATGTCGTGCAGGGCCAGCGCCTGTGCCAGCAACTGCAATCCTTCGGCCTGCAGGCGCAAGCCCTGGACACCGCCAACGGCTTTCGCTCAGCGATGACCGAACGCCACCCGGCGGCCATCCTCATGGATATCGACTTTGCCGGCCAGGGCTGCGGCCTGCGCCTGGCCGAAGAAGTGCAAAACAGCCTGGAGCAGAAACTGCCGCTGCTGTTTTTCAGCCAGGAAGAAACCGATACGCCAACCCGCCTGGCCGCCGTGCGCGCCGGTGGCCGCGAGTTCTTTACCGGCATGCTGGATGCTTCCAGCCTGTTGGAGCGGATCGAGACCCTGACCCACGTCAGCCAGTACGACCCCTACAAGGTGCTGATCGTCGACGACTCGCGGGCCCAGGCGACCCACACCGAACGGGTACTCAACAGCGCCGGGATCCTCACCCACACCCTGACCGAGCCGCTGCAGGCGATGACCGTGCTGGCCGATTTCCAGCCCGACCTGATCATTCTCGACATGTACATGCCGGCCTGCAGCGGCACCGAACTGGCCAAGGTGATCCGCCACAACGACCGCTACGTCAGCGTGCCGATCATCTACCTGTCGGCCGAAGACGACCTCGACAAGCAGCTCGATGCCATGAGCGAGGGCGGCGACGACTTCCTCACCAAGCCGATCAAGCCACGCCACCTGATCGCCACGGTGCGCAACCGCGCCGCCCGTGCCCGCAACCTGCGCGCGCGCATGGTGCGCGACAGCCTGACCGGCCTGTACAACCACACCCACACCCTGCAGTTGCTCGAAGACGCGCGCTCGCGGGCACGGCGCAGCGGCACACCGCTGAGTTTTGCGATGCTCGACATCGATTTCTTCAAGAAGGTCAACGACACCTACGGCCACCCCATGGGCGACCGGGTGATCAAGAGCCTGGCGCTGTTTCTCAAGCAGCGCCTGCGCAAGACCGACCATATCGGCCGCTACGGCGGCGAAGAATTTGCCGTGGTGCTGCCCGACACCGACGCCGCCACGGCACTCAAGGTGCTCGACGAAATCCGCCAGCGCTTTGCCGAAATCAGCTACCCGGCCCAGCCCATGGACCTGTCCTGCACCTTCAGCTGCGGCATCGCCGAACTGCACGACGGCGTCGACAGCAAGGCCCTGTCCAAACGCGCCGACGAGGCCCTGTACGAAGCCAAGCACAGCGGCCGCAACCGCAGCGCGGTGTATCCGGCCTGAGCCCCTGTAATCAAGCTGCAACAAAATAGTCATACGGTTACTGGCCTAACGCCACTTCGCGTGCCGAGGTCAGGATGCGCCTGAAACTGCTTACCAATCTCAACACCCTGCTACTGATCAGCGTCTGCCTGGCGCTGGGCGCCACCCTCTGGTGGTCGCAGCAGGCCCTGGAGCGTCCCTACCAGTTGATGGCGCGCTACCTGAGCCTGTCGCAGAGCTTCCAGCAGGACGTGGCCCAGAACATCCACGACTACCTGGCCAGCGGCGACGCCCTGCGCCACAGCGCCGCCACCCAGGCCATCGGCCAATTTGCCGGCGACCTCGACAGCCTGCCGCGCGACCTGGCCACCGACCTGCAACCCAGCCTGCTGGAGCTGCAGGACTTTACTGCCAACGATTTGCTCGCCGCCGGCAAACTGGCCGGCGACCCGCAAGGCTTGCTGCTGCAGGCGGAGCGGGAGATGAGCGGCGCCCTGGAGCAATTGGCCGCTTACGCCGACAGCAGCAACGCCGGCAGCGCTTACTACGCCCCGCTGTTCCAGGCCGCTCAGCACCTCAGCCGCCTCGGCCATGCCCGCGGCAAGCTGGTCAGCAGTGGTCGCAGCGAGTTGCGCAGCGAGGTCGAGCACGAACTGAGCCAGCTCAACCAGCAGGCCCAGCGCCTCAATGACCTGCCGCTGCTCGGCGTCAGCGCGCAGAAGAGTGACGACAGCACCGATTTCAGCGCCCTGCTCGGCCTCGACAGCGAGGCCAGCAGCCAGCCCGTCGAAGACCAGGGCATCGCCCTCAAGCGCGAGTTCAGCAGCCTGCTGCAACGCTACCCCGGCGAACTGCAACGCACCCGCGCACTGATCGAACAGCGCCAGGAACTGGCCGGCAGCACCCAGGCCAAGGTCGGCGCCCTGCAACAGGCGCTGGCCGCCATCGAGCCGCAGGTGCGCGCCCAGTACGGCCAGATCCAGGGCCAGGTGCAACTGCTGCAGGGTGTGATGATTGGCTTGATCCTGCTGATCGCCTTGACCATCGACACCATTCAGCGCCGCCTGACCAATGTCCTGCATCGCCTGGTGCCGGCGCTGTCAGCCTGGGCCGCCGGCGACTTCAGCGGCGAAGTGCAATTGCAGGCGCAAACCCGCGAACTGCGCGATATCGAAGAGTCCCTCAATCGCCTGCGCCTGTACCTGGTCGACCTGGTCGGCACCATTCGCGGTCACGCCGAACAGGTGGCCGGCAGCAGCCGCACCCTGGCGGACCTCAGCAGCGGTCTGCACAGCGGCGCCGAGCGTCAGGCCGGTGACACCGCACAGATTCGCGATGCCCTCGGCGAGCTGGAAGGCACCATCCTGCAAGTGGCCGGCGACGCCAGCCAGGCCGCCGACGCCAGCCGCGACGCCGGGCGCGCCGTGGAGCAAGGGCAGACCGTGATCGGCCACAGCCTCACCGGCCTGCATGGCCTGGTCGGCGAAGTGCAGAGCAACGCCCAGGCGATCGAACGCCTGGCCGAAGAAACCGCCACCATCGGCAAAGTGCTGACGGTGATCCGCGGGATTGCCGACCAGACCAACCTGCTGGCCCTGAATGCTGCTATCGAGGCCGCCCGCGCTGGCGAAATGGGCCGCGGCTTTGCCGTGGTGGCCGAGGAAGTGCGCTCCCTGGCCCTGCGCACCAGTGGCGCCACCGAGGAAATCCAGCAGCTGATCGCCCGCTTGCAACAAGCGGCGCACAGCTCCCTGGAGGCCATGCGCAGCCAGGTTGGCCACGCCCAGAGCACGGCTAATCAGGCCGCTGCGGCGGACAGCGCCCTGGCCGAAATCGTCGCTGCAATTCGCACCATCGCCAGCATGGCCGAGCGCATCGCCGACGCCACCGCCCAACAGAGCGGCGCCGTCAGCGAAATTCGCGGCCACAGCGAGCGCATCCACAGCCTCGGCGGCGACAACCTGCGGCGCATCGGCCAGAGCCGCCAGCAAGGCGAACAGCTATTACTGCTGGGCGGTGAGTTGCATACCGCGGTGCAGGCGTTCCGCGTCTGAGAGCCGCCGTTGGGCCGGCTGTAACGCCCTCTTACAGCCTCGGCCCTGCTCCCCGGCAGCAGTCTCCGTTATCATGCCGGCACATTTGCCGAGCGAGACGTGCATGCGCCGCCTGTTGAGTCTGATCCTGCTACTCGTCGTCCTGCCGGCCAGCGCTGGCCTGCTGGACGCCCTGCCCAACGCCAAGCTGGGCGCGCCGCTGAATAACAGCAGCGACTTTCTGCCGGTGCGCGAAGCTTTTCGCCTGAGCCTGGTGAACAGCGACGCCGGCGCCATCCAGCTGCAGTTCGTCGCCGCCGACGGCTATTACCTCTACCGCCACCGCTTCCAGTTCCGCAGCGAACCGGCCGACATCGCCCTGGGCGACGCCGTGCTGCCCGCTGGCGAGGCCAAGACCGACGATTACTTCGGCGATGTCGAGGTCTACCACGGCGTGCTGGATCTGCAGCTGCCGCTGAACAATCCGCAGCAGCGTCCCTTCACCCTGCAGGTGACCTACCAGGGCTGCGCCGACAAGGGCCTGTGCTACCCACCGGAAACTCAGAGCTTCGCCATTGGCGACGCCCCAGCGGCTACGAGCGCAAGCCCCGCCAGCGCCTGGAGTTGGCGCGAGCTGGCGCTGTTCTTTCTCGCCGGCTTAGGCCTGACCTTTACCCCCTGCGTACTGCCAATGCTGCCGATTCTCTCCGGCGTGGTGCTGCGCGGCCAGGTCGGCGGCCTACGTGGCTTAAGCCTGTCCAGCACCTACGTACTGTCGATGGCCGCCTGCTTCGCCGTGCTCGGCGCCCTGATGGGCGTGTTCGGCGCCGAACTGAACCTGCAGGCACGCCTGCAATCGCCGTGGGTGCTGGTGCCCTTCGCGCTGTTCTTCGGCGCGTTTGCCCTGGCCATGTTCGGCCTCTACGAGCTACGCCTGCCGCATTTCATCAGCGACCGCCTCGACCGCATCGCCGGCAACACCCGTGGCGGCTCGCTGTGGGGCGCGGCGCTGCTGGGCGTGCTGTCCAGCCTGCTGGTCTCACCCTGCGTATCGGCACCCCTGGCCGGCGCCCTGCTGTACATCAGCAGCAGCGGTGATGCCTTGGGCGGCGGTCTCAAGCTATTTATCCTCGGCCTGGGCATGGGCACGCCCATGGTGCTGTTTGCCACCGGCGGCGGCGCCCTGCTGCCCAAGTCCGGGACCTGGATGGTCAGCGTGCGCAACGGCTTTGGCGTGCTGCTGCTGGCGGTCTCGGTGTGGTTGCTCGAACGCGTCCTGCTAGGCCCGTTGAGCCTTGCACTGTGGGGCCTGCTGGCCGGCGGCGTGGCGCTGCACCTGGGCGCCCTGGAGTTCACCCCGAAAACCCACCGACAGAAACTCAGCCAACTGGTCGGCCTGCTGTTGCTGGTCTACGCCCTGAGTAGCTGGACGGGTGCCCTGCAAGGCCATAGCGACCCACTGCGGCCCCTCGACGGCCCGGTCGCCGCCGCCACACCCAACGCCACCGGCGAGCAAAGCGCCTGGCAGACCATTCGCACCTCCGACGAACTGACCCAGGCCCTGGCCAGTGCCAAGGCTGCCGGCCAGCCCCTGCTGCTGGACTGGTATGCCGACTGGTGCATCAGCTGCAAGGTGATCGAGCGCGAAGTGCTGACAGCGCCGGCCGTGACCGCGCAACTGGGCAATTACCGCCTGATCCGTTTCGACATGACCGAAAGCAATGCCGAGCAGCGCGCCCTGCTCGACCATTACCAATTGTTTGGCCCGCCCGCTTTGATGCTGTTCGCCGGCAACGGTGACGAACACCAGACCTTGCGTGTCATAGGCGAGATCAACGCCGAAGATTTTACCGAGCGCCTGCGCCAGGCCAACGCCAGAAACTAAACGCTAGTTTCATTTATTTGCCGCAAACAGCGGTCATCGTGATGGCTATTGCCGGCAACTGGACAGGCCGGCAGGCATTCGGCATAGTCCCCGCACGACCATAAAGGACATTCCCATGGCCACCCTACTGGTGCTCCACGGCCCCAACCTGAATCTGTTGGGCACCCGCGAGCCAGGCGTCTACGGCGCCACCACCCTGGAACAGATCAACCTCGACCTGGAGCGCCGCGCCCGCGAAGCCGGCCACCACCTGCAGTACCTGCAGAGCAATGCCGAGTACGAGCTGATCGAGCGCATTCACGCCGCGCGCAACGAAGGCGTCGACTTTATCTTGATCAATCCTGCCGCTTTTACCCATACCAGCGTCGCATTACGTGACGCATTGCTGGCGGTGAGCATCCCATTCATCGAAGTGCACCTCTCCAA
>RCMZ01000027.1_pt1 | contig 90094 bp, 86 predicted proteins | sample 2041141 | NCBI WGS metagenome assembly RCMZ01 (sample SAMN09708263, study PRJNA481090) | Wastewater metagenome, whole genome shotgun sequencing project. | biome: sewage; isolation source: Davis station wastewater (DW) | place: Antarctica: Davis Station | collected 2010-03-01 | reverse complement strand
CCATCCGCATGGCCGTGCTGTCCATGGCCATGAGCGGCCAGGCCGCGCAACGCCAACTCAACCAAGACAGCGAGGAGCAGAACTGATGCATACCCGTATCTTCGGCGCTCGCGTAATTGATCCTGCCAGCGGCCTCGACCAAGTCACCGACCTGTACTTTCACGCAGGCAAAATTGTCGCCTTCGGCCAAGCCCCTGCTAACTTCGTTGTCGAGCACACCATCGACGCCACAGGCCTGGTGGCCGCTCCCGGCCTCGTCGATCTAGCCGTTTCCCTGCGCGAGCCCGGTTACAGCCGTAAGGGCACGATCGCCAGCGAGACTCTGGCTGCTGCAGCTGGCGGCGTTACCAGCCTATGCTGCCCGCCGCAGACCAAGCCGGTATTGGACACCTCAGCGGTCACCGAGCTGATTCTTGACCGCGCCCGCGAGGCCGGGCACAGCAAGGTGTTCCCCATCGGTGCGCTGAGCAAGAACCTCGACGGTGAACAGCTGGCCGAGTTGGTGGCCCTGCGTGACGCTGGCTGCGTAGCATTCGGCGATGGCCTGAACAGTTTCAACAACAATCGCACCCTGTGCCGCGCCCTGGAATATGCCGCCACCTTCAATCTGACGGTAATTCTCCACGCTCAGGACCACGACCTCGCAGCCGGCGGCATCGCCCATGAAGGCCCAATGGCCAGCTTTCTCGGCCTAGCCGGCATCCCCGAGAGCGCTGAGACCGTGGCCCTGGCTCGCGCGTTGTTACTGGTGGAGCAGTCTGGCGTGCGTGCGCACTTCAGCCAGCTGACCAGTGTCCGCGGCGCACAGATGATTGCCGACGCTCAGGCCCGCGGCCTGCCAGTCAGCGCTGACGTGGCCTTGTATCAGCTGATCTTGACCGACGAAGCACTGCGCGACTTCTCGAGCCTGTATAACGTGCAGCCGCCGCTGCGTACGCAGACCGACCGCGACGGCCTGCGAGCCGCAGTTAAGTCCGGGGTGATCTCTGCGATTGCCAGCCACCACCAGCCCCACGAGGCGGACGCTAAACTCGCACCTTTCGCTGCTACCGAGCCGGGGATCAGCAGTGTTGAGCTGCTGCTGCCACTGGCCATGACCCTGGTGCAAGACGGCCTGCTCGACCTGCCGACGCTGCTGGCCCGCCTGACTGCTGGCCCAGCTGAAGCCTTACGCCTACCCGCCGGACGCCTCGCCGTTGGTGCACCGGCTGATTTGGTGCTGTTTGACCCGCAAGGCTCGACGTTGGCAGGGGAAACGTGGTTCTCCAAGGGCCAGAACTGCCCGTTCATTGGCCACTGCCTGCCGGCTGCGGTGCGCTACACCATTATGGATGGCCGCATCAGCTTCCAGAACTAAAGCGCCAGTTACGCAAAAGCCCGCCAATTGGCGGGCTTTTGCGTTTTCCTGTGCAACTTAAAGCGGAGATATCTGCGCGTTGCGGATCGACACCTGGTCATTCAGCGTCCAGAAGTCATACAACACGCCGAGCATGAAGAAGCCGCCGGTAAACAAGTAGATGATCCCGCTCAGCCACTTGCCCTGATACATGCGGTGCACGCCAAAAATGCCGAGAAACACCAGCAGAATCCAGGCTACGTTGTAATCCAAACCACCCGAGGTGAAGCGCAGATCCGCTTCGCGGTCCATCGACGGGATCAGAAACAGGTCCATCAGCCAGCCGATACCCAATAACCCCAAAGTAAAAAACCAAATCGTACCGGTCACCGGCTTACCGTAGTAAAAACGGTGCGCCCCGAGAAAACCGAAGATCCACAACAGATAACCGATGGTCTTGCTGTGGGTGTCCTGACGCATCTGCATATCACGCTCCTGTGCAATAGCCTTGCTACTCTGACTGCCGATCATGGCGCAAATTCAATGGCCACCTACACAAACACAAAACCCACCAGCCGGTGGGTTTTGTGTTTGTGCCTGAGAGCCTAGCGGAAGCGCCTATTGGGCTCTTCCGCACTAACTTCTAGAGACAAGCCCTCGGACATACTGGTCAGGTGCTCACCATCGGTTTCCGAACCAAGCTTAATCAGCAGGCGCAGGTCGTTGGCCGAGTCGGCATGCGCCAAGGCATCTTCATAGGTAATTTCACCCTGAGCATACAGCGCATACAGCGCCTGATCGAAGGTCTGCATGCCTTGCTCGGTGGAGCGCTTCATCAGCGCCTTGAGTTCGTGCACTTCACCCTTGCGAATCAAGTCAGCCGCCAACGGGGTGTTGATCAACACCTCAATCACTGCGCGTCGGCCCTTGCCGTCTGGGGTCGGCACCAATTGCTGGGCGACGATGGCCTTGAGGTTCAGTGACAAGTCCATCCACACCTGCTGCTGCCGGTCAGCCGGGAAGAAGTTGATGATCCGGTCCAACGCTTGGTTAGCGTTGTTAGCGTGCAAGGTGGCCAGACACAAGTGCCCGGTTTCGGCGAACACCACGGCATGATCCATGGTCTCGCGGGTGCGCACTTCGCCGATCATGATCACATCCGGCGCCTGACGCAGGGTGTTTTTTAGGGCGATCTCAAACGACTCAGTATCGATACCCACTTCCCGCTGCGTGACGATGCAGCTCTGGTGCTGGTGGATGTACTCGATTGGGTCTTCGATGGAGATGATATGGCCGCTGGAGTTCTTATTCCGGTAGCCAATCATCGCCGCCAGCGAGGTAGATTTACCGGTGCCGGTGGCGCCGACAAACAGCACCAAACCGCGCTTAGTCAGCGACAGTTTTTTCAGCACTTCGGGCAGCTTTAGGTCTTCAAGGGTCGGAATATTGGTTTCAATACGGCGCAGCACCATGCCCGCGAGGTTGCGCTGATAGAAGGCGCTGACGCGGAAACGCCCGATACCGCGAGCACTGATCGCGAAGTTGCACTCATGATTCTCGGTAAAGTCGCGGCGCTGCTGCTCGTTCATCACCGAGTGCACCGTTTCACGGGTCTGTTCCGGTGACATGGCATTTTTGGTCACTGGCATGATCTTGCCGTTGACCTTCATCGACGGCGGCACGCCGGCGGTAATAAACAAGTCCGAACCGCCCTTTTCGACCATCAAACGCAGCAGCTTTTCGAATTCCATGGACGCTCTCGTCTATTACACCTGGCACGCCATGAGGTGCCTAAAGCACCATGCCCCCGAGGGCCGACCATTTGCGGGCGTGTAGCGCAAAGGTCGCTGCGCCTCTACCAAGCTGGCAAAGGCGTTGTCGATTAGAAGTTTTCTGGGATTTTGGCTTTTTCTCGTGCGGCCTCGCGACTGACGATGCCCTTAGCCATCAAGCCCTTGAGGCACGAGTCGAGGGTCTGCATGCCCAGCGAGCCGCCGGTCTGGATCGCCGAATACATCTGCGCCACCTTGTCCTCGCGGATCAGGTTACGAATGGCCGGGGTGCCAATCATGATCTCGTGGGCCGCCACCCGCCCGCCACCGACCTTTTTCAGCAGAGTCTGGGAAATCACCGACTGCAGCGATTCGGAGAGCATGGAGCGGACCATGGATTTTTCTTCGGCCGGGAACACGTCGACCACCCGGTCGATGGTTTTCGCCGCGGACGTGGTGTGCAAGGTGCCAAACACCAAGTGACCGGTTTCCGCGGCGGTCAACGCCAAGCGGATGGTTTCCAAGTCACGCATCTCACCGACCAGGATGATATCCGGGTCTTCGCGCAGAGCTGAACGCAGCGCCTCAGAGAAGCCGAGGGTATCGCGGTGCACTTCGCGCTGGTTGATCAGGCATTTTTTCGACTCGTGAACGAATTCGATCGGGTCTTCCACGGTCAGAATGTGGTGATATTTGTTGCTATTGATGTAGTCGAGCATGGCTGCCAAGGTGGTCGACTTGCCCGAGCCGGTCGGCCCGGTGACCAGGACCAAGCCACGCGGCACATCAGAAATTTTCTTGAAGATTTCGCCCATACCGAGGTCTTCCATCGACAATACTTTCGACGGAATGGTCCGAAATACCGCACCCGCACCGCGGTTTTGGTTGAAGGCGTTGACCCGGAAGCGCGCCACGCCGGGCACTTCGAAGGAAAAGTCAGTTTCCAAGAACTCTTCGAAATCCTTACGCTGCTTGTCATTCATGATGTCGTAGATAAGCGCGTGCACCTGCTTGTGATCAAGAGCAGGCAGGTTGATACGGCGCACATCACCATCGACACGAATCATCGGCGGTAGACCCGCCGAGAGGTGCAGGTCTGAAGCGCCCTGCTTGGCGCTGAAGGCAAGCAGCTCGGTAATATCCATGGGACTCCCTAATGACAAGCAAGCAGGTAGAATGCCGCAGACCCAAGACGGGCGGGCGATAGAGCGTGAGTAATGTCCACGATAGCAGAGAATATTGCAAAGGTCGGTGAGCGGATCCGTGAGGCGGCGCAAGCCTCGGGCCGTGATTTTGCCAGCATTGGCCTGCTCGCGGTGAGCAAAACTAAACCATCTACTGCAGTACGCGAAGCGTTTGCCGCGGGGATTCGTGACTTCGGCGAAAACTACCTGCAAGAAGCGCTTGAGAAACAAGTCGAACTGAACGATCTGCCCTTGATCTGGCACTTTATCGGCCCCATTCAGTCGAACAAGACCAAAGCAATCGCCGAACACTTTGCTTGGGTGCACTCGGTAGACCGCTTGAAAGTTGCCCAGCGCCTGTCCGAGCAACGGCCAAGCAATTTGCCGCCACTGAATATTTGCTTGCAGGTGAATGTTAGCCTCGAACCCAGCAAGTCTGGCTGCGCGCCGGATGAGCTGACGGCACTGGCCTTGGCGGTGAGCCAACTGCCCAACCTGCGCCTGCGTGGCCTGATGGCGATTCCTGAGCCCACTGAAGACGTAGCAGCACAACGAGCAGCCTTTGCCCGGCTGCGTGAATTGCGTGATGACTTACCGATGCCGCTCGACACGCTGTCCATGGGCATGAGCCATGATTTGGATGCGGCAATCGCCGAAGGGGCGACGTGGGTGCGCATCGGTACTGCATTGTTTGGCGCCCGCGATTACCCAAGCGCCTGAATTGAACCTATAAGGAAGCAGCACATGAGCCACCCCCGCATCGCTTTTATCGGCGCCGGCAACATGGCCGCCAGCTTGATCGGCGGCTTGCTCGCCCAGGGCATTCCGAGCAGCCACATTCGCGCCAGCGATCCCGGCGCCGAGCAGCGGGCAAAAATTGCCGCCGAACACGGCATCGCACTGTTTGCTGACAACGCCGAGGCTATCTTGGATGCCGATGTAATAGTCCTCGCCACCAAGCCGCAGGTACTTAAAGATGTTTGCTTGGCCTTGGCACCCAGCTTAAAAGCCGGCCAATTGCTGGTGTCGATTGCCGCCGGCATCAGTTGCGCCAGCCTCAGTAACTGGCTGGGCGCGCGCCCTATCGTGCGCTGCATGCCCAACACTCCAGCACTGCTGCGCCAAGGCGTAAGTGGCCTGTATGCCAACGCCGACGTCAGCCCCGCACAACGCGAGCTGGCTGAACAACTACTGGCCGCCGTCGGTTTAGCGGTATGGCTGGAGAATGAGCAGCAAATCGACGCGGTAACCGCCGTCTCCGGTAGCGGTCCGGCGTATTTTTTCTTGCTGATCGAAGCCATGACGGCTGCCGGCGAACAACTCGGCCTGCCCAAAGCCATCGCGGCTCAGCTAACGCTGCAAACCGCCCTTGGCGCCGCGCACATGGCAGTGGCCAGTGATGTTGATGCCGCAGAGCTGCGCCGCCGCGTCACCTCACCGAATGGCACCACCGATGCAGCGATCAAAGCCTTTCAGGCTGGCGGCTTTGCCGAACTGGTCGAACAGGCGCTAACCGCCGCCGCCAACCGCTCAGCCGCATTGGCCGAACAACTAGGGTAATAAGGAATCGTTATGTCCGGATTCGTCGAAGCGCTCATCTACATCATCCAGACTCTCGGCAGCCTGTACCTGCTGATCGTGCTGCTGCGTTTCATCCTGCAACTGGTCCGCGCGGACTTTTACAACCCGCTCAGCCAGTTCACGGTTAAAGCCACCCAGCCGTTGCTAAAACCGCTGCGCCGGATCATCCCCAGCATCGCCGGGCTGGATACCTCCTCGTTGGTGCTGGCGATATTGGTGCAATTGCTGCTGATGGTCGTGACCCTAAGCCTGATGGGCTTTAATCCGGTCGGCGTCATCCCGCATTTGCTGGTGTGGTCGCTGATCGGCGTAACCTCGCTGTTTTTTAAGGTGTTCTTCTTCGCTCTGATCGTCAGCGTGATCCTCTCCTGGGTCGCTCCCGGCAGCTACAACCCTGGGGCACAATTGGTTAACCAGATCTGCGAGCCACTGTTGGCGCCGTTTCGCAAGCTGTTGCCAAACCTCGGCGGGCTGGACATATCTCCGATCTTCGCGTTTATCGCGCTGAATCTGCTGGACCGTTTCGTCATCGGCAACCTCGCCGCCATGACCGGCATGCCGGCCATGCTCAGCCCCTTCCTGTAATGAGTGCGCCTTGGTATCGCTGGGACGGTGCGGATCTGATCCTCGACTGTCACCTGCAACCCAAGGCCAGCAAGGATGAATTTGCCGGACTGCACGGTGAGCGGCTAAAGATCCGCCTCACCGCGCCACCGGTAGAAGGTAAAGCCAACGCCCACCTGCTGGCGTTTCTTGGTGCTGCCTTCGGCGTGGCGAAAAGCCACGTCAGCCTGATCAGCGGCGAGCTGAATCGGCAAAAGCGCGTGCGCATCCAACAGCCAAAACGCTTACCCGACTTGCCGGGACTGACCGCCCAGTCGTCCTGACAGACCTTAAGGCGGGATCATGGCGCTAGTGGTTTGACGCTACGCTACCGTCCAGCATAATGAATGCTATCAATACGACAGCATGGCGCTGGTGCACGTACAATCGCCCACTTCAGCAGGATGCACTTTCCCCGGAGAGCCAGGATGAGCATGGAACGTCTCAGTCAACAGGTCACCGCCTACGTGGCTTGGAAGCGCGAGTTGATGCGCGAGATCACCCGCTATCGCAGCTGGCTGATCCACAATCGCCTCAATTCTGACGCCGTTGAAGCCAAGCTTGAGCGCGCGCTCAAGCTACTGCGCACCGACCACATCACCCTGGCCTTTGTTGGCGAGTATTCGCGCGGCAAAACTGAACTGATCAACAGCCTGTTCTTCTCCGAATACGGCCAGCGCATGCTGCCATCCCAGGCAGGGCGCACCACCATGTGCCCGACTGAGCTGTTTTTCGACCCGCGCTCGGAACACTCCTACATTCGTTTACTGCCGATCGAAACCCGCGCAACCGAAGCCAGCGTGGCGCAGTTCAAGCGTATTCCACGGCACTGGGTGAATATCCCCCTAGACCTCAGCGACCCGGACAACATGGTCCAAGCCTTCGCTCAGGTCGCCAAGACCAAACCGATGCCGGTGGAGCAAGCCATTCAGATGGGCTTCCATCCGGACATGCTGGAAAGTGCCGGTAAGCCTGGCATCGTGCTGGTGCCGGCTTGGCGCCACGCCATCGTTAACTTCGATCATCCATTGCTGCGCCAAGGCTTGCGCATCCTCGACACTCCCGGCCTGAATGCGCTCGGTAGCGAGCCAGAGCTGACCTTGTCGATGCTGCCTAACGCCCAGGCGGTGATCTTCCTGCTCAGCGCCGACACCGGCGTGACCGCCAGCGACATGGCGGTGTGGCAGCAACATATCCGTCAACTCGACGAAGAAAACCCCATCTGCCTGTTTGCCGCCCTGAATAAAATCGACGTGCTGTGGGATGACCTGGCCGGCGAGGCGTTCGTGCAGCACGCCATCGAGAAAATTCGTAGCGACACAGCCAAGCAACTGGGCATCAGCCGCGAAAACGTGCTGCCGATCTCAGCCAAGCAGGCCTTACTGGCCAAGGTGCGCAAAGACCAGGAATTGCTCGACCGCAGTCAACTGGCCGACCTAGAAAGCCTGCTGTGCGAACGCATCGTGGCGCAAAAGGAGCGCCTGCTCGAAGAGCGCGTGGTCAACCAAGTACTGGCCCTGCTGCAAAACAGCCAGCACGTGCTCAACCTGCGTCTGGCCAAAGTCAGTGAGCAGCACGATCTGCTGTCCAATCATCATCAGGACAACGGTCAACTGCTGTTCGAACTCACCGCCAAGACCAAGGACGACCACAGCCAACACCACAAGCGCTTACTGGGCCTGAAAACCAACCAGCGCCTGCTCAAGCGCCAAGGCGATATGTTGCGCAGCGCGGTGCGTAGTGATCGCCTGGAAGAGCATCTGGCGCTGCTGAGTAAAAACCTGACTGGCAGCTGGACCACGTTTGGTATTAATCAGACCATTCTGTTCTTCTTCCGCAGCGTAGAAGCCGATCTGCAGACATTGGGTCACGAAGCCGAAATGGCGAACAAGATGGTGGCAGCCATCTACCGGCGGCACAATGAAGAGAACCCGCTGCACGGCGTCGATGCCCCGCAATTCAGCATCAAGCGCCCGCTGCGTGAGCTGCAGCAACTGCAAGGCAAAGCCGACCGTTTCCGCTTGCACCTGAAAACCCTGCTGACCAACCAGACCACGCTCAGCCGACGCTTCTTCGCCACGCTGGTGCAAGAAGTTATCGGCCTGCACCAGCGCCTGCGTCAAGAGGCCGAACAGTGGGCGGGTGATGCGCTGATGCCACTGATGCAGCACACCTTGGAAAACAAGCAGATGCTGGAAACCCACATGCTGCGCCTCAAGGCTCTGGCCCAAGAAACCCAGCAAACTCGCACGCGCAGCCAGCATTTGCAGCGCTACCAGCACGAGCTGCAGCAGCAACTGGCGCAAGCCAATGAAATGCTCCGCGTGCTACGCCGCCCTGCACCTGTGCAACGTCAGGGCAAGGTGGTCAGCCTACCGGGCGCCGGGCGCAGCCACAGCGCCGCCGAGTAAACTCAGCCCGTAGCAACATCCGCACAACCCGCCGCCCCACGCGCTTGCCGCTTGGGGCGGTGCTCTTTAGACTGGCGCCTTATTTAAGCGCGAGCAGGCTCAATGCCCACCGTCTTTGCAGAAGATTCCGTTGGTCTGGTCAAACCGCAAACTATGACGTTTGCCGAGCCCCTAGAACTAGCCTGTGGCCGTAGTTTGGCCAACTATCAGCTGGTCTACGAAACCTATGGGCAACTGAATGCCAGCGCCAGCAATGCGGTGCTGATTTGCCATGCCCTTTCCGGCCACCACCATGCTGCCGGTTACCACAGCGTCGACGAGCGCAAACCGGGCTGGTGGGATAGCTGCATCGGTCCTGGCAAGCCCATCGACACCAACAAGTTCTTCGTCGTCAGTCTGAATAATCTCGGCGGCTGCAACGGCTCCACCGGGCCATCGAGCATCAACCCGGCCAGCGGTAAGCCGTTTGGCGCGGATTTCCCGATGATGACCGTGGAAGACTGGGTACACAGTCAGGCGCGCCTAGCCGACCGCTTGGGTATTTCGCAGTGGGCCGCGGTAGTCGGCGGTAGCTTGGGCGGCATGCAGGGGCTGCAGTGGAGCATCAGCTACCCCGAGCGTGTACGACACTGTTTGGCGATCGCCTCGGCGCCCAAGTTGTCGGCACAGAACATCGCCTTCAACGAAGTGGCGCGGCAGGCCATCCTCTCCGATCCGGACTTCCACGGCGGGCATTTTCAGGAGCAGGGCGTAATCCCCAAGCGCGGGCTAATCCTCGCGCGCATGGTCGGCCACATCACGTACCTGTCGGATGACGCCATGGGCGAGAAATTCGGCCGCGACCTGAAAAGCGACAAGCTCAACTACGACTTCCACAGCGTCGAGTTCCAGGTGGAGAGCTACCTACGCTATCAAGGCGAGGAGTTCTCCGGACGGTTTGACGCCAACACCTACCTGCTGATGACCAAGGCCTTAGACTACTTCGACCCGGCCGCCGCCCATGGCGGTGATCTGGCCAAGACCTTAGCGCCGGCCAAGGCCGATTTTTGCGTGATGTCGTTCACCACCGACTGGCGCTTCTCGCCGGCGCGCTCGCGGGAAATCGTCGACGCCTTGGTGGCAGCCAGCAAGAATGTTTGCTACCTGGAAATCGACGCGCCGCAGGGCCACGACGCCTTCCTTATTCCCATTCCACGGTACTTGCAGGCGTTCAGCGCCTACATGCACCGCATCAGCGTGTAAGGCCGTCATGAGAGCCGATCTGGAAATCATTCAAGACTGGATTCCGCAAGGCAGCCGGGTGCTCGACCTCGGCTGTGGCGACGGCGAACTACTGTCGTGGCTGCGTGAGCACAAGCAGGTCAGCGGTTATGGCCTAGAAATCGACGCCGACAACATCGCCCAATGCCTACGCAAAGGCATCAACGTGATCGAGCAAGACCTCGACAAAGGCCTCGGTAATTTCGCCAGCAACAGCTTCGATGTGGTGGTGATGACGCAGGCCCTGCAGGCCGTGCAATACCCCGACAAGCTGTTGGAGGAAATGCTCCGCGTCGGCCGTCAGTGCATCATCACCTTCCCCAACTTTGGTCACTGGCGTTGCCGCTGGGACTTGGCGCGTAAAGGCCAGATGCCGGTGTCTGAGTTCCTGCCGTACACCTGGTACAACACGCCGAACATTCACTTCTGTACCTTCCTCGACTTCGAAGAGCTGTGCCACCAGATGCAGGTCCGTGTGCTCGACCGTCTGGCGGTCGACCGCCTGCACCGGCACACGCTGGCCAGCCGCTTGTGGCCTAACCTGTTAGGTGAGATTGGCATCTATCGCGTCAGCGGCCCCAGCTTGGCTGTCAGCCCAGTCGCCGTCTGAGCCCATCACCCACCGCAAGGAGAGTTGTCATGACCCGCATCGCGTTACTACTCATGAGCCTGTGCCTAAGCTTGCCAGCCATGGCCGAACAGAAAAAAAGTTATGGCGATTTGGATGTGCATTACAGCGCGTTCAACTCCGGCTTCCTGCAACCCGACGTCGCCGCCGCCACCGGCATGGTTCGCAGCAAGACCCAAGGCGTGGTCAACGTTGCCGTGCTCAAAGCCGGCACTGCCAGCAACGCCAAGGTCAGCGGCAGCGTCAAGAACCTGCTGGGGCAAAGCACCGCCCTGAACTTCAAAGAGGTCAAGGAAGGTCAGGCTATTTACTACCTCGCCCAGTTCCCTTTTGAGCAGCGCGAAACCCTGCGTTTCACCCTCTCGGTGCAAGCCGCTGACGGTGTGCCGCACAGTTTTGATTTCAACCAGGAATTTTTCCCCGACGAATGAAGCCGATCACTGAACTGGTGCTGGCCAGCCACAACGCCGGCAAGCTGAAAGAACTCCAAGCCATGCTCGGTGCGCACATCAAGGTGCGTGCCGTCAGCGAGTTCAGCACGGTCGAGCCGGAGGAAACCGGCCTGTCATTTATCGAGAATGCCATCCTCAAGGCCCGCCATGCGGCGCAGGTGTCTGGCCTGCCGGCACTGGCTGATGACTCTGGCTTGGCGGTGGATTTTCTCGGCGGTGCGCCGGGCATCTATTCGGCGCGCTATGCCGACGGCCGGGGCGATGCCGCTAACAATGCCAAGTTGCTCGATGTGCTCAAGGCCGTGCCAGACGCCGAGCGTGGCGCCCAATTCGTCTGCGCCCTGGCTCTGCTACGGCATGCTGCCGACCCACTGCCGATCCTCTGCGAAGGTCTCTGGCATGGGCGCATCCTGCACGCGCCACGCGGCGAGCAGGGCTTCGGCTACGACCCGCTATTTTGGGTGGCTGAACGCAACTGCTCCAGCGCCGAACTGCCGGCCGCCGAGAAGAATCAGCTTAGTCATCGCGCCTTGGCCATGGCCCAACTTAAGCAACGCCTGGGGCTGGCATGAGTTTAGCTGCCGGCGAGAGTTTTCAGCTCCCGCCTCTGTCCTTGTACATCCATATTCCGTGGTGCGTGCGCAAATGCCCGTACTGCGACTTCAACTCCCACGCCGCTGGCCCGGAACTACCCGAGGCCGCCTATGTCGACGCCCTGCTGGCCGATCTGGATGCCGATCTCGGCCATGTCCACGGTCGTGAGTTGAGTTCAATCTTCTTCGGCGGCGGCACCCCGAGCCTGTTCAGCGCTGCCGCGCTCGGTCGCCTACTGGCCGGCGTAGAGCAACGCATCGCGTTTGCCGCGGCTATCGAAATCACCTTGGAAGCCAACCCCGGCACGTTCGAGCAGGAGAAATTTGCCGCCTACCGCCAGCTCGGTATCAATCGGCTGTCGATTGGCGTGCAGAGTTTTCAAGCCGCAAAACTCAAGGCGCTGGGCCGCATCCACGATGGTGACGAGGCAATTCGCGCGGCCGACATGGCGCGCGCAGCTGGTTTTGCTAACTTCAACCTCGACCTGATGCACGGCCTGCCGGACCAGTCGATTGAGGACGCCCTGAGCGACCTGCGTATCGCCATTGCCCAACAGCCAACGCACCTGTCGTGGTATCAGCTGACCATGGAGCCGAACACGGTGTTCTGGAGTCAGCCGCCACAGCTGCCGGAAGACGATACGCTCTGGGACATTCAGGAAGCCGGCCAACAACTATTGGCCGAGCATGGCTATGCCCAGTACGAAGTCTCGGCCTACGCCCGCGACGGTCAGCAAGCCCGGCATAACCTCAACTACTGGAGTTTTGGCGACTTTCTCGGCATCGGTGCCGGCGCCCACGGCAAGCTCAGCAGCCCGTCTGGACAGATCGTACGCACCTGGAAGACCCGCCTGCCCAAAGACTACCTGGACGCCGACAAAGCCTTCCTCGCCGGTCAGCGTGTGCTGAGCGACGACGAGTTGCCCTTTGAGTTTCTGATGAATGTGCTGCGCCTCAACGACGGCTGCAGCAGCGCCCTGTTTACTCAGCGCACCGGCCTGCCACTCAGCGCGTTAAGTGCCGCGCGTGCCGCCGCCGAAGCGCGCGGCCTGTTATTGCGTGACCCGGCAAGACTGACCGCCAGCCGCGAAGGGCAATTGTTCCTCAACGACTTGCTCCAGCACTTTCTCACCTAGCGCACCCAGATGCGCGGCTTTACCAAGGACTCACCATGGACATGCTTCTCGACCTGATTGCCACCCTGTCGCGCTGGAGCCGCAGCCATCTAGGGGATATTTCCCTGGCCATGATGGCCACGCTGTTCGTGCTGTTCGGCCCGGGCTTGAATGCCTGGGTACAACGGTCCATCAGCAACCTAAATTTCGTCTTGCGCACGCTGATCTTTGTCATCGTCTGCGCCGTCGGTTACGGCTTGGCGATCATCTTCCTGACGCCGTGGCTGGCTCAGGGGCTGGGCTACTTCAACAACTACACCCTGGCGCCGGTATTGCTACTAGTCTTCTTCCTGATTGGCGTACTGGCCGATCGCAGCTAAAACCCTCGGTCTCTTCGGTGGGCTGCTGCTCAACGAGGAGACGTTATGAAACCGATCAAGCACCTGTACATCTACTTTCGCGACGGCGAACGCTTGGCGCTGCGCTTCCCGCAGCAATCCGGTGAACCGGCGCAAATTGCCCGGCTACTGCGCATGCAACTCGAATCGCCGTTCATCAGCCTAGAAGTGCATGGCGATCTGCTACTGATTCCGCGCGACAGCATCAAGTACTTGCAGGTGTGCCCGGCGCCGCCGTCCATTCCAGAAACCACGATCACTGGCGCGGAGATCATCGACTGATTTTCACCGATAAAAAAACCGCCCGAGGGCGGTTTTTTTATATCGGGCGGAACGCCTTAGTTACCTTCGCGGCGCAATGCCTGCGGGGTAAAGTCGATTGGCGCTAGCTTGGCGTTGAAGTCGTACATCTGCTCGTTGTTATCCATGCCGTCGGCAAAGTAACGATTACCCGGGAAGTCATAGATGGTTTCCAGGGTGCTACCGAACATCGGTGCATCGTAGTAATTGATCGGGTGGCTTTCCTGCAGACCGATCAAATCACCCTTCTTGTCGTAGATATCCACCGCAAGGATCTGCCAGCTGTCTTCGTCAAGATAGAAGCGGCGCTTGGCATACGGGTGGCTGAAGCCTTTGCGCAGATTGGCCTCGACTACCCATACACGGTGCAGTTCATAACGCAGCAACTGCGGGTTAACAGTTTTAGCCTTGAGGATGTTCTCGTAAGGAATGCCTTTCTGGTGCACGGCATAGCTGTTGTAAGGCACCAGCATTTCGCGCTTACCGACGAGGGTCCACTCGTAACGATTCGGCGCGCCATTGTAGGAGTCGACCACGTCGGCGGTTGCCATGCCGTTGGTGTCTGGCTGCAACGAATCGTAGGCCAACATCGGCAGACGGCGCACACGGCGCTCGCCGCGACTGAAACGCCAAGCCTTACGGATCGCGAGGACTTGATCGAGGGTTTCCTGCACCACCAATGCGGAGCCGGCCAGTTTCGACGGCGCCACCACGTTGTACTTGTAGTAGAACAGGGTGTTATTCAGGCCTTGTGGCGTCATGCCGTCACGGCCGTACAGAAAGTAAATATCGCGGTCCAGCTTGAGCAGGGTGTAACTGCCATTGCTGAGCACTGCCGCCTGGTTGGTGACGAAGTGAATCTGTTCGCCACGGTAACGCATGATGTGGTTCCAGATGGCTTCCTGGCCGGTTTTCGGCAGCGGGAAAGGCACACCAGCCGCCACGCCTTCGACACCGTTACCGCCAGAGATCAGCTCAGCATTAAGGGCATTCATGCGCGTAGCATCGTAGATCCGCTGCGGCGCAGAGGCGCTGCGACGGGTTGGATAGACCTGCATGAAGTACTCAGGCTGTTTCTGCAGCAAGGCCTTTAAGCCTTCCGGCAGCAACGTCTGGTATTGACCCATGTTCTTGCTGTTGACGACGTACTGCACGGCATCGGCCTTGAACGGATCAAGGTGATGCATGCCCGGCTGGTAGCCTGCCGGCGGCGTGGTCACACCACCATCCCACGCAGGAATGGTACCGGCGGCATTGCCTGCACGCTCAGCCCCTAGCGGGGTTAAATCAGAGCCCAAGCGCGCAGCTTCATTTATATCTACTTTAGCCTGAGCCTGTAAGGCACAGCCTGCTAACAGCAGGATTGCAAATTGTCTTAACACCGCCATCTCCTTGCAGCGCGCAGAAACTGCAGCGCCCTGTGAATACCTGCAACCTTAATGGCTGGGTATTTATCGTTGGCAGGACTCCATGCCTGTGCCGGGTTAGCCCGGTCTATTTCATCATCCTTGCTGCCGGCTGGGTGAGGCCGATCAATCTACCCGTGCAAATTTCAGGTCCCACACACCATGCCCGAGACGCTCACCACGGCGCTCGAACTTAGTCACCGGACGCTCGCTCGGACGCTCAACACAGCGGCCATCGGCGGCAAGATTACGATAACCCGGGGCTACCTGCATAACCTCCAGCATATATTCCGCATAGGGCTCCCAGTCAGTGGCCATGTGCAGCACGCCGCCAATCTTGAGTTTCTGCCGGACTAACTCGGCGAACTCGGCTTTAACGATGCGCCGCTTGTGATGACGCGACTTGTGCCATGGATCAGGAAAGTACAGCAACACCCGGTCAAGGCTGGCATCGGCAACACAATCGCGCAGCACTTCTAATGCATCACAAGTGTAGACGCGGATATTGTTCAGGTTCTGCGCCAGCGCCCCATTGAGCAACGCACCAACACCGGGACGATGCACCTCAACACCAATAAAGTCATGCTCCGGTGCAGCAGCAGCCATTAGTAAAGTGGAATGGCCCATGCCGAAGCCAATTTCGAAGGTGCGCGGTGCGCTGCGACCAAACACCTGATCGAAGTCGCGCAAGCCGTCGGCCAACTCTAGGCCGAATACCGGCAAGCCCTGCTCAAGGCCACGCTGCTGACCTTCAGTCATCCGCCCAGCGCGCATCACAAAGCTCTTAATCGGGCGCATATGGCGCTGTTCCTCGGCAGGTGCCGCAGGTTCTGGCGATTCAGTCATGGTTCCACTCTTGAATAATAAAGTTCTTGCGGGTTAGCGCGACTCAGGCGATCAGCCCGTTCAGCGGCGACGAGGCGCTGGCGTAGAGTTTTTTCGGCATGCGCCCGGCCAAATAAGCCATGCGCCCGGCAATTACCGCATGCTGCATGGCCTGCGCCATCAATACCGGGTGTTGAGCATGCGCGATGGCGCTGTTCATCAGCACCGCTTCACAACCCAACTCCATGGCGATGGTGGCATCCGAGGCGGTACCCACACCGGCATCGACCAGCACCGGCACCTTGGCCTCTTCGAGGATGATGCGCAGGTTGTACGGGTTGCAGATGCCCAAGCCAGTGCCGATCAAGCCGGCCAGCGGCATGACTGCGATACAGCCGATTTCTGCCAGCTGACGGGCAATGATCGGGTCATCGCTGGTGTACACCATCACGTCGAAGCCTTCTTTGACCAGCACTTCGGCGGCCTTAATGGTTTCGATCACATTGGGGAATAGGGTCTTCTGATCGGCCAGCACTTCCAGCTTGACCAGATTACGACCATCCAACAGCTCGCGGGCCAAACGGCAGGTGCGCACTGCCTCGATGGCGTCGAAGCAACCCGCGGTGTTGGGCAGAATGGTGTAACGGTCCGGCGGCAGCACATCGAGCAGATTCGGCTCGCCCGGATTCTGGCCGATATTGGTACGACGCACCGCGACAGTGACGATCTCGGCTCCTGAGGCTTCGATGGCCAAACGGGTTTCTTCGAGGTCACGGTACTTGCCAGTGCCCACTAGCAGGCGCGACTGATAGGTGCGACCGGCCAATACGAACGGTTTGTCGTTGGGGGTTTGAATCAGGCTCATGACAACTCCTAAGCGGCGTTAACCGCCGCCAATCGCATGCACCACTTCCAGCACATCACCTGGCTGCAACTGGCGGGAGGCATGCTGACTGCGCGGCACGATGTCCAGATTGAGTTCTACCGCCACGCGGCGCTCAGTCAGCTGCAGATGCACGAGCAGGTCGGCGACGGTGGCGCCGTCGGGCAACTCAAGTGTTTCACCGTTCAACTGAATGAGCATGACAGACCGTGTGCAACTCGAAGGGGAGCGCATTCTAGCCCGATCACTGGCGATGACCAAGACCAAAGGCCGCCGCCGGTCCAGCTCAACCGGCGCGCACCGGTAAGCGCCACGCGGCCAGCCCTAAACAGGTCCAGCCAACCAAGAACAGCAGACCGCCGACAGGGGTAATCACACCTAAGGCACCGATGCCGCTGAGGGTCAGTGCATATAAGCTGCCACTGAACAGCAGAATACCAACACAGAAACAAATCCCGGCCGCCAGTAACAAGCGCGGCGCCAAGCGCTCCCACAAAGCAGCCAGCGCCAGCAGCGCCAAGGCATGCAGCATCTGATAATGCACGCCGGTCTGAAACACCGCCAAGTAATCAGCCGACAGCTGGGTTTTCAGGCCATGGGCGGCAAAAGCGCCAAGCGCCACACCGGTAAAACCAAACATGGCCGCCAGCAACAGCAACATCCGCATCATCGAGAACCTCCAAACAGCATCAAATCGCTGGCTATAATGGCCCACCCAACTTGCTCAGGCCATCCATGCTGCGATCCCTACTCAGTCGTTTATTCAAGCTCGTGCTCGTGGCGGCGGTGATTTCTGTCGTGCTGGTATTAGTGATGCGCTGGGTGCCGCCGCTGGGCAGCTCACTGATGGTGGAGCGCAAGGTGGAATCTTGGCTAGATGGCAAACCAATCGACCTGCAGCGCCAATGGCGGCCGTGGCAGCAGCTACCGGACGATTTGAAGGTCGCCGTGATTGCCGCTGAAGATCAAAAATTTTCCGAGCACTGGGGCTTTGACCTCGCGGCTATTCGTGCAGCCCTGGCGCATAACGAGCGCGGCGGCTCGCTGCGCGGCGCCAGCACCCTGAGCCAGCAAGTGGCCAAAAATCTGTTTCTCTGGTCAGGCCGCAGCTGGCTGCGTAAAGGCCTCGAAGTGTGGTTTACCGGCTTAATTGAGCTGTGCTGGTCAAAGCAGCGGATTCTTGAGGTCTATCTCAATACCGTCGAATGGGGCGACGGCGTGTTCGGCGCCGACGCTGCCGCCCACGCTTACTTTGGCAAGGGCGCGCCCTACTTGTCGACGCAACAAGCCGCCTTGCTGGCTGCCGTACTGCCCAACCCTCGGGCCTGGAACCCGAGCAAGCCAAGCGCCTATGTCACCCGGCGGGCTAATTGGATTCGTCAGCAGATGCGCCAACTAGGCGGCAGTCACTACCTCAATCAGCTGTCACCTGAGTAGCTACTCAGCTGGCCGGCGACGTATCCACTAAACGCCCAAACACCACTTCAGCGCTGCAACGCGCGCTTGGGCACAACCCGCAGGGCCAACAGCACATCATCCTGAACCCGGACCGTCAGACCTAGCTGCGGATAGACCCAGGCTTCGCCCTCTGCCAATGGCAAACGCAGGCGCGGATGCCCCAGCGTGGCAGCCAACCGCTCAGCCAGCACGCCGGCAGGCGCCGTTAACTCCAACACATCGACCGCCTGCCGAGCCAGCTGGCCGACCATCTGCGGACCTAATGGCTGCTCTTCACGGGTGACACCTACGGCCTGCACTAAGCTGGCACGCTCGGCACCGCTCAGGTGTACTTCAGCTTGTAGCTGCCAGAGCCCCTCTTGCGCAGGCAGCGACCCGCGATAAAGTAAACGCGGCTCTTGCCCTGGAGATTGCGGCTGCAACCACAACTCGCCTTCAAGTTGCGCGCTGAGAGCCGCCAGTGACAGGTGCTCCTCGGCCAGCGGCTGCAACACCCGAGTCTGCCAGTCGAGCAACCACGGCAACGGCGTAGCAGCTTGCGGCCCGCGCATTAGCCAGGCACCCCACGCAAAAAACAATCCGGCCAGCAGGGCAAACAACAGCCAGTGCTGCAGTCGCAGGGGTGGCTTAGACATAAATAACTCCGCAAAAAACCGACGAGCAAAAAACCATGGACAGAAAAAAGCCGCACGTTGTGCGGCTTTTCGATGATGCTGAGCTTACGCTTGGATCGAGCCCTTGAGCTTATTCATGGCGTTTTTCTCTAGCTGGCGGATTCGCTCAGCCGAGACGTTGTACTTCGCCGCCAGCTCATGCAGGGTGGCTTTTTCTTCCGCCAACCAGCGCTGCTGCAGAATGTCGCGGCTGCGCTCATCCAGGCCTTCCAACGCTTCGTGCAGATGCGCGGTGGAGTTGTCACTCCAGTCGGAAGCCTCCAGCTGCACAGCCGGATCGTAACGATGATCCTGCAAGTAGTGCGCTGGCGACTGGAAAGCCTTGTCGTCATCGTCATCGGCAGCCGGGTCAAAGGCCATGTCATGGCCAGTTAGGCGGCTTTCCATCTCGCGCACTTCGCGCGGCTCAACACCCAAAGTTTGAGCCACCGCATGGACTTCGTCATTGCTCAGCCAAGCCAAACGCTTCTTCTGGCTGCGCAGATTGAAGAACAGCTTGCGTTGCGCCTTGGTGGTAGCAACTTTGACAATGCGCCAGTTACGCAGGATGAACTCGTGAATCTCCGCTTTGATCCAGTGCACGGCGAACGACACCAGACGCACGCCCATTTCTGGGTTGAAGCGCTTCACGGCTTTCATCAAGCCAACGTTGCCTTCCTGGATCAAATCAGCCTGCGGCAAGCCATAACCGGAATAGCTGCGGGCGATATGCACGACAAAGCGCAGGTGGGCCAACACCATCTGGCGGGCCGCCTCTACGTCTTGCTGATAGAACAGGCTCTCGCCCAGTTCGCGCTCCTGCTCAGGGGTTAACAGCGGAATGCTGTTGACCGCATGCACATAGGCTTCCAGGTTGGCACCCGGGACTAAGGCATAAGCAGGTTGCAATGAAGTGGTCATGCGAATCCTCCGACTCACGAAACGGGTTGCAGTTTAGCATTGTCCGATATGACTGGAAACCATACGAAAAGTTCCCTTACATTTATTAAAAACCAACTAAAACAATGACTTACTATCTTGGCGCAAGTTCGCGTAAATGCCGCGCGACGGCCAGCCAGGCGCCAATATAGCCCAACAGCACCGCCCCCAGCAGCAGCGATAGCCCATCGCCTACCGGCACACCACCGAGAGTGAAGTCACTGCCATACAGCCCGGCCAGACGCACTACAGCATCATTCAGCCAGTCCAGACCGAAGGCCAGCACCAGCCAGGCCAGCAAACCGGCCCCCACGCCATACAGCGCACCCATATACAGAAACGGCCGGCGCACATAGCTGTCGGTGCCACCCACCAGCTTAATGACCTCGATTTCGGTGCGGCGGTTCTCGATATGCAGACGAATGGTATTGCCGATCACCAGCAACAGCGCCGACACCAGCAGCAGCGTCAGGCCAAACACAAAGCGCTCGCCAAGCTTGAGAATGGCGCTCAGACGCTCGACCCAGACCAAGTCCAGTTGCGCTTGCTCAACACTTGGCTGCTCGGCCAGGCGCAAACGCAAGGCTTCCAGATTGGCCTTATCAACCACTTCCGGGGTAACCAAAATCACGCTCGGCAGTGGGTTTTCCGGCAACTCTTTGAGCGCTTCGCCCAGCCCTGACAACTGCTGAAACTCTTCCAGCGCTTGCTCGCGACTGATCCAATCGGCCGCAGCAACATCGGCCATTCCGGCAATCTCATCGCGCAAGCGCTGAGCCTCGGCCGGCGTGGTGTCCAAACGCAGAAACAACGAGATTTGCGCGGCACGCTGCCAAGAACCGCCGAGGCGCTCAACGTTATTCAGCAGCAACGACAAGCCCATCGGCAGACTCAGGGCAATGGCCATCACCAGACAGGTAAAAAAGCTGCCGACCGGCTGTTTAAGCAGACGGCGCAGGCTGTCGATCAGACTGGTGCGATGACTCTCGGCCCAGGCATGCAGGAGTTGCTGGAAGCTTGGGCCGTCACTGACTGGCTTATCCGGCTTGTTCGGGCTACCGCCGACTCGCTCGGCCGATTGCGAATTACGTGTGGCACTCATCAGCTGGCCTCCCCGTCACCAATCAAGCGACCGCGCTGCAAGGTCAGCATGCGGTGACGCATGCGCGCGATCAGGGCCAAGTCGTGACTGGCGATCAAGACGCTGGTGCCCAGACGATTAATGTCCTCAAACACACCCATGATTTCTGCGGCCAAACGCGGGTCGAGGTTGCCGGTGGGCTCATCCGCCAGCAGCAGCGCCGGCTGATGCACCACCGCGCGGGCAATACCGACGCGCTGCTGCTGGCCGGTGGACAGGTCGCCGGGGTATTCCTCGGCTTTATCCGACAAGCTGACGCGCTCCAGCGCCGACATCACGCGCTTGGCAATATCCGGCTTGGACAGTCCAAGGATTTGCAGCGGCAAGGCAACGTTGTTGAATACCGTGCGATCAAACAGCAGTTGATGGTTCTGAAACACCACGCCGATCTGCCGGCGCAAGAACGGAATCTGCGCATTGGTGATGGTCGATAAGTCCTGACCGGCCAGCAGCAGTTTGCCACTGCTGGGCCGCTCCATCGCCAGCAGCAGGCGTAGCAGGGTACTTTTGCCCGCGCCGGAGTGGCCGGTGACGAACAAAAACTCGCCGCGCCGCACGCGAAAGCTCAGCTCGTGCAGGCCAACGTGGCCGTTGGGATAGCGCTTGCCGACCTGCTCAAACCGAATCATGCACGCTCCTGACCGTCGAACAGGGCGCGCACAAACGGCTCCGCCTCGAAGGTGCGCAAATCATCAATGCCTTCACCCACGCCGATATAGCGAATCGGCAAGGCAAACTGTTTGGCCAAGGCGAAAATCACCCCGCCTTTGGCGGTGCCGTCCAGCTTGGTCAGCGCCAAACCGGTCAAGTTAACCGTCTGATGGAACTGCTTGGCCTGGTTGATGGCGTTTTGCCCGGTGCCGGCATCCAGCACCAGCAGCACTTCGTGCGGCGCCGTGTCGTCGAGCTTGCCGATCACTCGGCGGACTTTTTTCAGCTCTTCCATCAGATTATCTTTGGTGTGCAGACGCCCAGCAGTGTCGGCAATCAGCACATCCATGCCGCGCGCGGTGGCGGCCTGCACCGCATCGAAGATCACCGAGGCCGAGTCGGCACCGGTGTGCTGAGCGATCACCGCAATCTGGTTGCGCTCGCCCCACACCTGCAATTGCTCAACCGCCGCCGCGCGAAAGGTGTCGCCGGCGGCGAGCATGACTTTCTTGCCTTCCAGCTGCAGCTTCTTGGCCAGCTTGCCGATGGTCGTGGTCTTGCCGGCGCCGTTGACGCCGACCACCAGAATCACAAACGGCTTGTTCGCCGGACTAATCTGCAGCGGCTTTTCGACCGGCCGCAGCAGCTCTGCTAATTCATCCTGCAAGGCCTTGTACAGCGCACCGCTGTCGGTCAGCTGCTTGCGCGCGACCTTCTGCGTCAGGCTCTTGATGATCGCCGTGGTGGCCTCGACGCCTACGTCGGCGGTCAGCAGGCGGGTTTCAATTTCGTCCAGCAGGTCATCATCGATGACCTTTTTGCCCAGAAACAGGCTGGCCATGCCTTCGCCCAAACTGGCGCTGGTTTTCGACAAGCCTTGCTTGAGGCGCGCGAAGAAGCTGGCTTTTTGCTCTTCCGCACTGACCACTGCGGCAGCTTCAATTACAGGCGTTACATCAGGTACTACCGCGACAACCGCAGGCACGCTTTCAACAGGTGCAGGCGTCGATGCCGCGCCGGGTATTAGCCGAGCAAAGAAGCCCGGCTTGGCCTGTGCGTCCGGCGTTGCCTGCGCGCTGGCGCCAGCAGCGGACAAAGGCTCGTTGGCAGACGCATCAACCGGCGCAGGACTGGCGAGCGGCGCTGCATTCAGCATTGCGTCATCAGACACCGGCGCGACCTGCAGCTCAGCAGCAGCCACCGGCATTTCCGCCACCACGGGAGGTTCAATTGCCGCAGGCGTCTCAAGCACAAGCTCGACAGCTACCGGCGTAACCGGCGCCGTAACGACCACCGCAGCAGTCACCGGCAACGGTTCAGCAGGCACTGCGGGACTCGTTGCAGGCGTCTCAAGCTCAGTCGGGGCAGCCACCGGCGCCGCCTTGAAGCGGGCAAAGAAACCAGGTTTGGTCACCGGCTCAACCACCGGCGCGGGGGCTGGCACAGGCGTTGCTTCCACACTGGCAACGGCCGCATCCACCGACACGACAGCTTCAACCACCGCCTCGATTACTGGCAGCGCTGCGCTGGCTGCATCCGCAGCAGGGCTAACCGGCAGCGCAGCGGCGTTAGCGCTGTCCGCTACTTGGGCGGCAGGCGTTTCGCTCTGGGGCTTTTTGCGCATCCAACCGAACAGGCTTTTCTTCTCGCCAGCGTCGCCCGGAGTCTTCTTCTCGTCGTCGGAACCAAACATGAGGCACAGGTATCTCAAGTAAGCGCAACACGGGCACTCGACAGCACAGATCTGCCACATCAGCACGAAAAAAACCGACGCTGCGCAGGCAAAACAGGTTTGTCGTAGTACAGGCCGTGGTCGCCAGTAAAGTCGGGTAGCCCCAGATCATTACTGATCTGGGGCCCCCTAAGAACCGTGCGTGCGGCTTTCACCGCACACGGCTCAAGCCTACATAAAGCCAGTCATACTGACCGGCAACACACAGAATTAACGCGCGACTTTACCACTATAAGCCGCTATGGAGCAGGTCTATCTGTCGCTTCTGGCTGTGGGCCAGGGCATGGCAATTCGGATGAAGCAGCACGCGATTGCTCAAGATATCCAGTCCGCCATCTACACGCCTGATGACGTGGTGATCATGCCAACCGGTTGTCTTGCTAATCGCATGCCCGCACAGAGCACATTTGCCCCGTTGTCGACGAAAGAGACTGAGTATTTGTCCCCGGTAACGCAGCTTGTGCTGCATCCGTTTGACCCTCAGTTCCTCCCATTTCAGTTCCTGCGCCGCATCGTAAGGATGGTAACCACCCGGAAGACGCTGATGGCGCACAATTGCGGTGTCAGCTAGCGCATAAAGCCGACGATACCTCACCTCTGCCTTGCTATTTTTATATGGGAACGCGAACACCCAATTTCGGCCACTTATGGAGTGGAAATATTTCTTCCTGATCCATGTCGCAGATTTCTTTGGATGCCTACGTTTCGCCCACCTCCAGAGCCGCCAATGGATCAGATAATCCAGCTTACTGAAGGCTTGTTTAGCTACTACAGGGGAATGGTATTGCGCCCACCCCCGTAGAACCGGGTTCAGTTGGCCGATCAACGCTTCCTGCGTCATTGCACCACTGCATTTGATCATCTCTCGCACCTTTCGATAGAACGCCGAAGCGTTCTTCTTGGATGGCTTGATCAGCAGCTTGTCCTTTCCGCGTATTGATTTCGGCACATACTTCCTGAAATTCCACCCCAAGAAGTCGAAGCTCTGGTGGATATGCGTGATCTGCGTTTTCTCCTGAGACAGCTCAACCCCTCGTACTGACAGGAATTGCTCTACCCAAGGCTTAACCTCGCTTTCGAGCAGCTCTTTCGAGACTGCAGTGATTACGAAGTCATCCGCATAGCGCACCACTTGAACCTTCGCCTTCTCGGCCTGTTTGATACCCAACTTTCTCGCCAGATGACGTTTCAGCTGGGTTTCCAGGCCGTTCAGAGTAGCGTTCGCCAAACAGGGGGAAATGATGCCCCCTTGCGGCGTCCCGGCCTCCGTGGCCGTAAATTGTCCCCGGTCGATTACCCCGGTCCTCAACCACTTACGCAACACCGTCTTGTCCATCGGGACATTCCGGCATAGCCATTCATGATTGATGTTGTCGAAGAACCCCTTGATGTCTCCCTCCATTATCCATTGCGGACTGTCCTGCCGTGACAGCAGAGCAAAGAGTTCGACCATCGCATCAGCGGTCGATCGGTCTGGCCGGAAGCCATAACTTTTCGGATCACTGGTGCTTTCTGTCACAGGTTCCAAGGCAAGCAAGTAGAGCGCCTGCATGGCCCGATCCAACATCGTCGGGATGCCCAAGGGACGCCGTTCCTGCTTTCCGGGTTTCGGAATCCACACGCGCTTAAGCGGTTTCGGCCTATACCCTCGTTTTTGAGACAGACGCATCACAGCTTGGAGTTTCAATTGGGGCGTTGCCCATTTCTCTCCATCTACGCCGGGTGTCTTGCGACCCCTATTTTCCGTGACTCGCCGCACGGCCAGACAGCGACCGTAAAACGAGTGGGTGAGCATCCGTTGCAGGCGTTTAACTCTGCGCCAGTTGCCCTCCCCTGTTGCCTGCGCAATTTTCAACTGCATCTTCCGAACGGTGGTCTGAATCTCGGCCCAGTCGAGACTGTGCCAATTCATTACCCCGTCGAAGGACGCAGGCGTAACTAGAATTACTGGTGGCGCTTTCATACTGTCCTCCTGTTGGTCACATGACCTCAGGACGGACCTTCCCCTAGGGGCAGAGTCCGCCCCTAGGGTCGTTGTTACGCTGGAATCAGCGGTTTTCATTGCGCCCGTAGACCAGATGCACGTCAGCCAGAGTTTCCCCTGCCGGTAATGTCCCAACCGGTATGCCACCCATTACAGGCCGCCCTTCGCTTTTTGCATCCTCCCATTCCCCACACCCGTCAGCGCCCCTTACGGGTTGCCTGCCCTGCCGATATTGCTGGCAGGGCGGATGATCGGGATTGCCACGTTCCCCGGATCGCATCAATTCCCCGTTTAGGCTTCGTCTTTCCCCCGGCAACCTGAGAAGTACCGCGCCATATATCCATACTATGACGACCAGTTGCGTGCCATTTTGGCTGAGGCCAATAACTGCCGTAGGCCTCCTGATACTGACGAGGGTTCGAACAACGATTCACATGTGTTAGCCATGCGGGTTAGGTCACTAGCCCCCAGGCGTCCGTGCAATTCAGACACCACACGCTTTCCGTTACCGGAGGGCGCGTCTTTGCATAAGAGGGAACATTGTGGATCGGGCTTCACACCTCAGGGTTGGCCCCTAACGCATGCCGATCTAGTGAACTGGCGGGTACACGCCAGGCTCAGTGCTTCCGAGTAGCAGAAGTTGAGCAATGCAGAACCGGAGCTTGTCGCTCCGTTGCTTTGGAGAAAACACCTCTAACGTCTCGCGACGGTGGTGACGGAACCAAAACCTTTCTTGCTGGCCCAACGTATTCCTTTGCCAATGGCAATCTGGATCACGAGAGCGAGCGCGAAATGTTTTGTAACCACTTGACGAGCGCCAAGTCGTTCTTTGAACCGCTTTTTGATAGAACTCAGCCCGATATGGGTGAATTCAAGACGTTTCTTCCCCGTAAACGGAGATTTCGCATCCCCGCAAGCGGATCGTTAAAAAGCCTGAACAAAGCCAGATGCTTCAGTGCTGAAATTCGGTGAACCCTTGATAACAAAGGCTTTCACCATGGCTCAACTGCCAACCAAGCAACGACACGAATCATGACGTGTCGCACACGGATGCGTATCCTAGCACCTCCTCACCCGCCGACGCTAAGGCCACGCGGGCCGTCTGACAGGGCCAAAAACTCAATGAAGTCACTTACTCGCAGCGCCGCCGGCCTGCTGCTAATGGCGCTGTGCCTGCCGTCACTGGCCAGCGCCAGCACCGCCCCAGCTACCCATGAATTCAAACTGGATAACGGCCTCAAGCTGATCGTACGCGAGGACCACCGCGCTCCTGTGGTGGTCTCTCAGCTCTGGTACAAGGTCGGCTCCAGCTACGAGACCCCAGGCAAGACCGGCCTGTCTCACGCCCTTGAGCACATGATGTTCAAAGGCAGCGCCAAGCTCGGCCCCGGCGAATCCTCGCGCATCCTGCGTGAGCTGGGCGCTGAAGAGAACGCCTTCACCAGCGACGACTACACCGCCTATTACCAAGTGTTGGCCAGCGACCGCTTGAGCGTCGCCTTTGAGCTGGAAGCTGACCGGCTGGCCAGCCTGCGTCTGCCACCGGAAGAATTTAAGCGCGAGATTGAGGTGATTAAGGAAGAACGCCGCCTGCGCACCGAGGACAACCCCTCGGCCAAAGCCTACGAGCGTTTTCAGGCCCTAGCCTTCCCCGCCAGCGGCTACCACACCCCGACCATCGGCTGGATGGCCGATCTCGAACGCATGACCGTCGAGGAGCTGCGTGCCTGGTACGAAACCTGGTACGTACCTAACAACGCCACCCTGGTGGTGGTCGGCGACGTCGTCCCGAGCGAGGTCCAAGCCCTAGCCCAGCGCTACTTCGGCGCCATCGCCCAGCGACCTTTGCCCGCGGCTCAAATTCCACTGGAGCTGAGCACCCCGGGCGAACGCCTGCTGACCTTGCACCTCCCGACCCAGCTGCCGAGCCTGATGATGGGCTTTAACGTACCGGGCCTGGCCACCAGCAAAAACCCGCGCGAAGTACACGCCCTACGCCTGATTGGCGCCCTGCTTGATGGCGGCTACAGCGCGCGCCTACCGAGCCGCTTGGAGCGCGGTGAAGAGCTGGTTTCCGGCGCGGGCTCCAGCTACGACGCCTACACCCGTGGCGATAGCCTGTTCGTGCTCAGCGCCACGCCCAACGTGCAAAAAGGCAAAACCTTAGGCGAGGTAGAGGACGGCCTCTGGCGCCAACTGGATGACCTGAAAAACACCCCACCCACCAGCGAGGAGCTAGCCCGCGTGCGCGCTCAAGTAATCGCCGGCTTGGTCTATGAACGCGACTCGATCACCAGCCAAGCCACCACCATCGGTCAGCTGGAAACTGTTGGCCTGTCATGGCATTTGATGGACGACGAACTGGCCGAGCTTAGCGCCGTGACGCCCGCCGACATTCAGCAAGCTGCGCGCACCTACTTCACCCGCGACCGCGTGAGCGTTACCCATATTCTGCCCGAGGACACCCGCCATGACTGAGCGTAACGGTATGCGCTATGGCCTATTGGGCCTGATCGTCCTGAGCTTGTTGATTGCTCTTGGCCTGATCGTGGCAACCCAGAGCAGCCCCAGCAACGAACCGGCCACGCCAAGTGCAACCGCCGCACCGGTACTGGAGTCGCTGGCCGCCTTGAATGGTCAGGCGCCGGCACGCCGGACGCTCGACATTCAAACCTGGACCACCGCCGAAGGCGCCAAGGTGCTGTTCGTCGCCGCCCCGCAATTGCCGATGTTCGACCTGCGCCTGACCTTTGCCGCCGGCAGCAGTCAAGACGATGGCGTGCCCGGTCTGGCCATGCTGACCAACGCCATGCTCAATGAGGGCATCGCCGGTAAAGATGTTGGCGCCATCGCTGAAGGCTTCGAAGGCCTCGGCGCGCATTTCGGCAACGGTGCTTACCGCGACATGGCCATCACCAGCCTGCGCAGCCTGAGCCAGCAAGACCTACGCGAACCTGCTCTGGACTTGTTCACCACGGTGATCAGCGCGCCGACCTTCCCCGCCGACTCACTGGCGCGGATCAAGAACCAAGTGCTCGCTGGCTTCGAATACCAGAAGCAAAACCCCGGCAAACTGGCCGGCATCGCCCTGTTTGAAGCGCTCTATGGCAAGCACCCGTATGCGCACTCAAGCGACGGTAACGCCCAGTCGATTCCGGCCATCACCCTTGAGCAGTTGCGCGCCTTCCACGCCAAGGCTTACACCGCCAACAATGCGGTAATCGCCGTGGTCGGCGACCTCAGCCGCAGCGAAGCTGAAGCCATCAGCGCAAAAGTCTCGGCCGCTTTGCCCAAGGGTCCAGCCCTAGCCAAAACACCAGAACCCGAGGTGCCCAAGCCCGGCAGTCAGCATATCGAGCACCCCTCCAAGCAGACCCACTTACTGCTGGCCCAACTCGGTATCGACCGTAACGACCCGGACTACGCCGCGCTGTATATCGGCAACCAAATCCTCGGCGGCGGCGGCTTCGGTACCCGCCTGATGGAAGAAGTGCGCGAGAAGCGCGGCCTAACGTATGGCATCTACTCCGGCTTCAGCGCCATGCAGGCGCGCGGGCCATTTATGATCAACCTGCAGACCCGCGCCGAGCTCAGCGAAGGCACTCTGCAATTGGTGCAAGACATCTTGCGCGACTACTTGGCCAGCGGCCCAACCCAGAAAGAACTCGACGACGCCAAGCGCGAACTGGCCGGCAGCTTCCCACTGTCTACCGCCAGCAACGCCGACATCGTTGGTCAGCTTGGCGCCATGGGCTTTTATGGCCTGCCGCTGACCTACCTAGAAGACTTCATGGCGCAGATCCAAGCGCTCAGCACTGAGCAGGTGAAAACCGCCATGGCCAAGCATCTCAGCCCGCAAGCCATGCTGATCGTCACTGCTGGCCCGACCGTGGCACAACAACCCTTACCCGCCCCGACTGAGCGGCCCATCGCTCAACCTACTGGCGTACCGGAGCACTAATGCGTACTCGCACCCCCTCGCACAAAGCCGTCCCCGCCCATGGCGGCCAAGGCCAGCTGCGGATCATTGGCGGTCAATGGCGCTCGCGCCAGTTCGACTTCCCCATGGCTCACGGCCTGCGCCCCACGCCTAACCGCGTGCGCGAAACGCTGTTCAACTGGCTGGCGCCTTATATTGAAGGCGCCAAGGTGCTCGATGTATTTGCCGGCAGCGGCGCGCTGTTTCTTGAAGCCCTGTCGCGCGGCGCCGGCAGCGCCTTGGCGCTGGACCTCAACAGCGCGGCCGTCAACAGCCTGCGCGGCCACCTGCTGACCCTGCGCTGCGACAACGGCCAACTGCTGCAGACCGATGCTCTGCGCCATTTAGAGCAACAGCCAGCAACACCGTTCGACGTGGTGTTTCTCGACCCGCCGTTCAGCCAAGGCCTGCTGCTGCCGGCCTGCACCCTGCTGGAAGAAAAGGGCTGGCTGGCCAACGAAGCCTGGGTGTACACCGAAAGCGAAAACCCGCCGTCCAGCCTCGGCCTGCCGAGCAACTGGCGCCTGCACCGCGAGCAAAAGGCCGGACAGGTGTATTACGGCCTGTGGCAACGCGCCGCGGTCATCTGAGCCTTGCCCCGCTGCAAACGCGGGGCATTGTCGATTCGCCATTTATTCGCCTGGCTCATCACCGGGCTACGGCCAGCAGCATGAACTCACACTTTAAACCGGCCTGGTGGCTACCTAGCGCTCATCTGCAGACGTTGTGGGCGGCGTTCTTGCGGGCGCCGCTGAAGCTGGCGCGCCGGCGCGAACGGCTGTGGCTTGAAGATGGCGATTTTATCGACCTCGACTGGTATGGCCCGCACGACGCCGAGGCGCCGCTGGTGTTGCTGCTGCACGGGCTGACCGGCTCATCCAACTCGCATTACATCCTCGGCCAACAACAGGCGCTGGCGGCGCAAGGCTGGGCCAGTGTGGCGCTCAACTGGCGCGGCTGCTCGGGCGAGCCAAACCTATTACCACGCGGCTATCACTCGGGCGTCAGCGACGATCTCGGCTTAGCGATTCAACACCTGCAAGCAGTGCGACCGCTGGCGCCATTGTATGCAGCGGGCTATTCGCTGGGCGGCAATGTACTGCTCAAGTATCTCGGTGAGCATGGCGAGAACTGCGGCCTGCGCGCCGCCGTGGCGGTGTCAGTGCCATTTCGCCTAGACCAGTGCGCCGACCGCGTTGGCCTAGGGTTTTCTCGCGTGTATCAGGCGCATTTTATGCGTGAGCTGACCGCCTACGTGCAAAGCAAAAAACGCAGCTTCGCCAATAATGGTGCCGCCCAGCACCTGAGTATGCTGGAGCAACTAGGGCCGCTGGACGGCATGCGTACCTTCTGGGATTTCGACGGCCAGATCACCGCGCCACTGCATGGCTATGCCGACGCCAATGACTACTACCGGCGCGCGTCCAGCCGCTATTTTCTCGGCGCAATACGCATACCAACCTTGCTGATTCAGGCCGCCGACGATCCGTTTGTATTTCGCCACAGCGTGCCGGAGCTCAGCGAACTAGCACCGGGCACCGAGCTGGAACTGCACGCCAACGGCGGCCATGTCGGTTTTATCGAAGGCCGCCTGCGCCAGCCCGACTTCTATTTGGAGCGGCGGATACCGCAGTGGCTGATCTGTCAGTCATCGAGCCCAATAAACCGCGACCAGTCGTGGGGGAAGCGCACTTTAAGCGGCAGCTGATCGACCCGCCACAGCGGCGGCAGCGGCTGCTCGAACTCGGCCGGCACCAATAGCCCCATTTGACTGACGGTGAACGGCTTCTGCATGCCAGCCGGCAAGCGCCGCACACTTTCGGCTGCCTGCAGCACCCGCGCAGTCAGCCAGCTGCCATCCGGCAGGCGCACTTTCAGGCTGTTGCCTGGGGTGGCATACGCGGCGAAGCGCGGCTCTAGATAAATCAGCAGCAATGGCTCCGCAGAGCGTTCAAGGCGCATCAGCAAGGTGCCGGGACCGACATTCTCGCCGGAGGTCACCAGCACATCGGCAACCCGCCCCTCTTCGCGGGCACTAAAACGCAGGCCCTCGAGCCGCGACTGCAGCCACTGCCGCTCGCGCTCCTCACGCACCATCTGTAGCGGATCGCCTTCGGCTTGGCTGCGCTGCGCGCGCAGACGGGCCTCTAGGTCGAACAATACTTGCTGCTGAACATTCAACTCGGCCTGGGCGCTCAGCAACTCACCGCGAGTCGCCGCGCCTTTGGCCAGCAACACCTGAATCTGCTTGACTCGCTGACGGGCCAGCTCAATGGCACGCCGCTGCAACTGCAACTGCAGCGCTTGGGTTGGTAAGCTAGCGACTGGCACCTCGCTTGGCTGCAGCTGCTGGATGCGCAGGCGCCACTCGGCGTTGTCCAGACTCAGCAACAATTGGCCCGGCCGCACCTGGTCGCCGGCCTTGACTGGCAACTCGGCAACTGTACCTGCCTCGAGAGCACGCAACTCAAGCACTGGCACTTGGATTTGCGCCGGGGCCTCGACCCGCAGATAACCAACCCCCAAGCGGCCAAAAACCCATAGCAACGGGCTACTGATCAACAACAGAATCAGATACCAGCGCAAACGGAAGGCTACTCGCTTGCCCGGCGCATACAGCACCTTGAGCCCGCCGTCTTGGGTGGGGTTACGTTCCTTGTCACTGTTAAAGCGAATCTTCATGGAAGCCCCTAATGCGGATAATCCTGCCAGTCTTGCCAGTCGATCCCGGAAATCCCAGCGGCTGACAACTCAGGCTGCCAAGCCATCGCCTGCTTTTGTAGTTGCGCAGCGCTGACGCCCTTCCAACTCAGGCTGGGCTCGAGTTTCTGCTCGACACTCTGCGCCAAGCGAAAGCGCAGCTGGGGCCAGCGTTTAGCAATGGCCTTAACCATTTCGCCGCTACGCTGCGGATCGCGCTGGTAAATCATCAGACTGACCTGTTCGACCTGCGCCAGCCCGCAAGGCACGCAGGGCCCCTCAGTCGCCGCGGCAAACCAGCGCGGGTGGCTGGAAATTGCCAACGGCCAGGGGCTGTGTCGAGCCACCGCGACCAGGGTATCCAGCCACTGCTGCAGGTGCTCAGGCGGCACTGGCCAGCCCAGCTGCTCGACTTCTAGGTCCAGATGTAGGCCGGCAAACGGCAGGCTGTGGTAATGCTGCAGCAACTGCAATAGCTCGGGACGACCCTGCGCAGTAATCCAGTTCGGGTCGCCGAGCAACAAACTGACGCGCAGCCCCAACGGTTCTGCCGCTTGCAGCAAGTCCGTCAGCGCCTGCTCAGTCGTGCCCCCGGCGCGCACCTGAACTGCCGTTAGACCGACATACAACTGCTGCATGCCAGCGCGTTGCAGACGTTGCAACTCAGCGTCGCGGCGCTGTGGATCAAGCAGGGCGCGACTGTCCCAGATATACATGCCTTGAGTCCAAGCCTCCGTAGTAACGCCCGACGCATCTGGCCAGTGCAGACGAGCCGCACCCAACAGCACGCCGAGCTCGGCCTGATCATCCAGCAACAGCCGCAGTTCGGATTCTCGCAACCAAGCAGCATGCCAAGCCTGAATCCGCCTGAGCAGTGCGGCCTGATAGCCCTGCTCAGCCTCAAGCACCGCCAAAAGTCCATCATCACCCTCAACCGCGCGCCGGGCCTCACGCTCACGCCACAGCTGCTCGGCCTGCGGCACTCGCTCCAGACTGGCCTGCAACGCATTGACGCTTTGTCGATAGGCGCGCAAGCCCTTGAGTACGCTGAACTGCAACTGCTGCTGCTCAGCGGCGAGGGCCTGCTGCGCTGCGCGGTAGTTGGCCTCACCCATCCGCTGACGGGCCTGGTCGGCGCCAAGCAGATCGAAGGGCATGGCAAATGCCAGACTGGCCACTAGGCCAGTGCCATTGCGACGGTAGTCATTACGGTCCTGCAATGATTGCGCGATACTAAAGCTGGAGTCGACGCTGTCGTACCAATGATTACTGCGCTGCTGCTCTGCCAATTGCAGCGCCTGCTCACGCTGGCTCAGGCGCGGATGATGGTTCAACGCACCTTGCCAGGCTTGTAGCCCCTGCGGCTGGCTGGCCAGTGCTTCGGCCCGGGCATGGGCCGCCGCGGGCAAGGGCACCAGCAGAGCGAGCATGGCCTTGGTGTCGGACTGCTGCCCGACGCTATCGATGCACTGACGCTGCAAGTTGCGCCAGGCGTTACGGTGCTCCTGCGCCGCCGAGGTGCGCAACCAACCACTGCGCCAGCGCGTATCCAGACTGCTCTGGGCGCCGCTGGCTACTGCTTGCAGCTGGGCACACCACTGCTGCAAGGTCTGTGCTGCCCACCAGTCGGCATAGGCACTGCGCAACAGCAAGCGCTGCTCAGCCTTTTGCAAAGCCAGCTGCAGTTGTTGCTGCTGCACCGTCGAGCGACTGCTGTTGACTGCCTCAACCTGACGTTTGAGGCTGCCCAGCAATGGGTAACGCAGACCAAGCTGATAATCCTGAGCGACGTAGTCGTCGTAGGTTTCAGTCGCCCCAACAGTATCCAGGTCACGGTAGTCACCGGTGCTGGCGCTGCCAAACAGACTCCAACCCTGCTCGGCCTCACGCAGCGCCTGCTGGGCCTGTGCCGCCTGCAACTGCTGCGCGGCCTGTTGCAAAGCTGGGCCTTCGTCTAGATGCGCCAGCAACTGCGGCAGCGTCACATCCTGCGCCGCCAGCGGCATACTCAGGACGAGCAAAGTTATTAGCCCGACTGCTCGCATCTCAGAACCTCGTTGCTTTTTTGATGACCCACCACGGCGCCATACTGGTTTCTTCATGGCCGCGACGGAACACCTCGTTGAGCATGGCCACCGCACTCCAGCAACGCATAATGAACATAAACAGCGGGAAAATCGGCACCAATACCGCCAAGCGCAAGTCCTGCTTAGGTCGTTCAGAGATCAAGACCAGCATGCACAGATAAAGCAGCAGGGTGATGCATAGATACAGCAGGTAGACCAACACGCCCAGTAGAGCCAAGGTTTGCCAAGGCAGCACCAGCAAAGCGAACAGGCTGTATCCGAGAATAATGAACGGCAGTACCAGCTGGAAGAAAAAGCCGCTGACCAAAATCATGATGAAGTTGCCCCAGCCCATCAGGCGCGGCGTGATACTCGCCGGATGCTTGCGCACATAGAGAAATAGCAGGTCGCCGTCCCAACGCAGGCGCTGCATAAGGAACTGCAGAAAGGTCACCGGAGCGTCTGTATGGCCGATGGCCTCCGGCTCGAAGGGAATGCGTAGGCTGCGGTAGCGACCAAAGTAGCTCTTGATCCGTAGAGTCATGTCGAGGTCCTCCGCGGTGTGGGTATCCCAACCGCCGGCACGCTCGATAAAGCTGCGGCGAAATGCACCGAACGCTCCAGACACGTTGTTGACCAGGTTCCATTCGCTGAGACCGATCTTCGCCATATGAATGGACAGTAGATACTCCAAGGCCTGCATAGCCGTGCTCAGGGAGGCCCATACATTACGCACCCGCAAGCTGCCGGCGACTGCCGGCACATTGGGGTCTTCAAAATGGCGAACCATGGCGCTGACCATGTTGTTGTCGAAGGAGGTATCACCGTCATGCACCATGATGATTTCCCCCGAGCACAGGGCCAACCCTGCATTCAGGGAGGACACCCGGCCGCCGCGCTGCCATTTGGCAATCGGCCGCAGGTGGCGGCGTGGGTAAATCAGAGGATCAACCTTAAAACTGCGCACCGCTTCCAGCGTGTCGTGATTGACTGCCGCGCCATCGACCACCGGCACGATTTCGATATGCCCTGGGTAAGTCTGCTCGCACAGACTGAGCAGGGTCTTTTGCACATCCATACCTTCGCTATAACAGGTGATGATGCAAGACACTCGCGGTCGATACAGCGAGTTGTACGGCACCACGCCACGCTGGCGAGCATACCAGCGCAGCACACCGAGCATTACCAGCAGATTAAGCGGCAATTCGAACAATAGAAAAAACGGAAAGAGCATAAGGAATAGCCGTGACAAGTCGTCTGGCGTACTCAGCTCGGTCAGCAAATCGACTAGCAGTCCGATAAATTCCATAACTCAGCTCAACCCGCTGCTCAGGCGCGCCAGTAGCAATGGTCCATCTTCCTCGGCCTGCATATCCTCGAAAGCAGTAAAGCCAACCATACGCAGGGCGATCTGCTCGCGCGCTCGCTGGGCGCCTTCCAACAACCGTTCCTGTAAGCGTTGCAGCCCGGCCACCGGGGTGCGTGGCAATAACATCCACAACACATCCTCACTGCTACGCGTGCAGCGGTCAGTATCGCGGATAATTTCCTGCAGCCGCTCAACCAGCCCATCAACCAGGATATGGCCGCGCGACTCACCCAACTCAGCAAATACTTGGTCGAGATTGTCCACGCGCAAGCCCAGTAAGGAGAAGCCAGGTTCACCATAACGACGGAACAGCGCCAGTTGCCAGTTCAAAAGGTCATGGAAGCCCGCCTCACCGGTCAAATTGAGGCGCTGAAAATAGGCATCGGCGGCACTGCTGCCTTCCAGTCCTTGACGACAGCGTAAACGTCCGCTTTCGGAGAGCTGAAAATGCCGCACCTCAAGTACTCGCAGGCGCTCGGGACTGTGCACCACGCCGCAATCAAGGCAGCGCGCGTCCACGGAGGAATCGACGAAGAACGCTTGGCAGGCGTGGCAGCGGTAGTTTTCCAGCGGCCGATCATAGTCGCTGCCAATATGGCGTAAACGGCTATAACAGTTCGGGCAAACCAGAACGCCATCCTTAAGGAAGCCCTCCTGCGAGCCAACATGACCGCAGGTGAAGCAATGCAGCGCCGGCTGGCGAGCGATATCTAGCGCATGGCATTCAGGGCAGACATCGACATAATTCAGGCGGCCGGAACTGCAACCGCTACACAGGCGCACCCGGTCGAGCAACTCGGTGGTTTCCAGCCAATCCTTCTGCAACATCAGTTGCAACCAACCGAAGGCATTGAAGCCATCCTCCCCTGCCAACGCCTCAATCAAGGGATAGCGATAATGCTGGGGGCAATTGACATCGCACAACGCCCGAAGCTGCGCCGTGGGCCGCAGCCACAACCACGCCAGCACACGACTCTCCAAGCGCTCGGGGACACGTCCACGGTTGAACAGCGCGAGCCGTTCGCACCAGGTGTGCCACAGCGGTGTAAGCGCTGCCAAGCTGGCAGGAGCCTTACCATCGCCTAAGGCCCGCCCCCAACTATCGGGCTCCTGCGTGGTGTAAATCAGGCTGTAGTAATAAGCCTCCGCACGGCGCAGGCCGCGCAAGGCCTGACCAGCATCAGCGCTAGGCAGATCAAGTAGCAATACATCGAAGGCTGGCTCGACGAGCAAAGCTTCCACGCTGCTAAACAAGCTTACGCCAATACCCTGCGGGGTTTCTGGCGCCGAGCAGAGCACGGCAATACGCGGCAAAAGATCAGTCATACGGCCCTTACTACATAGATAGAGGAAAGGCCTGAGTATGGACCCGATATCACATTAAGCGATAAGCCAAAGCATGACGCTAAGCAGCTGACGGAGCTGTCGAAAGGCCGTCCAACGGCACAAACAACTTCTGCTGCAGAGCCTCGACCGCCGGACGTGCTTCAGTGCTGGCGTAGCCACCCTCCAGCGCCAGCACCTGATAGATACCACGGCGCAGCAAGTCTTGGCTAAGATCGCCGTGGCTACCATAAGTGGTGCAGAGGAAACGCACCCAAGAAGTCATGATGATCCAGCTGTTTAGGGTTAGCGCCTCAACTTGCGCAGGCTCCATCCGCAGAATGCCGGCCTCGACGAATCCTTGATAAATATCCTGGGCCTGGACCATGCAACGCTGGGCGAAGATCCGGTAGCGCGCGGCTAGCTCGGCGTCAGCCTCAAGCAGATGTTCGAGGTCGCGATGCAAGAAGCGGTAGTGCCACATCGCCGCCAGCAGCGCCTGCAAATAGAAGGTCTTGTCCGCCACGGTCAGTGCACGGCCCTCAGGGCGACGCAGGAATTGCTCAACCTGCCCTTCGTACAAGGCAAACAGCTCGGCGATGATCGCCTGCTTATTGCGGAAGTAGTAATACAGGTTGCCCGGCGATATCCCTAAATGGGCGGCGATGTGATTGGTGGTCACACTGCGCTCACCTTGGGCATTGAACAGCTCCAGACTGCCTTGAATGATCCGTTCGCGGGTTTTGATCCGGGGTGCCATACAACCTTCAACTCACTAAGCGCCGGCCATGCCGGCGACGTCTACAAGCCTGCCTAGCCGCTGCTGCGCATTGGCACGCAGGGCTAGAAGCCGGCTCTAAAAGGCCGACAGGATCAACCAGTTGCCGGCTGTTGCGCAATCGTGGCGCGACGTTTCTGGCCGCGACAGCGCGCCACCCACTTTTCGTTTGCTACCCAGTGCGTCGTTAGAACGCCATGCTATTTGACACAATAGAGTAATTACTCTAAAAAACCAGCCATAGCACGTCGCCCTTATGCCAAGCCAAGGAACATCTCATGGTTGCCGATAACGCCCACTTGCAGCAGCACCTACAGCAATCGCAGCAGCAAATCGATCAGCTGGAACAGCTCTTTGCCCGCCAGCGCGAGGCCTTTCGGGCCAACCCGATGCCGTCTGCCGAGCAGCGTATTCAGTGGCTCAAGGCGCTGAGCCAGATGCTCAGCGGCAACCAAGAGGCGCTAATAAAGGCGATCAACCAAGACTTCAGCAACCGCTCGGCGGATGAAACCCTGCTGGCGGAAATCATGCCCAGCCTGCAAGGCATTCATTACGCCAGCAGCCGAATCAAGAAGTGGATGAAACCGTCGCGACGCAGTGTCGGCATGGCTTTTCAGCCGGCCGCCGCCAAAGTCATTTATCAGCCGCTGGGCGTGATCGGCGTGATCGTGCCGTGGAACTACCCGCTGTTTCTGGCCATGGGCCCGCTGGTTGGCGCGCTGGCCGCCGGCAACCGGGTGATGATCAAGATGAGCGAATCGACTCCGGCCACCTCGCAACTGGTTAAAGACCTGCTGGGTAAAATCTTCCCCGAGGACTTGGTTTGCGTCGCTCTCGGTGAGGCCGAAGTGGGTGTGGCGTTTTCCAAGCTGGCATTCGACCATCTGCTATTCACCGGCGCCACCAGCATCGGCAAGCATGTGATGCGCGCCGCGGCAGAAAACCTCACGCCAGTGACCCTAGAGCTGGGCGGCAAATCGCCGGCGATTGTCTCCGCTAATGTGCCGCTGAACGACGCCGCCGAGCGCATCGCCTTCGGTAAAACCATGAACGCCGGGCAAACCTGCGTCGCCCCAGACTACGTACTGGTGCCGCGTGAGCGCGTGGATGGCTTCGTCGATGCCTATCGCGCGGTGGTCACGCGCTTCTACCCGCAGCTGCAGGACAACCCCGACTACACCGCGATCATCAACGAGCGTCAGCTGCAGCGCCTCAAGGGCCTGCTCAGCGATGCCGAAAGCAAGGGCGCCAAGGTCATCAACCTGTACCCCGAAGCTCAAGGCCGACGGATGCCGCAAGCCGTGCTATTGAACGTGAATGACGATATGCAGGTCATGCAGGACGAGATCTTCGGCCCGCTTCTGCCGATCGTGCCGTACGACAGCCTGGAGCAGGCCTTTGCCTACATCAATGAGCGGCCACGGCCACTGGCGCTGTATTACTTCGGCTACAACAAGGCCGAGCAGCAGCGCGTGCTGGAGCAAACCCACTCCGGCGGCGTGTGCCTGAACGACACCATGCTGCACGTGGCCCAAGACGACATGCCATTCGGCGGCGTCGGCCCGTCCGGCATGGGTCATTACCACGGGCATGAAGGCTTCAAAACCTTCAGTCACGCCAAGGGCACCTTTATCAAGCAACGCTTCAATGCGGCGCGAATGATCTACCCGCCCTACGGCAAAGCGCTGCAGAAACTGGTCTACAAACTGTTTATCCGCTAATCGATCCCGGCGAGAACCTTTATGACTGACACCACCCTACCCCGCGCCGGCCTGTCGCGGCGCGGCCTACTCAAGGTCGGCCTGTTTGGCTCGGCGTTTCTGGCCACAGCCGGCGTGACGGCCAGCCTTAGCGGCTGTTCGGCCAGCGTGCCGGCTAGTGGTCTAGCAACGTTGCGCAGCAGCGACATGGGCTTTTTGCGCGCGCTGATTCCGGTGGTGTTGGCAGGTGCAGTGAAGGTCGAAGGCATGCCGGCAGCGGTGGAAAAAACCATTGCCGGCATCGATTACAGCCTCACACGCTTCAGCCCAGAGATGCTCAAGCTCACCGTGCAACTGCTCGACGTGCTGGCCTTAGGCATTACCCGCGGCCCGCTGACCGGCGTGTGGGGCAGCTGGGAAAACGCCAGCGGCGAACAGGTCAGTGCCTTTTTGCTGCGCTGGCAAAACAGCCCCATCGGCCTATTGAAGCTGGGCCATGCCTCTTTGCTGCAATTGGTGATGCTGGCGTGGTATGGCCAGCCCGACTCATGGGCACACTGCGGCTATCCCGGCCCACCTACGGTCTGACGGCCGGCTGCGCACCACCTTCAACATTGTCAGCGTAAATAAAATAAGAGCCTGAACCATGCCCGTACCCGATCTGTTCGCCGCCGGCCTTGCCAGTGGTTGGAAAACCTACAACGGCTCACGCCTAGAACAGGACCTGACCCTGGAAGCCGATGTGGCCATCATCGGCAGCGGCGCCGGTGGCGGCACCACGGCAGAAATCCTCAGCCTGGCCGGCTTTAAGGTGCTGCTGATCGAAGAAGGCCCGCTGAAAACCAGCACTGACTTCAAGATGCAGGAGCCCGAAGCCTACGGCGCGCTGTATCAGGAAGGCATGGGCCGGATGAGCAAAGACGGCGCCATCACCATCATGCAAGGTCGCGCAGTGGGCGGCACCACACTGGTCAATTGGACCTCAAGCTTTCGCACCCCAGACGGCACATTGCAGCACTGGGCTGATGAATACGGCGTCAAAGGCCATGGCGTCGACGAGATGGCGCCTTGGTTTGCGCGCATGGAAGAGCGCCTAGGCGTCGCACCGTGGGCCGTGCCACCGAATGCCAACAACGAGGTAATCCGGCGCGGCTGTGAAAAGCTCGGCCTGCACTGGAAGGTCATTCCGCGTAACGTGCGCGGTTGCTGGAACCTAGGCTACTGCGGCATGGGCTGTCCGACCAACGCCAAGCAGTCGATGCTGGCCACCACCATCCCACAAAGCCTCAGCCATGGCGGCGAACTGCTGTATCTGGCCCGCGCTGAACGCCTGTTGCTGGACGGCGACAAGGTCACAGGCATCGAGTGCGTGGGCATGGACGAACTCTGCGTGCAGCCCAACGGCCGTAAAATCCTGATCAAAGCCAAGCACTACGTATTGGCCGGCGGCGGCATTAATAGCCCAGGCCTGCTGCTGCGTTCCAATGCGCCGGACCCGCACCAGCGCACCGGCCAGCGCACCTTCTTGCACACGGTAAACTTCTCTGCAGCGCTGTTTGATGAGGTGATTAACCCCTTTTACGGCGCACCGCAGTCGATCTACTCGGATCACTTCCAGTGGGACGACGGCATTAGCGGGCGTATGTCTTACAAGCTCGAAGTACCGCCGCTGCAACCGGCGCTAACCGCCACCCTACTCGGCCGCTTCGGCGTCGATAACGCCCTACGCATGGAGCAACTGCCGCACACCAACGTCATGCTGGCGCTGATGCGCGATGGTTTTCATCCCGACAGCGCCGTCGGCAAAGTGGAGCTGCGCGGCGACGGCAGCCCGGTACTCGACTACCAGATGACGGATTACACCTGGGACGGCATCCGCCGCGCCTATCACACCATGGCCGAGATTCAGTTCGCCGCCGGCGCTAAGTCCGTGCTGCCTCTGCATGCCGATGCGGAGTACGTGCCGACGCTGGCCAAGGCGCGCGAGCTGATCGACAACCTGAGCTTGGAGATTTACCGCACCCGCCTCGGCTGCGCCCATGTGATGGGCGGCTGTGGCATGAGCGAAGACCCCAAGCTCGGCGTCACCGACAGCCTTGGCCGTCACCATCACCTGCGCAACCTGTCGATCCACGATGGCTCGCTGTTCCCTACCAGCATCGGCGCCAACCCGCAGCTGTCGGTCTATGGCCTGACCGCACAATTGGCCAGCCAACTGGTCGAGCGCCTGAAAAGCGCCTGACCGATAGCATGCAGTAAAGTTCCCTTTGGCTTGGCCTAGGGGAACCTGCTGCGCTACCATCCGAGTCCCTAACCGGCCTGCACCAGGACGTCGTGATGAATCGAGTGTTGTACCCAGGTACCTTTGACCCCATCACCAAGGGTCATGGCGATCTCGTCGAACGTGCAGCAAAACTGTTCGATACCGTTATCATCGCAGTGGCGGCCAGCCCAAAGAAAAACCCCCTGTTCCCCCTCGAACAGCGCGTGGAGCTGGCTCGCGAAGTGACCAAGCACCTGCCTAATGTCGAAGTTGTCGGCTTTTCCACGCTGCTCGCGCACTTTGCCCACGAACAAAATACCAATGTGTTTCTGCGTGGCCTGCGCGCGGTCTCGGACTTCGAATACGAGTTCCAACTGGCCAACATGAACCGTCAATTGGCGCCAGATGTGGAGAGTTTGTTCCTCACGCCGTCGGAGAAATACTCCTATATCTCTTCGACCCTGGTGCGCGAAATCGCCGCACTGGGCGGTGACATCACCAAGTTTGTTCACCCAGCCGTGGCCGACGCATTGACCGAACGCTTCAAGCGCTAGTCAGCAAACTCAGGCGCCCGCGTGCACTCGGGGCGTCAATCCGGCACAATTTACCCATCGTTTTCTGAATGCCGGGCCACGCGCTACGGCAGGAGCCATGGTATGTCCCTGATCATCACCGACGACTGCATCAACTGCGACGTCTGCGAGCCCGAGTGCCCGAACGCCGCGATCTCACAGGGCGAAGAGATTTATGTGATCGACCCCAACCTGTGCACCGAATGCGTCGGCCATTACAACGAGCCGCAATGCCAGCAAGTCTGTCCGGTGGATTGCATCCCGCTCGACGAAAACAACGTCGAGAGCAAGGATGAGTTGATGGCGAAGTACAAGATTCTGACGGGTAAGGCCTAACGCCAACCACCGATCATTTCGCTAGCTGAAATGTAGGTCCGGCAAGTCAAAAATCCGAGCAAGACAGTTGTAGACTGTGCGTTTCCTTAGACAATATGGCCATATGCCACTACTCATGCTAGCCTGCGCGCCCTGCACATTATGAGTGCAGAGGAAACTAGGGATAGTAGCTAAGGAACGCTGATGTATAACGTACGCATGTTGTTTGCTGTAACTGCAATGAGCCTGATTACTGGCTGTGCAAGCGGCCTGAACTCTTACCAAAAAGCCGAGCTCGATCACTACGAAGCTAAAGGCTTGGTCATTGAAGAGAAAAGCCCTGGTGCTGGCGCCGCTCTAGGTCTGCTACCCGGTGGCGGCTCATTCTACGGACGCTCATATGGCATAGGTGTAGTTAACCTATTGTTCTGGCCGGTTTCGATTCTTTGGGATCCCGTGAGTGGTTATGACGCAGCCACCGCAATCAACTATCACGCCACTAAGGTTCATGTTGACGATCTCAAATCCAAAGCGATGGACGACTTAGATACCCAGCTGGCCGGCGGCGAAATCGATCTAACCCAATACACGCTGAAGAAACGCAAAGTAGACGACAAGTACAAGTACAACTGAATATAAGCCAACAAAAAAGCCGGTCGATTGACCGGCTTTTTTGTTGCGTGTGCAGCTTAGTCTTGCTTGTAGCCGCTGGTCTCGCAGCCGAGGCAGCGAACAAAGGCTTCTCTGCCAGGCTCAAGCACCAGCGCCTCACCCGCTTCAGCCACATTACCGCCCAAGGCAGTAAACGGCAGGCTAACCACAAAGGCCACAGCGCCAATGGCGGTTGCACCGATTAGCAGCGGACGGGCGATGATCAAGTCGCCAAGCATGGCATAAGCCTTCGGCGTTTGAATCTGGTAGGCAGGGTCGCCACTGCTGGTCTGCACTTCATCCGCCTGCGCCGGCAGGGTCAGCAAACCAGTAGTCAGCGCCAATGCGGCAGCGGTGGTGCGGAACAGTTTCATGGGGCGATCCTTCAGCTATTCGTATAGGTAGGGTTTAACTATAACAGCGCTCAGATAATTGTCAGCGTGAACGCCGTCAATCGCTGTTAATTGCATAGACCGGTTTTTTCGCGATGAAGGCCTGATAGTAGGCCAATCTGTGTGCCAGATCAGCCTGCATATCGTTCGCCAACCAGAATATCGGGCCAACACCCAACACAAACCTCAGGCCACAGGCGAATCAATCGACTGATCAGGCTCGACTGGCGTTGAGTGAGTTTTACGATAGGCCTGCAGAGCCTTGCGCAGCGTCGGGTAGCGACGCTGCAGCGATATCGTTTGCGCGCTTTCGCTGCAGCGGCCAGCTGCCACCAACTCAATTCCGCGCGATGCCAGCTCAACCTGCAAATCCATCAGCGCATCGATGCCGGTAATGTCTAACTGGGTCAGAGGGATCATGTCGAGTACAAACCAGCGCAAGTCCGCGCCTCGCTGGTTCACCGCAGCCAACGCCTCGCGCTTGAAATAGCCGGCATTGAAGAACACCAACGGCCCATTGAAACGAAACAGCATCAACCCCGGGGTAACCATGGCGTCGGCATGCCGGTCGAGGGCATGAAACCCCGGCGTCTCGGCAATACTGCCCAACACCTCGGCTCGCGGCCGGGCGGTGAGTTGGACAAAGCGCAATATGGCCAGCAGCACGACCACCAGAATCGCCTGTAAGGCGCCGACCCAGATCACGCCAAAGGTGGCAAGCAACGACAGTAAAAACTCACGTCTATCGAGGTGCCAAAAACGGCGCAGCGAGGCTAAGTCCAGCAACCCTAGCGCCGCCATGACAAGTACCGCACCCAAAGCCGCAATGGGCACAAACTGCAAAGGCCCAGTCAAAAACAGCAAGACCAGCGCCACCGCAGACGCCGCAACCAAACCGGTGAGGCGCGTACGTCCGCCAGCGGCATCGCTGATCGCGGTACGCGAGTCGGCGCCGGAGATGGCAAAGCCTTGGGACAGTGCCGAGGCGATATTGGCCGCGCCGAGGGCCGCAAACTCCCGATCTACATCGATGTCATAACGATTTTTCGCGGCAAAGCTGCGGGCCGTGAGCATGGCACTGGTAAAGCTGATAAAGGCGATACCCACGGCAGCGATTAGCAAGGGTTTGAGATGTTCGGCGAGCAAGGGCAACCAACCGTGCGGCAACCCCAAAGGTGGCAACCCGGCCGGCACCACGCCCAGCGTGCGCACCCCGAAAGACTCCAGATTGAAGACGGCGACCGCCATGGCCGTCACCAGCATGGTCAGCAGTGACGCCGGTAGGCGCTTGGTCACCCGTGGCGCCCAGAGCAATACGCTAAAGGCCAGCACGGTGACGACCAGCGTCGGCCAATGTAGCTGACCAACCTTCTGCTGGAACTCGCTCAGCTCGGGGATGATGCCTTGCGGCTGGAGAGTGAAGCCCAACAGTTTGCCAAATTGGCCAAAGGCGATGCTGATCGCCACACCATTAAGAAAACCCACCAGAATGGGCCGCGATAGAAAGTCGGCCAAGGCGCCCAGTTTAAGTACGCAGGCGAGGATGCAAAACAGCCCGGCAAACAGCGCCAACAAGGCCGACAGGGCGATATAAGCCTGCGGGTCACCGCCGGCCATGGGCGTTACGGTAAGGGCAATCAGCGCGCAGGTGGCCGCATCCGGACCGATGATCAGCTGCCGTGAGGTGCCAAACAGAAAGTAAGCCAGCAGCGGCAGGATGCTCGAATACAGCCCCGCCGCCGGGTGAAAGCCCGCCAACTGGGCATAAGCCACACCCACCGGCAAGGCCACCGCAGCCACTGCCAGACCTGCCGCTAAGTCCTTGGGCAAGTCGGCAAAGCGATAATGCAGCAGGTCGTGCAGGCCGGGCGCAATGCGCCCAAGCAGACGAAACAAAGACGCGGTCATGATTATTCCTGAAAACTCTGGCCCACTAGCGCTGGCACTTCGGGCAGTAAACACTGGCGCGCTGGCCCAGTTTAATCTCGCGCAGCGTGCTGCCGCAGACCTTGCAGAACTCACCGCCGCGGCCGTACACAAACAACTCCTGCTGGAAGTAGCCCGGCTGACCGTCGCCACCGACAAAGTCACGCAAAGTGGTGCCGCCACGTTCGATGGCATGGGCCAGAATGCGCTTGATCTCATCCGCCAGTTTTACGTAGCGTGCCCGCGACAGGCTGCCGGCTTCGCGGCGCGGGTCGATACCGGCGGCAAACAACGACTCACTGGCGTAGATATTGCCAACCCCGACCACCACCGCGTTGTCCATGATGAACGGTTTAACCGCCATGCTCTTGCCCCGCGACAGCTGATACAGACGCTCGCCGGCAAACAAATCAGTCAGCGGTTCTGGCCCCAACTTACGCAACAAGGGGTGATTGAGCGGATCGTCGCTCCACAGCAGCGCACCGAAACGCCGTGGGTCGGTGTAACGCAGCGCCAAGCCTGATTCGAGCACGATGTCCACATGCTCATGCTTGCCCACCGGCGCGTCCGCAGGCACCAGACGCAGGCTGCCAGACATGCCCAGATGGCTAATCAAAGTGCCCACCTCGGCCTTAATCAACAGGTACTTGGCGCGCCGCTCGACACACTCGATGCGCTGGCCAGACAGGCGCACATCTAAATCTTCCGGGATCGGCCAACGCAAACGTCGCTCGCGCACGATCACCCGGCTAACGCGCTGCCCCAACAAAAAGGGCTCAATGCCGCGACGGGTGGTTTCCACTTCAGGTAATTCAGGCATACATGCATCCCGGCCTCAGGGCAAAAGCAGGCGGGCAACTTAGCAGCAAGTGCGCGCGCCGGCGAGAGGCTCGGCGCTTGCGGGGCGACTCAGCGGATATCTAGGTCGCGAATGGTTTCTTTGAGAATCTGGAAGTCGTACTCAGAGAAGCCCACGTATTCAAGAATGGTGTTCTCAATACAGGTCCACTCGTGATCCTCTTGCTGGCCGCCCAAGGTGCGGTAGCAAGCGCAGATATGCTCAGCCATCTTCAGGATCGCCAACAGGGTCTTCAGCTGACTGTTGCGCCCGCCGTCCTCGCTGAACAGGGTGGCCACATTGTGATGGCTGGCAATCGCCTCACATAAATGCAGCGGCAAATTCCACGACTTGGCCACGTAATACCCCACCACCGCATGGTTGGTATTGAGCTGCGCATTCTCGCCATCCACCACCCGCACATCGGCCGAGGCCTGCGCGTAGGAATGCTCAAGTACCGTCATGTACTCGGGAAAGCGCTTGAGCATCAGCGGAATACCGCAGTTGTGGAATAGGCCCAAGGCATAGGCTTCGTCCGCTGGCTGATAGCCAATCCGTTTGGCCAGCGTCAGGCAGGTCATCGCCACGTCTTGGGCGGTGTCCCAAAAGCGATTGAGGGTGACGATGGTTTCGTCGCTCATTTCGCCCTTGATCGACTGCGCGTTGATCAGGTTGATCACCGTATTGCAGCCGAGCAGATTGACCGCCTGTTGGATCGAAGCGATCCGATTGGTCAGGCCGAAGTACGGCGAGTTGACGATCTTCAGCAACGCGCCCGACAGCCCAGGGTCCTGACTGATCAGCCTAGCGATGGCGTCCAGATCAGGGTCGGGCATGTACTGCTCCATCTGCAGATCAACCATGATCTGCGGCTGCGGCGGCACACTGATGCCCAATAAGGCCTGCTGAATCTGTTCGGTGGAGAGTTCGAAGGCCATGGGTACTAAAATCGACAATTGAGAAGTGGTGTGCAGTTTAGCGAATTTGCGCGCCATTTGACTGTAATGTGCTGTAACCAGCCAACGCCTTGACCCTGCGCTATAATCGCGCTCTTTTTTCAGAGTGCGACATCATGTCCCTGCCCAGCCTGCGCCTTAAAGCCAATGCCGATCGCCGCCTGCGCGCCGGCCACCTGTGGGTGTTTAGCAACGAAATTGATGTCGCCGTCACCCCACTGAATGCCTTCGCCAGCGGCGACCAAGCGATCCTCGAAGCCGCCGGCGGCAAGCCGCTGGGCGTGGTTGCCGTTAGTCCGAATAATCTGATCTGCGCCCGTTTGCTGTCGCGTGATGTTAAGCACGTGCTGGATAAATCGCTGCTGGTGCACCGCATCAACGTCGCCCTCAGCCTGCGTGAGCGCCTGTTCGACAAGCCCTACTACCGCCTGGTATTCGGCGACTCCGACCTGTTGCCCGGTTTGGTCGTTGATCGTTTCGGCGACATTCTGGTGGTGCAGCTGGCCTCGGCCACCATGGAAAAACACAAGGATGACGTGCTCGCCGCGCTGATCCAGGTGTGCAAACCCAGCGGCATTTTGCTCAAGAACGACTCCGCCGCCCGCGACGCCGAAGGCCTCAGCCGTTACGTCGAAACCGCCTTTGGCCTGGTGCCGGAGTGGGTACCACTGGAAGAAAACGGGGTGAAGTTCGAAGCGCCGGTCATGGGCGGGCAGAAAACCGGCTGGTTCTACGACCACCGCATGAACCGCGCGCGCCTGGCACCCTACGTCAAAGGCAAGCGCGTACTCGACCTGTTCAGCTACATCGGTGGCTGGGGCGTACAAGCCGCCGCCTTTGGCGCCAGCGAAGTGTTTTGCGTCGACGCGTCGGCCTTTGCCCTCGACGGCGTAGAGCGTAACGCCGCACTAAACGGCCTGAGCGAGAAAGTCGCCTGCGTCGAAGGTGATGTATTTGAGGCGCTGAAGCAGCTTAAAGCCTCAGAAGAGCGCTTTGACGTGGTGCTGGTGGATCCACCGGCCTTCATCAAGCGCAAGAAAGACATGAAAAACGGCGAAGCCGCCTACCGCCGCCTGAATGAGCAAGGCATGCGCCTGCTCAACAAGGACGGCATTCTGGTCAGCGCCTCCTGCTCGATGCACTTAGAGGAAGACAGCCTGCAGAACATTCTGCTGCAAAGCGCCCGTCACCTCGACCGCAACATCATGCTGCTCGAGCGCGGCGCCCAAGGCCCGGATCACCCGGTGCACATGGCCATCGCGGAAACCCGCTACATAAAGAGCCTGACCTGCCGTTTGCTGCCTAACAGCTAAGTGCACCGATCTGCCGCCCAGCGCGGCAGATCGGGTATTCTGACCTTTTCGTGACCGCCTCCCGAGAACGCCGCCATGCCTGACTATCGCTCAAAAACCTCCACCCACGGCCGCAATATGGCCGGCGCCCGCGCCTTGTGGCGTGCCACCGGGATGAAGGACGAAGACTTCAAAAAACCGATCATCGCCATCGCCAACTCCTTTACCCAGTTCGTACCTGGCCACGTGCACCTGAAGGACATGGGCCAATTGGTTGCCCGCGAGATCGAAAAAGCCGGCGGCGTAGCCAAAGAATTCAACACCATTGCGGTCGATGACGGCATCGCCATGGGTCACGACGGCATGCTTTATTCGCTGCCGAGCCGCGAGATCATTGCCGACTCGGTCGAGTACATGGTCAACGCCCACTGTGCCGACGCCATCGTCTGCATCAGCAACTGCGACAAGATCACCCCCGGCATGTTGATGGCCGCTTTGCGCCTGAACATCCCGGTGATCTTCGTCTCCGGCGGGCCGATGGAAGCCGGCAAAACCAAGCTGGCCAGCCACGGCCTCGACCTCGTCGACGCCATGGTGATCGCCGCGGATGACACGGCCTCCGACGAGAAAGTCGCCGAATACGAGCGCAGCGCCTGCCCAACGTGCGGCTCGTGCTCCGGCATGTTCACCGCCAACTCGATGAACTGCTTGATGGAAGCGCTGGGCCTGGCACTGCCGGGTAACGGCTCAACCCTGGCCACCCACAGCGACCGCGAGCAGCTGTTTTTGCAAGCCGGCCGCACCGCGGTGGAGCTGTGCAAGCGCTACTACCAAGACAACGATGAGTCGGCCCTGCCGCGCAACATCGCCAGCTTCAAGGCATTTGAAAACGCCATGACGCTGGACATCGCCATGGGCGGCTCGACCAACACCATCCTGCACTTGCTGGCTGCCGCCCAAGAAGCCGAGATGGCGTTCGACCTAAAAGACATCGACCGCCTGTCGCGCAAAGTGCCGCAGCTGTGCAAGGTGGCGCCGAACATTCAGAAGTACCACATGGAAGATGTGCACCGCGCTGGCGGCATCTTCAGCATCCTCGGCTCGCTGGCCCGTGGCGGCCTGCTGCACACCGACCTGCCGACCGTGCACAGCAAAAGCATGGCCGATGCGATCGCCAAATGGGACATCACCCAGACTAACGACGAAGCCGTGCACACCTTCTTCCGCGCCGGCCCTGCGGGCATCCCAACACAAACCGCGTTCAGCCAAAGCACCCGTTGGGACAGCGTCGATGACGACCGCGAGCACGGCTGCATCCGCAGCGTTGAGCACGCCTACTCACAAGAAGGCGGCCTGGCCGTGCTGTACGGCAACATCGCCTTGGACGGCTGCGTGGTGAAAACCGCCGGTGTCGATGAGTCGATCCACATCTTCGAAGGCAGCGCCAAGATCTTCGAAAGCCAGGACAGCGCGGTACGCGGCATCCTCGCCGACCAAGTGGTGGCTGGCGATATCGTCATCATCCGCTACGAAGGCCCAAAAGGCGGCCCGGGCATGCAGGAAATGCTCTATCCGACCTCGTACCTGAAGTCCAAAGGCTTGGGTAAAGACTGCGCGCTGCTGACTGACGGACGCTTCTCCGGCGGTACCTCTGGCCTGTCGATTGGTCACGCCTCGCCGGAAGCCGCTGCCGGCGGTGCGATTGGTCTGGTGCGCGAAGGCGACAAGATTCTGATCAACATCCACGAGCGTTCGATCAACTTGTTGATCAGCGACGAGGAGTTGGCCAAGCGCCGCACCGAGCAGGACGCCAAAGGCTGGAAGCCGGTCGAGAAGCGTCCGCGTAAAGTCAGCACCGCGCTGAAGGCCTATGCGCTGCTGGCGACCAGTGCCGACAAAGGCGCGGTGCGTGATAAGGCGTTGCTCGACCGCTTGGTTGACTGACCTCGCCAACCGATAAAAAAACCCAGCCTTGGCTGGGTTTTTTTATCCGGCTAAATTGCTCAGCGGCGCTGCCACAGCTGATAAGCGTGCGCCGGCAAATCATCCACGGCTGCATGCTCCTCAACCTCAGCCAAACGCCACTCAGCCTCGCTGAACGGCGGAAACCAAGCATCACCTGCCGGCGTTAAAGCCACGCGGGTCAGGTACAGCCGCTCGGCTTGCGCCAACGCTTGCTCATACAACTGCTCACCGCCAATCAGCATCAGCTCGTCGACGCCTTGCGCGCGCGCCCACTCATCGGCTCGGGCAATGGCGGCATACAGGGAGGCAAACACTTCAGCGCCTTGCAGCTGCAAATCAGGCTGCCGGCTGACCACCAGATTGAGCCGCCCGGGTAGCGGTCGACCGAGGGAGTCCCAAGTCTTGCGGCCCATGATGATCGGCTTGCCGAGGGTCAGCGCCTTGAAGTGCTTGAGATCCGCCGGCAAGTGCCAAGGCAATTGGTTATTGCAGCCAATCACGGCGTTATCCGCAACGGCAGCGATCAGGCAGAGAGGTAGGGTCGTTTTCATAGCGGCAAGCATAACCCGACACCCGCAGCAGCAAAACCTCTCAACGCGCAGCGACTCACAGGCTCAGCAGTTTCAGCACCACGCGGTTACGCCCTTGTGCCTTAGCCTCATATAACGCCTCATCTGCCAGTTGCTGGGCTTGCTCTAAACCATTCGGTTGCGGACTACTCCAGTAGGCCACGCCGATGCTCAACGTCACCACTTGCGCAGCGCTGGAGTAGTCGTGCGGCAGCGCTAAGGCTTCAACGTCGGCGCGAATACGTTCGGCCAGCTCGCGCATTGCCTCTGCGCTTGCGCCCACCCAAAGGCCGACGAACTCCTCGCCACCATAGCGCGCGAAAATGTCCAGCGGCCGCTGCGCATGCTGCCCCAGTGTGCGTGCCAAGGCCTGCAAGGCTAGGTCGCCGGCAGCATGGCCATAGTGGTCGTTGTAGGCCTTGAAGTGATCAACATCCAGCATCAGCACCGCCACGGGCTGCTGACTACGAATAGCCTGACGCCAGCTGCGGTTGGCGCGCTCACTAAACGCACGGCGATTGAGCAAGCCGGTGAGGAAGTCGCGCTCGGCGATGTCCTGCATCAGGCCTTCCGCGAGAAAGGTCTGGCGCGAGGAGTATTCGAGAAAATAACAACCAAAGGCGCCGATCAGGTTGGCCGAGCCGAGGAAAATCGCGTTAGGCAGTAACACCTGTGCCGGCATCTGATTGAGCAGCTCCACTGCCAGATAGCCGGCAAACGTCAGCCAGCCACAAATGCATGCAGTACTAAAGCGCAGGCCGGTGAGGAAATAGAAAAACACCGTCATCAAGATGATGCCTTCATAAGGCAAGGCAAACCCATCGACACGGGCCACCCAGATCACCCCATCCACGGCCAAGCCACCAGCCAGCGCACTAACCCCCGCGATCCACTGCAAATGCGCTGCCCAACCGCGGCGGTAGGTGGCCCACAGATTAAACAACAGCACCGGGTACAGCGCGCCGCGCACCGCCACGCTGTGCAGGCGAAACGACTCAGGCAACATGAACAGATCAAACAGGGTGAACAAAAACCACATCAACAGGGCGACCAGCAGGCCGCCGCGCATACGCAGTAAGTGGGTTTGGGTGTGGTAAAGGCGAAACTCCGGCTCCAATGCGCCGGCAAAGCGCAACCAGCTAAAGCCACTGCGCAACTGACGCAGATAGGCTGAATCCTGATTGACCCATTCGAGACTGGGGAGCTGCATAGCGGATCTCAATCCCATCGTTATTGTTCTGGCCCTAGACTAGCCCGCCACACCTCTGCGCGCAGCAGCTGTGAAGAGGTATGTACCGGCTGCATACCGGCAACGGTTATCCTGTGCGCACGATTACTGACCATGAGCCTGCGCGTGAGCGATTCTTCCAGCGCCACCCTTCAACCCAGCCCGCTCGAACACCTGTGGCTGTGCGAGGCCATCCGCCTGCGTGAAGCTCAGGGCCAGCGCTTGGACGACCGTGAAGCCAACCGGCACGCCCGCGCCGCCGGCGGCGACCTAACGCAACGTATTCAAGCCCGCGCCCTGTGGCTGGCGCGCCGTGATGGCCTGCTCGACGCGTTGCAGCATTATCGCCACGGCGCTCGCTTGGCCCTGCTGCTGTTAGGTTTGCTGGCCGTGTTCAGCGGTGCCGGTCTGGCCTTAGCGGCACTCGGCGATGGTCAACGCCCGGTCAACCTGTTCTGGGCGTTGGGCAGTTTGCTCGGCCTTAATTGGCTGCTGCTGGCGGCGTGGCTGCTCAGCTGGATCTTGACTAACCCCGCCTCCGGCACCTTGGCCCATGCCTGGCGCTGGCTGAGCCTGCGCTGCGCCGCCGATGTGCGCGCCGGCTATCTGGTGGCCGCCCTACCGAATCTGTTGCGCCCCCGCCACCTGAGCCGCTGGGGCTTGGGCTTACTGAGTCATGGCTTGTGGCTGCTGACCTTGAGCTGCGCCCTGCTGATGCTGCTGGCCCTGCTCAGTACTCGACGCTATGGCTTTGTCTGGGAGACCACTCTGCTCAGCAGCGATGCCTTCGTCAGCCTCACCCAGGGCCTCGGCGCCCTGCCCGCGCTGCTCGGTTTTAGTCAGCCTGACAGCGAGTTGATTCGCGCGAGCGGCGACCTAGCGCTGGCCGCCGAGAGCGCACGTCAGGCCTGGGCCGGCTGGTTGCTGGGGGTGTTTGTGGTGTTCGGCCTGCTGCCGCGCTTGCTGCTGGCGCTGCTCTGCTTCGGCGCCTGGCGCCACGGCCTGCAGCGTTTGCAGCTGGACGTATCGCTGCCGGCCTATCAGCTACTGCGCCAAGAGCTGCAACCGGACAGCGAACGCTTGGGCATTCTCGACGTGGCGCCGCCGCTGCCCAATCACACGGCTGCCGCCAGCCAAGTGCAGGCCAGTAGCGGCGCCCTGTTAGTCGGTATCGAACTGGACAGCGCACGCCCCTGGCCGCCCAGCCTGCCCGATGGCGTGGCCGATGGCGGCGTACTCGACAGCCGCGAACAACGCCAACAGTTGCTGGAGCGGCTCAGCCACTACCCGCCGGCACGCTTAGCCATTGCCTGCGACCCACGGCGCTCACCAGACCGTGGCACCTTGGCCTTGCTCAGCGAACTGGCCCGTAGCGCTGCGGCCACGCGGGTCTGGCTGCTGCCGCCGCCGGCGGGTGAGAGCCTCGACCGCGCACGCGTGGACGACTGGCAGCGGGCGCTGGAGCAACTGCAACTGCGCCACAACAACAGCGCGCCGCTCAACTGGCTGGAGACTGGCCATGACTAAGCCACTGAAACTCGCCGTAGTCGGCCACACCAATGTTGGCAAAACCTCACTGCTGCGCACCCTGAGCCGTGATGTCGGCTTTGGCGAAGTCTCCCATCGCCCCAGCACCACCCGCCATGTTGAAGGCGCGCGCCTGTCGGTGGACGGCCAACCCTTGCTGGAGCTGTACGACACACCGGGGCTAGAAGACGCCATCGCGCTGCTGGACTACTTAGAGCGCCTCGAACGCCCCGGTGAACGCTTGGACGGCCCGGCGCGACTGACGCGCTTTCTCGACAGCAGCGAGGCGCGCCAGCGCTTCGAGCAAGAGGCCAAGGTGCTGCGCCAGTTGCTCGCCAGCGACGCTGGGCTGTACCTGATCGACGCACGCGAGCCGGTGCTGGCCAAGTATCGCGACGAACTGGCAGTGCTGGCTGGCTGCGGCAAACCGCTGCTGCCGGTACTCAACTTTACCAACGCCGGGCAAGCGCAAGAAGATGCCTGGCGCAGCGCTCTAGCGCGCCTTGGTCTGCATGCGCTGGTGCGTTTTGACACCGTCGCGCCGCCACTGGATGGCGAGCGCCGTCTGTATGAAAGCCTGGCCCTGCTGTTGGAGCATGCACGGCCACAATTGCAGCGCCTGATCGACAGTCACGAAGCCCAAGCACAAGCCCGCCGGCACAGTGGCCAGCAGTTGATCGCTGAGCTGTTGATCGACTGCGCCGCCTGTCGCCAGCGCGTCAGCGGTCAGGCCGACGCGCAGCAGAGCGCCATCCAGGCGCTGCACCAAACTGTGCGCCAGCGCGAACAGCATTGTGTTGAAGCCCTGCTACGCCTGTATGCCTTTCGCCCGGACGACGCCGAGGCTGACGCCCTGCCGCTGCTAGACGGGCGCTGGGGTGACGACCTGTTCAACCCGGAAACCCTCAAACAACTCGGCATCAAGCTGGGCAGCGGCGTGGCGGCTGGTGCCGCCACCGGCGCCGGGATCGACCTGCTGGTCGGCGGCCTCAGCCTAGGCGCAGCCACGGTGCTCGGTGCTCTGGCCGGTGGCGGCCTACAGACCGCGCGCAACTATGGCGGTCGCCTGCTGGGCAAGCTCAAGGGGCAACGTGAGCTAAGCGTGGATGATGGCGTGCTGCGCTTACTGGCAGTGCGTCAGCTGCAGTTGCTCGACGCCCTTAGCCAGCGCGGTCATGCCGCGCAAAACAAACTGCAACTCAGCAACCCGCAGCAACCCGCTTGGCGCAGCGGTAAACTGCCCGCTGCCCTGCGCAAAGCCCGTGCCCATCCTGAGTGGTCGGCGCTGAACCCTGGCGCGCAGCTGGAACAGGCTGAGCGTCAGACCCAGCTGCAGCTGTTAGCGGCAGAACTGGCGTCTCAGCAGCCCTGAATCAAACCGCGACGGGCGCGCTGATATGCGGATGCGCTTGATAGCCAACCAGCTCGAAATCCTCAAACTTAAAGGCGAACAGGTCAGTCACCGCCGGATTGAGCTTCATCACCGGTAACGGCAGCGGCTCGCGCGACAGTTGCAGGTCGGCCTGCTCCATGTGGTTGGCGTACAAATGGCAGTCGCCGCCGGTCCAAATAAAGTCGCCGGGCTGCAAACCGCAGACCTGCGCGACCATCAGAGTCAGCAAGGCATAACTGGCGATGTTGAACGGCACGCCGAGGAAGATGTCGGCCGAGCGCTGATACAACTGGCAGCTGAGCTTGCCGTCGGCCACGTAGAACTGGAACAGCGCGTGGCATGGCGGCAAGGCCATCTGGTCAACCAGTGCGGGGTTCCAAGCGGAGACGATCAGGCGGCGCGAGTCCGGATTGCTTTTAATCATCGCAATCAGCTTGCTGATTTGGTCGATTGAGCCGCCATTCGGCGCCGGCCAGCTGCGCCACTGGTAGCCATACACCGGGCCGAGGTCGCCGTTTTCATCGGCCCACTCGTCCCAAATGCGTACGCCGTTGTCCTTCAGGTACTTAATGTTGGTGTCGCCCTGAAGAAACCACAGCAGCTCGTGCACGATCGATTTCAGGTGGCACTTTTTGGTGGTCACCAGCGGGAAGCCGTCGGCCAAATTGAAGCGCATCTGGTGCGCGAACAACGAGTAGGTGCCAGTGCCGGTGCGATCCGCCTTAAAGGTGCCGGTGTCGCGCACCAAACGCATCAGGTCGAGGTACTGTTTCATTGCGCTGCTCCTTGCGCAGCTGGAGCGCGGCGATAAGCGAGCACGATCAAGGCGATGCCAGCCAGAATCATAGGTAGGCACAGCACCTGACCCATGGTCAGCCAGTTGAAGGCCAAGTAACCAAGCTGGGCATCCGGCACGCGGACAAACTCAACAACGAAACGGAAGATGCCGTACCACAGGGCAAACATCCCTGACACGGCCATGGTCGGCCGCGGCTTGCGGGTGTAAATCCACAGGATGGCGAACAGCGCGACGCCTTCTAGGGCGAACTGATACAGCTGCGACGGATGGCGAGCCAGCTGCGCGGCGTCGGTGGGAAACACCATCGCCCATGGCAAGTCAGTGGCCTTGCCCCACAACTCGGCATTAATAAAGTTGCCGATACGCCCAGCGCCCAGACCAATCGGCACCACAGGTGCAATAAAGTCCATCAGCTGGAAGAAGCTCTTGCCGTTGCGGTGGCCGAACCACAGGTTGGCCAGCATCACGCCGATAAAACCACCGTGAAACGACATGCCGCCCTTCCACACCTGCAGGATCAGCAGCGGGTCGTGCACATAGGCGGCCAAGTCGTAAAACAACACGTAACCCAAACGCCCGCCGAGCACCACGCCCATGGACGACCAGAACACCAGGTCGGACAGTTTGTCCTTGTTCCAGCTCGGGTCGAAGGCAAACAGGCGCCGCGACAGCAGCAGCCACGCACCGCCGATGCCGACTAGGTACATCAGGCCGTACCAGTGGATCTTCAGCGGACCGAGGGCCAAGGCCACCGGATCAATTTGCGGATAAGCCAGCATTACCACTCCTTAAAACCAGTTAAAGCAAAAAGGTCAGGCCCACGCTAAACAGCAGCAGGGCGAACAAACGCTTAAGCAGGCGCGGCGACAACTTGTGCGCCAGACGCGCGCCAAAGCGGGCGAAAAACATGCTGGTGAAGGCGATCCCGGCCACCGCCGGCAGGTACACAAACCCCAAGCTCCACTCCGGCACCAACGGGTTGTGCCAGCCGACCACGATAAAGCTCAGGGCACTGGCGGCAGCAATCGGCAAGCCACAGGCTGACGACGTGGCCACCGCCTGCTGCATCGGCACGCTGCGCCAGGTTAAAAACGGCACACTCAGGGAGCCGCCACCGATGCCAAAAATCGCCGAGGCCCAGCCAATCACCGCGCCTGCCATGCTCAGACCCAGTGGCCCCGGCACGGCCGCGCCGGCTTTAGGCTTCAGCTCCAGCGCCATCTGCAGCGCGATCACCAGGGCGAACACGCCAATAATCTTTTGCAGCAGCGGGCCTTGAATCGCGGCGGCGGTCAGCGCGCCAACACCCGCACCGAGCAAAATGCCGACGGTCATCCAACGCACCAGCGCCCAACGCACCGCGCCTTTGCGCTGGTGTTCGAGCACGGCATTGATCGAGGTAAAAATAATGGTGGCCAATGAAGTACCGACCGCCAGATGGGTCAGTACTTCCGGGGCGAAGCCTTGAGCGGCGAAGCTAAACACCAGCACCGGCACGATAATCAACCCACCGCCGACGCCAAACAGCCCAGCCAGCACCCCGGCGCAGGCGCCGAGCACAAGGTACAGCAGCAGATATTGCACAACGTCCATCGAGGTCTCCCGCTCAATGCGCAATGGTAACGGATGCCGATACCTGCCTGCACTTGCTAGGCGAGATGGATTAGGATCGAAATGTGTTCTCTGCCAAGGTTTATGCCATGTGTCTGATCCTGTTTGCCTGGCGCCCTGGCCATGCTGTGCCGCTACTCATGGCGGCTAACCGCGACGAATTCTATGCCCGCCCGAGCCTACCGCTGGGCCACTGGGATGACTTGCCGGGCGTGTATGGCGGACGCGACCTGCAAGCCGGCGGCACTTGGCTGGGGCTCGGCCCGCAGGGGCGCTTTGCCGCCCTGACGAACATTCGCGATCCGCAGCAAGCGCTCGGCGCCCGTTCGCGCGGTGAGCTGCCGACGGGGTTTCTTGCCAGCACGCTGGCGCCGGGCGACTTCCTCAGCCAACTGGCAACCCAAGCAAACGAGTTCAGCGGCTTTAACCTGTTGCTCGGTAACAGCCGCGAGTTATGGCACTACAACTCAACCAGCGGTAGGCCTCAGCAACTCTGCGCAGGCATTTACGGCGTCAGTAATGCCGACCTCGACAGCCCTTGGCCGAAACTGCTGCGGGCGCGCCATGGACTAGAGCAGGCGCTGCTGGCTGATGATGAGAGCCTCTTCGCCCTACTCGCCGACCCGCGCCGGCCAACGGATGCTGAGCTGCCCGAGACCGGTGTGGGCTTGGAGATTGAGCGCTTGTTATCCAGCGTGTTTATCGCCAGCCCCAGCTATGGCACCCGCGCCAGCACGGTGCTCAAAGTCCACGCGGACGGCACCCGGCACATTCGTGAGCGCTGCTTTGGCCCGGAGGGCGTGCTGCTGGGCGAAACAGACCTGCGCCTACAGCAAGACCAGACGGTACAAGCATGAGCGCACCTGACGGTTGTCGGGGTCATTGACCAGCCGTAGGCTGCCATCGGCGAGCATACACAGCCCCTCGATTTTCGCCTCTCCAGCCAATGGCCATAACGGCTGTACCTGCCCGGCATGCCAGCAAGGGCTGCTGGTCGAGAAACACACCATTAAGGTCGTAACGCTGCAGCCTTAACTCGTCGTCGGCTACGAGGTAGAGCAGGTAATCCAAGCAGCCCTCAGCGGCGGCTGACTCATGCCTGGATAGTCGCCGCCGGATTGATCACCCGCGCAAGGCCAAGGTTACGCAGGGCTAAGTCGAGAGAGCTGTGGATCACATGAGGGTTGTCGATGCGCTGCAGTTGCGCCAGCAATTCGCGTGCTTTGCTCATGCTGATTTGACGCAACAGCCATTTCACTTTCGGCAAGTTAGTGGCGTTCATCGACAAGCTGTCGAAGCCCATGGCCATCAGCAGCACCGCCGCCGAGGGGTCACCGGCCATTTCGCCACAAATACCCACGGGCTTGCCTTCGGCATGCGCGCCATCGACGACTAACTTCAGCGCCTGCAACACCGCTGGGTGGAGGAAGTCATACAGGTCGGCAACCCGCGGGTTGTTACGGTCCACCGCCAGGAGATATTGGGTCAGGTCGTTCGAGCCGACCGAAATAAAGTCCACCTGACGCGCCAGCTCGCGGATCTGATAAACCGCCGCCGGCACTTCAATCATCACCCCAATCGGCGGCATGGGAATGTCCACACCCTCATCGCGCACTTCACCCCATGCGCGATGGATCAGGTGCAGCGCCTCTTCCAGCTCGTGGGTGCCAGAAATCATCGGCAGCAGAATGCGCAAGTTATCTAGGCCTTCGCTGGCCTTGAGCATCGCGCGGGCCTGCACCAGGAAAATTTCTGGGTGATCGAGGGTCACGCGGATACCGCGCCAGCCGAGGAATGGATTGCTTTCTTTGATCGGGAAATACGGCAGCGATTTGTCGCCGCCAATGTCCAGTGTGCGCATGGTCACTGGCTGCGGGTGGAAGGCCGCCAGTTGCTCGCGGTAAATCTTGGCTTGTTCTTTTTCACTGGGAAAGCGCTCGTTCATCATAAACGGCACTTCAGTGCGGTACAGGCCGACGCCCTCGGCGCCGCGCTCCTGTGCGCGCTTCACATCCGCTAGCAGGCCGGTGTTGACCCACAGCGGCATACGATGGCCGTCGAGGGTTTCGCATGGCAGCTCGCGCAGCGCCTCCAAGCCCTTGACCAGCTCACGCTCTTCCTCGACCACGGCGCTGTATTGACGCGACAGTGCCGCCGAGGGGTTGGTAAAGACTTCACCGTGGTAGCCATCGACGATCAGCTCAATGCCGTCGATTTTCGAGTACGGCAGATCAACTGCGCCCATGACTGTGGGAATGCCCATGGCGCGGGCCAAAATCGCCACATGCGAGTTGCCCGAGCCGAGTACCGACACCAAGCCCACCAACTTGCCTTCCGGCACTTCGCCGAGCATCGCCGGCGACAGCTCTTCGCTGACCAGAATGGTGTTATCCGGGTAAACCAGCGTCTCTTGCCGGGCTTCCTGTAAATAGGCTAACAGCCGGCGGCCGAGGTCTTTGATGTCGGAGGCGCGTTCACGCAGGTAGGCGTCGTCCATCAGTTCGAAGCGCTTGATATGCTCGCCAACCACTTGGCGCAACGCGCCTTGGGCCCATTGGCCAGTGGCGATAATGCGTTCGACTTCGCCGGCCAAGGCCGCGTCTTCGAGCATCATCAGGTACACATCAAACAGCGCGCGCTCTTCCGGGCGCAGCTGGGTCGCGAGTTTGGCTGACAGCGCGCGCATGTCGGCACGTACGGCCTCTAGCGCGTGATTGAACAAGGCCTGCTCGGCGGCCACATCGGCGACGCGTTTATCCGGCACCACCTCTAAGTCAGCCGGCGGCAAGCGCACCAAAGCCGTACCGACAGCAGCACCCGGGGAACCGGGCACGCCGAAGAACTTAGCCTCTTGAATCCCTTTGCCCTGCTTGCCCAAGCCACGGATCGAACCGGTGGCCTCGGCATGGGCGATAACGCCCGCGAGCTGCGCGCTCATGGTGACGAGAAAGGCTTCTTCACCCTCGTCGAACTGCCGGCGTTCCTTCTGCTGGATTACCAATACGCCCATCACCCGCCGGTGGTGGATGATCGGCGCACCGAGGAATGAGGCGTAGCGCTCCTCACCGGTTTCGGCAAAGTAGCGATAACGTGGGTGATCGGCGGCGTTTTCTAAGTTCAGCGGCTCTTCGCGGGTGCCCACGAGGCCAACCAAGCCTTCGTTGGGCGCCATGCTGACCTTGCCGATCGAGCGCTTGTTCAAGCCATCGGTGGCCATCAGCACAAAGCGGTTGGATTCTGGGTCGAGCAAATACACCGAGCAGACCTGACTGCCCATGCTTTCTTTGACGCGTTGCACAATGATCGCCAATGCCGACTTAAGGTCTTTAGCGGCATTCACTTCCTGGACGATCTTGCGCAGCGTACCGAGCATGCTCAAGTCAGTTCTCCGTGGTTAGTCCCGCGCCAGCAGACGCGGAGCGAGTTCCTTGAGGGCGCGGCGATAAACCTCGCGCTTAAATGTCACAACTTGGTCCAGCGGGTACCAATAACTCACCCAGCGCCAGCCATCAAACTCCGGCTTGCCGGTCACGTCCATGCGCACTCGTTGCTCATCCGAGAGCAGGCGCAGCATGAACCATTTTTGTTTCTGCCCGATACACAACGGTTGGCTGTGGGTACGCACCAAACGCTGTGGCAGACGATAACGCAACCAGCCACGGGTGCAGGCGAGAATTTTCACATCCCGCTCTTCGAGTCCAACTTCTTCATTTAATTCACGAAAAAGTGCCTCTTCAGGCGTCTCATGATCATTGATGCCACCTTGCGGGAACTGCCAGGCATCCTGATTGACACGCCGCGCCCAAAGCACCTGGCCGACATCGTTAGTCAGGATGATGCCGACATTCGGGCGAAAACCATCGGAATCAATCACGGCACACAACCTCGTAAACGCATGTTCCTGCATTGTTCCACAAAGGCTGCGAGTGCAGCAAACGCCTGCCCGCGCGCATTGGAGACAGGCCGCAAAAGTGGTTATCCTGAGCGTCCTTTTAGCCCACTTCAGCAAGGTACCGCCGTGCGTTTGGCTTTATTCGATCTGGACAACACCCTCCTAGCCGGCGACAGCGACCATGCTTGGGGCGATTATCTGTGTCAGCGCGGGATTCTCGACGGCATTGCCTACAAGGCGCGCAACGATGAGTTCTACCAGGACTATCTGGCCGGACGCCTGAACATCACCGACTACTTGAACTTCAGCCTGGCTATTCTTGGGCGCAGCAGCATGGCCCAGCTTGAGCAGTGGCACCGCGAATTTATGCGCGACTGCATCGAGCCAATCATCCTCGCCAAGGGCGAAGCCTTGCTGGCCGAGCACCGTGCCGCCGGCGACCAGCTGCTGATCATTACCGCCACCAATCGCTTCGTCACCGCACCGATTGCTGCGCGTTTGGGCGTCGACACCTTGCTGGCCACCGAATGTGAAATGGCCGATGGCCGCTACACCGGGCGCACCACCGACGTGCCGTGCTACCAAGACGGCAAAGTCGTGCGCCTGCAGCGCTGGCTCGATGCGAATGGCCGCAACCTCGACGACAGCACCTTCTACAGCGACTCGCGTAACGACCTGCCGCTGCTGGAGCAAGTCAGTCATCCAGTCGCCGTCGACCCCGATGACAGCTTGCGTGCTACCGCCACCGAACGTGGCTGGCCAGTGATCTCGCTGCGCTAAAAGCGCCACAAATAAAAACGCCGCCTGATCAGGCGGCGTTTTTATTCGGCCCGCGGTTTAAACCGGCTTGGCACCCATCATGCCCATGATGGCCAGTAGCAGTACGACGATCAGCCCGGCATATACCGCCGTGAAGCGCAGCAAGCGCACCGGCGCCGGACTGCCCGCCAGTGTCTGCCACGCAGCCAGACGGCCGGCCAGCAGCACACCGAACAGCATCACGCCGACAAACAGCACGCTGCTGGCCAGCAGCCACGTCTGCCCCAGCGGCCAACCGCGCAGATTAACCAGCGCCCAGCCACTCACTGGCAGGCTCAACGCCAGAAAACCCAACAATGGCAGACTGATCAGCCGCGTGCGCCGCAGCTTGCGTTGCAGCACTGCCGCATCGCCACCGCGAGCGGCCTTCCACAACATAAATACGTGGGCCAGCAGACCTAACAGCAGTAACAGGCCGGGCAGACTGTGGGCGATTTTCAGTAGCAGGTAGTTATCCATAGGACGCGATTCCAACTCCGTTAGGGGTAGCGCTTGGCTCAGCCAAGAAACAGCTGGTAGGCCGGGTTATGGGTTTCATCCCAGTAGGGATAGCCGATGGCATCCAGTGCCGCCGGAATCAGGTGACGCTCCTCCTGAGGCACTTGCAGGGCCGCTAACACACGACCATCGGCCGCGCCGTGGTTGCGGTAGTGAAACATGCTGATGTTCCAGTGCCCGCCGAGCTTAGTCAGGAAGTTAAATAACGCCCCCGGCCGCTCGGGGAACTCGAAACGGAACACGCACTCATCCGGCACTGCCGCCGCATGGCCGCCAACCATATGGCGAATATGCAACTTAGCCAACTCGTTGTCGGTCAGGTCGAGCACCGGGAAGCCTTTATTCTGCAGCTCGGTCACCAAGGCCGCGCGCGGATCGGTGTCCGGGTGGGTCTGCACGCCAACAAAAATGTGCGCCTGGCCATCGGTGTGGTAACGATAGTTAAACTCAGTGATCTGCCGCTTACCGATCGCTTCGCAGAAGCTTTTGAAGCTGCCTGGTCGCTCTGGGATGGTCACGGCGATGATCGCCTCGCGCTTTTCGCCCAGCTCCGCACGCTCAGCAACATGGCGTAAACGGTCAAAGTTTACGTTGGCGCCCGAGTCGATACCGACCAGCACTTGGCCGCTACAGCCTTCGCGCTCGACGTATTTTTTAATTCCGGCGACCGAAAGTGCACCCGCCGGCTCGGTGATTGAGCGAGTGTCATCGTAAATGTCTTTGATCGCCGCGCAGATCTCGTCGGTGCTAACGGTGATCACTTCATCGACGTAATCCTTGCAGACATCGAAGGTGTGTTGACCGATCTGCGCCACCGCCACGCCATCGGCGAACAGCCCAACGCTCGGCAACACCACACGCTCGCCGGCTGCCATGGCCGCTTGCAGGCAGTTGGAGTCGTCTGGCTCAACGCCGATGACTTTGATCTCTGGGCGCAGGTATTTGACGTACGCGGCGATGCCGGCGATCAGGCCGCCGCCGCCCACCGGTACGAAGATGGCATCTAACTGGCCGGGCTGCTGACGCAGAATCTCCATCGCAATGGTGCCCTGACCGGCGATGGTGTCTGGGTCATCGTAAGGGTGCACATAGACGAAGCCCTTTTCTTCCACCAACTTCAGCGAATAGGCCAGCGCTTCGGGGAAGCTGTCGCCGTGCAGCACCACCTTGCCACCGCGCGATCGCACGCCATTGACCTTGATCTCCGGGGTGGTCTTGGGCATTACGATGGTGGCCTTGACCCCCATATGCTTAGCCGCCAACGCCAGCCCCTGAGCGTGGTTGCCGGCCGAGGCGGTGACCACGCCACAGGCGCGCTGCTCGGCGCTCAGGTGCGCAAGCTTGTTGTAAGCGCCACGAATCTTGAACGAGTACACCGGCTGCAAGTCTTCACGCTTGAGCAAAATCTGGTTGCCGGTGCGCTCGGAGAGCTGACGCGCGGGCTGCAGCGGGGTTTCCACGGCAACGTCATAAACGCGCGTGGTGAGGATTTTTTTGACGTACTGTTCGAGCATCGGAGTGGTCTTTGGCGGCGGTACGGAGCCGGCAAGTCTACTCCAGCGCTTCGCGCAACGACCACCGCGACTGTGGGTTTTTGCCGCCGTACTGACGAATAAGAACGGCTATAATCGCCATCCTCGCTTATCGTCCTTTACCCGGTGCCACATGACCCAAGACCAACTCAAGCAAGCCGTGGCACAAGCCGCCATGGACCTCATCCGCCCACAGCTCGACCAAAAGAGCGTGATCGGCGTTGGCACCGGCTCCACCGCCAATTTCTTTATCGACGCGTTGGCCCAACACAAGATGGAGTTCGATGGCGCGGTGGCCAGCTCCGACGCCACTGCGGCGCGCCTCAAGGCCCACGGCATTCCGGTGTATGACCTCAACAGCACCAGCGACTTAGAGTTTTATGTCGATGGCGCGGACGAGAGTGACGAGCACCTAAACCTAATCAAAGGCGGCGGCGCGGCCCTGACCCGCGAGAAGATCGTCGCGGCGGTGGCTAAAACCTTCATCTGCATCGCCGACGAGAGCAAGTTGGTGCCAGTGCTCGGCGCCTTCCCGCTGCCGGTGGAAGTCATCCCTATGGCCCGCAGCCATGTGGCGCGGCAACTGGTAAAGCTCGGCGGCGACCCGGTGTACCGCGAAGGCGTGGTGACCGACAACGGCAACATCATCCTCGACGTGTTCAACCTCAGCATCGTCAACCCACGCGAGCTGGAAGCGCAGATCAACGCCATTGTCGGCGTGGTCTGCAACGGCTTGTTCGCCGCGCGCCCAGCCGACGTACTGCTGCTGGGCACCACCGCCGGGGTTAAAACCCTTAAGGCATAAAGCGCCGTTGCGGATGCCGCAGCTACGCGGCATACGCAACTCACTCTAGGGCGCCAACACCTGCGCACTGGCTTGCGCCTGCGGTGCGCTGAAGACCAAATAGCCGTCTGCTATTTTGCCAAAGCGCAGCAGCGCCAGATCCAGCAAGTAGTTCTGATGCAGCTTCCATGGTGCGCGGTCGCCCTGCGTGGGCAGTTTGGCAGCGGCCCGCTGGATATAACCGGACGCCAGATCGAGAAACGGCGCCGGCTGCACCTCACCGCTGTTACGCGGCGTGCACTGGCGCATGCCAATGGCGTCCAGATGGTTAATCAAGCGGCAGAAGTATTCGCTGGAAAGATCGGCCTTGAGGGTCCAACTGGCATTGGTATAGCCCAACACCACCGCCAGGTTCGGCAAGTCACGCAGCATGATGCCGCGATAACCCATGCTTTGCGCCGCATCAAACGGCTGCCCATCAACCTGCACCTCGATGCCGCCAAACAGCAGCAGATCGAGGCCGGTGGCGGTAATAATGATGTCGGCGGGCAACTCACGTCCCGAAGCCAGGCGAATGCCGTCGGCGGTAAAACAGTCGATCTGTTCGGTCACCACCGAGGCCTTGCCGTCGCGCAGCACATTGAACAGGTCGCCATCCGGCATGGCGCACAGCCGCTGGTCCCAAGGGTTGTAGCTGGGGCTGAAATGGCGCATGTCAAAGTCCGCGCCCAGCTGACGCTTGGCCTGCCCCAGCAGAAGCTTGCGAATGAACTGCGGGAAGCGTTTGGACAGCGCGTAGAACAGCATCTGCACCGCCACATTACGGGTGCGCGCCAAGCGGTACACCCACAGCTCTGGCAGCACTCGGCGCAAGGCATTGGCCAGCACATCCTCACGCGGCAAGCTGGCCACATAAGTCGGCGAACGCTGCAGCATGGTCACATGCCGGGCCTGTTCGGTCAGCGCCGGCACCAGCGTCACGGCCGTCGCGCCACTGCCGATCACCACGATGTTTTTATCGCGGTAATCGAGCTGTTCAGGCCACAACTGCGGGTGGATGACCTCGCCCTGAAACTGCTCGCGGCCTTTGAACTCGGGCGTATAACCCGCTTCATAGCGGTAGTAACCGGTGCACATCATCAGAAACTGACAGGTGATTAGCCGCGGCGTCGGCTCAGCGCCGCACTGCACCTCTAGCGTCCAGGTGGCGCTGGCCGAGCACCACTGCGCTTTGAGCACTTGGTGCTGATAGCGGATGTGCTGGTCGATGCCGTGCTCACGCGCGGTGGCTTCGATATAACGCCGAATCGACGGGCCATCGGCAATCGCCTGCGGGTCGCTCCACGGCTTGAAGTTGTAGCCAAGGGTGTACATGTCCGAGTCGGAGCGAATGCCGGGGTAGCGAAACAGGTCCCAGGTGCCGCCCATGGCCTCACGGCTTTCGAGCAGCGCATAGCGCTTGCCGGGGCACTGCTGCCCGAGGTGATAAGCCGCACCAATGCCCGACAGGCCCGCGCCAATGATCACTACGTCCAGATATTCAGCCGTCATGCAGACTCCTTGCTCGGTGGATGAACACGCTGACACATGGACGTGAATCCTGCGCCAGCCGTTGTACGTGCCTGACAGCCTAGACCAGCGGCGGCCGGCAACGAAACTTGGCCACATTTATCCCCTTTTGACCGTATCTATCGTTCTTGCCTAGGCTGTCGACTGCCACAATCAGAGCCACGCAGGCTTCCTAAGAAGTTTGCAGCAGAAGATAAAATCAAAATAAAAACAAACACTTAGAGATTTAAGCCAGATGCTCAGTGCAATTAGCATCGAACACCCGCGCATGCCGCTGGCCTCCTCCAGCTGCGCCAGCGACCTGAACAGCCCACACGCTGCACGACCCAGTGCCTCGCGATTGCGCAACCGATACGCGGCGGCCACGCTACGGCCAGTTCGTGCAGACGCGTGCGGCCGCAAACAGCGGCTGCGGCCCCACACAGCACCGCGCGCGCTAAAGCATACTGAAGACATAACGCCGAGCAGTTACGCGCGTCGATCCTTCGTGTTTCAACACCTGCCTAACGGGCTCTATGCAAGCCCGAGGAGCTTCCTATGCTGACGATTTATAGCGACGACCATCACCTGCATCACGGTGCCGCCGAATTGATTGATGGCACCTTCAAGCCATGCTTTGAAATGCCCAGCCGCGCCGACATGGTGTTGGCGCGCGCACGCGCGGTCGGCTTGGGCGAGGTGATCAGCCCGCTGGAATTTGGTCTAGAGCCAATTCGCCGGGTGCACAGCGCAGGCTTCGTCAACTTCCTGCAGAACGCTTGGAGCGACTGGCAAGCCTTGGGGCGCAACCACGACATGCTGCCCATGGTCTGGCCGGTCCGTCGTCTGCGCGACATTGAGCCGGCAGACATCGACGGCAAGCTTGGCTTTTATAGTTTCGACGCTGGCGCGCCTATCACCGCGGGCACCTGGCAGGCGATTCGCAGCTCGGCCAATGTCGCCCTCACCGGCCAAGCTGAGCTGGCCAAGGGCGTCCGTGGCGTATTCGCCCTGTGCCGGCCACCGGGCCACCATGCTGCAGCGGACTACATGGGCGGCTACTGCTACCTAAACAATGCCGCGATTGCCGCCCAGGCCATGCTCGACCAGGGCGCTAAGCGGGTGGCCATCCTCGACGTTGATTACCACCACGGCAACGGCACGCAGGACATTTTCTACGAGCGCGCCGACGTGTTGTTCACCTCGATCCACGGCCACCCGAGTAATGAGTACCCGTACTTTCTCGGCTTTGCCGACGAGAAAGGCCAAGGTGTCGGTGCGGGTTTCAACTGCAACTACCCGCTGCATGCCGGTAGCGATTGGGCGAGCTGGGGGCTGGCGCTGCAGGATGCTTGCCGGCAAATCGCCGAGTACGCGCCAGACGCACTGATCGTGTCGCTCGGCGTGGACACCTTCAAGGACGACCCGATTTCGCAGTTCAAACTGGCCAGCCCAGACTACCTGCGCATGGGCGAAGTGATCGGCCGCCTCGGCCTGCAAACCCTGTTCGTGATGGAAGGCGGCTATGCCGTGGAAGAAATCGGCATCAACGCGGTGAACGTACTGCAGGGCTTCGAGAGCGTGTAACCAAGTGCTCGGGGTGGGTTCGCCGTGCAAGGGCGTAACCCACTGCGTTTACTGCGCGGACTCTTTGTGGAACACGTAGAACAGGTTGTGCTCACTGACCATATACAGGTTACCAACGTCATCCAACGCCACGCCCTCGGCCTGTGGAATGGTGTGATCCAAGCCATTCAGCCCGCGTAACAGAGCGATGAACTCGCTCGGCTGAAATTGCTCATCCAGCTCTACCAGCAGATGCGACTCTTGTGACAGCACCAGAATATTGCCGCTGCGCGGGTCCAGGGTAAGCGCGGACAAATCCGTCATGTAGCTTTCCATCGACGCCAGCTCCTGCAACTCGCCGGTCACCTTGCGGCCATCCGACGGCAGGCTATAAATCATCACCGGATACTTTTCCTTACCCAGCACAAAGCGCTGATTGCGCTTATCCCACGCGAGGCCTTCGAAGCCTTTGTTTGGCTCTTCGGAGTGGCCTAGGTCAACTTGCTGGACAAACTGATCGGTGTGCAGCTCCTTGGTAGAAGCGTCGAGGCGAAAGATCGACAGGTTGTGCTGACGCTCGTCGGTAATGGCCATATAACCATCATCCATCACCGCCACACCTTCCAGATTGGCCGCACCAATCACTGGGATACTGCGCAGCACCTTACCCTCCAGCGACAACTCGATCAGCAGCGGCGTTTTACCGCTGACCGTGAACAGCGTGCGCGTCACCGGGTTAAACGCCAGGTCCGAGAACTCCTCCTCCTCAAACCCGGGCACCTCAATTTGTATTGCCGCCTCGTAACCCGACAGCCACAGGCTGGTGCTGTGTTGCTCGGTCGGCGCGATTGACTCTTGCAGCCACAGCCATGCGCGCTCATCCCAGCGCAGCAGGTAAGTGGTGAGCAACGCGATCAACAGAATCGCCACGCCACTGAAACGAAGGGTTCGAGACATCAGGAAAACTCGAAGAAGGAAAAAGCAAGCCGCGCTAAATCACGCGAGAGAGAACAATCGTTGTCGACGATCATACGGCGGCGCAGTGAAAATTCTGTTAATCCTAAAAAGCACAACGCCCGCACAAAGCGGGCGTTGTCGAACTGGCGACCCGGCTTACATGCGCCTATTTCAGAGCACGCGAGCGCTGAAGCTCGAGTGATCAAGCAATTGCAAATCCAGCACATCACCCGCGCTCAGCGGGCCAACGCCCACTGGCGTACCGGTGAGGATTACATCGCCGGCCTGCAAGCTGAAATGCCCGCAAATGTGCTGGATCAGCGGCAGAATCGGGTTAAGCATGTCGCGGCTATTGCCGTCCTGGCGCAACTCGCCATTTAGACTTAAACGGATACCCAGATCGGTTAAGTCTGCCACCGCATCACCTGGTACAAACGGCGCCAGCACGCAAGCGCCGTCAAACGACTTGGCCACTTCCCACGGGTAAGCTTTGGCCTTGAGCTGGTCTTGCAGCTCACGCAGGGTCAGGTCCAGCGCCGGAGCAAAGCCCGAGATTGCATCTAGCACTTCTTCGGCATTCGGCTTGCGCGACAGCGGTTTGCCGATCAATACGGCAATTTCCGCCTCGTAATGCACGGCGCCACGCTCGTCATTGGGGATGCTGAAGCTGTCATCCAGCGCCACCACACAACTGCCCGGCTTAATAAACAACAGCGGCTCAGTGGGCACCGGGTTGTTCAGCTCTTTGGCGTGCGCGGCGTAATTGCGGCCAACACAGACCACTTTGCCCATGGGAAAGTGGATGCGCGTGCCGTCGAGGTATTGGTGTTGGTAGCTCATGAGGCGACTCCTAGAACGTTGTTCGATATTCCACCCAGCAAGGCTGAAATCGTAGGATGGGTTGAGCGCAGCGATACCCATCGCCCCGCTAGGAAACCCTGATGGGTTACACCGCTGCGCGACTAACCCATCCTACGAGCTGTGCTTACACGGCTTCACAGCGGGAAGATTTTGCCGGGGTTCATGATGCCGTTCGGGTCGAATACTGTTTTGATCGCCTGCATATAACCAATCTCGGCCTGCGAGCGGCTGTAGCCCAGATAATCGCGTTTGGTCATGCCTACGCCGTGTTCGGCGCTGATCGAGCCGTTGTACTTCTGTACGGTCTCGAATACCCATTTATTCACCGTCGCACACTTGGCGAAGAACTCGTCCTTAGACAAGCTCTCCGGCTTCAAGATGTTTAGGTGCAGGTTGCCGTCACCGATATGGCCAAACCAGATGACTTCAAAGTCTGGGTAATTCGCTGCGACGATAGCGTCGATGTCGTGCAGGAACGCCGGCACCTGGCTGACGGTGACCGAAATATCGTTCTTGTACGGCGTCCAGTGGCTGATGGTTTCCGAGATGTATTCGCGCAGCTTCCACAGGTTTTGTAACTGCTGCTCGCTCTGGCTCATCACGCCATCCACCACCCAGCCCTGCTCGACGCAGTGCTCAAAGGTCGCCAGCGCTTCGTTGGCCACTTCTTCAGTACTGGCTTCGAACTCCAGCAGCGCATAGAACGGGCACTCGGATTCAAACGGTGCCGGCACGTCGCCACGGGCGAGGATTTTGGCCAAGGCTTTGTCGGAGAAAAATTCAAACGCAGTCAGATCCAGCTTGCCTTGGAAGGCGTGCAGCACCGGCATAATCGAGTCAAAGTCGGCAGTCCCAAGGACCATCGCTGTCAGGTTCTTCGGCGTGCGCTCAAGGCGCATGGTGGCTTCGACAACGAAACCGAGGGTGCCTTCGGCGCCGATAAACAGTTGGCGCATGTCGTAGCCAGTGGCGTTTTTGATCAGGTCTTTGTTCAGTTCCAGAATGTCGCCCCGGCCGGTGACCACCTTCATGCCGGCCACCCAGTTACGGGTCATGCCGTAGCGGATCACCTTGATGCCGCCGGCATTGGTGCCGATGTTGCCACCAATTTGGCTGGAGCCGCTGGAGGCGAAGTCCACCGGGTAGTACAGCCCCTGCTCTTCAGCAAAATTCTGCAGCTGCTTAGTGATGACCCCGGCCTGGCACACGGCGGTGCGATCAAACTCATTAAAAGCAAGGATCTGGTTCATGTAGTCAAACGACACCACCACTTCGCCATTGGCCGCGACCGCGCCGGCCGACAGCCCCGTACGACCGCCCGACGGCACCAACGCGACTTTGCGCTCATTGGCCCAGCGGACGATGGCCTGCACCTGCTCAATCGTCTTCGGGAAGGCGATGGCCAGCGGTGCAGGGGCGAAATGCTTGGTCCAGTCCTTACCATAGGCATTCAGGGAGTCGGCATCGGTCAACACCTTGCCGGTTTCAACCAGGGACTTCAGCTCTTCAATCAGGACGGCAGTACTCATCGCGCAACTCTCGAATCATTCATGGTCATCCTGAACGCGCTTCATCGCTCAGGCAGAGGCGTTTCAGGGGGTTGGTATGCTAGCATAGCCACCCCGAAAAACGGCCCAAGAAACCGCTTGCCGGGACGCCGGCCCCGGCAGACAAAGCGAAAACCCATTCAGCTGTTTACGCGCCTTCTGCCCAGCAAAGGCCCTTCCCTGACATTTCCAATGGGACACAGGTACTCCGATGAGCAAGACCTCTCTTGATAAGAGCAAGATCAAATTCCTTCTTCTCGAAGGTGTACACCAGAACGCTGTCGACACCCTGAAGGCCGCCGGCTACAGCAACATTGAGTACCTCAAGGGCGCGCTGTCCGACGAAGAGCTGAAAGTGAAGATTGCCGACGCGCACTTCATCGGCATTCGCTCGCGCACCCAGTTGACCGAAGAGGTCTTCGACTGTGCGAAGAAACTGATCGCCGTTGGTTGCTTCTGCATCGGCACCAACCAGGTCAACCTGAATGCAGCCCGCGAGCGCGGTATTGCGGTGTTCAACGCACCTTACTCGAACACCCGCTCGGTGGCCGAGCTGGTACTGGCGCAGGCCATTCTGCTGCTGCGCGGTATCCCTGAGAAGAACGCTGCTTGCCATCGTGGTGGCTGGATCAAATCGGCTGCCAACTCCTTTGAAATCCGCGGCAAAAAGCTCGGCATCGTCGGCTACGGCTCGATCGGCACGCAGCTGTCGGTACTGGCCGAAGCGCTGGGCATGCAAGTGTTCTTCTACGACCCGGTCACCAAGCTGCCACTGGGCAACGCTACGCAAATCGCCAGCCTGCATGAACTGCTGGGCATGAGCGACATCGTTTCGCTGCACGTTCCAGAGCTGGAAAGCACCAAGTGGATGATCGGCGAGAAAGAAATCCGCGCCATCAAAAAAGGCGGCATCCTGATTAACGCCGCCCGCGGCACAGTGGTTGAGCTAGAGCATCTGGCCGCTGCGATCAAAGACGAGCACCTGATCGGCGCAGCTATCGACGTATTCCCCGTTGAGCCGAAGTCCAACGACGAAGAGTTTGTCAGCCCACTGCGCGGCTTGGATCGCGTGATCCTGACCCCGCATATCGGTGGTTCGACCGCTGAAGCCCAAGCCAATATCGGTCTGGAAGTTGCCGAGAAGCTGGTTAAGTACAGCGACAACGGCACCTCGGTGTCTTCGGTCAACTTCCCAGAAGTTGCCCTGCCGGCGCACCCAGGCAAGCACCGCCTGCTGCACATCCACGCCAACATCCCGGGCGTACTCAGCGAGATCAACAAGGTCCTCGCCGAAAACGGCATCAACATCTCCGGTCAATACCTGCAGACCAACGAGAAAGTCGGCTACGTCGTCGTCGATGTCGACGCTGAGTACTCCGAGCTCGCGCTGGAAACCCTGCAACACGTCAAAGGCACCATCCGTAGCCGCGTCTTGTTCTAAGCCGCCGCCGCGATAAAAAAGGGCAGCCTCGGCTGCCCTTTTTTATGCGTGCGATGCTAGCAACTGCAATGCTTGCGCGGCCTCGGCGAGTTGATTCTCGTTAAACACCTGCACCCCAAGCCGGCGTAGCGCTGCGGCGCTAACGCCTTCGCCCGCCACCAAGGTGCCGCTAAAACTGCCGTCATAGCTATGCAGATTGCCGCACGACGGGCTGCGCGCCTTGAACACCGCAATGCGGATGCCGTGCTTGCGCACCAGCGCCTCGGCAATCTGCGCGCCGGCGATAAACGCGCTACTTACATCAGCATCGTCAATGCTGCGCACCTGCACCCAGCCATCAAGCACCTGTCCGCCCTGACCGCCGAGAATCTCGGCGGCTGGCCGCGGGGTTGGTAATCCTCCCGCCACTTCCGGGCAAAGTGGCAGCACTCGACCTTGCGCCTGCCACTGCGCCAGTTGGTCAAACGGTCCGTGGGCGCCGCCGTCATAGCGCACCGCCTGCCCCAGTAAACAGGCGCTGACCAGAATTTTGTCCATTAGTCCCTCGTTCCTAATCAGTCACGTTCGGTAACGCTACGCGCTGGGCGCGTCGCCCTGCCCCACCAAAGGTGCAGGATGTGGCGTAGAACAGCCCTTAAAATACCGCACCAACCGCTCTGGCACGAACGTTCCAGGCCTATCCTTTGGCCAGAAGCACGCACTCCACATGGCGCCTAGCTGCCTGGCAGCCCAAACTGCAAAAACTCGTCAGCCACTGCGAAGGATACGCGCTCATGCCAACTCCAACTCTTCTACTCTGCCTGCCCGCCTTATTGACTGTTTTCAGCCTAATCAGCAGCCCAGCGCAGGCTGCACTGCAGGCACTGGATAACCAAGCACTGAGCCAGGTAACCGGCCAAGACGGCATCACCCTTAACCTCGACCTGAAAACCAGTATCAGCAAAATTAGCTGGACCGACGATGGCAACAGCCTGCAAGTGCGTAACCTAAAAATCGACAACGGTTGCGATATTCCGGGCAACTGCCCAGGCACAGTGGCCTTTGGCGCAGCTAAGTTGTACTTCCAGAGCGCCTTGGTAAATGCCCCAACCCTGCAGGTGGATGTGGTTAACCAAGGCGGCACACAAAAGCTGCAACTCACCCTGCCAGACCTGAAAACCACCAGCGACCAACTACTGGCCGATGGTTTTATCAGCGAACCATTAAAGATCCGGGTGCGCATTGCCGGCGAAATCGGGCTGGGCAACGCCGGGACTCCGGGTGCTAGCACCTTGGGTAAGTTTGAGATTCGCGATATCAGCGATATTCAGGGTTCGCTGCGTATCTGGGGGCATTGATCGCCGGCTAGCAGAGCAAACCACCGCGCTGACGTAGCCAGCCGGTCAGGGATAGGCGATCACGGCTGGCCGGCAACACCCCATGGGGCAATTCGGCAGAAAGAAACACCACCAACGTGCCGGCCTCGGGCGCCACGTCTAGCTCACGACCATCGCTCAAGTACAAACGCAACGCGCCGCCTTGCTCAAGCAACCAATCGGCATTCAGATAGAACACTGCCGACACCGTGCGCCGATCATCATCTCGAAAGCGATCCAGGTGCTTCTGGTAAAAAGCGCCCGGCGGATACAAGGCAAAATGCCCTTCGTAATCCACCAAACCCAAGTAGAACGCCCTATTAAGCTGGTTGCGCAGGTCTTCCAGCATGTCCAGATAACAGTCGCAGGCCACCGACTGGTTAGGCTCCAACCACTGGATATAGTCACCCCGCACGCTCTCTTGCACGCCATGATCGCTACCGTGACCGATGCCAGCCGGCTGCAAGGCACCAATATTCGAACGTTGACGGCACTCTTGGGCTAATTCGAGGGTCAGAGCAGCAGGTAATGCTTGGCGTACGATGGCCCAGCCATTTTCGGCGAGGTCATTCAGGAGGCCCGCGAGGGCAGTGCTGCTGAGAGCTGTCATGGCAGCGAGTCTACGCCTGACTCTCCTCGACAAGCCATACGTCACACGCGGAAAATAGCCGCACCAACCATGGAGCTTGTATGCGCACCTTTCTTGCTGCTGTTCTGCTGCTGTTCACCCTGCCAAGCTTCGCCGACAGCTATATCGATCTGTATCAGGCCGGTGGCTGGCCGCAACAACGCGCGCACTTTCGCGATGCCCTCAGCGGTGCTCAGCAGCGTTACCGCAACAGCTTGCCGCCGGCGATTTATCAAGCGTTGGTGGACAACAGCAACCAGCGCTTCACCGCTGCTGGCATCGACCAACGCGCCTTAGCGCGCCTGCGCCAGCTGAGCGACCCGCAACCGGCGCTGCGCTTTTTTCAGTCGCCGCTGGGGCGCAAGATCATCAACGCCGAAGTCCTCGCCACCCAACGTGAGCAACTGGCGCAATATGCCAACGGTGTGCCGCGCAGCCAGGCCGGCGCTACCCGCCGCCAGCTAGTTGGGGAGCTGTCACAGGCACTGCCCGCCAAAGAAGCCGGTGCGGAAGTCAGCCTGGCCTTGGCCAGCGTAGCCGCCGACAGCCTCAGCCAGATGCTCCCCGGCCTACTCGGCGGCGGGCAGGCACAAGCCATGCTCGACAACCAACGCCAGCGTTTGATGGAGCAAGTCGGCAACGATCTGGATAACAGCCTGCTGTTTGTTTACCGCGAACTGTCCGAGCCGGAGCTGCAAGCCTTCGTCAACTTCGCGCAGTCCGATGCTGGCAAAGCCTATTACCAAGCGGCACTGGCCGCCTTGCGCGCAGGTCTTGCGGTCGGTCAAAGCAGCGCCAGCCTAGCGCCCTAAACGTCGCGGCCGACGCGCATCCGCCAGCGTGGGGTGTACTGCATTAGCTCAGGCGCTCACGCAGGAAGTCGAAATAGCGCGCCCGTAACGCCGGAATCTCGTTAGCCAGATGATGCTTGCCGTTGGGCAACATCAATACCTGCGGCGCGGCGAATTTATCTGCCAGTACGCCGAGGTTGTGTCGCCAGTCGACCGTCATATCGGCATCACCCTGGACGATCAGCGGGCTATGACGGCTGCGCGGTGCGGCCTCAATGACCGGCACCCAGCGGGCCAAGGCGCCGACCCACGCGGTTGGCAGACTTAACGGCTGCAAAGGGTCTTGCTGAACAAAGCGCAGAAAATCCAGGTCGCTGGAGTTGGCATTGAAGCGCCGCGGAATGGAGCTGACAAACGGCTTGAGCAGGCGGTAGCTGAGCTTTGACCAACCCCAGGCGCGCGGCCGCACCAGCGGTGCCAGAAGAATGGTTTCGCCCAGTTGCGGCGCTGTAACACCACGCAGACGGAAGTCCAGCAGGATGGCCCCGCCGGTGCTCTGCCCACACAAATGCCAAGGCGCAGGCAGTTGCAGCGCCGTCGCCTCAGCCAACAGCGCCTGCAGCACCACCTGATACTCGCTGAACTCACCAATATCAGCCCGCGCACCACTGGACAGGCCATGCCCCGGCAAATCGCAGGCAAGCACCGCAAAATTCATGCTCAAGGCCCACTCGACTATGTGCCAATAAAGCCCCATATGGTCGTAGTAACCGTGCAGCAAGATCAGCGTGGCGCGTGGCTGTGCAGGCCACCAAGCCTGCACCGCAATCTGGTAACCAGCCGCGTGAAAACAGCCCAAGCGCGAGTGCACACCCAAGCGATTCAGCTGATAAAACGCCTGATAGCCCTGCTGCTCGGCGGTGAGCGGTTGCCCTGCGGCTAAGGGTCGCAGGCTGGCACGCAAGGATTCGGGCTGAACAGGCGCAGGCATGGGCTTTTCCAAACAATCAAGCGGACAATAAGGTCAACGATCACGGCCATAGCCGCGCGCTTTAACAGCCGGCGATATTCTGCTGTCGCACGCGCCGTGGCAAGCTAGACACCTCACTCAAGATACCCCGCTCATGCACCTACCTTCACGCAAAACGCTACTCGCTTGCACCATCGCCTTGCTCTGGGCCGCCTCGATGGCGGGCGCCTACTGGTGGTACCAGCTGCGTTACATCCGCACATTCAGCCCGCAGGCCACCCTATTTTCAGGTGACATCCTGCGCCTGCCGGCCGAGCTGGCCGGACCAGGACCGATTCGCCTAGTGCATTTCTGGGACCCCGCCTGCCCCTGCAACGTCGGCAACCAGCAACATTTGAGCCTGCTGCTGGAGCACTTCGGGCCCAAAGGCGTGCGCTTCTACGCCGTGCAAAAACCTGGCAGCCATGGCCAGCTGCCGACGCCGCTGCAGGGCCTGCAAAACCTCGAACAGCTGGCCGGTAGCGAGAACCTGCCGGCCAGCCCAGCGGTGGCGATCTGGGACCAACAAGGCAATCTCGCCTATTTCGGCCCCTACAGCGAAGGTGCCAGCTGCAGCTCAGGTAATAGCTTTATTGAACCTGTGCTCGAAGCCCTTAGCGCAGGTCGCAAGGTCAGCGCCAGCAACACCTTAGCGATCAGCTGCTTCTGTGATTGGCAAGCCCGCTGAGTAACGCAGGAATAGATCAAGACTTGCGCGCGCTGGCCGCTATAGTCACACAAGCTAGATTTGCTGATCATCGTGGATGATCGCGTCCAAGAGGATATGTGCATGAGCAACACCGACTACAGCCTTGAAGCCCACTACCGCAAAGCCGATCGCATCATGCTCGGCGTGCTCTGGCTGATGCTCGCTTATGCCATCGGCATCGCCGCATTAAACGGCACTTGGGGTCAGGCCCTGTTGGTCGGCGGCGGCACCATGGCCTGCATGCAGGTGCTGGCGTTAATGATTCCCGCCACTCGCCTGTTGCGGTGTTTGATCGGCGCCGCCTTCATGGTGATGGCCGCCCTGCATATCAACCAAACTGGCGGCATGCTGGAGATGCACTTCGGCATCTTCGTGCTGCTGGCCTTTCTGGTGTATTACCGCGACTGGCTGCCAATCGTCGTCGCTGCTGCAGTGATTGCGCTACACCACCTGAGCTTCTTTGCCATGCAGCAAGCCAGCGTTGGCGTGTTTCTGCTACCCGACGGCAGCTGGCCGGTGGTGTTTCTGCATGCGTTTTATGTGGTGTTGGAAAGCGCCATCCTCATCTATCTAGCCACCCAAACCTACGCCGATGCCATTGAAAGCCAGGCCATGATGCAGACCACTCTGCACCTGACTCAACGTGACGACGCCATCGACCTGCGCTACCGCAGTCCTGGTAAGGGCGATATTGCCGGGCGCTTTAATCACTTCCTGACCCTGCTCGACGAGTTGGTCAGCCAAGTCGTGCACGACACCAAAGGCCTGGATGAAACCGGCCAGCACATGGCTCAGGCCACCGACAAGATGCGCAGCGGTGCCGGTCGTCAGCAGGACGAAACCATTTACATGAGCAGCGCCATGCAGCAAATGAGCGGCGCGATCGATGAAGTCGCGCGCCACGCTGATCAGGCCGCAACAGCTGCCCAAGGCGCTAACCGCCAGGCCAGCGAAGGCAGTGCGGCGGTCAATCACACCCACAGCGAGATCACCAAGCTGGCGGCCTTGATCGACAACACCGACGGTGAAGTGCAATCGCTGGCCGAGCAGTCGGAACAGATCGGCAAGGTGCTAGAAGTAATCCGCGCCATCGCCGAGCAAACCAACTTGCTGGCCTTGAACGCCGCCATCGAAGCTGCGCGGGCCGGCGATCAGGGTCGTGGCTTCGCGGTGGTGGCGGATGAGGTACGCAACTTGGCACAAAAAACTGCCGCCTCCACGGCCGAGATCCACGGCATTATCGGCCGCCTGCAGCAAGGCAGCCGGCAAGCCGCGAGTGCCATGCAAGAGAGCCGCAGCAGCGTCAATCGTTGTGTGACCGACACGCAACAGATCGCCCAGCTGTTTGGCGCCGTGGCGGTAGAAATCCAAGCCATCACCCAGATGAACGAGCTGATCGCCGCCGCCACCCACCAACAAGCGGCGGTTAGCAGCGAAGTCAGCCAGCATCTAGGCAGCGTGCAGCAAGTGGCCGAACAAAACGCTAAGGATGCGCAGGAGCTAAACGATGCAAGTCAGCGTCTCAGCTCACTGGCCCAACACCTCGCCAGCCTCAGTACCCGCTTCCAAGTCAGCGGCTAAGTGCTGCTGGCGATATTGCTCCGGGGTTTGCCCGTACCAGCGGCGAAAGGCTCGGTAAAACGGCGATAATTCGGCAAAGCCGCAGGCGCGCGCCACCTCGCGCAGCGGCTCGCCAGCCAACAACAGTTCGCGGCTGCGTAGGCGCTGCTGCTCCTCACGCACACGGCGAAAGCCTTGGCCTTGCTGGGCTAAGGCACGCTGCAAAACGGCCGCTGGCAGGTCCATGGCCTGCGCACAGGTAGGCAAGTCGCAGCACTGCTGACCCAGCCGCAGGTTGATCTGATAACGCAGCCGATTGAGCAGTTGGTTCTCCTCCAGCCCTGCCAACAGCGCCTCGGCATGCGCGCAAAGCAACTGCTGCAACTCACGATTAGCCGTGCGCAGCGGTAGCTCAAGCAAGCTGCGCGGAAAATACAGCGCGTCATGCGCTTGGCCGAACTGCGGCGTTAGGCCGAACAGCCGACGATGCTCAAGCAAACGCCGTGGTTGCGCATGGCGAAAGCTCAAGGCACTAAGACGAAAGCTGCCATCGGTCAGGCCTGCCAGCTGCTTGCAGAACAGCTGCGCCAAACACTCCATCTGCTGACGCAGAGAGCCGATGCCCTGATAGTCGATATCGATCACCAGGCAGGCGCGCTCGTCGTACTCCTCCAATCGAGCGGCAAAGCCACCGGACAACACATGCTGAAAGCGCACGAACACCTCTAACGCTTCACGCAGCGTAGCGCTGGCCTGCTGGGCATAACTGAGCACATCCATCGGCCGCGGCTGCATCACTTCGCCTAAGTGCAGGCCGATATCGCTATCGCCACTCAAGCCCGGCAGCGCCTGCCACAGCACGGGTGCCATCTCATGCATCAGTCGCGCCTGCGCGGTGCCCAGCTGGAGTGGCATGCCCTGATAGGCCTGACGATAAACCTGCAGCGGGTTTAGCCCCAGCGCCTGCATGCCCTCATACAGCAGGCGCCGCAGCGTAGTGGAATGGGTTAACGGTCGCAGGTTGGCAGCTGACATGAACGCACCTTTAATGAGTGACCGAATAGTTGCCGGATGCGCACATTCGGTCAATGCTGCAATACGTCTAGGCAGGGCAAAATGCGGTCACTAAGAATAAAAGGAGCCCCACGAATGAAACGCAGCCTGAAAGTGTTGGTCGTCGCCATTGCCGCCGTCAGTGCCGGTGCCTACTGGTATATCGACAGCAAACAACCGCAGCGCGACGGCGCGATTGACCTCGCCCACCTGCAGGCGCCGGTCAGCGTGCGCTACGACGAGCGCGGCGTGCCGCACATTCAGGCGCAGAACGAGGCCGACATGTACCGCGCCCTCGGTTACGTGCATGCCCAGGACCGTCTGTTCCAGATGGAAATGATGCGCCGCTTAGCCCGTGGCGAGCTGGCCGAAGTGCTCGGGGCAAAGCTGGTCGACACCGACCGCTTATTCCGCACCCTAAGCATCCGCCAGCACGCCGACGCCTATGTGGCGAAAATGGACCGCAACAGCGCACCGAGCAAGGCCCTGGACGCTTACTTGGATGGCATCAACCAGTACCAAGCCGGACACCCAGCGCCATTGGAATTCGACATTCTTGGCATTCCCAAGCGCCCGTTCACCGCCGAAGACACCCTCAGCGTGGCCGGCTATATGGCCTACAGCTTTGCCGCAGCGTTTCGTACCGAGCCGGTACTGACCTATGTGCGTGACGAGTTAGGCAGCGATTACCTGAAGGTCTTTGACCTCGCTTGGCACCCCGAAGGCGTGCTCAAGCCGAGCTTGGCTGCCAATGACTGGAGCGACCTCAACCAGCTGGCTCAGCTCAGCCAGCAAGCGCTGGAAGAAGCCGGCCTGCCGCAGTTCGAAGGCAGTAATGCCTGGGCCGTGTCGGGCAGCCGCACGCAAAGTGGCAAGCCGCTGCTGGCCGGTGACCCACATATTCGCTTTGCCGCACCGGCGGTGTGGTACGAAGCGCAGTTGTCTTATCCGGGCTTTGAGTTGTATGGCCATCACCAAGCGCTTAATCCAACCGCCTCGCTGGGCCACAACCGCGACTTCGGCTGGAGCATCACCATGTTCCAGAATGACGACCTCGACCTAATCGCCGAGAAGATCAATCCCGACAATGCCAATCAGGTTTGGTACCACGGCCAGTGGGTCGAACTGCAAAGCCGGGAAGAAATCATCAGCGTCAAAGGTGGCGAGCCGGTCAAACTGACCCTGCGTCGCTCGCCGCACGGACCGATCATCAATGACGCCCTCGGCAACAGCGTCGGCCAAGCACCGGTTGCTATGTGGTGGGCTTTTTTGCAAACCGAGAACCCGATTCTCGACGCCTTCTATCAACTTAATCGCGCCGACACTCTAGACAAAGCGCGCGCCGCGGCCGAGAAAATCCAGGCGCCGGGCCTCAACGTCGTATGGGCCAACGCCAAGGGCGATATTGGCTGGTGGGCGGCGGCGCAGCTGCCCTTGCGGCCGGCCGGGGTGAACCCAAGCTTTATTCTCGATGGCAGCAGCGAGCAAGCTGACAAGCTCGGCTTCGTTCCATTCAGCGCCAACCCACAAGAAGAGAACCCGGCACGCGGCTATATCGTCTCCGCCAACCACCAGCCGGTGGCAGCCAGTGGCATCGAGATTCCTGGCTACTACAACCTACCGGATCGCGCCCAGCGCCTCGATCAGCGCTTAGCCGACGATAGCGTGAAGTGGAACCTGGAGAACAGCCAAGCGCTGCAACTGGATAACGGCAGCGGTTATGGTCCGCGCCTGCTCAAACAACTGCTGCCGCTGTTGCAAACCGATGCCAGCGCCGAGGAACAAGTGCTGCTCAAGCAGCTGGCGAACTGGAACGGCGATCACACCCTAAACGGTATCGCGCCAACCCTCTTCAACCAGCTGGTTTATCAACTAACCGACGCAGCCATGCGCGACGAACTGGGCGAGCGTTTCTTCGACAACCTGCTGGCCACCCGTGTACTGGACATAGCCCTGCCGCGCTTAGCAGCTGATGCCGACTCGCCGTGGTGGGACAACCGCAACACGCCCGCGAAAGAGAACCGTACCAGCATCGTTAAGGCGGCTTGGCAAGCGAGCCTCGCGCACTTGCGCAGCACCGCCGGCGATAACCCTGCCAACTGGCAATGGGGCACGTTGCACCCCCTTACCCATGAGCATCCACTGGGCAAGCAGAAGCCGCTTGATCGCTTGTTCAATGTTGGCACCTTTGCCGCACCAGGCGGCCATGAAACGCCCAACAACCTGTCGCACAAAATCGGCCCAGCGCCTTGGTCGGTGATCTACGGGCCATCGACCCGACGTCTGATTGACTTTGCTCGGCCGACCGAGGCCTTGGGCATCAACCCGGTGGGTCAGAGCGGCGTGCTGTTCGATGCGCACTACAGCGACCAAGCCAAGGCCTATATCCACGGCGAGTATCAACCCGAGCACTTCAGCGCCGAGGATGTAAGCGCTAACACCCGCCATACCCTGACGCTAAATCCAGCGCCAACACGCTAGCCGCAGATAAACCTCAGGCAGAAAAAACCCGCGAATACGCGGGTTTTTTATTGGCTAACTTAGGCTCAATCCAGCGATTCAACATCACGGATCAGCACGCAGTGCCGGCCGCTGTCGTCTTCGTGGTAGTCGTGCACATAGAACATCACCACTTCACCTTTACCAGGCATGGTGGCCACATAGTCGCCAACTTCGGGCATAAAGAAGTCGTCCGAGGCAGGCTTGGCCTCACACTCGATATAAGCCATCTCGAACAGCTCCGGGTCGCTGTCGCAGAAGAACTCGGCGCGCTCAGCTTCGGTCCACTCGGCGGGGGCTTGGAACAGGCCGGTGAACAAAATTCGCGCATCGCCCAGATCGAGTTCCTCGGCGTCATCACTCTCGTCCTCGTCGTCGGGACGATACAGCGTGCAATCCTGAGCCTCGGCATGGCGCAAGATGGCCAGACGTGCCGCTAAGCGCTTTTGCGGGTCGAGTTCATCGGCCAAGCACATCTGCACCCAGACGGCGTCGGTACTGTGTTCCTGATTTTTGTCCTTCACGTGCTTCTCCACTGCTGGGGTTCTGCGAACGGGATAGCAGGCAACCCATGACTGGCTTAAACACTCATCACACTCGCCAGTCCGACACCCAGGTCACCGGCTTCAATGCAGCGCTGATGATCAGCGACCAGGCACAGGCTAACCCTACCACTGGCGCACAAAAAAGGGCCACCGTAGTGACCCTTTTTTGTCAGTGTTAGCGTGCTTGTGCACGCCAACCCATACTGGGTTTAGGCCGAGGCCGCACCAGTGGTTTCATCCATGGCTTGTTGGATCGAACGCTTGCGACGCTCTTCGGCTTTGGCTGAGAAAAACCAAGCGAAGAAGGTGAACAACGACACCGACAGTAGGATCAAGCTAGCCACAGCGTTGATCTCCGGCTTCACACCCAAACGCACCGCAGAGAACACTTCCATCGGCAGGGTGGTCGAACCAGGCCCGGAGACGAAGCTGGCCAATACCAAGTCATCCAACGACAAGGCAAACGACATCATGCCGCCGGCCGCCAGTGACGGCGCGATCATCGGAATGGTGATCAGCATGAACACCTTCCACGGCCGCGCGCCGAGGTCCATCGCAGCCTCTTCGATCGACAGGTCTAGCTCACGCAAGCGTGACGACACTACTACCGCGACATAAGACGCGCAGAAGCTGGTGTGGGCGATCCAGATCGTCATGATCCCACGCTCTGCCGGCCAGCCGATCATCTGCGCCATCGCCACGAACAACAGCAACAGCGACAGACCGGTAATCACCTCAGGCATTACCAGCGGCGCGGTAACCATGCCACCGAACAGAGTGCGACCTTTGAACCGCGGAATCCGGGTCAGCACGAAGGCGGCCAGAGTACCGAGGATCACCGAAGAGATTGCCGTGTACACGGCAATCTCCATCGAGCGCATGACCGAGCCGATCAGCTGAGTGTTGTCCAGCAAGCCGAAATACCACTTCATCGACCAGCCACCCCAAACCGTCACCAGCTTGGAAGCGTTGAACGAGTAGATGACCAAAATCACCATCGGCAGGTAGATAAACAGCAGGCCGGCTATCAACATAAAGTTGGAGAACTTGAAGCGCTTCATACCTTGCCCTCCAGCTCTTTGGCTTGGTTACGGTTAAACAGAATGATGGGCACAATCAGAATCGCCAGCATCACCACCGCCAGGGCAGAGGCCACCGGCCAGTCGCGGTTATTGAAGAACTCTTGCCACAGCACCTTACCGATCATCAGGGTCTCAGGGCCGCCGAGCATTTCCGGAATCACGAACTCGCCCACCACCGGGATAAACACCAGCATGCAGCCAGCGATGATGCCGTTCTTGGACAGCGGTACGGTGATCTTCCAGAAGCTGGTGATGCTGCGCGCGCCAAGGTCGGCGGCTGCTTCCAACAGGCTCAAGTCGTGCTTGACCAGGTTGGCGTAGAGCGGCAACACCATAAACGGCAGGTACGAGTAAACGATACCGATGTACACCGCGAGGTTGGTGTTGAGGATCACCAGCGGCTCATCGATCAGGCCCATGCTCATCAGAGCACTGTTGAGCAGACCATTGTTGCTGAGAATACCCATCCAGGCGTACACGCGGATCAAGATTGCCGTCCAGGTCGGCATCATGATCAGCAGCACGAACACCGTCTGCATTTCCTTGCTGGCACGGGCAATGGCGTACGCCATCGGATAGCCGATCAGCAGACACATGACGGTGCTGATGAAGGCCATCTTCAGCGAGCCGAGGTAGGCGGCGACGTACAGCTCGTCACCCACCAACATCATGTAGTTACCTAGGTTCAGCAGAATTTGCAGCTGCTGGTCCACATAGCTATAGATCTCAGTGTACGGCGGAATGGCCACGTCGGCTTCGGCGAAGCTGATCTTGAGCACGATGGCAAAAGGCAGCACGAAGAACATGAACAACCAGAGGAACGGCACGCCAATCACGACATGCTTGCCTTTGGGCATAAGGAGTCGCTGTTTTATTTTCATGAGCGCAGTACCACACCGCTATCGTCTTCCCAGCAGACGAACACTTCATCTTTCCAGGTCGGCCGAGCGCCGCGACGTTCTGCGTTGGCCACGAAGGATTGCACGATCATGCCGCTCGGCAGTTCAACGTGGAACACCGAATGGCCGCCCAGATAGGCAATGTCATGCACCTTGCCGCGCGACCAGTTGTGCTCGCCTTCCGGTTGCTCGGTGGTGACAATTAGCTTTTCCGGACGCAGGGCGAAAGTGATGCGCTTGTCTTCTACCGAGGTGCTGACGCCGTGGCCGACGTAGATATTACGCTCCAGCTGCGGGCAAGCGATCAACGCATGGTCTTCGGCATCATCGACCACTTCACCGTCGAACAGGTTAACGTTGCCGATGAACTCGCAAACCTGGCGGCTGATTGGCGTCTCGTAGATGTCCACCGGGCTGCCGATCTGCTCGATGCAGCCAAGGTGCATGATGGCGATGCGCTCAGCCATGGTCATGGCTTCTTCTTGGTCATGAGTCACCATCACGCAGGTCACGCCAACGCGCTCGATGATCTCCACCAGCTCCAACTGCATCTGCGAACGCAGCTTTTTGTCCAGTGCGCCCATCGGCTCATCGAGCAGCAGCAGCTTCGGGCTTTTCGCCAGGGAGCGTGCCAGCGCCACGCGTTGACGCTGGCCACCCGACAACTGGTGGGGCTTGCGCTTGGCGTACTGACTCATCTGCACCAGCTTGAGCATCTCGGCCACACGAGCTTCGATCTGGGCTTTGGGCATGCTGTCCTGCTTAAGGCCGAAGGCGATGTTGTCCGCCACACTCATATGCGGAAACAGCGCATAGGACTGGAACATCATATTGATCGGACGCTCGTAAGGCGGCATATCAGTGATGTCGACGCCGTCGAGAAAAATACGTCCCTCGGTCGGCCGCTCGAAGCCCGCAAGCATACGCAGCAAGGTGGACTTACCAGAGCCAGAGCCGCCGAGCAGAGCAAAAATCTCACCTTGGTTGATGGTCAGGGACACATCTTCCACGGCCAAGGTCTCGTCGAACTTCTTGCTGACCCGGTCAATTTTTACCAGTACCTGCTTCTGCGGCTTCTGGTTGCCGGTAAGGGCTTTTTTATCAGCACCGGAGGTTATTGCCATTTACCACAACTCCCAACATATTGAGGCCCGACCCGTTTGGTCGGGCTTTTGAAATTATTTACCCGTTTTGATCTTGGTCCAGCTGCGGGTCATCGTGCGTTGAATCTTGACCGGTAGTTCAGACGACACATACAGCTTGTCCATCACCGCCTTCGGTGGATAGATCGATGGATTGTGCAAGACCTCTGGGTCCATGTGTGCACCCGCTTCTAGGTTCGGATTGGCGTACCCCACATACTCGCTGACCTAGGCAATAACCTCAGGCTCTAGCAGGTAGTTGATAAAGGCGTGAGCTTCTTTGACGTTGCCGGCATCGACTGGGATGGCGAGCATGTCAAACCACAGGTTGGCGCCTTCCTTAGGGATCGAGTAGCTAATCTTTACACCCTTCCCCGCTTCCTTAGCTCGGTCCGCCGCCTGAAAGGCATCGCCGGAGTAGGCAAACGCCACGCAGATGTTGCCATTGGCCAAGTCCGAGATGTACTTAGAGGAATGGAAGTAAGTGACGTAAGGGCGTACGGCCATGAGTTTGGCAGTAGCCTTCTCGTAATCGTCCGGGTTAGTGCTGCGCGGATCGAGGCCCATGTAATTGAGCATCGCCGGGTACATCTCATCCGGCGAGTCCATAAAAGCTACGCCACAGCTGTGCAGCTTCTTGAGGTTTTCCGGCTCGAACAGCATCGCCCATGAGTCGATATGGTCGACACCGAGCGCAGCCTTAATCTTGTCGACGTTGTACGCAATACCGTTGGTTCCCCACAGGTAGGGTAGAGAATACTGATTACCCGGATCGTTCACATCCAGCTGCTTAAGCAACTCAGGATCAACGTTCTTCAGGTTCGGCAGCAGGCTCTTATCCAGTTTCTGGAAGGCGCCCGCTTTGATCTGCTTACCGAGAAAATGGTTAGACGGCACGACAATGTCATAGCCCGAACGGCCGGCCAGCAGCTTACCTTCCAAGGTCTCGTTAGAGTCAAACACGTCGTAGACCGGCTTGATCCCCGTGGTCTTTTGGAAATCCACCAAGGTGGTTTCGCCGATGTAATCGGTCCAGTTGTAGACGTGAACCACAGGCTCAGCCTGGGCTACAGCGAGCAGACCAAAGGTCGCGGCGGTGCCAATTACAGTCTTACGCAGAAAAACATTCACAGATCGTCCTCTTTATTATTGGAGTTGAGCCGCGACAGGCGGCATCAGGACAAAGCCTTTGTTGAATGGGTTAATAGCAACGCAACCTAAGCCATTCGACAACTGCTCGTTCCCGCACGGGCAACGACCTGCGTCGCTGCCCGTGTGGACATTACTTACCCGATTTAATCTTGGTCCAACTACGAGTCATGGCGCGCTGCACCTTGGCCGGCAAGTCGGAGAACGCATAGAGCTTGCTCATGGTGTCGCCGGTTGGATAGATACCCGGGTCGTTGCGCAGCACGTCATCCACCAGCGGTGTCGCGGCAGCGTTGCCGTTGGGGAACTGCACAAAGTTGGAGATCTCTGCCATCACATCCGGACGCAGCAGGTAGTTCATGAAGGCGTAAGCGGATTCAACGTTTTCCGCGTCAGCCGGCATACCAACCATGTCAAAGAAAGTGCCAGCACCCTCTTTCGGGATTTTGTAACCCAGCTTCACACCGCTCTTAGCTTCTTCCGCGCGCGTTTTGGACTGCTGCACGTCACCCGAATAGCCAACGGCCACACACAGGTTGCCGTTAGCCAAGTCGGAGATGTACTTGGACGAATGAAAGTAGGTGATGTTCGGACGAATCTTGAGGAACAAGTCTTCCGCAGCCTTCAGCTCTTTCGGGTTTTGGCTGTCGGTTTTGTAGCCCAGGTAATGCAAGGCAATCGGCAGGATTTCGGTCGGCGAATCCAACACGGCGACGCCACACGACTTCAGCTTTTCGATGTATTCGGGTTTGAAAATCAAGTCCCAAGAATCGACCGGAGCATTGTCGCCGAGTGCGGCTTTGACCTTGTCGACGTTGTAACCAATACCGATCGAGCCCCACATGTAGGGGAACGCATAAAGGTTACCCGGGTCGCTGACTTCCAGGGTCTTCAGCAGGTTGCTGTCGAGGTTCTTCCAGTTCGGCAGCTTGGCGCGGTCCAGCGGCTGGTAGACCTTTGCCTTGATTTGCTTGGCGAGAAAGTTGTTGGACGGTACGACGATGTCATAACCGGATTTGCCCGCCAGCAGCTTGGCTTCCAGAGTCTCGTTACTGTCGAAGACGTCGTAGATCACCTTGATGCCCGACTCTTTCTCGAACTTAGCCACGGTGTCTGGGGCGATATAGTCAGACCAGTTGTACACATGCAGGATTTTTTCTTCTGCCTGAGCAACACCGCTGATGGCCCCAAGTAGGGACAACGCGAGAAGGGACTTGCCGAATTTATTCATGCATACAGCTCCTGTTGTTGAAATATGCGTCAGACCCCAGCGGCCTGCTACGTTCCAGTCTAGTCAACCTGCCAAAGCGGCGCTGCCGCCCTGGCTCAGGTGTTACACACGCAATCATCCCCGATCGCGAAGCGCTCGTGCAGTCCTGTTAGTGAGCCAAAAGCGCCTCGGCGGTGAGATCAAGACACAAGCGCGCCTTAGTCACCAACTCATCAATCTCGGCTTTGCTGATCACCAGCGGCGGAGAAATGATCATGGTGTCACCCACCGCCCGCATGATCAGGCCGTTGTTGAAGCAGTGACCACGGCAGATCATGCCAGCGCCCTTGCCCTCAAAACGCGCGCGAGTGGCTTTGTCTTTGACCAGCTCAATGGCGCCGAGCATGCCCACGCCACGCACTTCACCCACCAACGGGTGATCCAGCAGTTCACGTAAACGCTTCTGCAAGTAGGGTGCCGTTTCTTCGCAAACACGCTCAATAATTTTTTCGTCGCGCAGAATCCGAATGTTTTCCAGCGCTACAGCCGCCGCCACCGGGTGCCCGGAGTAGGTGAAGCCGTGGTTGAAGTCACCCGCGGTTTTGATTACGTCGAACACTTTATCGCTGACGATCAAACCACCCATTGGGATATAGCCCGACGTCAGGCCCTTGGCGATAGTCATCAGGTCGGGCTTGTTGCCGTAGTAGTCGCTGCCAAACCACTCGCCGGTGCGGCCAAAGCCGCAGATCACTTCGTCGGCGACGAACAGAATGTCGTACTTGGCGAGGATCTCGCGGATCTTCGGCCAGTAGGTGTCTGGCGGCACGATGACGCCGCCAGCGCCCTGAATCGGCTCAGCAATAAAGGCCGCGACTTTGTCGACGCCGACTTCAAGAATCTTCGCTTCCAGTTGCTCGGCAGCCCAGATACCGAATTCTTCCGGGGTCTTGTCGCCACCTTCACCGAACCAGTACGGCTGCGGAATGTGCACGATGCCCGGCAGCGTACCGCCTTGAGCGTGCATGCCGGCCATGCCGCCCAACGCAGCGCCAGCCACGGTGGAGCCGTGGTAGCCATTGATGCGGCTGATGATCACCTGCTTGTCTGGCTGGCCTTTAACCGCCCAGTAGTGACGGACCATGCGCAGCATGGTGTCGTTGCCTTCCGAACCGGAGCCGGTGAAGAACACGTGGTTCATGCCTTGCGGGGCGATCTCGGCGATCACTTTGGCCAGTTCCAGCACCGGCGGGTGCGCGGTCATAAAGAAGGTGTTGTAGAACGGCAGTTCTTTCATTTGTTTGCTGGCGGCGTCAGCCAGCTCATGGCGACCATAGCCAATAGCAGCGCACCAGAGGCCAGCCATGCCGTCGAGAATTTTATTGCCTTCGCTGTCCCACACGTACACGCCATCACCCTTAACGATGATGCGCGGGCCGCTGTCGCTCAGCTGCTGATAATCGCTGAACGGCGCCAGGTGATGGTCACGGCTCATGGCCTG
>RCMZ01000067.1_pt1 | contig 90140 bp, 68 predicted proteins | sample 2041141 | NCBI WGS metagenome assembly RCMZ01 (sample SAMN09708263, study PRJNA481090) | Wastewater metagenome, whole genome shotgun sequencing project. | biome: sewage; isolation source: Davis station wastewater (DW) | place: Antarctica: Davis Station | collected 2010-03-01 | reverse complement strand
CCGATGCGGCCCGGGCGGATGTAGCGCATGTAGATGCCCATGAACATCGCGATCGGGATGGTCGCCATCACCGTGAAGATGCCCCATGGGCTCTCGGCCAGGGCCTTGACCACGATCAGCGCCAGCACCGCGAGGATGATAATCATGATGAGGAAGCAGCCAAACAGGGCAATGGTGCCCGGGATGCGGCCCATTTCCTCACGCACCATATCCCCCAGGGAACGGCCGTTACGGCGGGTGGAGAGGAACAGGATCATGAAATCCTGCACTGCACCGGCCAGCACCACGCCGGCGATCAGCCACAGCGTGCCGGGCAGGTAGCCCATTTGCGCGGCCAGTACCGGGCCCACCAGCGGCCCCGCGCCAGCGATGGCAGCGAAGTGGTGCCCGAAAAGAATGTGTTTGTTGGTCGGCACATAGTCCAGACCGTCATTGTTGAGCACTGCGGGGGTAGCCCGCCGGGGGTCCAGTTGCATCACGTTGTTGGCGATGAACAGGCTGTAGTAACGATAGGCGACCAAGTAGATGGCCACTGCCGCGACCACGATCCACAAGGCGTTGATCGCCTCGCCTCGGCGCAAGGCCACGACGCCAAGGGCGCACGCTCCGACGATTGCCAGCAGCAGCCAGGGTATGTGGCGTAGCAGGCTATTATTGTTTTTCATTTTTTTATTCCAGCCAGGGTGGACAGAAAGACAGCCCTCGGAGTTTAGCGCGGCCGGCCTTAAAGGCCAGCCCCCTGCTTTGGTCTTGAGCCTTCATTTGTGGGAAAAAACCACAAATAAGCGGCTGGTCTATAGTCTTCCCACATCCAGAGGGTTGGGCCATGAGCGAAAATGCCGCAGATCGCCGCCGCTTCAAGCGTATCGCCTTTAATGCCAGGACCGAACTGCACCAGCAGGCTCGCACCTGGAGCGTGCAATTGCTCGACCTATCCCTCAAAGGCCTGTTGATCCAGCGCCCGCAACCCTGGCAGGGCGACCCTGGCGAAGCCTTCGACGTCGATATCCACCTCGCCCCCGACACCCCCGTGCACATGCGCGTGCGCCTGGCCCACGACGACCACGGGCAATTGGGTTTTGTGTGCGAGCACATCGACCTTGCGTCCATCAGCCACCTGCGCCGCCTCGTCGAGCTGAACCTGGGCGACCCGCAGGAGTTGGAGCGCGAGCTGGGTGCGTTGATCGATATCCCCTGAGCGCGCTGCGACACCACACCGCAGGCGGGCTTTTTACTTATCCGGGCCGATCAGGCTAAATAGCGCGCTTGAACGTCCACCTCACTGGATCCCACCCATGCCCCGACAACGGCTAGCACTTGCCTGGATCGCCTGCCTAGCAGTGCTGTTCAACCTGCTCGCCATGCCGATTTCCGGGGCCATGGCGCAAAGCGCCAGCGGCGCGGCCAGCGAGCAAGTGATGTGGGGCAGCTTCTGCTCCTCCAGTGGCACCAAAATGGTGGCGATGTCGTTGGGCAGCCTGGAGCAAAAGGCCCCACAGAACGACGACCACTCCAACATGCAGCACTGCTGGTGCTGCTCCGGGTCGCCGCCGCTGGTGGCTCTGCCCGGGCATGTGCCGCAATTGCACGTCACCCGTTTGGAGCCCGCCCAGGGCCCGGCGCCCACCCTGCTTTCCAGCCCCACGCCGCGCCAGCAATGGCCCAGCCTCAATCCGCGTGCCTCTCCGCTGGCCTGATTCAACCTCGCAACCATCCTGCGTCCTGAATCGTCCCGGAGTACCGACATGTTGAAGAAAACCTTGTTGATGGCCGCCCTGTTGCTGCCTGCCTGCTTTGCCCATGCCCACGAGTACACCAGCGGCGAACTGCACATCGCCCACCCGTGGTCCCAGGAGCTGCCGCCCAACGCCCCCACCGTGGCGGCCTATTTCGTCATCCACAACAACGGCAAGAACGCCGACCGCCTCCTAAGCGTGACCTCGCCCATTTCCGCCAAGGCTGAACTGCACGAACACGTGAAGCAGGGCGACCTGATGAAAATGCAGCAGGTGCCCAACGTGGTGATCCCCGCCGGCGGCGAGGTGACCTTCGCACCCATGGCCTACCACGTGATGCTGCTGGAATTGAAAGACCGCAGCCTGCTGGCCGACGGCAAGCGTTTCCCGCTGACCCTGCGCTTCGAGAAGGCCGGCGAGGTCACGGTCGATGTCGCCGTGCAGAAGCAGGCGCCCGCCGGCAGCGGCGAACACGTCCACGCCCAGTAAGCCAACGCCGATAGCCGCATGAACACCGTGCGCACGCCTCGTGCCGGGCGATCCCCTGCGCGCCACGACTCCCTGAGGGTCCGGCGCGGCAGTTGGATCAGCCTGTTCGCCATGCTGATGATTTTCATCGGGCCGCTGATTTCCCAAGCGATGCCGATGAATCACGCCATGCCCATGCCCGCGCATCAGGGCATGGATATGGCCGCGCAAGACCCGGCCTGCCACGACGCCACCGCCGCGCACCACGCCCCCGCCAAATCCCCCGCCCAGCCGCAGATGTTGTGGGAGAAGTGCGGCTACTGTGGCCTGCTCTACAACTGCCCCGCGCTACCCGGCAGCATCGCCTTCAACCTTTTCGACAGCCCTCCCCCCCTGGCTGTCACCACCCCCGCACCGCGCCTGGGCCATGCCCGGCAGGCCGTGTTTCCCGGCGCCCGCAGCCGCGCCCCACCCATCGTCGCGTAAACCCAAAACCCACTTATCACCCGGCCGACTGTAGAAAAGACAGCCGCAGGCTGCTGGCCGTGTGTTGTTTACGACTGACTCGATGGAACCTCTATGTCCAGGTTTTCTGCTGACACACGCAACCGCTTCGCCCTCAATCACCCGCGCCTGCGCTTGACCCAGGCCATTGCGCTGTTCTGCGGCACCCTGCTGGCGCCCTGGGCCCTGGCCGGCGAACACGATGAGCACCTGCACCCGGCCACCGAACTGAGCCCCACGGTGATTACCGCCATCGCCCAAAGCTCGCCCCTGACCGTGGTCACCAACCCCAAAGACCCGCGCCAACCGGTGCCGGCCAGCGATGGCGGCGACTACCTCAAGACCATCGCAACGGCGGCACCAACGGCGACCCGGTGCTGCGCGGCATGTTCGGCTCGCGCCTGAACATCCTCACCAACGGCAGCATGATGCTCGGTGCCTGCCCGGGGCGCATGGACGCGCCGACCTCGTACATTTCCCCGGAAACCTACGACCAATTGACCGTGATTAAAGGCCCGCAAACCGTGCTCTGGGGCCCCGGCGCCTCGGCCGGCACCGTGCTGTTCGACCGCCAGCCCGAAAGCTTCGGCGAACTGGGCACGCGGGTGAACGCCAGCATCCTGGCCGGCTCCAACGGGCGCTTCGACAAAGTGGTCGATGCCGCTGCCGGCGGGCCTTTGGGCTACGTGCGGGTGGTCGGCAACCAAGCCCACTCCGACGACTACAAGGACGGCAACAACGACACCGTCGAATCGCGCTACGACAAATGGAACGGCGACGTCGCCCTGGGCTGGACCCCCGACGCCGACACCCTGCTGGAGCTCACCGCCGGGCGCGGTGACGGCGAGGCACGCTACGCCGGGCGCGGCATGGACGGCTCGCAGTTCCTGCGCGAAAGCCTGGGCCTGCGTTTCGAGAAGTCCAACCTCGGTGAGGTGCTGGACAAGGTCGAAGCCCAGGTCTACTACAACTACGCTGACCACGTGATGGACAACTACAGCCTGCGCACCCCGTCCGGCACCGGCATGATGGCCGGGCCCATGGCCTCCAACGTCGACCGCCGCACCCTCGGCGCGCGCATCAAAGCCACCTGGCGCTGGGCCGACGTGCAGTTGATCGGCGGCCTCGACGCCCAGACCAACGAACACCGCAAGCGCGCCGCCAGCGGCATCGACACCTACAAGAACCTGCCCCGAGACAAAGACGCCGACTTCCACAACTACGGCGTGTTCGGCGAACTGACCTGGTACGCCGCCGACCGTGACCGCCTCATCAGCGGCGCACGCCTGGACCGCGCCAGCGCCAAGGATTTCCGCCAGAGCACCGGTTCCGGGATGATGGCCCGACCCAACCCCACCGCCGACGAAACCCGCGCCGACACGCTGCCCAGCGGCTTCGTGCGCTTTGAGCACGACCTGGAGGACAGCCCCACTACCCTCTACGCAGGCCTCGGCCACGCCCAGCGCTTCCCCGACTACTGGGAGCTGTTCTCGCCCAACAAAGGCCCGGCCGGTTCGGTGAACGCGTTCGATGCGGTCAAGCCGGAAAAAACCACCCAGTTCGACTTCGGCCTGCAATACAAAAGCGCCGACCTCGAAGCCTGGGCCTCGGGCTACATCGGCCAGGTGCGCGACTACATCCTGTTCGACTACACCCGCGGCATGATGGGCATGACCTCGCGGGCCGAGAACATCGACGCGCGGATCATGGGCGGTGAACTGGGCGCGGCCTACAAGCTGACGCCCAACTGGAAAGCCGACGCCACCCTGGCCTACGCCTGGGGCAAAAACAGCAGTGACGGCTCGGCCCTGCCACAGATGCCGCCGCTCGATGCCCGCTTCGGCCTGACCTACAGCCAGGACACCTGGAGCGCCGGGGCCTTGTGGCGCGTGGTCGCGGCGCAAAACCGCATCGACCAGAACAAAGGCAACGTGGTGGGCAAGGATTACGATAAAAGCTCAGGCTTTGGCGTGTTCTCCCTCAACGGCGCCTACCGCATCAACAAGCAGTTCAAGGTCAGCACCGGGGTGGACAACCTCTTCGGCCAGGCCTACGCCGAGCACCTGAACCTGGCGGGCAACGCCGGGTTCGGTTACCCGGCCAACGACCCACAGGCCCTCAACGAACCGGGCCGTACCTTCTGGACCAAGGTGGATATGAGTTTCTAGGCAAAAGCATCGCGGGCAAGCCCGCTCCCACAGGGGCAATGCACCCCAACGATGGGAGCGGGCTCGCCCGCGACAGCCCCACCACCGATTAAAAAAAGATCCATGCCCTTGCGGAGCACCCTGATGAGTCAACCCAAGATTTCCTTCTATAACCTGGCCTGGCGCTGGCATTTCTACGCCGGGCTGTTTGTCGCCCCGTTCATGGTGATGCTGGCCCTGACCGGGATCATCTACCTGTTCAAGCCCCAGCTCGACCCGCTGCTGTACGCCGACCTGCTCAAGGTCCAGCCCGGGCAGCACCTGGCCAGCGCCGACGAACAACTGCGCGCCGTGCGCAGCGCCTACCCCCAGGGCCACGTCAGCCAGTACCTGCCGCCCATTAACGCCGAGCGCAGCGGGCAGTTCGTGGTGCACGACGCTGGCCGCGAATTGAACGTGTTCGTCGACCCCTATCGCGCCCAAGTGCTGGGCGAGCAGGACGCCAAGTACAACCTGCAAGCCGTGGCACGGGCGATCCATGGCGAGCTGATGATCGGCACCCTGGGCGATCGCCTGGTGGAACTGGCCGCCGGTTGGGGCATCGTGCTCGTGGTGTCGGGCCTGTACCTGTGGTGGCCGCGCGGCCAATCGTCGGCGGGGGTGTTGTGGCCACGCCTGAACAGCCGTGGCCGCCTACTATGGCGCGACCTGCACGCAGTCACCGGGTTCTGGGGCGCGTCCCTGCTGCTGGTGATGCTGCTCAGCGGCATGACCTGGACCGGGTTCTGGGGCAAGCAGTACGCCGAGCTGTGGAACCGCTTCCCGGTGGCGATGTGGACCGACGTGCCCACCTCCGACCAACAGGCCCGCGAGCTCAACACCGCCACCCGCCAAACCGTGCCCTGGGCCATGGAAAACACGCCGATGCCGATGTCCGGCGACCACGCCGAACACAGGGCCCACGGCGCCGGCGAAACCGCCCCGGCCGCCCCCACCGTGAGCCTGCAACAGGTGCAGGACATCGCCACCGCGCGCCGCGTGGAGCCGGGCTACAGCATCACCTTCCCCACCACCGCCAGCGGCGTGTTCACCCTTGCCGTGTTCGCCGATGACCCGCGCAACGACGCCACCTTGCATGTGGACCAATACACCGGCCGGGTCCTGGCCGATGTGCGCTGGCACGACTACGGCCCCGTCGCCCGCGCCACGGAGCTGGGGGTGATGCTGCATGAAGGCAAGATGTTCGGTGCGCTCAACCAGATCATCGTGCTGCTGATTTGCCTGATGATCCTGCTCAGCGCGGTGAGCGGCGTGGTGATCTGGTGGAAGCGCCGGCCCCAAGGGCGCCTGGGTGTGCCGCCACTGCGCCACGACTTGCCGAAATGGAAAAGCGCCATGGCCATCATGCTGGCCCTGGCGCTGATCTTCCCGCTGGTGGGCGCCTCGCTGATCGCCCTCTGGGTGCTGGACCGCCTCCTGCTCTCACGCTGGAACCGCGCCCAGTCCTGACGCCGCCGTCGTAGCAAGCGGGCAGCCCCGCTTGCTACAGGTTAGAGTTCATCGCGGTCGCGGATGGGCTCGTCCCAGGGCTGGGACAGTTTTAGCTTGAGGTCCTGGGATATCAGCCCGCGCCGACTCCAGAACGACCCGGCCCGGAGCACCCGCAGTTGCTGGCGGCCAGCCAGCAGCGACAGCACCTCTGAAATACGCGGGACTTTGGCCGGGTTGCTGCCTGGCGTCCACTGCCGATGTTCCATCAGCACCTGATCCTCGGCACGGGTGTAGTCGGGGGTGAACTTGATAAGCGCCCCATCGAGGGTGGACAAGTAATACATATCGAGCTGACCACCCTCCTCCCGATCACGGCCGTGGGTGTACAGGTCAACGTTGCGCCAAGACGCAAAGTTGCGGCGCAGCCCCTCTTCGCCCGGCGCTGGCGGGTACTCCTCGGCGGAGCGGAACAACTGGTACGCCGCCACCATCTGGGTGCCCTGCGGGTAAATACGTTCCAGCCCGGACTGCTTGCGCAGGAAGAACCCGAGTATCGAGGAAGCACTGGCGCGAAACTCCACTTCCACCATCGGCGCGGTATAGGAGTAAAACTCCTCGCCCACGCGGTAGCGCCGCAGGCGGATGGCACTCAGGTACTGGCCCTGGGGGCTGCCCTTGAAGATGCGCGAGCAATACAGCACCGCATCATCCGCGTCATTGAACACCGGCCCCATGACAAAGTCGGTCCTGGGCAGTGCCTTGACACTGCGCCGCTCGCCCGGCAGCCAATCGGCCGTCACCAGGCCATAGCCGTCCCAGGCGGCGCTGGGCAGCAGGATCTGCAACTGGCCCTTAATCCCCAGCAGGTGGACCAGCTCCAACAGCTGCAGGCGGCTCTGCTGCAACCGCTCTTCCAGCGCACCGATTCCGGCCAATACCGTGGAGTCACCGTCGAAACGGTACTTGAGCAAGGCACCGTCGGCAAAGGACAGGTACAGCGGCAGGTATGGGCCAGCGGCCGCAGGCGCGCAAATGCGCAGGCCCTGGACGACCCTGACGGGCCGCACAAAGCTGTTGTGCAGCGGGTCATCGACGCCCGTGATGCTCTGGTCCGGCGCGGCGAAATAGAACCCCGCCAGTTCGCAGCCATGCGGCACCGCGCCCTGGGGGAACACCTGATGCAAGTGGGTGAAGTTCTGTCGCGCCAGGGGCAGCGTCACCATGTACTGGTCGCTGGCGGTGACCCGCAGGAGATAGCCGCCCTGCAACCACTCGCGTTCGCCCAGAGACTCCAGGGCATAGCGCACCGCATCATCGGCCTGCATGAACAGCGGGCTGAACACCGGCTCCTGGCTGGCCTGAACGATATCCAGCGGCAGGGGGATGCTCGCCCGAGACACGAAGTTTTTGTCAACGATGCGCGGCGGGCCCCACACCGGGCTGGCTCGCAACACCTGGAGCTGGGCAGCGCCAGCCAATTCGCGGACCCAGTCGGCCGGTTTGAGCATGCCGCTGTCCAACTGCTGCGCGACCCGATTGCCCCAGGGGCCGTGCCCTGCCCCGGCGGTGGGTGATAGCCGCGCTTTGAGCAAGGCCTCCTCGGCCCGCCCGTCGAGCGTGAGGTTCAAGAGGCTGCCATCGGGGCAAAACAGGTACTCGCTACGCCGGTCACGGGCGTCCTGGTGAAACAGGCTCGCCACACGCTGCGCCGAGAACAGGTTGATGTACAGCTCACGCTCCACCTCGGGCAGGTTCACCGCTGGCACGGGCCGCAGCCGGGAGCAGTAGCGCGCGGCAATCTTGAAGTTTTCCGGGAAGGTCTCGCCCCCCTCTTTGATGGGAAACACCCAGGTCTCGTCAAAGAGCTCGCAATTGCTGGCCAGCGGTTCGGTGGCAAAGAACAGGCCGTCGCTCTGGCGCTGCAGGATGTAGCCGCCATAGATCCGCGAGCGTTCCCGCCCGATCATGCGCCCGGCATGCCGTGCCGCGTCGTCGACGTGCTTGAAACCCGGGCCGAGCCAGCGCCGCAGGTAGTCGGCATAGGGTGTCCAGTGCACGGTGACGTCGCCCTCGCGATCCCAGCACTGGCCCTTGACCAGCACCTTGAGGGCCAGCTTGCTCGCCACCTCGCGCACAAAACCGGCAGCGGTCAGCTCGCCGCTTTTGAGCTTCACCGTGACTTCGGCCAGGCTGATGACCTGCGTCGAGGCGGCCAAGTTCTGGTCAAAGCGCAACAATGCACCGTCCTGGGTCGCGACAAATACCGGCAAACCGCTGGGGGACTGCCCCGCCGCCCTACGCCGAGCTTCGTACAGCACATCCAGCAACACCGAAGGCCGCAGGAAAAAGTTCTGCAACCAGGTTTCAGGGTCCCTCAGCCCGGAGGCGGTACCGGGCTGGAAGTAGCACAACCCGTGGAGCTGATACTCACCCGGAAAACGGTAGTCCCCGCTGCGGTGGGTACCTGGGCCTTGCACATCGAACAGGCTTTGCAGCGAAAACATATGGTTGCGCCCGGTCACCGTGACCCACTCGGTGGCCACGTACCGCCCCTCTTCGCGGCGGTGCTTCAGAACAAAGGCAAAATACCGGCCGGCGCTCGGGCGCCAACCTTCAAGACGCACGAGGGCTTCGCTGGCGGCGGCCTCGGCACTCTCGCACACCCGCCCCAGGATAGCCGGGCGCAACAGCTCTCGGCCCGGGACCGGGCGACCTGCGCGCCAATCCTCCTCCACCCGGCCGCGTTCACCCCACACGGGGTTGCCGCGGATCACCCATAACTCGCCGACGCGCACCAATTGGCGCACCAACTCCTGGGGCTTGAAGCCGCGCACCGGGAGCTGAGCGTTGCCACCGTTGGCCTTGAGCAAACGGCGGTGCAACGCGTTAAGGGTGCTGGCGTCGGGGCTGCGCGTGAAGCGAATCAGGCTGTCGTGGGCCCCACTCAAGTACGCCGTTGCCTGGCCGCCGATGATCGACAGCACCTGGGCCTCGGAAAACAGCTGCGGGTCGAGCAGGGCATCCTCCTGCGACCATTGCCAGCGCGCTATCCGGTCCGGGTTGGCCGCTGCGGGGAGGGGGTGCACGCCCACGCGGGCATAAATGCCATAGCCCTGGGGAGGCACCAGCGGCCCTTTGCCCCCCACCGGGAAGAACAGGGGCGAGGCGAACGGGTCGCTGTCACTGGCCAACAATTGGGTGGCGAAATACTGGTTGTCGCCATTGCGCAGGATGTAGCCGCCATAAAAGCGGTCGCGGTACCTGCCCACCGATTCATGGGCATGCATCGCCGCATCGTCGGCCGATAGGAAGGGGCCTTGCAACACAGGCGCCAGGGTACCGGCCAGTATCGCTTGGCCGTCCGTCATCATTCCTTCCTCGCGCCACAACGCACCGCGTTGCTCCACCTGCAACTGGCCCACACCCATCAAGCGGCGCACATAGTCGCGGGGCGTCAACTGGCCAGCCTGCATCGCAGCCTGGGCACCGTTGTCGGTGAAATGACCCTTTGCGTCCCGGTCAAACAAAGGCTGCGCGGCACCGGCCGGCGGCAGTTTGAAGCTCAGCAGCGAACCGTCCGAAGGCGCCACGTACAGCGTCAGCGCCTCGTCCGGCACTTGCAGTGCCTGGGTGGCGACCCTTTGAGTCATGGCCGCGGTCAGTTGGGCCGGGGCGAAAAAGCTGATGTACAACCATGCTTCGATGGGTGGGAAGTCCCGCGGTTCGGGCCGCGAGCGGTAGTAGATGCCGTGCAGGCGAAACTGCGACGCCAATCGAAGGCCGCCGTCGGCCCTGGCCGGAAACAGGTTGGCAGGGGCAAATGTCTCACTGCCCGCGGCAATGGGCTGGGTGGCGATGTACTGGTCACTTTTGAGGTACTTGAGCACATAACCCCATTGCAGGCCTTCGCCCGCATTCGCCAGCGCCGCCGTCACCGCGTCGCCGGGGCGCGGGCAGGTGTGGGTGAACAGAGGCAAATCGCTGGTAACCGGCGCCTCGGGCGTTTCAAATACCCGCCAATCCGCCGTCGCCTGGCCCACCCAACCGCCCCATACAGGGCAAGGAATAAGGAATTTCAAGGTGCCCAGGGAGGCCATTTTTTCAATCACTTTATCGGGCGGCTCATAGATGCCCGCAGGGTCGTTGGGCGGGCGACCGGCGTCTATCCATTGCGCCAACTGATGCTCGGCCTGCGAGCCGCTGGGGGCGTAGCTGATGAGCGAATCATCGGGGCCGGACAGATACGCATGGGGGAACTGCAACCTGTTCTGGACAATGAACACAAAGTCATAACCCGAGAAGAAGTTGATATGCGGCTTGATGTACTGGTTGGGTAACCCGGGGTTGGTCTGTTGCACCAGTTCATGGGACGCGGGATGGGAATGGTAAAAGGCCACCAAGGCATAGCCCGGTGGCGCCAGCAAGCGGTGCTGCGCGTCCACGTTAAGCACCGTTCTCAAACTGAAGGTGAGCTCTTTGCCGACAATCGGGGTGGTGGCGTAAAAGCGGTTGTCCGCACTGAGGATGACGCCGCCATATTCCTTTTCGCGCTTGGCGCCAATCTGGCGGTGCGCCCAGTAGGCGGCGTCTTCCTCTCGAATGAATGGCGGGCTCAAGGGCGGCAACGTGACAGGAGCCGCCACGGCGGCGCGTTTTTCTCGCGGTAGATGGTCTTGCATACATGACCTCGGGTCCAAGGGTGGAGGGCCGATGTGCCTGAACCGACTCAGGCCATCGGGAGCGTCCCGCCATTCTCAAAGACCCCAGGCGTGGCCCAGGGATACTTATCTATTTTTACCCGGGGCCACGCCGAGCCACTCAACGAGGCCTTTGCACCTGGTTACGCCAAGCGGTGGTCAGCTTGCCCGGCCGCAGCCAGAAGGCATCGGCATCCAGCACCCACAACGGGCTGACGGCGACCAGCCGGGTGAGCATGCCCGCCGGCCGGGGCCCCCAGGGCTCCAAGAACAGGGCCTTTTCCTTGGCAGTGAAGCCGGGCATGAGCTTGAGCAGCCCACCACCACGGCAGGAGAAATACACACTGGCACCGGCGACCGCGCTCTTTTCCAGCACCTGAGCACTAAAGGGAATGTCGGCCAGCGGCAGGTTGTTCATCAATCGGCGGTCCAGCGCGTCCACGTCCTGTTCGAGGCTGTTCATGGTTTTGTAGAAATGATGCACGGCGGCCAACAGGTAGCCCTCGGGAAACACCGGCAGCGGCAACGGGTCGGCACCCGGGACGTTAACCGGCGCGATTGCCCCACCGGCCCCGGAGTAGAACAGCTCGGTGTAGCGTGCATCCCCCTCGCGCACCTCCAACGGGTCCACTGCCACATAGACGATCGATTGCCCCTGCCGACGCTCCAGGGCCGCGCCGGTGTATTCCTCGCCCTGGAACGGCCCGACCAGGCGCTGGGCATAGCGGGCGGCGTCGTCGAGGTGGGAGAACACCGGGCTGAGGGCGAAGCGATGGTCACTGGCAAACCACTCACCCGAGCCGATGTAGGGGTTCCAGTGCTGGGACACCACCGTGGTGTGAAACCAGAAATCACTGCCGCCCAGTACCTGCAACTTGCCGGCTGCGGCCACCTTGCGCACATAGTCGAGGGGGGGTAAAGCCTCCCAGCGTCAGCAGTTGCTGGTACTGCAAGGCACCCTGGGGGCCGTTCCACAGCACCTGGGGCGCCACCGGCTCGTACTTCAACAGGGCGTTGTCGGCGCAGGATAAATACAAAGGCAAATGGCTGGGCTGGGCGGGGCTCTCGGCCTCGCCGTTACCGTTACCGTTACCGTTGCCGTAAACCTTACTGGCCACCAGGCCGAGGTTGAGGGCCTGAGGGGAGAAGAAGTGTTCGGCCACTTCCTGCGCCGTGTCCTTCTGCACTTTGCCAGTGCACAGGTAAACACCCTTGACGCCATAGCCCTGGGGCAGCCGTCCTTCGATGAACACCCGTTCCAGGCTCAAGGCAGCGGCGTTGCCCGCCGCCAGCGGCAGGGACGCCAGGTACTGCTCGGCTTTGGCCGACTTAAGAACGAAGCCAAAGCTCAAGCCCGCCCGTGGCGCCACGCGATGGGCGTGGCGCACCGCGTCTTCCATTTGCGTGAACACCGGGCTCAAGGGTGAGTCGAGTGTCGCCGGGCCGTCGCTCGCGGGTGCAAAGGGCGCCCAGTCGGCCGGGATGCGCGGCACGCCCCATAGCGGGCTGCCTGCCAGTACCCGCAGGTGGCCCGCCCGCCCCAGGCGCCGCACAAACTCGCTGGGGGCAAGGGTGCCGGCACGCATCTGCGCTTCGGCCTGGTTGTTCTTGAGGTGCAGGGTAGGTTCGCCAGCCGCCGAGAGCAGATACAACAGGGCCGTTTCCCGGGTGTTGTCACTGGTGAAGAACGCCAGCAGGGCACCGTCGGCGCAAAAGCGATATTCGGTGCGCGGGATCGGCGCCAGGGGCAAGTCTTCGCGGGTCAACGCGCCGTGCAGGAACTCGGTAGGGAACATCCCCTGGTAAACCGCGCACTCGTGGTGTGACAGAGGGAAATCCGGCTCCAGCACTGCCGCCGAGTGATAGCGCGCGACGATCTGGCTCCCCCCCAGAAACTGCCCGCTGGCCACCAGTTTGTTCAGCCGTACCCAACCGGGGTCGAAATTTTCCACCGCCATCACCAACGGCTCGGTGGCCACGAACAAACCATCGTTGCGCCGCAGGATCAACCCGCCATACACCTTGTCGGTACGCTGGGCCCAACGGGCGTGTGCATAGCGCGCCGCATCGTCCTGCCAGACAAATGCCGGCCCCAGGTGGCGGCGTTGCAGGCTCAGGTACGGTTGCCAGTCCACCCCTACCCGGCCCTCTTCGTCCCAGTAGTCGCTGGTGGTCAGCACCGTCAGTTGGCCGGCCGCAGCGAACTGGGCGATATAGCCCTCGAACGACAGCGCGCCAACGTCCAAGCGAGCCTGGAGCCCCTTCGGGCCAGCGTCGCCGCTTTCCTCATTGAATAGCGCCAGGCGCGCCTGGGGCTGGTACATCAGCAGGGCGCCATCCAGGGGCGCCACATACAAGCGCAACCCTGAAATATCGCGGTTACGCTGCATACCGTTGGCGCTGAACAACCCGGCGAACATATCCGCCGCCGACGCAAAATGGCGGCCCATTAGCGTCTGCAACACCCCGCTGGCATTAGGCAGCCAGTGCGTTGCGCAATACAGGCCATGGATCAGGAAGTCATCGCGCAGTTGCCGCGAACCACTGTCGCAGGCCCGATAGAGCGCGTCGGCCTGCGCGGCGGGGAACATGGCCGTGGCCACGTACTCTTCTTTGTCGACGGCCCTGAGGATTACCCCCAACCCCGTCGCCGCGCCACCATAACGGGTGCGCTGGCGCGCACAAGCATGTTCGAGGGCCGCCTGGGCGCTGGCGAACACCGGGCCCATGGCCGGCGGCTCGGCCACGGTGGCCAGGTCAATGCCCAAAAAGGGTATCCAGTCCGACTGCACCTTACCCGGTGCGCCCCACAGGCGGTTGCCCTGCACCACGGTCAACTCCCCACTGGTGGCCAACAGCGAGACCACGTCACTGGGCACCATCCGGCCGGCCACCAGGTCCTGGTACAGCAGGCTATCGCCCGGGGTCGGTTTGACCCGGGCGAACAACGCCCGTTGCGGGGCGGTGCCAAACCCCTGGTAAGCCAGCAGCACCTGCGGGTCGCCAGACAGGTACACCCGTGGCACCAGCTCTCGAATCAACGTCGCCTGGTAGATATCGCCGTCATTGAACATTTGCGCGGCCACCTGGTTCTGCTCGGGCGCCCAAAAAGCCCCCGAGATATCACCCGGCCAGCGCGAGGCGTACAAGGCGTGCAGGTGCGCGCCCTCGTTGAGCACGATGGGCACGCCCTGCTCGTCGAGAGGGTAAATGGCATCCAGGCTAAAGCGCGGCTTGGTGCTGGGGGTTGGCTCGGTGGCGGCATAGCGCTCGGCGCCAAGGTTGAGAATCGCGCCGGCAAACCCCTCGTCGCGGCGGGCGCCGATTTGCTGGTGGGCGTAGCGCGCGGCGTCGTCGGCGGTGATAAACACCGGCCCCAGCACCGGCCTTCGATACCGGGCAAAAGGCTGCCAGTCGAGGGTCACCCGGCCCTCCACATCCCACAGGGTGCTGCTGCGCATTACCTGCAAATGCCCCGCCGCCGCCACGCGCCGGACGAACTCGGTAGGGCTCAGGGTGCCAGCCTGCAACGCGTCGGCATCCCCGCCGTCACTGACCACGCCTTCGGGCGAAAGCACATGCATCTGGTCTTCCAGGGGCGTCGCGCCAAACACATAGCGCAACTGCGCGCCGTCGCGGGTACTGATGTAGTGGGCGAAGGTTTCGGGCAGGCCGGCCCTGGCCTGGGCGATGGCCTGGGCAAATTCCAGGGGCGAGACAAACTGGCGGTACAGCCACTTCTCCCGGGTGCAGGCCTCATCGTCAGGCAGCAGTAAATGACAGACCGCCTCCAACCCAAACCCGCGGGGTAATTCCGGCTGGCCGCGATCATCGGTGGCAAAGGCCCGGGCGGGGCTGAACAGGGGCAGCGTCGCGGGCGTGGCAGCGATCACCAACGGATCACTGACCACATACGCCTCGGCCTGCGCCTGCTTGAGCACAAACGCCACCTGCCTGGCGCCGGGATTTTCGAGCATCTGGTCATGGGCATAGCGGGCGGCGGTTTCTCGATCCTGGAACAGCCAGCTCAGTATCGGCTCGCGGGCGGCAGCGGAGACAAAAGGTGCATAAGCCGCCCATGTGGTAGGCAGCCTGCCCACCGAATCCTTCCACGCCACACTGGACAGCACCACCGTCAGCGCGCCCAACCCCGCCATTTTCGCGACGAACGACTCGACCGACAGATCGATCGCCCCCAAGGCCAGATGGGCCGTGGCATCACCGGCCAAGGTGCGGGCCAACCAGCGGCCGAACACCTGCTCCGGCTCGCTGCCCGTGCGCAGGTATTTGACCAGCGAGCCATCCGGGGCCGAATGATAGACCCCAGTGATACCGGCCCTGGCCTCGATCACCGCTTGGGCATCGCCGAACCTGAGCATGCTCATGTTCAGGTGGATGCGCTCATTCGACCAGGTGGGGTATTTGGCCTGGATCTCTTTGTAATGGTCGCGCGAGCCGTAGAAGTAAGCGGCATAGCGATAGCCCAACTGCTCCATGATGGCTTGCGAAATACCCTCCCTGAATGGCGCGCCCCAGAAGTCGTTGTCCTGGGTCAGCGGTACGGGCCGCGTGACGCAAAAAGTGCCATCGGTGTGTTGCAGCACATAGCTGAAATGGTTCTGGCCGCGCTTGCCCGCCAACTGATAGTGGGCGTGGCGCGCTGCATCGTCGGCACTCAAGAACGCGGGGCTGAGGGCTTCATGCAGGCGCTCGAAGGGCTGCCAGTCCTGGCTCACCGCACCGGGACGTTCCCAGACGTCCCCCGTTTCCACCACGACCAGTTCACCGGCAGCGGCAACCTGGCGGACAAAATCCACCGGGCTCAGGCTGCCGTCCTCCAAGGCTTGCTGCAAGGGCTGGCCCTCACCGACCATGAGCGCGGTTTCCGCCGGCGAGCCGCAAAACCGGTAGTGCAGCAACGCATGCCCCGGTGCCTGCACATACAGGCTCAACCCACGGGCCTGGTCTTGCAGGTAAGTGTCGGTGCGCGACTGGGTGATGGCAGCCGCCAACTCCTGGGGCGTAAAGAAGTTGTCCAGTAGCCACGCCCAGGTGGCCGGTTTGGGCGCCGCGGCCGCATCGGGACGATAGTAGATAGCCTCCAGGCGATAACCTGAGGGCAGCCTGGGCCTGCCGTCGGGGCGGCTGGGAAACAGCCCTTGCAGGGAAAACTGCGCCGAGGGCAGCACAAAGGGCACGGTCGCGATATACGCCTCCTGGTCCACGGCCCTGAGCACGAACACCACTTGCCGGCCACCGGGCCCGCGGGCCATGCCGGCCTGGGCGTGGTCGCGCACCCGAGCGAGCGTGTCGAACACGGGGCCAAATGCCGGTTGCAACACTGGCGCTTCAAACGGCTTCATCGGCTCCCAATCGCTGGGCACCTCACCCACGCTGCCGCCCCAGGCCTGGCTGGAGGCCAGGAACGTCAAGGTGCCCACCGAAGCGACTTTCCTCGCAAAGCCGTAATAGCCCTCGAAGGAGCCATCGTGCCCATGCTGCGCCAAGAGCCGATTGCCGGTTTTGAGCCACTCGACGAGCAGGCGTTCTTTGCCCGAACCACTGGGCACGTACTTGAGCAGAGCCCCATCCGGCCCGCTGAGATAGGCGGCCAAAAACAGCGCGCGCTCCTCATAGTTGACCACCACATCTGCCTCAGAAAAAAAGCTGACAAAAGCCGCTTTACGCTGCGCCGGCCACGTCGGCTCCAGGCCCGGTACGTGTTCGATATTGGGGTGGGAGTGGAAACTGCCAACGATGCGATAACCCGCCGGGTGCGCATAAAAACCATTGGGCTCTTGTTCCAGGATCGAGAGAAAGTGAAACCCCGTGTCGCTCCCGGCAAAGGGTTCGCTGGCAAAAAAAAACTTGTCCGAAAGCCGTTGCAAGATGACGCTGCCATATTCGACATCGCGCCTGTCACCCACCTGTTCATGGGCGTAACGCGCCGCATCGTCGGCGTTGGCAAACGCCGGGCTGAGCGGGGGCAATACGGCTCGATAGGCGGCAGTGGCCTGTTGCTGGGGTGAAAAATCCTTATCCATAAGTGCACCTGAAAAATATGAGGGATGACGCCAGCCCCCATCTTCAGGCGTTTGCCGCCGGCCATGACTTTACATAGTTAGTGCGCCGGCACCATCGCGGCGCGCCGCCACGCACCCCGCCTCGCCAAAGGCCCCCAATTGGTGCATGCCCGCGCCACACCACGGGCCAAACCCCGTCAAACACCGCCCCCGGCCATTCAGGCACAGCCCTTGCAAAAGGCCTTGCAGCGTTGCTGTCCGCCCCTTTAAAAAATTCGAGATCACGGAGATCGCACAATGAAGCGTCGTAGCTTGCTCAAGGCTTTCACCCTGTCGGCATCGATTGCCGCCATGGGCATGACCTGGACCGTCCAGGCCGCCGAGACCATCAAGGTCGGGATCCTGCATTCGTTGTCCGGCACCATGGCGATCTCCGAAACCTCCCTCAAAGACATGGCCCTGATGACCATCGACGAGATCAACGCCAAGGGCGGAGTGAACGGCAAGATGCTCGAAGCGGTGGTGGTGGACCCGGCCTCCAATTGGCCGCTATTCGCGGAAAAGGGCCGCCAATTGCTGACCCAGGACAAGGTCGCCGTGGTGTTCGGCTGCTGGACCTCGGTGTCGCGCAAATCCGTGTTGCCGGTGTTCGAGGAACTCAATGGCCTGCTGTTCTACCCGGTGCAGTACGAGGGCGAAGAGATGTCACCCAACGTCTTCTACACCGGTGCCGCGCCCAACCAGCAAGCGATCCCGGCGGTGGAATACCTGATGAGCGAAGAAGGCGGTGGCGCCAAGCGCTACTTCCTGCTGGGCACCGACTACGTCTACCCGCGCACCACCAACAAGATCCTGCGCGCCTTCCTGCAGGCCAAAGGCGTGGCCGCCAAGGACATCGAAGAGGTCTACACGCCATTCGGCCACAGCGACTACCAAACCATCGTCGCCAACATCAAAAAGTTCTCTGCCGGCGGCAAGACCGCCGTGATCTCCACCGTCAATGGCGACTCCAACGTGCCGTTCTACAAGGAACTGGCCAACCAGGGCCTCAAGGCCACAGAGGTGCCGGTGGTGGCTTTCTCGGTGGGCGAAGAAGAACTGCGCGGCATTGACACCCAACCGCTGGTGGGCAACCTCGCGGCGTGGAACTACTTCCAGTCGGTAGAAAACCCGGCCAACGAAAAATTCGTCGCCGCGTGGAAAGCCTACGCCAAGGCCAAGAACCTGCCGGGCGCCGACAAAGCCGTGACCAACGACCCGATGGAAGCCACCTATGTGGGCATCCACATGTGGGCCCAGGCCGCGGAAAAAGCCAAGTCCACCGACGTCGACAAAGTCCGCGAAGCCCTCGGCGGGCAAACCTTCGCCGCCCCATCGGGCTACACCCTGACCATGGACAAGAGCAACCATCACCTGCACAAACCCGTGATGATCGGCGAGATCCAGAACGACGGGCAGTTCTCCGTGGTGTGGCAAACCGAAGGCCCGATCCGCGCCCAACCGTGGAGCCCGTACATCCCGGGCAACGACAAGAAGCCGGACTATGCGGTCAAGAGCAACTGAGTGCAGCCGCTGATTGGCGAGGCAAAGGTTGTGTGGGAAGGGCTTATGTGGGAGCGGGCCTGCCCGCTCCCACGCAGTCCCGCTGGCCCTTGCTCTCAGGCTTATTCCCACCCGGTTCCCTGCAAGGTTGTTGACTATGCCCACTGCCCTTTACCGCGTTCTGCTCGCCCTCGCCCTGCTGCTGCCCCTGGCCGCGCACGCCGGCGAGGCCGAGGACTTTGCCGGCGCCAACCCGGCGCAACAGGCCCGCTTGCTGCAAGCCTGGGCGGCGCAGCCTGAGCCTGCACGCGGGCCCCTGCTCAACAGCCTCCAGCAGGGCACGCTGACCGTGGACGGCCAGCCCAAAACCCTGCGCCTGAACAATCGCCTGCGCGGCCTGATCGACACCGCCCGCGCCAGCCATCAACTGCTCGCCAACGACGCCACGCTGCGCCTGGCCGCCGCCCGGCAACTGCAAAAAAGCGCCACGCCCGCGCAACTGGCCTGGCTCGACCGGCAACTGGCCGCCGAGCAGGATGACGACGTCCACGCCGCCCTGAGCCTGGCCCTGGCCAACCTGCAACTGGTGGACGCCAACCCGGCGGTGCGCCTGGCCGCCGTGCGCCTGCTGGGGGAAACCGGCGACCCCTTGGCCCGCACGCGCCTTGAAACGTTGTTGGAACCCGGCGTAGAAAACGACGCCGCGGTGCGCACCGCCGCCGAAACCAGCCTGGCCCAGGTCAAGCGCAAACTGCTGCTGGGCGAAGTGCTCGGCCAGGCCTTCAGCGGTTTGTCCCTGGGCTCGATCCTGCTGCTGGCGGCCCTGGGGCTGGCGATCACCTTCGGCCTGCTGGGGGTCATCAACATGGCCCACGGCGAGATGCTGATGCTCGGCGCCTACGCCACCTACGGCGTGCAATGGCTGATGCAGCGCTGGGCGCCCGAAGCCATCGCGTTCTACCCGTTGCTCGCGCTGCCGGTGGCGTTTTTCGTCACCGCCGCCATCGGCATGGCCCTGGAACGCACGGTGATCCGCCACCTCTACGGCCGGCCCCTGGAAACCCTGCTCGCCACCTGGGGCATCAGCCTGATGCTGATCCAACTGGTGCGCCTGCTGTTCGGCGCGCAGAACGTCGAAGTGGCCAACCCGGCGTGGCTCTCCGGCGGCGTGCAGGTGCTGCCCAACCTGGTGCTGCCTTACAACCGCCTCGTCATCATCGCCTTCGCCCTGTGCGTGGTGGCGCTCACCTGGCTGCTGCTCAACAAAACGCGCCTGGGCCTGAACGTGCGCGCCGTCACCCAGAACCGCAGCATGGCTGCCTGCTGCGGCGTGCCCACCGGGCGTGTGGACATGCTCGCCTTTGGCCTGGGCTCGGGCATCGCCGGCCTCGGCGGCGTGGCCCTGAGCCAGGTCGGCAATGTCGGCCCGGACCTGGGCCAGAGCTACATCATCGACTCCTTTCTGGTGGTGGTGCTCGGTGGCGTCGGCCAGTTGGCCGGCAGCGTCATGGCCGCGTTCGGCCTGGGCATCGCCAATAAAATCCTGGAACCGCAGATCGGCGCGGTGCTGGGCAAGATCCTGATCCTCGCGTTGATAATTCTGTTCATCCAGAAACGTCCGCAAGGCCTCTTCGCGCTCAAAGGACGGGTGATCGACTGATGAACCAGCCTTTATTACTGACCGCCAGCCAAAAGGCCGGCCCCAAGGTCACTGCCCTGGTGGGCACCGTGGTGTTGCTGGCGCTGCTGGCCCTGCCTGTGCTGTCGCTGTTGGCGCCGGAGCATGCCCTGCATGTCTCGGCGTACACCCTAAGATCCTCTGCTACGCCATCGTCGCCCTGGCCCTGGACCTGGTGTGGGGCTATGCCGGCATGCTGTCCCTGGGCCACGGCCTGTTCTTCGCCCTGGGCGGCTACGCCATGGGCATGTACCTGATGCGCCAGGCCTCGGGCGACGGCTTGCCGGCGTTCATGACCTTTTTGTCGTGGAACGAACTGCCCTGGTACTGGGCCGGCACCGACCACTTCCTCTGGGCCTTGTGCCTGGTGGTGTTGGCGCCGGGGCTGCTGGCGCTGGTGTTCGGCTTTTTCGCGTTCCGCTCACGGATCAAGGGCGTGTACTTCTCGATCATGACCCAGGCCCTGACCTTCGCCGGCATGCTCCTGTTTTTTCGCAACGAAACCGGGTTTGGCGGCAACAACGGCTTCACCAACTTCCGCACGATCCTGGGTTTTGGCATTACCGAGCCCGGCACCCGGGCGGCCCTGTTCGGCGCCACCGTGCTGTTGCTGGTGGCCAGCCTGTGGCTCGGCTGGCGCCTGGCGCAGAGCAAGTTCGGCCGCGTGCTGACGGCCCTGCGCGACGCGGAAAACCGCCTGATGTTCTGCGGCTACGACCCGCGCGGCTTCAAGCTGTTCGTCTGGGTGTTGAGCGCGGTGTTGTGTGGCCTGGCCGGGGCGCTGTACGTGCCGCAAGTGGGCATCATCAACCCCGGCGAAATGTCGCCCACCAACTCCATCGAAGCCGCCGTGTGGGTCGCCCTCGGCGGGCGTGGCAGCCTGATCGGCCCGCTGCTGGGCGCCGGGCTGGTCAACGGCATGAAGAGCTGGTTCACCGTGGCCTTCCCCGAATACTGGCTGTTCTTCCTTGGGGCGCTGTTCATCCTCGTCACCCTGTACCTGCCCCGGGGTGTGATCGGGCTGCTGAAAAAAAGGGGCGAACAATGAGAGTCACGGCCACCGCGCAATTCATGCTTGAACCTATCCTCGACGCGAACAAGGACGCCGGCAGCAGCCGCGACGCCATCGGCCTGGGCCAAGCGGCGGGCAAGGGCCTGAACACCCGCCACGGCACGATCCTGACCCTGGAAGACATCAGCGTCAGCTTCGACGGCTTCAAGGCCCTCAATGCCCTGAGCCTGTACATCGGCGTCGGCGAACTGCGCTGCATCATCGGCCCCAACGGCGCCGGCAAAACCACCCTGATGGACGTCATCACCGGCAAGACCCGCCCCAGCCACGGCCAGGCCTGGTTCGGCGAAACCCTGGACCTGACCCACATGAACGAAGTGCAGATCGCCCAGGCCGGCATCGGGCGCAAGTTCCAGAAACCCACGGTGTTCGAGGCCTTGAGCGTGTTCGAGAACCTGGAACTGGCACAGAAAACCGATAAATCCGTATGGGCCAGCCTGCGCGCGCGCCTCAGTGGCGAACAACGCGAGCGCATCGGCGAAGTGCTCGACACCATCGGCCTCAGCACCTCGGTGCATCGCCCGGCGGGGCTTTTATCCCACGGCCAGAAACAGTTCCTGGAAATCGGCATGCTGCTGATGCAAGACCCGCAACTGCTGCTGCTCGACGAACCGGTGGCGGGCATGACCGACGCCGAAACCGAATTCACCGCCGAGCTGTTCAAACGCCTGGCGGGCAAACACTCGCTGATGGTGGTGGAACACGACATGGGCTTTGTCGGCGCGATTGCCGACCACGTCACCGTGCTGCACCAGGGCGCGGTGTTGGCCGAGGGCTCGCTGGCGCAGGTACAGGCCGACGACAGGGTCATCGAAGTTTATTTAGGAAGATGAGAGCAGCGGCAAGTTAGGGGCGGGGCTGTTTTTTTTGCGTTTGCTCTTACTTGCAGCTCAATCACTAGGAACGCCTATATGTTGCAAGTCGATCAGTTGCATCAGTTCTACGGCGGCAGCCATATCCTGCGGGGGCTGTCTTTTGAGGCGAAGGTCGGTGAGGTCACGTGCCTGCTGGGGCGCAACGGCGTGGGCAAGACCACCCTGCTCAAGTGCCTGATGGGCCTGTTGCCCGCCAAGGAAGGGGCGGTGCGGTGGGAGGGCCAGCCGATCACCGGGCTCAAGCCGCACCAACGGGTACACGCAGGCATCGCCTATGTGCCCCAGGGCCGGGAGATTTTCGGCCGGCTGAGCGTGGAAGAAAACCTGCTGATGGGCCTTTCGCGCTTTCCTGCCAGCGAGGCCAAAGAGGTGCCGGCCTTTATCTACGAACTGTTCCCGGTGCTGCTGCAAATGAAACAACGCCGCGGCGGCGACCTCTCGGGCGGGCAGCAACAACAACTGGCCATTGGCCGGGCGCTGGCCAGCCGCCCGCGCTTGCTGATCCTCGACGAGCCCACCGAAGGCATCCAGCCCTCGGTCATCAAGGAAATCGGCGCCGTCATCGCGCAACTGGCAGCCCGGGGCGACATGGCGATCCTGCTGGTGGAACAGTTCTACGACTTCGCCGCCGAACTGGCCGACCAGTACCTGGTGATGTCCCGGGGCGAGATCGTGCAGCAGGGCCGTGGCGAAAATATGCAAGCCGAGGGTGTACGCGGCCTGGTTACCATCTAACCTGCTGCCAACCGAGCCAAGCCCAGACCATGAACCTGCCCGCCCCCACCGCCCTGTTCACCCCCAGTTGGCACGCCGAGCTGGAGCTGGGCTACGCGCGTTTTGGCGACAGCACGCGCCCGACCCTGCGCCGCCACCTCGGCCCGCTGCGGGTGCAAAAACACCTGTACGCCGAAGGCCCCCAGGTGTGCCAACACATCATCGTGCACCCGCCCGGCGGGATTGCCGGCGGTGATCGCCTGGCCATCCGCGCCCACGTCGGCGCCCACGCCTGGGCCCAGCTCACCAGCCCCGGCGCGGCCAAGTGGTATCGCGCAGCGAGCCCGGCCTACCAGAGCCTGCATTTGCAGGTCGAGACGGGCGCCACCCTGGAATGGCTGCCCCAGGAAACCATCGTGTTCAGCGCCGCCCAAGCCGAACTGCACACCCGCATCGAACTGCACGGCGACGCCCGGTTGTTCTACTGGGACGTGGTGGCGCTGGGGCGCCCGGCCAGTGGCGAACGTTTCGACCTGGGGCACTTGCAGGCCCACCTGGATATCCGCCGCGACGGCCGGTTGCTGTGGCACGAACGCCTGCGCATCGAGGGCGACGACGGTTTGCTCGACTCGCCCATCGGCCTGGACGGGCAACCGGTGTTCGCCACCCTGCTGGCCACCGGCGAGATCGACAGCGACCTGCTGCACGCCTGCCGCTCATTGCCCAACGCCGTGCGCGGCGACCTGACCCAATTGCCCGGCCTGCTGGTGGCCCGCTGCCTGGCCGGCGAAGCACTGCTGGCGCGCAACTGGCTGATCGATTTATGGAAACTGCTGCGCCCCGCCCTGCTGGGCCGCGAAGCCGTGGCCCCGAGGATCTGGGCCACATGAACAAGGGTTTTATCAGGGTGGGTGCTGTGGGAGCCGAACGCCCACACCGCTGCGCAGCCAACTGAACACTTTTTGACGGAACCGCCATGGACCTGACCCCACGCGAAAAAGACAAACTGCTGATTTTCACCGCCGGCCTGGTGGCCGAGCGGCGCCTGGCCCGGGGGGTGAAACTCAACTACCCGGAAGCCATCGCCTACATCTCGGCGGCGCTGCTCGAAGGCGCCCGTGACGGGCAGACCGTGGCCGAGTTGATGCACTACGGCACCACCCTGCTCGGCCGCGACCAGGTGATGCCCGGCATCGCCGAAATGATCCCCGAGATCCAGGTCGAAGCCACGTTCCCCGACGGCACCAAACTGGTCACCGTCCACCAACCCATCGCCTGAGGCGCACCATGACCTACCGCATCCGCGACGCGGTGCACGCCGACCTGCCGGCGCTGCGCGACATCTACAACGACGCCGTGCTCAACACCACGGCGATCTGGAACGACCAGCCGGTGGACCTGGGCAACCGCCAGGCCTGGTTCAGCGCGCGCCAGGCCCAGGGCTACCCGATCCTGGTGATCGCCGACGCCGACGACAGCGTGCTGGGCTACGCCTCCTTCGGCGACTGGCGGCCGTTCGAGGGCTTTCGCCACAGCGTCGAGCATTCGGTGTACGTGCGCAGCGACCAACGCGGCAACGGCCTCGGCCCACAGTTGATGGCGGCGCTGATCGAACGCGCCAGAAGCTGCGGCAAACACGTGCTGGTCGCCGCCATCGAAAGCGGCAACGCCGCCTCGATCCGCCTGCATGAACGCCAGGGCTTCGTCACCACCGGGCAGATGCCGCAAGTGGGGGTCAAGTTCGGCCGCTGGCTGGACCTGACCTTTATGCAACTGATCCTCAACCCCGGCGCCCCGCCGCCGGCCAACGCCCAGGAGGCCGCGCCATGACCGCCCAGGTACGCCAAGTCAACGCCGAAAGCTTCGCCTACTACCGCCAGGGCCTGGAGGAACTGCTGCTCGATGCGGTCGACCACGGCGCATCGGTGGGTTTCATGGCTGACCTGGACGAGGCCCAGGCCCGTGATTACTTCACCGGCGTACAGGCCAGCATCGAAGACGCCAGCCTGCTGCTGTGGGTGGTGCTGCGCGATGAGCGGGTGGTCGCCAGCGTGCAGTTGGCCCTGTGCCAGAAAGCCAACGGCCGCCACCGCGCCGAGGTGCAGAAACTGCTGGTGCACAGCCAAGCCCGCCGCCATGGCCTGGGCCAGCAACTGATGCGCACCCTGGAGCAGGCCGCGCACCAGCAGCGGCGTGGCCTGCTGTACCTGGACACCGAGGCCGGCTCACCGGCCGAAGCCTTCTACCAGGCGTTGCATTACACCAAGGTGGGCGAGTTGCCCGACTACTGCCAAAGCCCGGACGGGCGCTACAGCCCGACCGCCATTTACTTCAAGACCCTGGGGCCTGCGGCATGATTCCTGGCCAATACCTGATCCAACCCGGCGATATCGAACTCAACGCCGGGCGCCGCACCCTGACCCTGACCGTGGCCAACAGCGGCGACCGGCCGATCCAGGTCGGCTCGCACTACCATTTTTTCGAAACCAACGACGCCCTCACCTTCGACCGCGCCGCCAGCCGTGGCATGCGCCTGAACATCCCGGCAGGCACTGCCGTGCGTTTCGAGCCGGGGCAACGCCGCAGCGTCGAACTGGTCGAGCTGGGCGGCGCGCGGCGAGTGTTCGGGTTTGCCGGGCGGGTAATGGGGCCCCTGTAGGGCAGCTTTCAGCGGCAAGCTTCAAGCGGCAAGAAAGCGCAGTACGCGGCGCTCTCACGTTGCTTTTTATTTGAAGCTGGCCGCTGAAAACTTGCCGCGACGCTCCGCTTTTACTTGCCGCTTGCAGCTAAAAACTTGCAGCTAACCCCAGGAATTTATCTATGAAAATTTCCCGCCAAGCCTACGCCGATATGTACGGCCCCACCGTGGGCGATAAGGTGCGCCTGGCCGACACCGAGTTGTGGGTGGAGGTGGAGCAGGACTTCACCACCTATGGCGAGGAAGTGAAATTCGGCGGTGGCAAGGTGATCCGTGACGGCCAGGGCCAGAGCCAGTTGCTGGCCGCCGAGGTGGTGGACACCCTTATCACCAACGCGCTGATTATCGACCACTGGGGCATCGTCAAAGCCGACGTCGGCCTCAAGGACGGGCGCATCGCCGCCATCGGCAAGGCCGGCAACCCGGACATCCAGCCCAACGTGACCATCGCCGTCGGCGCCAGCACCGAGGTGATTGCCGGTGAGGGCATGATCCTCACCGCCGGTGGCGTCGATACCCACATCCACTTCATCTGCCCGCAGCAGATCGAAGAGGCGCTGATGAGCGGCGTGACCACCATGATCGGCGGCGGCACGGGGCCGGCCACCGGCACCAACGCCACCACTTGCACGCCGGGGCCGTGGCACCTGGCGCGCATGCTCCAGGCCGCCGACGCCTTCCCCATGAACATCGGCCTCACCGGCAAGGGCAACGCCAGCCTGCCCGAGCCGCTGATCGAGCAAGTCCGCGCCGGCGCCATCGGCCTCAAGCTCCACGAAGACTGGGGCACCACGCCGGCGAGCATCGACAACTGCCTGAGCGTGGCCGACCAGTTCGATGTGCAGGTGGCGATCCACACCGACACCCTCAATGAGTCGGGCTTCGTGGAAACCACCCTCGCCGCGTTCAAGGGCCGCACCATCCACACCTACCACACCGAAGGCGCCGGCGGCGGCCACGCGCCGGACATCATCAAGGCCTGTGGCCTGGCCAATGTGCTGCCCAGCTCCACCAACCCGACGCGGCCGTTCACCCGCAACACCATCGACGAGCACTTGGACATGCTCATGGTTTGCCACCATTTGGACCCGAGCATCGCCGAAGACGTGGCCTTTGCCGAAAGCCGCATCCGCCGCGAAACCATCGCCGCCGAAGACATCCTCCACGACCTCGGCGCGTTCTCCATGATTAGCTCCGACAGCCAAGCCATGGGCCGGGTCGGCGAGGTCATCACGCGCACCTGGCAAACCGCCGACAAGATGAAAAAACAGCGTGGCCCGCTGCCGGGCGACGGCGCGGGCAACGACAATTTCCGGGCCAAGCGCTACATCGCCAAGTACACCATCAACCCGGCGATCACCCACGGCATCAGCCATGAAGTGGGCTCGGTGGAAGTGGGCAAATGGGCCGACCTGGTGCTCTGGCGCCCGGCGTTTTTCGGGGTCAAGCCGACGCTGATCCTCAAGGGCGGCGCCATCGCCGCCAGCCTGATGGGCGACGCCAACGCCTCGATCCCCACGCCGCAACCGGTGCACTACCGGCCGATGTTCGCCAGCTACGGCAGCTCGCGGCACGCCACCTGCCTGACCTTCATCAGCCAGGCAGCGCTGGACGCCGGGTTGCCCGAAGCCCTGGGGCTGCAAAAGAAAATCGCCGTGGTTCGGGGCTGCCGCAACGTGCGCAAAACCGACCTGATCCACAACGACTACCTGCCCCACATCGACGTCGACCCGCAGACCTACCAGGTCAAGGCCGACGGCGTGCTGCTGTGGTGCGAACCGGCGGAGGTGCTGCCCATGGCCCAGCGCTATTTTCTGTTTTGAGGGCATCTCCCCTATGGGCGCTGCCCCGAAAGTCGGCGCCCAGGCCTTGGCCTCAAGGGACGATGATGGGATGTACCAAAGGGGGCTCGTCGTGGCTGGCGGCGCTGCGGCCCATGATTTTGTCGGTCAGGGCTCTGTGCACTTGCATGAATTGCACGCCCAGGCTCCTGAATGCTTCTTCGTACTCCTGCGCGCTCATGGGGTGCTCGAACCATCGGCGGTCCACGGCCTTGCCCAGCACCTTGGCCGATGACTCGATGGTTTGGCGCAGGCGGGCCTTTTCCGCGTCTGCCAGGTTGCCGTCGTCGGCCAACGTCGCGCGCGCCACTTGCAAGTCGCTCAGCGCATGGCTCTTGCCGCCCAGGTCTTTGTACGAATCGGGGTAGAGGCCTTCCAGGTACTCGCACCAGAATTGCTGCTCGATCACGTTGTCGCGCAGTTGGTCACCCTCCTCCAGGGCCAGCACCCGGGTCCGCGCCGATTCGATCATGGCCGGTGTCACATCCGGCTCATTGAACTGCATTTCCCGGGTTTGCCAGGGCAGGTCCAAGGGGTCGGCCAGGGCGGTAGCGTAGGCCAGGTGGATTTCCACTTCGTCGATGGATTTGACCCCACGCCCCTGGGCGTCGTAACGCTGGACCAAGGCGCCCTCATCGTCGTATTCGGGGAAGTGGCGCCCCTCGTCTTGCAACTCGCTCACCCTGCGATGGGCGATGCGCCCCAGTTCGTCAAGGCGCGACTTACCCTTGGCCAGCTCGAAAACTTCCAGGGTGGCGAAGGACTTGCTGGGGATTGCATAGGCTTCGTGCAGCATCACTTCCACCCCCATGGCATTGAACAACTGCGCCCCGGCGTCTACGCAATTGGTAGGGAACGCCGCCATGAGAAACAGTTTTTCACGCAGTTGCGTATTACCTTGCATCGCCTCCAGCATGCGCCAGACCTTGGTCGTCAGGTCGGGCCTAAGGCTGGGTACCCCGTCAATCAGTTGGGAGAGTTTGCGCAGCTCATCAAAAAAGTGCTCGCTGCCCAGCGACTCTTCCACCGCATTCCAGATCGGCTGCTTGTCCAGCCATTGATCCGCGCTCAGGCCATAGCGCCAATGGCCACTGTCCAGTTGCCCTCGGGGTGAGAAACGCCGGTTCGGATCGAGCCCTACCGACTCGATGTAGAGGCGCATCTGCCGCTCATTGGCAGGCGACAGGTTTTCCCGGCTCAGTTGGCTGCGGGCCAGGACCTGAGCCCGGTCGGAGCCGGGGGCAACCTCGGGGATACGCTCGATGGGGTTGTAGCTCAGGTCCAGCTGAAACGTTCGCGCCCGCGGTTGCGCGAATAGGCCGGTGGGCCAGGTGTCGAGGCCCGTATCGGGCAGGGACAGCAGCTCCAGGCCTGGCATGCGGCTGATGTCTGGCGACAGCTCAAGGGGGTTGCCCCCCAGTTCGAGGATGAACAGGTAGCCGAGTTTCTTGAGCATGGCCTGGGAATCGAGGGTGAGGGTGATGTCGTTATCCGACAGGCTCAAGACCCGTAACTGGCGCATGCCGGCCAGCGCCTGGGGCAAGGCGGTCAACTCGTTGCCCTCCAGGTTGAGATCGCGCAGCTTGGGGAAGTTGTGCAGGAAGGTCCCGATGTCCGCATCGCTGATCCCGGTCTGCGACAGATCGACGCTCAGTACATGGTCCAAGTTGACGTCCAGCACCGGCAGGGTCGAGAGCTGGCCTGCGAGGCTCTCCTGCGACAGCGAGAGCTCCATGCCAATCAGGCCCTCGGTGGGGCTGTAATACTGCGGTCCAATCATCTGCCAGGCGTCCTTGATGGCCTTGGCGACTCTTCGCCTGGCTTGTCGTGCCTGCGTATATTCTTCACTGCCCTTGGCGCCCACCCCTTCAATGTCTTGATGGGCCCAGACACCTAGCCTATGCACCAAGCGCTTGTAGTCTTGCTCCAGGCCCACAAGCCACTCATCGCTGGTCACACCGCGGTGCAGGATAAACGCTCGACGCTGTTCCTCGGTCATTCGCGGGTAGAGGGTCTGCACTCTTGAGTGGAGCACCTCTTCCCAATCGGTCCCCCCGCCTCCCGCCAGCGGGTAGCCCAATCGCCCGCCGGGCAGGCGCTGCGGTGCATTGAAGAAGCGGCGCCCCTCACTACGCATATTGAGTACCACGCGCAATTTGTCCCGGGGCAGCACGTGTTTCTGGATCAACGCCCGCAGTTGCTCGCCTTGCCCCACATGGGGCGAGCCGAGCGCCGTTCGCTGCTTGTCCGGCAAGGCGTGCTGCAAGCTGGCATACAGGTCATCGACGCCGTGCAACTGGTTTCCCTGGCCGTCGTAAGCCTGGTAGCAACCATCAGCGAGGCGCACCAACACCTTTCGGCTCTCGGCACTGGGCGAACCGAAAGCGGCCCGCAACTCGCCCGTCAGGCCGCCTTCGCGCACTTCAATGCGCAGGTTATCGATCCAACCGGGTAACGCCTCCAGGGTGTGCAGCACCAGGCGCTCGGTATCCGGGCCGGCCAGGGCATCCAGGTACAACCCTTCGTAGGCCTGCACTTCACGCATCTGGCGCAACATCCGGTGCGCTTGCTCACCCAGGCGCAGGGGGATCTTCCCAGTGTCGGCAATCTGCGCCAGCTCACTGGGCAGCGCCTGGGCGAGTAACTCTTGCACCTGATGAGTGGACAGGCTGGGGAATGAGCGCTGCCAGCTCTGGACCAGCGGGTCGGCGACGGGTTGCTGGGCCAGATACAGCCCCATGAACAGGCGCGAGCGGTGCTGGTCGATGTGGTCGGCCAGGCGCGTGTCCAATGTTTTACTGCGTTGCAGCGCATCACGGGGCACGTACTGGCCCAGGACCGACTTGATCTGTTCCTCGTTCAGGCTGGCCAGCACCCGCGGTGATAATTGCCCCTGCATCAGGTCCAGGCGACTGATGGGCACGATATCGGCGGGCAGCACCGTGGCGCTGCCATAGCGGATGACATTGCGCGCCTGGCCCACCTGCTCGAACACTTCAATCGCCTTGCCGGCCGGCCAGCCCGGCAACTGCGTCATCATCTGCGCGGCATAGGTGCAAAGGGCGCTGGACATCTTCGCCCCGCGCACCTGCTCGCCCACCTTCACGGCATCGGCGTAGGCGCGAAACTGGCGAGCGGTATCGAGCACGATGGCTGGAGTGGGCTCGCTTTCCACATGCACCCGACGCAACTCGTCCTCACTCACGCCGCTGACGACACGCACCTGCTCAAGCTGTTCGTCACTCAGGGTTTCGCCCCCCGGCAACCCAAGGCGGCGCATCAACAGCGGCTGGCGCCAGGCCAGGGGCCGCTCGGCCTCGTGCACCCAGGCGCCGTGGCCGTTGGTGCGGATCCGCGGCTGATAGGCATGGGCCCGGGTGGGGTGTTGGAGGCGGTAGCTGCCTGGCACGGAGTCTTTTTTCAAGGCCAGGGTACGTCCCTCAAGCTTGAGCAGCGTCTTGCCCGAATGCTCATGTAAACCTTCGGCGTTGGGGTAGGAAGTCGGCGGCAGGTCTATCGGATGCTCGTAGGCATCGATGCTCGGGTTCCACAGACGGCTCTGGCCTTCGGCGGTTTCCACCACCTGCATGCCCTCGACAAAAGGCGTGGTACGCACCGCCGGGAGGACCACCGCCCCCGTCGCCACCGCCCCCAGGTTGAGCAGCACGCTGGAGAAGTGCGCCCACATCTGCCGGGTCTGGCCGTCCTCCCAATCCTCAATGCCCTCGAAAACCGTCGACGCCAACTGGCCCGCGCCCACCGCCATCATCACCGCGCCCAAGCCGGGCACCCAGAACGCAGCCAGGTTGAGCACGTCCATGACGGTATTGGCGAAGCCTTCAAGGTGTTTTATCAGGGCTAGGGTGTCGGCATCCGCCGTCGCCACCGCCACGGCCCGGGCATCTGTGAGCATCTTGTTGAGCTGCGCCTGGGCCAGATAACTCCATAGCGGCCCCTGGATGGGCACATCCTCGATATGCAGCGGCAACCGCTTGGGCAGCGGTGTGAAGTCATCGCCTTTGTCGTGATGCAACTGAGGGTCCAGTTGCCGCTGGAGGGCGGCAAAAAACTCGCCTTGCTGGCCAAGCGGCACGAAGCGGCTGAAAAAACGCCGGTATTGGAACCCATGCAGGCGCTCCCTCAGGTCCACCATAAAGGCGCTGGAGGAGTCGTACTCGCGCAACGGTTGCAGCGGGTCGCCGGGGATGTACACCAGCAACGGCTCCACTCGCGTGCTGTCGTCGCGCTCGGGGCCGATCAACAGGATGCCGCTCATCGGCACCCCCAGCACCTTCAACTCGCTGTAAACCACGGGCCGATCCTTGATGCGCACCTGTGTGTTGCCGCTCAGGGTTTCCTGGAGCATGCGATAGGTATCGTCGCCCAGCCCCCCTTCGCTGCCCGGGGCCACGGCACGCTGCATGTAGCCCACCTGGGTGTACACCGCCAGCATCTGCTGCTGGCTGTCCCGCACTTGGTCGCGCAGACGAATCGCCTGGGCCGGATCGGCCGGGGCGAGCACCGCCTTCAGGTGTTCCTGATACCGCCGGCCCAGATCCAACTCCCGGCACAGTTGGGCGAAGGCGTGGGGTTCGATCGCCACCCGCTGGCCGAGAACCGCCGCCCGATCCGGTTGAATATCACCCTGATTGAAGTTGAAGCGGGTAATCACCCGGCAATCTTCACATTCACTGCGCCGAGCATCGACGGCCTCGAAATTACCCAGTGCGGCGTGCAACAAGCTGGTGCCTATATAAAAGTCATCCGCCTGCCACTCATTGCCCGTCTGAAACACCAACAACCCGCCCAATGAGCTCTCACCCGCCACACCTCGACGAAATTTGCGGGCGAAGCTCACCTGGTTCACATCCAGGGTCTGGCCGAAGTGCTCCGTTATCGCCTGAGCCAGCAACGGCGCACAAAACGCCCGTACATCCTGAAGGTTTGCCAGGGTGGCTTCGAGATCATCCAAGGCCGTGCGGAACACTTCGTGGCGGTTATGCAGGCGCGAGCGCAGGGCAGGCGCCGCACCGGTGTACCACTGCCCTACCTGCCAGGGCGCGGTGTGCAGCTCCTGTTGGCGTTCAGGGCGCATTTTTTTGTACCAGGCAGGGATCTGTTTTTCGATGAATCCATAATGTCTCCCCTTGTACGAGGCCGGCACGGAAGACGTTGCAGAGGTGACATTGATATCGATTGGGGCTGACATTAACTGAGTGTCCAAACAAAAAAGTCGAACTTCACCCTAGCCATAACCCTGGCAAAAAAAACGCGAAAAAAACTGCTCATGCACTTGGGTAATGCACAACTTCCCTTCGATATTTAAAGTTAGAAAAACAACTAATTACCGCTTTTGATCGGCGTTGAAAAAAACACCGTTAGTTCGCTTACCCAATAAAAAGCCCCGAGCGCTAGGCGTTCGGGGCTGGCTGTGTATCGGCGGCCGTGGCGCGAACTTAGAAATGCTCGCGTGGGTTGAACGCGGCCTTATCGGCCAATTGCTGCCACAGCGCCTTGACCTCGTCACTGGCCTGCTTGGGCATCACGGCCTTGAGCTGCACGAACAGATAACCGCGCTGCCCGGACTTGTTCATCAAACCGTGGCCCTTGGCGCGCATGCGCTGACCGTTCTGGCTGCCGGCCGGGACCTTAAGGTTGATCTTGCCGGTCAGGGTGGGTACCGCCACTTCCGCGCCCAACGCCAGTTCCCACGGCGCCAGCGGCAGGGTGATGACCAGGTTTTCGCCCTCGACCTCAAATTTAGGGTGGGGCGCAAAACGGATGGTCAGGTACAGGTCGCCATTGGGCGCCCCGCCGCTGCCGGGCGCGCCCTGGCCCTTGAGGCGGATGCGTTCGCCATCGCTTACCCCGACGGGAATCTTCACGCTCAGGCTCTTGCTGGTGTTGCTGACGTGCTGCCCCGCCGCGTTGTGCTGGGGGATCTGGAAGCTGATCTTCTTCGACTCCCCCGACAGGGTTTCTTCCAGGAACACCGGCAGTTCCATCTCTACGTCCTGGCCCCGGCGCCCAGCGCTGCGGCCCGACTGGCCGGCGTTGAAGCCACCGCCGCGCGAGCCGAAGATCGAACTGAAAAAGTCCGAGAAATCACCGGTGTCCTGGCCGCCGAAACCGCCGGCGCCGCCACGGCTCTGCCAACCTGGCGGGCCCTGGAACGGCTGGCCATGCTGGCCATATTTGCGCAGGTCGTCGTACTCGGCGCGCTTGTCGGCGCTTTTGAGCGCTTCATAGGCCTCGGAGGCGTCCTTGAACTTGCTTTCGGCGTCCTTTTCCTTGCTCACGTCAGGGTGATACTTGCGCGCCAACTTGCGGTACGCGGCTTTGATCGTCTTGTCGTCCGCCGTCGGCTCGACGCCAAGAATCTTGTAGTAGTCTTTGAAGTCCATCGCGGGAATCACCATCCGTTATCAATATCGCGGGCGCGGCGGTCGTGCTCACACCCCGTCGGGGCGGCGCCGCGCAACGCTTGAAAAGTTATCGGCAGCGCACGGCGTTTCTACTGAACGCGGCACCACTGCCAAGCCATGACAGCAAGGTTGGGGCACAGAGTAGTCTTTCAAGGCCGCTTAATCCCGTGATTTAGCAGATAACCGGCCTACGCATCCGCGGCGCTCTGGCATACACTGCGCGGCCGTTTTTTGCCCGGAACCCGAAAGACATGAAAAACGAATCTCCAGCCCGTGCCTGCGGTATCGACTTTGGCACGTCCAACTCCACTGTCGGCTGGCTACGCCCCGGCATGGAAACGCTGATCGCGCTGGAGGACGACAAGATCACCCTGCCCTCGGTGGTGTTCTTCAACTTTGAAGAACGCCGCCCGGTGTACGGCCGCCTCGCCCTGCACGAGTACCTGGAAGGCTACGAGGGGCGCCTGATGCGCTCGCTCAAGAGCCTCTTGGGCTCCAAGCTGATTAAGCACGACACCAGCGTGTTGGGCACCGCGATGCCGTTCAAAGACCTGCTGGGCCTGTTCATCGGCCAGCTCAAGCTGCGCGCCGAGGCCACCGCCGGGCGCGAGTTCGAGGAAGTGGTGCTGGGCCGCCCGGTGTTTTTCGTCGATGACGACCCCATGGCCGACCAGGAAGCGGAAAACACCCTGGTAGACGTGGCCCGCGCCATCGGCTTCAAGGACATTTCGTTCCAGTACGAGCCGATCGCCGCGGCGTTCGACTACGAGTCCACCATTGAGCGCGAAGAGCTGGTGCTGATCGTCGACATCGGCGGCGGTACGTCGGACTTCTCCCTGGTGCGCCTGTCCCCCGAACGCCGCCAGCACGACCACCGCCACGAAGACATCCTCGCCACCGGCGGCGTACACGTGGGCGGCACGGATTTCGACAAGCAGCTTTCCCTGGGCGGCGTGATGCCCCTGTTCGGCTACGGCAGCCGGATGAAAAGCGGCGCCTACATGCCCACCAGCCAACACATGAACCTGGCGACGTGGCACACCATCAACGCGGTGTACGCGCAAAAATCCCAGTTGGCCCTGGGCAGCATGCGCTACGACATCGAAGACACCGGCGGCATCGACCGTTTATTCAAGTTGATCGAACAACGCGCCGGGCACTGGCTGGCCATGGAAGTGGAAGAAACCAAGATCTTGCTGACCCACGACGACCACCGCCACCTGCCCCTGGACCGCATCGAACCGGGCCTGAGCGTGGAACTGAGCCGGGCGATGTTCGAAGCGGCCATCGACAACCAACTCGAACGCATCCGCAACAGCGTCAGCCAATTGCTGGCCGACGCCAACGTGGGCGTGGCACAGGTCGACACCGTGTTCTTCACCGGCGGCTCCAGCGGCATCCCCGCCCTGCGCCAAAGCGTGGCGGCCATGCTGCCCAACGCCCGCCATGTGGAAGGCAACATCTTTGGCAGCATTGGCAGCGGCTTGGCGATCGAGGCGAGCAAGCGTTACGGATAGGGGCAGCGTTGAGTGGCAAGCTGCGCGCACCGCGCTTACTTGCCGCTTGCAGCTAAAACTTGCAGCTACAAGCCCGCCGCTACGCGGCTAAACAAGCCCTGCCAATTTGAGTTCACTTTTCAGATAGGCGTAATAGATCGGCCCCGCCACCACCCCCGGTAGGCCGAATGCGGCCTCAAACACCAGCATCGCCAGGAGCAACTCCCAGGATTTGGCGCTGATCTGCCCGCCGACGATGCGGGCGTTGAGGAAGTATTCGAGCTTGTGGATCACGATCAGGTAGCCCAGCGCCGCTACCGCCACCCAAATCGACAGCGACAGGCCGACGATGGTTATCAGGGTGTTGGAGATCAAGTTGCCGATCACCGGCAACAGGCCCAGCAGGAAGGTCAGCACAATCAGGGTTTTGGTCAGCGGTAGCTTGACGCCGAACATCGGCAGCACCACCGCCAGGAAGATCCCGGTGAAGAAGGTGTTGAGCAGGGAAATCTTGATCTGCGCGAACACGATGTTGCGAAACGCCTGGACCAGCAGGTGCAGGCGATCGAACAGGGCCGCGGCCAGGGGCTTGCGTTTGGTCAGGTCGGGAATGCGCTGCAAGGCGATGATCGCGCCCAGCACCATGCCGATCAGCAGGGTGACAAACATGTGCGCGGCGTCTTTGCCCACCAGTTGCAGGTCGCTCAGGTGCTTGCCCAGCCAATCGCCGATGGCCACGCGAAACTCCGCGGCGCTGGCCGGCAGGTAAACGTCGATAAACGGCGGCAACTGGCCGCGGGCCTTGCTCACCACGCCCATGAACTTGTCCAGGGAGGCACCGGGGTTTTCCGCTTCGTGGAGCAAAAAGCTGATGGCGCCAGCGAAGATCAAGCTCAGCGCACTCACCACCAGGGTGCCCAACAATGCCACCGCCAACCAACGGGCGCGACGCCCTTCGATCAGGCGTTGCAGCTGCGGGGTGAGCATGTTGACCAGTTCGAACACCAACAACCCGGCCAACAGGCTGGGTAGCAGCCGCAACGGCAGCACCAGCAACAACCCACCGAAAATAATCACCCAACTGATAAACAACAGATGACGCTGCGAAAACACTGGCATAAAGCCCCAGAACAAACGGCGTGAAAGGATTGGCAGTCTGCCAGCGTTCTGGCATCAGGAACAGGGCCGTTGCCGATGCCACCCCCCACCTACGCGGCTTTTGTGGAAGCGGGCTCGCCCACGATGAGCATGGGTATCGACCTGACTGGGTGTGCGGTTTTGGGTGGTTTCGGGGGCGATATAGGTTTTTAAAGTGGGGCGGCTGAAGGTTCCGCCCTGATGGCTGGGTACTTTGCGCGCGCCAAAGAGGCCAACGCGCTTCGCCCCACCGGTTTGTGCAGGCCCCGGCGCAGCAACTATTTGTTACAGGTTGATGATAATCTGCCCCTCCCCTCGTCCAGGCCGGCCCGTCGATGTCCTCCCACGCCCCTGTGTTGTTGCTGCGTCACCATCGCCCGTTTCTCGCGTTCTGGCTGGCCCGGGTGTTTACCGCCAGCGGTTTCCAGATGCTCACCGTGGCCATTGGCTGGAACCTCTACCAACTGACCGGCAACGTGATGGACCTGGGCTGGGTCGGTTTGGTGGAGTTCGCGCCGCGGGTGCTGTTCATGCTCCACACCGGGCATGTGGCCGACCGCTATGACCGGCGCAAGATCGCCGCGCTGTGCCAGTCGTTGCAGGCGTTGATCGCCCTGACGCTGGCAGTGGGCAGCCTCACCGACAGCGTCACCCGGGAAATGATCTTCCTCCTGGCCTTCGCCCTCGGCGCCGCGCGCTCCTTTGAAATGCCCGCCACCCAGGCATTGCTGCCGAGCATCGTGCCGGCGGCGCTGTTCCCCCGGGCGGTGGCGGCGGCGCAGTCGGCGCAGCAATCGGCGACCATCGTCGCCCCGGCCGTGGGCGGTCTGCTCTATGCCCTGGGCAGTGTCTGGGTGTACGGGCCAACCGTGCTGCTGTACCTGATTGCCTGCCTGCTGATGCTCAACCTGCCCGCACGCCAAGCGGCGCTGCACACGGGCAAAGCCACCCTCGATTCGCTGCTGGCCGGGATCCGCTTTATCCGCAGCCGCCCGGATGTGCTCGGGGCGATCTCCCTGGACCTGTTCGCCGTGCTGCTGGGCGGCGCCACCGCGCTGCTGCCGGTGTTCGCCAAGGACATTTTGCTCACCGGCCCCTGGGGCCTGGGCCTGTTGCGCTCGGCGCCGGCGGTGGGCGCGCTGCTGATGTCGCTGTGGCTGGCGCGCTTTGCCGTGGAGCGCAAGGTGGGGCGCATCATGTTCACCGCCGTTGGCGTGTTCGGCGTGGCCACTATCGCGTTCGGCCTTTCTACCTCGTTCTGGTTTTCCCTGGCGGTACTGGTGGTGTTGGGGGCGGCGGACATGATTAGCATGGTGATCCGCGCCTCATTCGTGCAATTGCAAACCCCGGACGAAATGCGCGGGCGGGTCAGCGCGGTCAACGGGTTGTTTATTGGCGCGTCGAATCAGTTGGGCGAATTCGAGTCCGGCGTCACCGCCCATTGGCTGGGCACCGTGCCCGCCGTGGTATTGGGCGGGGTCGGCACGTTGGTGGTGACCGGGGTGTGGATCAAGCTGTTCCCGGGCCTGGCCAACCGCGACCGCATGCACGAAGAGCACAACGGTTAGCGGATATACAGCTCGGCCGACAGGGTATTACCCGGCACATTGATAGACGTATTGCTGAAGCTGAAACTGCCCCCGCGTGCGCCCGACAGGTCCATGACGTACAAGTAACCCACCACTTTGGCGCCCGAGACCGGGCATTCGCCGAGCTTGTCCCGGGCGTCGGCGCACACCGGCGAACGGGTGCCATCCACCTCGGCGCCGTCCAATGTCACCACGGCGCCACGGCCGTAGCCCTGCTCGATCACGTACACCCGGATATAGCCCCCACCATGGTCACAGCGGGTTTGCCCGCGGCCATCGGAAACGTCCTCGAAGCCGCAAGCGGGCGACTCGACCCGTAAAATCTGTAGATGGCTCAACGGCGCCGCCGGAGCAGCCGCCGCCACCGACACCCATAACCCCGTGGCTGCCAGGGCCATCGCGCCTAAACACTGCCTGATGCTGTTCATCAACTGCCCCCAGAAAACATCATGGCAGTATGCCCGCCCCTCCCCGGCAAACCAAACCCGCTTGCTACTCGGCGGCAGGGGTTTGCCTGGTACCCGGCGACCGCTTGCCGCTGCCCACCGCCCTTAAACACAACCGACAAACGCCCCATACGGCGACTACAACCGTCAAAGAAGCGGACCACAAAAACATCGGCAAACCGTCAATTGAATTAAATAACTTTCAACTTAAAAGCCAAAAACACAATTTAATTAACCGCCTGGCATAGCCATTGCTCTACCTCTGCTGTTGCCATACCGGCCAACATGCAGTTAGCCCAATAAAAGGAATAAAGCCATGTGCCCATCCGGCGTTAATCTTTTTTTAAATGCACTTGCGTCCAACGGCGCCCACTACAAAAGGCCCAGCAAAGAAACCGCCAGCGAGTTCAAGAAAGTCCTGCAAACCCAACTGTCCACCTCACCACCGCTCAAGGCCGAGCACAACAAAGCCGCACCAAAGGCAGTCAACGCACCCTCGCCCCTGCTTGCCACACAGCAAACGCCGGAGTACCTGGCATCGAAGAAACAGTATGAAACCACGGAAAAACCATTCGAGCATTTGCATAAGTCGCCCAAAGTTTGAGCCAGCCATTCCAGCGACCCGTTAATACATGTTCAATAAGCGGTCAACCGATCGTTACTCGCTTATTTACCCAACACATCATTAACCCCGCGAACTCATCTGCTTTCGCGACCCATTCAGGCTCATTCAACTAATGAACTAAACCTTTACGCCGGGCCGCATCTTTTTTGACTTTTTACCGCCACAAAAACACTCCCCCTACGAATATTCCTGTCGGACAATCGACTTTTCCCGTCCACAGCCGTTGGCAACTACCAGCAGCCATCTCGCTATCGGGCTGGTATGATGCGCGGCTTTTTCCGGCCCACATAAAATCCACAGGCGTTTCAAGCAGTCTGTGCTTTGCTGTTGAGGTCGATACATTCACGGCGCAAGGCGCGCCACGGGGAGCGGACATGCTGGAACGGCTGTTTCAACTCAAGGCACACAACACCAACGTGCGGACCGAGATTCTGGCGGGCCTCACCACCTTCCTGGCCATGGCTTACATTCTGTTCGTCAACCCGAGCATTCTCGGCGAGACCGGCATGGACAAGGGCGCGTTGTTCGTCGCTACCTGCCTGGCGGCGGCCATCGGTTCCACCGTGATGGGCCTGATCGCCAACTACCCGATCGCGCTCGCGCCGGGCATGGGCCTGAACGCCTTCTTCACCTACACCGTGGTGCTGCACATGGGCCACACCTGGCAAGTGGCGCTGGGGGCGGTGTTTATTTCGGCGGTGCTGTTTTTCCTGCTGTCGATCTTTCGCATCCGTGAATGGATCATCAACAGCATTCCGCTGCCGCTGCGTTCGGCGATTGCCGCCGGTATCGGCCTGTTCCTCGCGCTGATCGCCCTGCACAACGCCGGGATCGTGGTCAGCAACCAGGCCACCATGGTGGGCCTGGGCGACCTCAAGCAACCGGCGCCGATCCTCGCCACCCTGGGCTTTGTCCTGATCGTGGCCCTGGAGGCGCTGAAAGTGCGCGGCGCGGTGCTGATCGGCATCCTCGCGGTGACCCTCAGCTCCATCGCCCTGGGCTTCACCCCATTCGGCGGCGTGATGTCGATGCCGCCGTCCCTGGCGCCGACCTTCCTGCAACTGGACATCAAAGGCGCGCTGGACATTGGCCTGGTCAGCGTGATTTTCGCCTTCCTGTTCGTCGACCTGTTCGACAACTCCGGCACCCTGATCGGCGTCGCCAAACGCGCCGGGTTGATGGGCAAGGACGGCCACATGCCGAAAATGGGCCGCGCCCTGATCGCCGACAGCACCGCGGCCATGGCCGGCTCCCTGCTGGGCACCTCGACCACCACCAGCTACATCGAGTCGGCGGCGGGCGTGAGCGCCGGTGGCCGTACCGGCCTGACCGCGATCGTCGTGGCCATCCTGTTTTTGCTGGCGCTGTTCTTCTCGCCACTGGCCAGCAGCGTGCCCGCCTTCGCTACCGCGCCGGCGCTGCTGTTCGTCGCCGTGCTGATGACCTCGGGCCTGGCGGAAATCGACTGGGACGACATCACCGTCGCCGCCCCGGTGGTCATCACTGCCCTGGCGATGCCGTTCACCTACTCCATCGCCAACGGCATCGCGTTCGGCTTCATTGCCTGGACGGCGATCAAACTGTTGTCCGGCCGTGGCCGTGAGCTGAACCCGGCGTTGGTGATCCTGTCGATCCTGTTCGTGGTCAAGCTGGGTTGGTTTAACGCATGACTGTCGACGCCGCCCACTACGCCGCTCAACTCGAAGCCAAGGTCACGCGCCTGCGTGACCTATTGGCCCCGTTCCAGGCGCCCGAGCCGCTGGTGTTCGACTCGCCGCTGGCGCACTTTCGCCTGCGCGCTGAGTTTCGCCTGTGGCGCGAGGACGGCCAGCGCCACTACGCGATGTTTTCCCAGGAAGACAAGCGCACGCCGATCCTGATCGAAGACTTCCCCATCGCCAGCCTGCGCATCAATGAACTGATGCCCAAGCTCAAGGCCGCGTGGCAAGCCAGCCACGCCCTGAGCCACAAGCTGTTCCAGGTGGAGTTCCTGACCACCCTGGCGGGCGACGCGATGATTACGCTGTGCTATCACCGCCCCCTGGACGAGCACTGGCAAGTGGCCGCCCAACAACTGGCGGCGGATTTGGAGGTCAGCGTGATCGGCCGTTCCAAGGGCAAGCGCGAAGTGATCGGCCGCGACTTTGTGGTCGAGCAACTGGACGTCGGCGGCCGCACCTTCAGTTATCAACAACCCGAAGGCGCATTCACCCAGCCCAACGGCACCGTGAACCAGAAGATGCTCAACTGGGCCTTCGAGGCCCTGGGCGAGCGCAGCGACGACCTGCTGGAGCTGTATTGCGGCAACGGCAATTTCACCCTGCCGCTGGCCACCCGGGTGCGCAACGTGCTGGCCACCGAGATCAGCAAGACCTCGGTCAACGCCGCGCTCAACAACCTGCGCGACAACGCGGTGGATAACGTGACCCTGGTGCGTTTATCCGCCGAGGAACTGACCCAGGCGCTGAACGAGGTGCGCCCGTTCCGCCGCTTGCACGGCGTGGACCTCAAGGGCTACGAATTTGGCAGCGTGTTCGTCGACCCGCCGCGCGCGGGCATGGACCCGGACACCTGCGAACTGACCCGGCGTTTCGACAACATCCTTTATATCTCGTGCAACCCCGACACCCTGGCGGCCAACATCGCCCAGTTGCACGACACCCACCGCATCACCCGCTGCGCCCTGTTCGACCAGTTCCCCTGGACCCATCACATGGAATCTGGAGTCCTGCTAACGCGGCGCTGAGTTCGCCCCCTGAAGGCGCATGGGTATTTGGGCGTTTGTGTAGGAACGGGCCGGGCGGCGCTCCGCTCGCCCGCGATAGCGGCAGCACACACAACATCTATGTGGGTACGTACATCGCCATCGCGGGCAGGCCCGCTCCCACAGTTGAACTGTGATGCGGGTGGGATTTTCATTTTTCTTCTGTGGGAGCGAGCCTGCTCGCGATGGCGGCACTCAATGGCGTTGACGAGCGGTAGGGGGTAAGACAGTTGCTCCCACAACGAGCGCCCCAAAGACTTCCAGCCCCCCACCCGGCTACTGCCTAGAACCGCTACACAAAACTACGCCAGCAAATAGCGCGACACCGACTCGCAGATCATCTCGCGGTGGCGCTGTTTGATGGCCTCGGCGGCCAGGTCGAGCTGGAAGATCTCGCCCACGGTGTAGCGGTTCGACACGCGGAAAAAACAGAACGAGTTAATCAGCAAGTGCACGTCCAGCGCCGTCAGCCCGGCGCGGAACACGCCCTGTTCCACGCCCCTGGCCAGCACTTCGCCCAGGGCCGTGAGCATCGAATGGTTCATCGCTTTGATGGCGTCGGACTGCTTTACGTACTCGGCGTGGTGGATGTTCTCCACGCTGACGATGCGCACGAAATCGGTGTGGTGGTCGTGGTGGTCGAAGGTGAATTCCACCAAGCGCCGGATCGCCTCCAGCGGCCCCAATTGCGACAGGTTGAGCGCGCCCTCGGTGTTGCGGATATCGCCGTAGACCTTCTCCAACACCTCGATGTAGAGCTGCTCCTTACTGCCGAAGTAGTAATAGATCATGCGCTTGGAGGTGTGGATGCGCTCGGCGATGGCGTCCACCCGCGCCCCCGAAAGCCCCTGCTGAACAAACTCGACAATGGCTTCCTGGAGGATGTTCTCGCGGGTTTTTTCGGGGTTGTTCTTGCGGGGTTTGCGTGGCTGCACGTCAGTTGCCTGGGCCACTGCGGAGAGTTCTGAGGTTGTTGTCATTCTTAGGCTCCCGGTCATCACTGCACAGGGCGGCGATTATGGGCCGGGAGGCGGCGGCGAAGGAAGGCGCCGGGCGGCACCTTTACCTTCGCGGTTACGAATCTCATACAACTGCGGCCGCTGGGTGCGCCAGCCATGGAGTTTGAATATTTCTCGGGGCCCGTGACATTCGCGGCGGGAATGGTAACGTGCGCGGAAATGCCGGACGACCGGACTGGCAACTATCCTACTCACCAGCAACACTCATCCCACATCAAAACAAGAGGATCGCCCCATGCTCTGGAAAAAAGGCCGCCGCAGCGACAACGTGGTCGATGCCCGTGGCGAAGGGGGCGGCGGGGGCGGGATGCGCTTTGGCGGCGGCAAGGGCCTGAGCCTGACGGCCATCGTGCTGATCGTCGGCATCGGCTGGATCACCGGCCAGGACCCGATGCAGATCCTCGGCCAACTGGCCGGGCAAATGGACCAGTCGGCCCCCGCCACCTCCCAGACCCGCCAGGCCCCGCCGGCCAACGATGAACAGGCCGAATTCGTGCGCTCGATCCTGGGTGACACCGAGGACACCTGGGACCAAATCTTCCAGCAGGCCGGGCGCCAGTATCAGCACCCCACCCTGGTGCTGTTCAGCAATGGCGTGAACTCGGCGTGCGGTTTCGCCAATTCGGCCACCGGCCCGTTTTACTGCCCGGCGGACCAGAAGGTGTACCTGGACTTGAGTTTCTTCCGCGAAATGTCCCAGCGCTTCGCCGCTGCCGGCGATTTTGCCCAGGCCTATGTGATCGCCCACGAAGTCGGCCACCACGTGCAGACCCTGCTCGGCGTCTCGGCCAAGATCCAGGCCGCGCGGCAACAGGGCCGCAACCTACAAGGCGATGGCGGGTTGCTGGTGCGCCAGGAGTTGCAAGCCGACTGCCTGGCCGGGGTATGGGCCTTCAGTGCGCAAAAACGCCTGAACTGGCTGGAACCAGGGGACATAGAAGAAGCCCTCAACGCCGCCAACGCCATCGGCGACGACCGCCTCCAGCAACAAGGCCAGGGCCGCGTGGTGCCCGACTCCTTCACCCACGGCACCTCGGCCCAGCGCGTGCGCTGGTTCAAAACCGGCTTCGCCCAGGGCCAGATCAGCCAGTGCGATACCTTTGCCGCCAAGAGTTTGTAGCCGGTAAAGCAGGCCTCTGTACCCGGCCCCAATGGGGGCCTGGCTTGCCAGCGATGGCGGTCTTGAAAGCACCATCGCGGGCAGAGCCCGCTCCCACAGGGTTGCGGCCCCAGGGTTTAGAGCATCCGCTGCAACGCCGCGCAGTCGCGCGCATGCCAGTCGGTCTGTTCTGGCCAGGGGTTGTCGGGCAGGTTGACCAGCACGGTGCGGGTGCCGGCGGCGCGGCCGCAGTCGAGGTCGAAGCGGTAGTCGCCAACCATCACCATCGCCGCAGGCGCCACGTCCCAGGCCTGGGACAGTTTCAGCAATCCCTCTGGGTCGGGCTTGGGCCTTGCGTCTTCGCGGCCCAATACGTCGGCGGGGTCAAAACAGTCGGCCAGGCCGATGGCTTGCAGGGTGAGGTGGGCCAACTCACGGGCGTTGCGGGTGAGGATGCCGAGGCGGCAGCCGCGCCCGGCCAGTTCCCGCACCAGCGCCACCGCGCCGGGCGCGGCGCGCGAGCCCAGGGCCAGTTCACGCTCGTGTTCCAGCAACCAGGCGTGCTTGGCCGCAGCCTCGGCGGCGGGCAACGCGGCGAGGTGGGTGAGGATGTCGTCTTGCGCCGGGATGCCCAGGGCCACGCGTATCGCCGGAAAATCATGCACAGCGATGGTCAGGGTGCCGTCCATGTCGAACACCCAGTGGCGCACCCCGGCCAGGCTCATGCCCAGTCCTTGCGGTGGCGGATCAGGCCTTCCTGGGTTACCGACGCCACCAGTTGCCCGGCGCGGTTGAATACGCTGCCCCGGGAAAACCCGCGCGAGTTGCCGGCCCAGGGGCTGTCCATGGCGTACAGCAACCAGTCATCGGCACGCAGGTCGGCGTGGAACCACAGCGCATGGTCGAGGCTGGCCACTTGCATGTCTTTTTGCCACACCGATTTGCCGTGGGGCAGCAGCGAGGTGGTCAGCAAGCCGAAATCCGAGGCGTAGGCCAGCAGGTATTTGTGCAGGGCCGGCAGGTCGGCCAGGGCGCCGTCGGCGCGGAACCACACGTACTTGATCGGGTCGCCCGGTTTGGGGTTGTACGGGTCGGCCTCGGACACCGGGCGCACTTCGATGGGTTTGGGGCAGAGGAATTTTTCGCGCATGTGCTCGGGGATCAGGTGCGCGCGCTGCTGGGTGATTTCCAGCTCCGAGGGCAGGTTTTCCGGGCCGACCACCGTGGGCATCGGCAACTGGTGCGCGAAGCCCTCTTCGTCGTACTGGAACGAAGCGCTGCAAGTGAAAATCGGGTGGCCCTTCTGGATCGCGGTGACGCGGCGGGTGCTGAAGCTGCCGCCGTCGCGCACCCGGTCAACCTGGTACACCACCGGCAACGCGGCGTCGCCCGGGCGCAAAAAATAGCCGTGCATCGAATGCACATGGCGCGCTTCTTCTACGGTCTGGCTGGCCGCCGACAGGGACTGGCCCAGCACCTGGCCACCGAACAACTGGCGGAAGCCCAAATCCTGGCTACGGCCACGGAACAGGTTTTCCTCGATGGGTTCCAGGGTCAGCAAGTCCACCAGATCTTCCAACACATGGCTCATTCAAACACTCCTCACACAGGCATTACCGCGCAGTCTTGGCTGCGGCGGCCGACACGGTTCTTGGCTCGGGCCAATTGATGGCACATTGTAAACATCCCGCCAGGCTTAGCCATGCAAGGTTTGCAGCCATTGTTCACGGGTGATGCGGTACAGCACGTGGTCACGCAGCGGGTCATCGCTGGCCAGGCGCGGGTGGGCGAAGTCGCCGTCCGGGTCGTGGTGCATGCCAATGGCCTGCATGACTTTTTGCGACGGCTCGTTGGCACGGGTCGCGAAGGCCACGACCTGCTTCAGCCCCAAGCGGTCAAAGCCGCAGCGCAGAGCGGTCCACGCCGCTTCGCTGGCATAGCCCAGGCCCCAATGCTCGCGGGCCAGGCGCCAGCCGATTTCGACCGCTGGGGTGAACGGCGCATCGAACCCCACCACGCCCAACCCGGTAAAACCGATAAACGCGCCGTTGTCCTTGCGCTCCAGGGCCCACAGGCCATAACCGTGCTCGGCGAAATGGCCGCGCACCCGGCCGATCAACGCCGCGCTTTCCAGGCGCGACAACGGCGCCGGAAAGTAACGCATCACCTGGGGATCGGCGCTCATTGCCGCAAAATCGGCCAAATCCTCGTCACGAAACTGGCGCATCACCAAGCGGGCGCTCTCAAGTTGCAGTATCGGCTCCATCGTGCCCCCTCCGTTTGCATGCTGCGAGTCTACATCGCTGGTAGGATCCTTCACTCTTTCACGCCATGAAATAGCCATGCCCCTGCCGCTGATCTACCACGACGACTACAGCCCTGAATTCCCGGCGGAGCACCGCTTCCCCATGGACAAATTCCGCCTGCTGCGCGATCACCTGGTCGAGTCCGGGCTGACCCGGGACGCCGACCTGCTGCGCCCGGCGCTGTGCCCAGCGGATATTCTGGCCCTGGCCCACGACCCGGCCTACATCGAACGGTACATGGGCGGCGAATTGTCCCGCGAAGACCAACGACGCCTCGGCCTGCCCTGGAGCGAAGCCCTGGCCCGGCGCACCGTGCGCGCGGTGGGCGGTTCCCTCCTGGCCGCCGAACAGGCCCTGGAACACGGCATGGCCTGTCACCTGGCCGGCGGCACCCACCACGCCCACTACGACCACCCGGCGGGGTTCTGCATCTTCAACGACCTGGCGATCATCAGCCGCTATTTCCTGGAAAGTGGCCGGGTTGGGCGGGTATTGATCTTCGACTGCGACGTGCACCAGGGCGACGGCACGGCGCGCATTCTGGAAGACACCCCAGATGCGGTGACGGTTTCCCTGCACTGCGAAAAGAATTTTCCCGCACGCAAGGCCAGCAGCGATTGGGACATCCCCCTGCCCATGGGCATGGGCGACGCCGCCTACCTACAAGTGGTGGACGATGCCCTCAACTACCTGCTGCCCCTCTACCAGCCGGACCTGGTGCTGTACGACGCCGGCGTGGACGTGCACCAGGACGACGCCCTGGGCTACCTGAAACTCACCGACGCCGGAGTCGCCGCCCGCGACGAAGCCGTACTGCGCCATTGCCTGGGCCGCGACATCCCAGTGGTCGGGGTGATCGGCGGCGGCTACAGCAAAGACCGCCAGGCCCTGGCCCGGCGCCACGGCATCCTGCACCACAGCGCCCAACGGGTGTGGACGTCATCAGGTTGTCACTGAGCTGTGGGCGGTTACCCACAATGCCTGTGGAGCGGCCTGTGGATAACCTGAGCGAAAGCTTCTACACCCCACAGCCAGCACGCCTCACAACCCTCTGTACATTTTTCAACCACCCCTGTAGCAGCCCCCCAAGCAATCTGGCGCCCCGCCGATTTTTACCCAAGGGCTCAGGTAGAATGGCCGCCCTCTTTTGCCAAACCGCAGCCCACGCCATGACCCACGCCGCCTCCGCTTCTCGCCACGCCATCATCATCGGTGGCGGCCCCGCCGGGTTGATGGCGGCCGAAGTCCTGAGCCAGGCCGGGGTGCGGGTGGACCTGTACGACGCCATGCCCTCGGTGGGGCGCAAGTTCCTGCTGGCTGGCGTCGGCGGTATGAACATCACCCACAGCGAAGCCTACCCGGCGTTTTTGTCGCGCTATGCCGAGCGCGCACCGCAGATCGCGCCGCTGCTGCGCGAGTTCGGCGCCGACGCCTTGCGCCAGTGGATCCACGACCTGGGCATAGAAACCTTCGTCGGCACCTCCGGCCGCGTGTTCCCCACCGACATGAAAGCCGCGCCGCTGCTGCGCGCCTGGCTCAAGCGCCTGCGCGAGCAAGGCGTGACGATCCACACCCGCCAGCGCTGGCTCGGCTGGAATGCCGACGCCAGCCTGCGCCTGCTGGGCCCCGACGGCGAAACACGCCTGCACAGCGATGCCCTGTTGCTGGCCCTGGGCGGCGGCAGTTGGGCGCGGTTGGGCTCCGATGGCGCCTGGGTGCCCCTGCTGGCGGCACGCGGTGTAGCGCTGGCGCCGTTGCAGCCGAGCAATTGCGGCTTTGACGTGCAGGCCTGGAGCGAATTACTCGTGAGTAAATTCGCCGGGGCGCCGCTGAAAAACATCGCCATGGGCCTTAACGCCGACTTACCGCGCCTGGGCGAATGCGTGCTCACCGCCAGCGGCATCGAAGGCAGCCTGGTCTATGCCCTCTCGGCGCCGATCCGCGAAGCCATCAACCGTGATGGCGCCGCCACCGTCCACCTCGACTTGTTGCCCGGCAAAGCCCAGGGCCAGGTCGAAGCGGCATTGGCCAGGCCCCGGGGCTCGCGCTCGATGAGCAAGCACCTGCACAGCCAAGTGGGGATCGATGGGGTCAAGGCCGCGTTGCTGCGCGAACTGGCGCCCAAAGAAGCCTTCGATGACCCCGCGCGGCTGGCCGCGGCGATCAAGGCGTTGCCTTTAAGGCTGGTGAAAACCCGGCCGCTGGACGAGGCCATCAGCAGCGCCGGAGGCGTGCCGTTCGAGGCGATGGACCCAAGCCTGATGCTCACGGCGCTGCCGGGGGTGTTCTGCGCCGGCGAGATGCTCGACTGGGAAGCCCCCACCGGCGGCTACCTGCTCACAGCCTGCTTCGCCAGCGGCCGGGCGGCGGGGTTGGGAATGCTGAGGTGGCTGAACCAAGGGCTCTAGAGCGGTGTGGAACTGAACACCCTGTGGAACAAACCTCTGTGGGAGCGAGCCTGCTCGCGATAGCAGTGGGCCAGCCCAGCAGGATTTGACTGTTACGCAGCCATCGCGAGCAGGCCCACGCCCACAAAAAACGTCGCCGCGCCTGCACTCACACCTTCAAGGCTTGCGCTTGCGCGGCCCGGTGTTGAATACCGGCACCTTGCGCACAGGCTTGATCGCCGGGACGTCCGCCGCCACTTCGCCGCTGTCCACCCATTTGCCCAGGTTGCGTTTGCCGCCACCGGAAGCCTTGGGTTTTTTCGGCTTTTTCGGTTTTTTCACAACCTGGCCGCTGGCGTCGGTGTCGGGCACCCGGTGTTCCGGCTCAAAATCCTGCTCCATATGGCGGTTCAGGGTCTGGCGGGTGAGCATTTCGATGGCCGACAGCAGGTTCACTTCATCGGCGCACACCAGGGAAATCGCTTCGCCCGTGGCGCCCGCGCGGCCCGTGCGGCCGATGCGGTGGATGTAGTCTTCGGCGACGATCGGCAGGTCGAAGTTGACCACCAGCGGCAAGTCCTCGATGTCCAGGCCACGGGCCGCGACGTCGGTGGCGACCAGGATCTGCACTTCGCTGGCCTTGAAGCGGTCCAGCGCCCGTTGCCGGGTGGCTTGCGGCTTGTCGCCATGGATACCGTCGGCGTTCACGCCCAGGCCCTGGAGTTTTTCCACCAGCGCATCCACGCCGTTGCGGGTTTTGGCGAACACCAGCACCTGCTTCCAGTGGTTTTTGCGCAGCAGGTGCACAAACAGTTCCGGTTTGCGCTTCTTGTCCACCGGCACCACCCACTGCTTGACGGTGTTGGCGGCGACGTTGCGCGGGCTGACCTCGATGCTCAGCGGGTCGTTGAGCATCTGCCCGGCCAGCAGGCGAATGGCATCGGAGAAGGTCGCGGAAAACAGCAACGTTTGGCGCTTTTTCGGCAGCACGCGGTAGATGTTCGACAGCTCTTCGCTAAAGCCCAGGTCGAGCATGCGGTCGGCTTCGTCCAGCACCAAGGTTTGCAACTGGTTGAACTTGAGGGCGTTCTGGCGGAACAGGTCGAGCAGGCGCCCGGGGGTGGCCACCAACAGGTCCACGCCTTTGCGCAGCTTCATCATTTGCGGGTTGATGCTGACGCCGCCGTACACCGCGTAGGTGCTCAGGGGCAGGTGTTCGGCGTACTGGCGCACGCTTTCGTGAACTTGCTCGGCCAACTCGCGGGTCGGCACCAGGATCAGCGCACGCACCGAGTTGGCCGTGACTTTCGGCCCTTCCATGGCCAGCAGTTGCAACAGCGGCACGGCGAAACCGGCGGTCTTGCCGGTGCCGGTCTGGGCCGCCGCCATCAGGTCGCGCCCGGCCAGCACCGCCGGAATGGCTTGCGCCTGCACCGGCGTCGGAGTCTGGTAACCGAGCGTCTCAAGGGCGCGCAGCAAGGGTTCGATCAGGCCAAGGGTGGCGAAAGTCATGGGGGATACCGTAGGAAAAGTCAGCGCAAGGAGTGCAATGCGCGGCAGTTTACCCTAATTCACTGCGGTTTCTGCCGCCGCCACTGCGGCAGGCCGATCAACACCACGGCGCTGATAATCACCAACATCGCCAGGGCTTCTTCGATGCCGATGGTTTCGCCGGCAAAGACGATCCCCAACAGCACCGCCACGGCCGGGTTGACGTAGGCGTAGCTGGTGGCCGCCGCCGGGCGAACGTTCTTGAGCAGGTACATATAAGCGTTGAAGGCGATGATCGAACCGAAACCGATCAGGTAGAACAGCGCGAGCCAGCCCTTGAGCGGCGGCATTGCCTCCAGGCGTTCGCCGCTGAGCACACTGCCCACCATCAGCACCACGCCGCCCACCAACATTTGCGCGGCACTGGCCATTGCGCCCTGGGGCAGCGGCAAGTGCTTGCTCCACACCGAACCAAAGGCCCAGGCCGCCGCCGCGAAAATCAGCAGCGCCGCGCCTAGCGGGCTCGATTGCAAGTTGGAGCCCAGGTTGAGCATGGCGATACCGATCAGCCCCAGCACGATGCCGGCCCACTCCAAGCGGGTGTTGCGCTGGCCCCAGAAATAGCCGCACAGCAAGGTGAACAGCGGCACCGTCGCCACCGCCAGCGCCGCCACACCCGAGGCCACGCCCGTGTGCTCGGCCACGCTGACCGCGCCGTTGCCGAAGGTCAGCAGCAAAATGCCGATCAGCCCCGCCGAACGCCATTGCGCCCAGGTCGGCGCCGGGGCCCCGCGCCAGCGCAGGTAGGCGTACATCAACACGCCGGCGGTGATAAAGCGGATCCCGGCGAGCATCAGCGGCGGCCAGGATTCAATGCCGATGCGGATCACCAGGTAGGTGGACCCCCAAATCACATACAAGGCAAAAAACGCGGCAATCAAGGGCAAGGGGAAACGGCGAGGTCCAGGCATGCGGGGCTCAAAGGCAAGGTGGGCGGGAGAACTATTCTAGAAAGGCCCCCGGGCAAAAATAAGCTACAAAACCTGTTTATAGTGGCCATACACTTTTTAAAAGAATGAAATCCCGGCCATTGGCCACGCTTTCAAAACTCACCCCTTGCACGAGCCCGACCATGGACAAATACGACCGCATGCTCCTCGCCGCCCTGCTGGAAAACGGCCGCGCCAGTTACGCAGAACTGGCGCGCAAGGTCAGCCTGTCGGCTCCGGCGGTGGCCGAACGGGTGGCCAAACTGGAAACTTCGGGGGTCATTACCGGCTATAAGGCGCAAGTTGATATGGCCAAAATCGGCCTGCCGATCCGCTGCGTGATCGAATTGCGCCTGAACCAGAACGGCAAGCAGAGCGTGTACGACGAACTGGCCAAGATCCCCCAGTTGACCGAATGCCACCGCGTTACCGGCGACCCCTGCGTCATCATGCAAGGGGCCGTGGGCACGATGCCGGAGCTCGAAGCCCTGATAAACCGCGTGGCACGCTTCGGGGTCAGCAAGACCTCCATCATCCTCTCCAGCGCTCTGGAAACCCGGGTGCCGCTGGAGCAATTGGAAAGCAAGCCCACCTGAGCCGCACTGCCCCTTTCCTCGTAGAGCATGGCTTGCCTCGGTGGGAGCGACTGTCTTACCCCTACCATTCGCCAGCGTCACTCAGTGCCGCCATCGCGAGCAGGCTCGCTCCCACAGAGGAAAGAAGAAATCCCACCCACACCCCAGTTCAACTGTGGGAGCGGGCCTGCCCGCGATCGCGCCCGTAAAGCCGCCATCGCTGGCCAACCAAGCGATTACGGAGGACGGCGCGCCCCTGGCGTTACCGCCCTCGCCCTTTTTCGAGGCAGCAGTGAGTCGAAAATACCCACCCCGGTGCAAAACCACCCGCCGCAAAGGCGCGATCTAGAGCCTCCCCGCAGAACAATCAATTCTGTTGATTATTACCATTGTGTTTATGAACTTTTATATCGATTTTGCGCGAGTAACATTGGCTCCGTACCCACTTAGTCGCCCTCTCAAGGAGCCGCCATCATGAAACGCCAATTACTGCTCAGCCTGACCCTCTCGATCCTGGCCGCCAACGCCTTTGCCCTGCCAGCCTCGGAACAGAGCGTTCCGCAGATCAAGGCCAGCCACACCGTCTTCACCCAGACCCTCGCCGCCGATGGCAGCGAACGCACGCCACAGGGCCAAACCCTGGCAGCCGACGGTAACGAACGTACCCAACAAGGCCAAACCCTGGCCGCTGACGGTAACGAACGCACCCCACAAGGCCAAACCCTCGCCGCTGACGGCACCGAACGTACCCCACAGGGCCAGACCCTCGCCGCTGACGGCACCGAACGTACCCCACAGGGCCAAACCCTCGCTGCTGACGGCACCGAACGTACCCCACAAGGCCAAACCCTCGCAGCTGACGGTTCCGCCCGCACGCCACAAGGCCAGACCGTTGCCGAAGGTGGCCGCGATCGCCTGGAAGAAAAAGGCCTGGTTGAAGGTGGCTACGAGCGCACCCCACAAGGTCAACTGCTGGTCGAGGGCGGTGCTGATCGCCTCGCCGAACGCAACAGCGCTGTGAGCTGAGCCCATGGCGGCCCCGAAAAAAGCCCGATCCCCGGATCGGGCTTTGACTGTGTGTAATCCCCACGCCTGCCTGCGCCCCTAACCGTTTTGTCGTTCGACGCCAGCAAAGTCGATTTGCTAGAGTGCGCCGCTGTCCTTGATAGAAGTCAGCCCCGATGCTGCCCCGCGCCGAACAGAAGCAACAGACCCGCAACGCCCTGATGGACGCAGCCCGCCATTTGATGGAGTGCGGCCGCGGATTCGGCAGCCTGAGCCTGCGTGAAGTGGCCAAGACCGCGGGCATCGTGCCCACCGGGTTCTACCGGCATTTCACCGACATGGACCAATTGGGCCTGGAGCTGGTCAGCGAAGTCGGCCAGACCTTCCGCGCCACCATCCGCCTGGTACGCCACAACGAATTCGTGATGGGCGGCATCATCGATGCCTCGGTGCGCATCTTTCTCGACGTGGTCAGCGCCAACCGTTCGCAGTTTTTGTTCCTCGCCCGCGAGCAATACGGCGGCTCGCTGCCGGTGCGCCAGGCCATCGCGGCCCTGCGCGAGAACATCAGCGCCGACCTGGCCGCCGACCTGGTGCTGATGCCCAAGCTGCAACACCTGGACCTCGCCGCGTTGTCGGTGATGGCCGACCTGATCGTCAAAAGCGTGTTCGCCACCCTCCCCGACATCATCGACCCGCCCGCCCAGGCCCTGCCCGAGCACCTCACGCCCCAGGCGAAAATCACCCAGCAACTGCGCTTCATCTTTATCGGCCTCAAGCATTGGCAAGGGTTGGGCAGCACGGAATAACCCGGGCGAGCTTGCTCGCGATGAGGGCCAGCCGACTTAGAAGCTGTTAGACCGCTCTCGCGGGCAAGCCCCACAGTTGAACTGTAGTGCGGGTGGGATTTTCATTTTCCTCTGTGGGAGCGAGCCCGCTCGCGATGACAGCATTCCAAGTGCCAGAAGTGCGTCGCCTGTCCCAGCCTCATCGCGGGCAAGGCCCGCTCCCACAGTGTGGGCGTGATCTGTTTTCCGCTGCTCGCGGTGGCGGCACGCAGTGGCGGTGACGAAGGGTAGGGGTAAGACCGTTACTCCCACAAAAGCTCGCGGCCCCATCATGCATGCCCCAAAACGGGGCGCGCCTTCGCCCAGCGCACCAATCTCCACCCTTCCCTGCGCCCCATTTTCTAGCGCCGCCCCGGCCCGACAGGCTTTTCCTACGCCCCAGCGCAATTGGCAAGCCCCTTGCTCTAGCCCCTGCATCGCCTTTAGCCGGAAGCCTGCCGATGCTGGTCATTCACCAACGGATCGCCGCCCAACCTGAATGGGCCGCCGAGTTGCACCTCACCTTCGAGGCGCGCAGCAAAAGCCGCTTGCGCTGTTTCAGTGCCGAGGGTGAGGACGTGGGGTTGTTCCTGGAGCGCGGCCAGCCGCCGCTGTACGACGGCGAATACCTGCGCGCCGAGGACGGCCGTGTGGTGCGGGTGCGCGCGCGGCCTGAGCAGTTGCTGCACGTCACCTGCGCCAGCGCGTTTGAGCTGACCCGCGCCGCCTATCACCTGGGCAACCGCCACGTGGCCCTGCAAGTGGGCGACGGCTGGTTGCGCCTGCTCGACGACTACGTGCTCAAGGCCATGCTCGAACAACTGGGCGCCACCGTGCAGGCCCTGGAAGCACCCTTCGCACCGGAACACGGCGCCTATGGCGGTGGCCATCATCATTCGCGCCACGGCGAAGAAGCCTTCAACTACGCGCCCAAGTTGCACCAGTTCGGCGTGCGCCCGTGAGCCCGGCCTGGGCCCTGCTGCGCCTGGCCAGCCCGCAGTTGCCGATTGGTGGCTACAGCTATTCCCAGGGCCTGGAAATGGCGGTGGATAACGCCCGCGTGCACGACGCCGCTAGCGCCAGGCGCTGGATCAGCGATCAGTTGCGGCTCAACCTCAGCCGTTTCGAGGCGCCGCTGCTGCTCGCCCATTGCAGCGCCGCCGCCAACGACGACTGGCCCGCGCTACACAGCCACTGCGAACAGCACCGGGCCAGCCGCGAAACCCGCGAATTGCATCAGGAGAGCCGGCAGATGGGCTACTCGTTGCAGCAGTTGCTCAACGGCTTGCCGGAGCTGGACGCCCCGGCCCGGGCCTTTCTCCAGCAGCAGGACGAGCCGCACTTGGCCCTGGGCTGGGCGCTGGCAGCGCGGGCCTGGCGCATCACCCCGGCCGACGCCCTCGACGCCTGGCTGTGGAGTTGGCTGGAAAACCAATTGGCCGTGCTGATGAAAACCCTGCCCCTGGGCCAGCAAGCCGCCCAGCGCCTGACCAGCGAACTGCTGCCGGTGCTGCAACAGGCCCGCGAGCACGCCGCCCGCCTCGACCCTCACCATTACGGCAGCGCCGCGTTTGGCCTGTCCCTGGCGTGCATGGCCCATGAGCGCCAGTACAGCCGTCTGTTTCGTTCCTAGGAGAAGCCCATGAACTCACAACCCCTGCGCGTTGGCATCGGTGGCCCGGTCGGCTCGGGCAAGACCGCCCTGACCCTGGCCCTGTGCCTGGCCCTGCGCGAGCGCTACAACCTGGCGGTGGTCACCAACGACATCTACACCCGCGAAGACGCCGATTTCCTGGTGCGCAACCAGGCCCTGGCGCCGGAACGCATCATTGGCGTGGAAACCGGCGGCTGCCCGCACACGGCGATCCGCGAAGACGCCTCGATCAACCTTGAAGCCGTCGACCAGCTCAACCGGCGCTTCCCGGGGCTGGACCTGATTCTGGTGGAATCCGGCGGCGACAACTTGTCCGCCACCTTCAGCCCGGAGCTGTCGGACCTGACGATCTACGTGATCGACGTATCGGCCGGCGACAAATTGCCGCGCAAGGGCGGGCCGGGGATCTGCAAATCCGACCTGCTGGTTATCAACAAGATCGACCTGGCGCCGCTGGTGGGCGCGTCCCTGGAGCTGATGAACAGCGACACCCAGCGCATGCGTGCCGGCAAGCCGTTCGTGTTCAGCAACCAGAAAACCGGCCAGGGCCTGCCCGAGATCATTGCCTTTATCGAACGCCAGGGCCTGCTGACCACGGCGGCCTGAACCCTTATTCACACCAACAAGGACGCTTATCCATGACATTGCCCCGTACCCTTGCCGCCCTCGCGCTGCTGCTCACCCCCGCCCTGGCCCTGGCCCACCCTGGCCACGGCGACAACGGTTTGATCGCCGGTATCAGCCACCCCATCGGCGGCCTCGACCACTTGCTGGCCATGCTCGCCGTTGGCCTGTGGGCGGCGCAGCAACAGGGTGCGGCGCGTTGGGCGCTGCCGTGCAGCTTTGTCGCCACGATGTTGCTGGGCGGCGTGCTGGGTTTTGCAGGGCTGCACCTGCCGGCCCTGGAAAGCGGCATCGCCGCCTCGGTACTGGCCCTGGGCCTGGCGGTGGCCCTGGCGGTGCGCCCGCCCCTGAGCCTGGCGCTGGCGGCCACGGCGCTGTTTGCCCTGTTCCACGGCGTGGCCCATGGCCTGGAACTGCCGGCCATGGCCAGCCCCTGGAGCTATGCCGCCGGTTTTGTCGCCGCCACTGCCGCCCTGCATGGCGCCGGGTTTGCCCTGGTGCGCGTGCTGCCACGGGCGGCCGCGCCGCTGGTGCGGTTGGCGGGGGCGGTGTCGGCGGCGACTGGGGTGTGGTTGTTGGCGGGGTGATGTTCAATGGTTTGGAGGGCGCTATCGCGTTCAGGCTCGCTCCCACAGTTGTCTTGCGGTGTTTGCCAAGGGAGGTGGGCCTTGCCTGTGATGCCGGGCCACCTCTCCCAAGCCAAGGCTCTCTGCTACCATGTCGCGCAAACACCCCTGCCGTGACGACGCCCGCCAATGCCCCACGCTTCCCGCTCTGCCAGCCAGCCTGAATTGACCGCCCTGTTCGCCACGGTGCAACAGCACTTTCGCGGGGTGATCGTGCCGCTGTGGCAAGGCCCGGGCTGGAACGCGCAATTGGCCCTGCCTTATGAAGCGCTGGACGCCCAGCACCAGCCCCTGCCGCCCCAGCGCTATCGGGCCATGGCGTGTGCGCGGCAGCTGTACCTGTTTGCCAGCCTGATCGGCGAACCCGGCATCAGCGGCGCCGAGGAACGGGCCGAGGCGCTGTTCCGCTCGTTGCAGCGCCACTTCCACGACGCCGAGCACGGTGGCTGGTTCTACAGCATCGATGCCCAAGGCGCGCCGCTGGACACGCGCAAAGACCTCTACACCCACGCCTTCATCATTTTCGCCTGCGCCCATTACTGGGCCCGGGTGCGCGAGCCGTTGGTGGAATCGGTGCTCAACGCGGCGCTGCAAGTGGTCGCCGAGCGCTTCGCCATCGACGGCGGCTTGTATGAGGCGGTACTCGAACGCGATTGGTCGGCGCTGGCCGCTGGCCCCTTGCAAAACCCGTTGATGCACCTGGCCGAAGCCTTGCTCGCCACCCTCGCCGCGCGCCCCGATGCCAAGGCGCAAGCGGCCCTGGAGCAACTGTGCGCGGGTATGCAGCGGCGGTTCGTCGAGCCGCGCCACGGGGTGATGATGGAGAAACCGCTGGGGGCTGTGGATAACTGGTTCGAGCCGGGGCATCAGTTCGAGTGGCTGTTTTTGCTCGGTTCCTCGCCGCTGCTCAAGGGCACGCCGCTGCATGCCTCCCTGGAACGAGCATTCGCCTACGCCGAGCAGGTCGGCGTGGATGACCGCACCGCCAGCGTCAGCGGCATGCTCGACCTGGAGGGCGGCGTGCGCGACGCCACCCAGCGCATCTGGGCCCAGGCCGAATACCTGCGCGCCCTGACCCTGCGCCCCGCCAGCGAACCGCGCCTGCAACGCCAGCTAGAGGCGTTGCAGCAACACTTCCTGCACCCCGGCGGCTGGTACGAGTGCCTCGATGCCAACGCCAGCGTCAGCCGCCGTGACATGCCCTCCACCACCCCGTATCACCTGGCCACCTGTTATCGCGGCTTGGCGCAATATTTGGGCTGAGCCATTGGCACTGTGGCAGCCGCCCGCTCCCACCGTTGCTTATCGCCACAGCCCTCATGCAATCCACTTACGCTCGCCGGTAAAGCTGATGGTCAACCAGCGCGCCGCATCCGGTTTGCCCAGGGCTGTGGATATCTCTTCGCGCAAGGCATCGAGGGTGGCGACGGCGGCGATCGGGTAGTCGGCCGGCAGCACCACATGAATCTCGATAAACCGCGCCCGCCCGTGCTTTTGCACGTAAGACACATAGTCGTCGAAGCCATGGGCAGCCTTGGCCTGGTCCATCACCTGGCGCACCTGGCTGTCGAGTTGGTCGGGGACGATCCCCAACACGTCGCGCATGGCCGGTTTGAGGATCTTCCAGGCCGGCGCCAGCATGCTCAGGGCCAGCAGGATCAGGATCGCCGGGTCAACGTACAACGCCCATTGGCCATAGCCCTGGCTCTTGAGCAGCAGTGCGGCGAGAAAGCTCACCAGCAAGCCCACCGAGAGCATGGCGTCCACCAGCCAACTGATGTTGTCGAACTGGATCAGCGACGACTTGAGCCGGCGGTTGCGGTAGCGCACATAGAAGAAGTAGGCGAACTCGACCAGGCTAAACACCGCCGCGTAGACGATCACCAGCCCCAGCTCGATGTCGCGCCCGCCATTGATAATGCCGAACACCCCGTTGAGAAAGGCGTAGATGGCGATCAGCAGCAGGAAGCTGCCCTCGATCAGCAGCACCATGGGCTCCAGGTGCCAGTAGCCGAACTGGAACCGCGCGTTGCTTTGCTTGGCGATCAGGCGCGCGGTAATCAGCATCAGGACTTTGATGAAGGTGGCGATCAGGGAGAAAAACCCATCGAACAGGATGGATTGGGAGCCAGAAATAAAACCCGTGGCGATCCCGGCGATCGCCACGGCAAACATCAGTACGGTGGATTGTTTGAGCAGGGCCTGCTCACCTCGGTTACTCACATAGCCTCCTGTTGGAACCTTGAAACCGCAGGGCGCGGCGGGGTTCAGAGGCGCGAGTGTACCTTATGCCATGTTTTGGCCGATTTGCCGCCTCAGGCCTTGGCGCTACGGTCGATGGCAAAACCGCTCCAGCTCTGGCTCACCGGCATCAGTTCCAGGCTGTTGATGTTGATGTGAGCCGGGGTGTTGAGCACCCAGAAAATCGTCTCGGCGATGTCCTGCGGCTGGATCGGCTCGGCGCCCGCGTAGGTGGCGTCGTAGCGCGCCTGGTCGCCGGCAAAGCGCACCAGGGAGAACTCGCTCTCGCACAGGCCCGGCTCAATGTTGGTGACCCGCACGCCGGTGCCTTGCAGGTCGCAGCGCAGGTTGAGGGAGAACTGTTTGACGAACGCCTTGCTGGCGCCATAGACGTGGCTGCCGGGGTACGGGTAATTGCCGGCCACCGAGCCCAGGTTGATGATCCCGGCGCCGCGGCCGTGGGCGATGAGGTTGGGTAGCAGCAAACGGGTGGCGTACATCAGGCCTTTGATGTTGGTGTCGACCATGGTGTCCCAGTCGTCCAGGTCGCACGTGGGCGCCGGGTCCACGCCCAGGGCCAGGCCGGCGTTGTTGATAAGTGCGCGCAGCTTGGCGAAGGCCGGCGGCAGGCTGGCGATGGCCACCTCCATGGCTTTACGGTCACGCACATCGAGCACCAGGCCATGCACCTGGGTGTGCGCCGACAACTCGGCGCACAGGGCATTGAGGCGCTCTTCGCGGCGCCCGGTGAGCACCAGCGACCAACCGGCCTCGGCAAAACGACGGGCGCAGGCTTCACCGAAACCGGACGTGGCGCCGGTAATAAACAGGGTGTTGGTCATTGTGTGTTCCTCGCGGGCCTGTCAGGCGTGTATGAATAAAAAGTCGCCCCGCAGCATGCCCGCCGAGGCCTTTGGCGGCAACCCGGCACACGCGAACTGTACAAATAACGATCAATCGTTCGTAAGCCTGTAACGGCGGGGCCTGTAGCCAGGTACGCGCATGTTATCCACAGGCCGGTCCACAGTCTTTGGGGGCAAGTGCACAACCAGCAAAGCCGCTGTGTACAAGGCTTTGCGTCGAAAAATAGAGTTTTTTTACTTGACCTGGGAAACCTCACCTGCCGCCACCCCTGACGTGCGGCCGCCAGGCAGCCCACCACGTCATTGCGCCAGGCCAGCATTTACGCCGCTTGGCGAGGTCTTTCCAGAGTTTAACCACAGACTTATCCACAGGCTTGCCCAGCCCCGCAGAGCGCCTTGGCCGCGACAATAAAACGGTTGACAACTCGCCCACACGGCCGAGCAAAAACCGCTGCGCAAAAAACAACCAACCGCCTGAAAGCCACGCAGACCGTGGCCTGCAGCCAGCTACTCCCACGTTACCCACAGCCCGCTCCACAGCAAACGGGGACAAGTCAAAACTGTGACAAAACAACTGATTACGGCGGCTTTATGCCGCGCTTTGGCAGGTGGTGGAATTTGTTTTCCACAATTTCGGGGGGAGGGCTTTGAGGGGGGGTGTAGGGGCTTGGCTTACCCGCGCTGGCGGTCTTGAAATCGCTATCGCTGGCAAGCCAGGCTCCTACAGGGCGATGGCGGTTTTTAGATCGCCATCGCGAGCAGGCTCGCGCCCACGGGTTGTGCGGCGGGTGTATCAGTGGCCGCCCAGGTAGGCGTTGCGCACTTCTTCGTTGACCAGCAGTTCCTGGCCCGTGCCGGTCAGGCGGATTTCACCGTTGACCATCACATAGGCCCGGTCCGAGAGCTTGAGGGCGTGGTTGGCGTTTTGCTCGACGAGGAAAATCGTCATGCCGGTGGCCGCCAGTTCCCGCAGGGTGGCGAAGATCTGTTTGACCACAATGGGCGCCAGCCCCAGGCTCGGTTCGTCCAGCAGCAACAGCTTGGGCCGGCTCATCAACGCCCGGGCAATGGCGAGCATTTGCTGCTCCCCGCCGGACATGGTCATGGCGCGCTGGGTGCGGCGCTCCTTGAGCCTGGGGAACAGCTCGAACATGCGCTGCATGTCTTCGCTGGCGTGCTTGTCGCCGATGGGGATGGTGCCCATCAGCAGGTTCTCTTCCACGGTCATGTCGGGGAACACTCGCCGCCCCTCCGGCGATTGGGCAATGCCGTGGGAGGCGATGTAGTGGGAAGACTTGTGGGTAATGTCCACGCCGCCATAGATGATCTGCCCGCTCGCCGCGCGCGGCTGGCCGAAGATCGACATCAGCAGCGTGGATTTGCCCGCGCCGTTGGAGCCGATCAGGCTCACGGTTTCCCCTTCGTTGATGTGCATCGAGACTTTCTTCAGGGCCTGGATCGGCCCGTAGAACACGTCCAGGTCCTTGAGTTCGAGGATCGGTTGGCTCATACCAGTTCCTCTTCATCCGCGCCCAGGTAGGCGGCGATCACTTTCGGGTCGTTGCGGATAGCGTCAGGGCCGCCCTCGGCGATGACGTTGCCGTGGTCCAGCACCACGATGTGGTCGCTGATGCTCATGACCATGCCCATGTCGTGTTCGATCAGCACCACGGTCAGATCATGCTCGTCGCGCAGCAGCCGGATCATCGCGCTCAGTGCTTCGGTTTCCTGGGGGTTGAGGCCGGCGGCCGGTTCGTCGAGGCAGATGATCTGCGGGCGCGTGCACATGGCCCGGGCGATCTCCAAACGCCGCTGCTGGCCGTAGGACAGCTCGCCGGCCAAGCGGTTGGCGCAGTCCACCAGGTCCACCACTTCCAGCCAGTAGAACGCGCAATCCAGCGCATCGCTCTCAGCCTTGCGGTAGCCCTTGGTGTTGAGGATGCCCGCCAGCAGGCTGCGGTTGACCCACATGTGCTGGGCCACCAGGAGGTTTTCCAACACCGACATTTCCTTGAACAGGCGAATGTTCTGGAAGGTACGGGCCAGGCCGGCGCGGTTCACCAGGTGGGTGCCGCCGAACATTTTGTAGTAGAGGCGGCTGGCGAAGGACGCGGGCGAAATGAAATCCCGCGCCTTGAACGATTCGCCCAGCAACTGGATGACGTTGGTGCGCTGGCCGCGCACATTGAGCTCGATCTTGCCGCCCGAGGCCTTGTAGAACCCGGTGAGGCAGTTGAACACCGTGGTCTTGCCCGCGCCGTTGGGGCCGATCAGGGCGAAGATCGAGTTGCGTTTGACTTGCAGGCTGACGTCGCTCAGCGCCTTGATGCCGCCGAAATGCATCATCAGTTTTTCCACACAAAGGACGACTTCACTCATGGCGCAGCCCTCTCATAGTGAATGGCACCCTTGCGCGGTTTGACCCCGGTGCGGCTGATGCGGATCAGGCCCCTGGGGCGCCAGATCATCATCAACACCATCAGCACGCCGAACAGCAGCACCCGGTATTCGGAGAAGCTGCGCAACAGCTCCGGCGCCACAGTGAGGACGAACGCGGCGATCACCACGCCCACCGTCGAGCCCATGCCGCCCAGCACCACGATGGCGAGGATCAGCGCCGACTCGAAGAAGGTGAACGAGGACGGGTTGACGAAGCCCTGGTAGCTGGCAAAGAACACCCCGGCCAGGCCCGCCGTGGATGCGCCGATGGTGAAGGCCGAGAGCTTGACCAGCACGTGGTTCAGGCCCATGGAGCGGCAGGCGATTTCATCTTCGCGCAGGGCTTCCCAGGCGCGGCCCACCGGCATGCGGGTCAGCCGATGCTTGATGTAGAGCACCAGCAGCACGGTGATGAACAGCACGATGTAGATGAACAGGAACTTCAGGTTGGGGTTGTAGGCCGTGCCGAAAAACTCATGGAACGGCACCCCGCCGTCCTTGGCCCGGCGCCCGAACTCCAGGCCGAAGAAGGTCGGCGAAGGCACCGGCATGCCATTGGGCCCGCCGGTGAACGACAGCCAGTTGTTGAGCACCAGGCGGATGATTTCGCCAAAACCCAGGGTCACGATGGCCAGGTAGTCGCCGTGCATGCGCAACACCGGGAACCCGAGGATGCACCCGGCCATCGCCGCGGCGATGGCCGCCAGCGGCAGCACCGTCCAGAAGCCCAGGCCCAAGTATTGATAGCCCAACGCCAGGCCATAGGCACCGATGGCGTAGAAGGCCACGTAACCCAGGTCCAGCAGCCCAGCCAGGCCCACCACTATGTTCAAGCCCAGGCCCAGCAGCACGTAGATCAGGCCGAGGATGACCACGGTGAGCACGTATTTGTTGGCGAAAAAGGGGAACACGATGGCGATCACGATCAGCGCCGGGATGATCCAGCGCAGGCGTGACTTGTAGTCCGGCGCCAGCACGTGCACCCCGGAGCCGGTGCTTTCAAAGCCGTCGAGCACCTTCAGGCCACGCGGGGTCTGGAGGAACAGGCTCAGGGCGAAACGCCCTACCATCACGATGGCCACCAACCAGCCGACGCGGGCCGGTTGCAGGTTGAAGGTGTAGCCGTCGAGTACCACCCCGACTATCGGCCCGAATACGATCAGCGAGATCAGCCCCGCGAGCACAGCGTCGATGACGCTCTTTTTCACATCCATTGGTTTATTGGCAGCAGACATACTTACACCTTCGCCACGAGTGGGCGACCCAGCAGGCCTTGGGGACGGAAGATCAGGATCAGCACCAGCAGCGAGAAGCTGAACACGTCTTTGTAGTCGGAGTTGATGAGCCCGGAGAACAGCGACTCAGAGATGCCAAGGATGATGCCGCCCAGCATCGCCCCCGGCAGCGAGCCGATGCCGCCGAGCACTGCGGCGGTGAACGCCTTGATGCCGATGATGAACCCGGCATAGAAGTCGAACGTGCCGTAGTTCATGGTAATCAGCACCCCGGCCAGCGCGGCCATGGCGGCGCCGATGACGAACACGTAGGAAATCACCCGGTCGGTGTTGATGCCCAGGATCGAGGCCATCTTGCGGTCTTGCTGGGTGGCCCGGCACATACGGCCCAGGCGCGTGTACTTGATGATGTAGGTCAGCAGCGCCATGCCGGCGAAAGCCGCCACGAGGATGAAGATCTTGGTGTAGGTTAGTTGCACAAAACCGGTGCCGATATCGACGCGCATGGCGCCTTCGAGCAGTGTCGGCACGCCCTGTTGGCGGGCGCCCTGGCTGATTTGCGCATAGTTTTGCAGGATCAGCGAAATGCCGATGGCGCTGATGAGCGGCGCCAGGCGAGTGGAGTTGCGCAGGGGTTTGTAGGCGACGCGTTCGATGACCCAGCCGTATACACCGGTGACCACGACCGTGAACACCAGGGTGCCGAGAATCATCAGCGGGAAGGATTCGATACCGAAATAAGCCAGCAGAGCCAGACTGATCGCCGCGAGGTACGCGGAGATCATATAAACCTCGCCGTGGGCGAAGTTAATCATGCCAATGATGCCGTAGACCATTGTGTAGCCGATGGCGATCAGACCATAGACGGACCCGAGGGTCAGACCATTAATCAGTTGCTGCAGGAAAATACCATCCATAACGCAATCTCACGCAGTGAGAACCTGCACACCGATGGGTGTGCGGTTCTTCTTAAGGAAAATACAGGTACACAGCCCCGTGGGAGCGAGCCCTGCTCGCGATGGCGGCGCAACAGCCAACAGACCCGCTGAAGGTTGATCTGTCATCGCGAGCAGGCTCGCTCCCACAGGTTCAGGTTCCAGCCTTACGGCCGGTAGGCCCTTACTTCTGTTTTTCCAACTGGTGGTATTTGCCGTCCTTGTCCCACTGGTAGACCACATAGTCGGAGACTTTCAGGTCGCCCTTGGCGTCCCAGGTCTTCTCGCCCATGACGGTTTTAACCGGGTTGGCCTTGAGCCATTTGGCGGCGTCTTCGCCTTTGTTCGACTTGGCGCCGTTGAAGCCGGCGGCCAGGGCCTGGATCGAGGCGTAGGCGTACAGGGTGTAGCCCTCAGGCTCGGTGCCGCCCTTGCGGAAAGCCTCTACCACGGCCTTGCTGTCGGGCAGCATGCGCGGGTCGGCGCCAAAGGTCATGTACACGCCATCGACGTACTGCGGGCCGCCGGCGGTGGTGACCAACTCGTCGGTGACGATGCCGTCATCGGACATGAACTTGACGTCCTTGAGGCCCTGCTCGCGCATCTGCCGTACCAGCGGGCCGGCCTCGGGGTGCAGGCCGCCGAAGTAGACGATATCGGCACCGGCAGCGCGGATCTTGGTGACCACGGCGCTGAAGTCTTTCTCGCCGCGGGTCAGGCCTTCGTACAGCACGGGCTCGACGCCGCGCTTCATCAACTGGGCCTTGGTGGCGTCGGCCAGGCCTTGGCCGTAGGTGTCCTTGTCGTGCAGTACCACAACTTTCTTGCCCTTGAGCACGTCGACGATGTAGTCGCCAGCCACGATGCCCTGCTGGTCGTCGCGCCCGCACATGCGGAACATCGCACTCAAGCCGCGCTCGGTAACCTGCGGGTTGGTGGAGCCGGGGGTGATGGCGATGATGCCCGCCTCGTCGTACACCTCAGAGGCCGGGATGGTGGAAGAAGAGCAGAAGTGCCCGACCACGCCGGCGACCTTGTCCTGGTCGGCCAAGCGGTTGGCCACGGCCACGGCCTGCTTGGGTTCGCACGCGTCATCGCCCTTGACCAGGACGATCTTCTCGCCGTTGACGCCGCCCGCCGCGTTGATGGCATCGGCCGCCGCTTGGGCGCCTTTCATGTATTGCTCGCCAAAGGCCGCGTTGGCGCCGGTCATGGGTCCCGCTACACCGATCTTGAGGTCGGCCTGAGCAAACGCAGAAACGCCCAACGCAGCAGCGACTGCGAGGGCCAAAAAGCCTTTCTTGTAAAACGTCTGGGACATGAGGTGGTGCTCCATGGTTTTAAGTTGGCACTGCGACTTTACTTCTTCACTCATTGCGCAGAGCAAGCGCCGTGCCATCGGTTTTTTATTCTTGGAAAAGTCGCTGCACCGTTGTTTTATCGACGGATTCGGGCCCAATTTCATTGGACGTGCAACCGTCTGGAACGCGGAAGGTAAAACCATTTTTTTCAGAAGGCGCAACCGCAACGCGCCATCATTGCAACCGCGACGTTAAACAACGTGCAACCCGCCTGTAACAGCCTGCGTCACCGAAGTGCACACTGCTGGTGCAGTAGTGCTACAACGCGCACCACTACAGGCTAGTCGCTGCGCTGAAAAGCGCCGCACTTACGGGTTAATCGCCTCTTTTTACTGTAGGAAACGAGGCCTATCCCGCTCGGCAGTGAAGCCGTCGCAAGCGGGCGAGCCCGCTTGCTAGCGCCACAGCGGGGTCAGATCACCACCCGCAGGCACTGCCCGGCGTGGTACAGCGAGAACCCGGCCTCGTACAGGCAACTGCGCAAGCCCGGGCCCACCAGGGGTTTCATCGGCACGAAGGGAATGGGCAGGGCCTTGGCATCGCCGTGGCACAGGTAGTCGGCAAAGGCCTTGCCGACCACAGTGCCGGTGGTCACGCCGCGGCCGTTGTAGCCGGTGACGGCCACCAGGCCCGGCGCGGGCTCGAACAGGCGCATGAGGTGGTCGGGGGTGAACGAGATGCAGCCCGTCCAGGTGCATTCCCACTCGACTTTTTTCAGGTAGGGGAAGTAGTGCTGCTGCACCCGATCGGCCCAGGCCTTGAGGAACCACGCCGGTTTCTGGTTGCCGTTGCCCAGGCTGCCGAGCAACAGGCGCCCGTCGCGGTCGCGGCGGATGCTGCTGAGCACTTGGCGGGTGTCCCAGGAGCCCTGCCCGCCCGGCAGGATCCGCTGGGCGGCAGCTTCGGTCAGGGGCTTGGAAGCGACCTGGTAGTAGTAACCGGGGAAGAAATTGCGCCGCAGTTCGGTCCAATCGCCCTCTGTGTAGGCGTTGGACGCGATCACCACCTGTTCGGCCAGCACCGCACCGTGGGCAGTCTGCACCGCCCAGCGCTGGCCCTGGCGTTCCAGGCCGATGACCGGCGAATGGTCGAACAACTGGCCGCCCAGGTCGGTCGCGGCCTGGGCCAAACCACTGGTGTAGGCCATGGGGTTGAGGGTGCCGGCGCGGCGGTCGAGCAGCGCGGCGGCGATGCGCTCGGTGCCGGTGGCCTCGGCGCACGCGGCGCCGGTGAGCAACTCCACCGGGGCGCCGCGGCGTTGCCACTGGGCTTGGCGGCTGCGCAGGTCGGCTTCGCCCCGGGCGTTGTGGGCCATGTGCAGGGTGCCTTCGCGGCGCAACTGGCAGTCGATGGCGTACTTGTCGATCAGGCTGAACACCAGCGCCGGCGCGGCGCCGAGCATGCGGTTGAGTTGGCTGCCCACCGCCTCGCCAAACCCGGCCTCGATTTCGTCCGGGGCAATCCACATGCCGGCGTTAACCAGCCCCACATTGCGCCCCGAGCCACCATGCCCGGCGCGATGGGCCTCCAGCACGCAGACGCGCTTGCCCTGCTCCAGCAAGTGCACCGCCGCCGACAACCCGGTAAAGCCTGCGCCGATCACGCAGACATCCACCGTCACTTCACCTGCCAGCGCCGCCCGGTCGGGGCGTTGCGGGGTCAGGGTTTCCCACAGGCATTCTTCGCGTAAAGGCATTGCCGGACTCCGAAAATGAAACCCAACCCGCACACCCTTTCACTGTGGGAGCGAGCCTGCTCGCGATCGCTGCCTGCCCGTTGACGGATTGGGCGACTCAATCACCGCAATCGCGAGCAGGCTCGCTCCCACAGGGGAAAAGGTGCCGACCCAACTCAATCGAAGGTAATCCCCTGCGCCAGCGGCAGTTCCAGGGAGTAGTTCACCGTGTTGGTCTGGCGGCGCATGTAGCCGCGCCAGGCGTCGGAGCCCGATTCGCGGCCGCCGCCGGTTTCCTTCTCGCCGCCAAAGGCGCCGCCGATTTCCGCGCCGCTGGGGCCGATGTTGACGTTGGCGATGCCGCAGTCGCTGCCCACCGCCGACATGAACTGCTCGGCCTCGCGCACATCGGTGGTGAAAATGCACGACGACAGGCCCTGGGGCACGGCGTTGTTCAGGCGCAGCGCCTCGGCAAACTCGCTGTAGCCGACCACATAGAGGATCGGCGCGAAGGTCTCGTTGCACACCACGTCGCTTTGCTCGGGCATCTCGACGATGGCTGGCGACACGTAATAGGCATCGGGGAACTGCGCCTGCAACTGGCGCTCGCCGCCGGTCACCCGGCCGCCTTCGCTCAAGGCCTGTTCGAGGGCGTCCTGCATGGTGTCGAAACTGTGCTTGTCGATCAGCGGCCCCACCAGGTTGCCCTCCAGCGGGTGGCCGATGCGCACCTTGGCGTAGGCGGCCTTGAGGCGGCTGACGATCTCGGCCTTCACCGACTCGTGGGCGATCAAGCGGCGCAATGTGGTACAGCGCTGCCCGGCGGTGCCCACGGCGCTGAACAAGATGGCGCGCACGGCCATGTCGAGGTCGGCGCTGGGGGCCAGGATCATGGCGTTGTTGCCGCCCAGTTCAAGGATGCTGCGGGCAAAACGCGCGGCGACTTTCGGCGCCACTTCGCGGCCCATGCGGGTGCTGCCGGTGGCGCTAATCAGGGCCACGCGCGGGTCGTCCACCAGGGCTTGGCCGGCATCGCGGCCACCGATAATCACTTGGCTCAGGTACGGCGGCGCATCGCTGAAGTTCTTCAACACCCGCTCGAACAGCGCCTGGCAGGCCAGGGCGGTAAGCGGGGTTTTTTCCGAGGGTTTCCAGATCACCGGGTTGCCGCACACCAGCGCCAGCGTGGCGTTCCAGGCCCAGACCGCGACCGGGAAGTTAAAGGCGCTGATAACCCCGATCACCCCCAGCGGGTGCCAGGTTTCACGCATGTGGTGGCCGGGGCGTTCGGAGGCGATGGTCAAACCGTACAACTGGCGCGACAGGCCCACGGCGAAGTCGCAGATGTCGATCATTTCCTGCACTTCCCCCAGGCCTTCCTGGGTGATCTTGCCCGCCTCCCACGACACCAACTCGCCGAGGTCGGCCTTGTACTCACGCAGGATGTCGCCCAGTTGGCGCACCAATTCGCCGCGCCGGGGCGCCGGCACGTTGCGCCACAACTCGAAAGCATGCTCGGCGCGACTGACCTGCTGCTCGACCTGCGCGGCGCCCTGCCAGTCCACGGCACCGATGGCGCTGCCGTCGATGGGCGAATGCACCACCTGTTTGCCGTGCCGGTACAGGGCCGGGTCCACACCTAGACGATCAAGCAATGCGGCAACCATGGGGTATTCCTCGAGCAAAAAGACAATGGGTTCGCGCCCTTACGCAACGGCGCCTCAGGCCTGTAGTTGTAGCTGGCCCGAGAGTTGCCAACAAACGACCTTTAGGCGAGATATCATTCCGTTTATTCATGCTGCGGTTGGCTCGCGGCAGATAACAAGAACAAGGACCCGGCCATGCTCAACAAACGCTACCTGCCCTCGATCACCGCGTTGCAGTGCTTCGAGGCCGTGACCCGCCACCTGAGCTTCACCCGCGCCGCCGAAGAGCTGAACCTGACCCAGAGCGCCGTCAGCAAACAGGTAGCGCAACTCGAAGAGCTGTTGCAGCACCTGCTGTTTCTGCGGGTGCGGCGGCGCCTGCAAATGACCCCGGCAGGCGACCTGTACCTGGTGGAAGTGCGCAAGATCCTCGCCCAGGTCGAGATGTCGACCCATTACCTGCGCTCCTACGGCGGCGAAACCGAGGTGCTGCGGGTGTCCACACCCTCGACCTTCGGCGCCCGCTGGCTGGTGCCGCGCCTCAAGGGCTGGCGCCTGCGCCACCCGCATATCCACCTGGACCTGTGCAACGAGCAGGAGGCCGACGATCTGCTGCAAGGGCGCAGCGACCTGGCGTTCTACTTTGGCCAGGGCTCGCGGCCCGGCAGCGAATGCCTGAAGCTGTTCGGCGAAGAACTGGTGCCGGTGTGCGCCCCAGGCAGCCTGCCGGCCGTGCCCTACACCGACCCCACCCAACTGAGCGAACTGGTGCTGCTGCAAAACGCCTCGCGGCCCCAGGCCTGGCACGACTGGTTCGACAGCCAGGGCCATCACACCGAGCACAGCTACCACGGCCCGCGTTTCGAGACGTTCTATATGTGCATCCGCGCCGCCCAGGTCGGGTGCGGCGTGGCCCTGCTGCCACGGTTCCTGGTGGAAGAAGAGCTGGCCGAAGGCAAACTGGTAATCGCCTGGCCCCACGCCATGCCCAGCCGCGACGCCTACTACCTGGCCTACCCGGAACACGCCGCGCAAGTGCCCAAGGTGCGCGAGTTCGTGCAATGGATGCACGAACAACTCCCGGCGCTGCCGCTGTTGTAGCAAGCCCGCGTGCTACAACGACCAAATAACGCTGGCAAAGGCCCCTGGCTCTGTGCGCCACTAAGCGTTTTTAGCCACCGCGCTGTGTAGGGAGAACCACGTTATGGGTGAGAGTGTCTTTGCCGATCGCATCGTGCAGAACCTGCTCGACACCGACTTCTACAAACTGACCATGATGCAGGCGGTGCTGCACAATTACCCCAATGTCGAGGTGGAGTGGGAGTTCCGCTGCCGCAACAGCGAGGACCTGCGCCCGTACCTGGCCGAGATCCGCGTGCAGATCGAACGCCTGGCCGAGCTAAGCCTGAGTGCCGATCAACTGTCGTTCCTGGAGCACATCCGCTTCCTCAAGCCGGATTTCCTGCGCTTTCTGGGCCTGTTCCGCTTCAACCTGCGCTACGTGCACACCGGCATCGAGAACGGCGAGTTGTTCATCCGCCTGCGCGGCCCGTGGCTGCATGTGATTCTGTTCGAGGTGCCGTTGCTGGCGATGGTCAGCGAGGTGCGCAACCGCCACCGCTACCCCGGCATCGAGCTGGAGCAGGTGCGCGAGCAGCTCTACCGCAAGTTCGACTGGCTCAGCGCCAACGCCTCCAGCGAAGAGCTGGCGCAATTGCAGGTGGCGGATTTCGGCACGCGCCGGCGCTTTTCGTACCGCGTGCAAGAGGAAGTGGTGAACGTGCTCAAGCACGACTTCCCCGGGCGTTTTGTCGGCACCAGCAACGTGCACCTGTCCCGCGAACTGGACATGAAGCCCTTGGGCACCATGGCCCACGAATGGATCATGGCCCACCAGCAACTGGGCCCACGGCTGATCGACAGCCAGATCGCCGCCCTCGATTGCTGGGTGCGCGAATACCGCGGCCTGCTGGGCATCGCCCTGACCGACTGCATCACCACCGATGCCTTCCTGGGGGATTTCGACCTGTTCTTCGCCAAGCTCTTCGACGGCTTGCGCCACGACTCCGGCGACCCGGTGCGCTGGGGCGAAAAGGCCATCGCCCACTACCACACGCTGGGCATCGACCCACTGAGCAAAACCCTGGTGTTCTCCGACAGCCTGACGCTGCCCAAGGCCCTGGAGATTTTTCGCGCGTTGCACGGGCGGATCAACGTCAGCTTCGGCATCGGCACCCACCTGACCTGTGACATCCCGGGTGTCGAACCGATGAGCATCGTGCTTAAAATGACCGCCTGTAATGGCCAGCCCGTCGCCAAGATCTCCGATGAAGCGGGCAAGACCCATTGCACCGACCCCAACTTCGTCGCTTACTTGCGCCACGTGTTCAAAGTACCTGCCCAATAAGCACCCCTTCGCAAGGAGTCCATCATGCAAGCCGTACAGCGCGACATTGCTGAACAGCTCAACGTCCAGCCGCCGTTTACCGACCACGCCGCCCTGGAGGCGGAGATCGCGCGGCGCATCGCCTTTATCCAGAGCTGCCTGACCAATGCCGGGCTCAAGACCCTGGTGCTGGGCATCAGCGGCGGTGTCGATTCGCTGACCGCCGGCCTGCTGGCCCAGCGCGCAGTCGAGCAACTGCGCGAGCAGACGGGCGACCTGAACTACCGCTTCATCGCGGTGCGCCTGCCCTACGAAACCCAGTTCGACGAACACGACGCCCAGGCTGCGGTGGACTTCATCGCCCCCGACGAGCGCCACACCGTCAACATCGGCCCGGCGGTCAAGGCCCTGGCCAAAGAAGTGAGCGCCTTCGAGGGTAAGCACGCGGTGTCGGTGGACTTCGTGCTGGGCAACACCAAGGCCCGTATGCGCATGGTCGCCCAATACACCATCGCCGGCGCCGCCCAAGGCCTGGTAATCGGCACCGACCACGCGGCCGAGGCGGTGATGGGCTTCTTCACCAAGTTCGGCGACGGCGCGTGCGACCTCGCGCCCTTGAGCGGCCTGGTGAAAAACCAGGTGCGGGCCATCGCCCGGCAGTTCGGCGCGCCGGAGTCACTGGTAGAAAAAGTCCCCACCGCCGACCTTGAAGACCTCTCCCCCGGCAAACCGGACGAAGCCTCCCACGGCGTGACCTACAGCGAAATCGACGCCTTCCTGCATGGCCAACCGGTGCGCGAAGAGGCGTTCAAGATCATCTGCGACACCTACCGCAAGACCCACCACAAACGCGTCATGCCGTTCGCGCCTTGAACTGAGCGGCAACCGCACCTGTGGAGTGGCAGCGAGCTTGCTCCCACTCCACAGGGCTCCATCCGCAAGAACACCGCCCACAAAAAAACGCCCCTGAGGGCGTTTTTTTTGCAGCCGGGGCCTGAATCACTTCAGGACAATGGCGCCTTTCATCATCGAGTTGTGGCCTGGGAACGAGCAGAAGAACGAGTAACCGCCCGCATCGGTCAGTTTCGACACGTCGATGGTCAGCGAGTCTGTCTCGCCAGCACCGATGATCTTGGTGTGCGCGATCACACGAGCATCGCCTTCCTTCAGGTAGTTCTTGTCCAGGCCGGCGCTCATGCCGTCGGTGGCAACGCCTGCCATGTCAGCAGTCTTGCTCACGACCAGGTTGTGGCCCATGACGTTTTTCGGCAAGGCACCGGAGTGGGTCAGTTCCACGGTGAAGGTCTTGCAGCTCTTGTCGATGGTGATTTCCTTGGTGTTGAAGGACATCTGGTCGGTGGAATCGACAGTGACCTTGCACTCTGCAGCCAACAATTGGCCGCTGGCCAGTGTCAGCAGGGAAACCGCAACGAGTTTTGCAAACATGGTGAATCTCCAAGGCAGGGTTAACGAAAACGCTTATCACCCCAGATTGCCTTAAATAGCAAAAAGTTCCTATGACCTGTATCAACGAGCGGTCTACAACTTTCGGGCTATGGCAGCGATACACACAATCAAACGGCCATTAGTACTGCAGGCGCCCACAATCGGGCCTTTCCTTCCTCTCTGGAGCGCTTGTGATGCCCCTCAATAGCCTGTTATGCAGTTTGCTCGCCGCCTACGCCTGTGGCGCCAGCGGCACCTGTGAAACGCCGTCACGCCACGGCTAAGGCGCTCACGCCCCGAACGTCAGGCACTTCGCTCACGCCGGTTGGGGGTGCAGCACAGGGCCCGCTCGGCGACCACGGCAAAACCCTGGGGCTGCGGCAAGGGAACGGTTTCTACGAGAAACCCATCGTTTTTCTCGATCACGTCGTCGGCGAAGGCTTCGTGCGCGAGCAGCACCGTGCCATGCTGCAGGACGGCGAATCGCCGGCCACCCTGCTCGATGCGCTGGATGCCTGGCAACCGGTGGCACTGCCAAAGTGGGCCGGACAAAAACCCGGCTAACCCTTGTGCCTCGTTTACGGGCAGAATACGCGCCGCTCAACCTCACCTTCGACCCCAGAGGATCGCCCATGGCAAAACCTAATTACTCCTTCGCCAAACGTCAGCGAGACCTGGCCAAAGAGCAGAAGAAAGAGGAAAAGCTACAACGCAAGAAAGCCGCCGCCGATGAAGAGGCCGCCGCCCTGAACCCGGATGCCGAGGGTGAAGTGGATGCCCCCGACGCCGACACAGAAGAAACCCCGCTCCCGTAGGTAGGAAGCGGGTTCGCCCGCCCCGGGGTGCGTAGCAGCCCAAAAACCGACAACAACGATGTAACTGCGTAACTTGAACGAGTGCTTTAGGGGCGCCTCGCCTCCCGCGCGGGCTAGCCCACTTGCTACTTACGGCACTGGCATCACGGTCACCCGCACCTCCGGGTCGTGGTTGCCGCCCCCCAGAATGACCCCACGCAACGGCGACACATCGGAAAAATCCCGGCCCCAGGCCAGGGTGATGTGTTCCAGCGCCGGTTGCACGTTGTTGGTCGGGTCGAAATCCACCCAGCCCAGTTGCGGGCAATACACCGACACCCACGCATGGGACGCATCGGCGCCGATCAGCCGTGGCTGGCCGGGCGGTGGCTGGGTCAGCAGGTAACCGCTGACGTAGCGCGCCGCCAGCCCCCGCGAACGCAGGCACGCCAGCATCAGGTGGGCGAAGTCCTGGCACACCCCGCGCCGCCGCTCCAACACCTCCACCAGGGGCGTCGCCACCTGGGTCGCTTCGGCGTCGAAGGTGAACTCGCAAAAAATCTTTTCCATCAATGCCCGCACCCCCAGCAACAGCGGGCGCCCCGGCGCGAAGCAACTGGCCGAGAACTCGACGAAGCTGCGCTTGAGGTGCACATAAGGCGACTCGAACCGGTAGCGGCAGGCCTGCAACGCCGGCGCGGCGAGGGGGCGCCCGCTGTAGGCGAGGCCGTCGCGAACCTGCTCCCAGGGCGGCGATTGGTTGAAGTCCAGCGCCGCCCGCGCCAGCACCTCGACGCTGAGCCGCGCGTTGACCTGCAACTTATCGTGGGGCCGCTCGAACGCCAGGCGCGTCAAGGGGTTGCCGAACACGTCCAGCTCATCGCGGCGCGTCGAGGGTGGCGGGCTGACCTGCAATTGCTGCTCGGTGCAGCGCTGCCACGGGCATTCACGGGGCCACAGGTGAGCCAGTTGCTGGGCCAACGACACCGGGCTGTCGTAGCGGTAGTGGGTGTCGTGGAGGATCTGGTAGTGGGCGCTCATCACACGGACACCGTTTGCTGGCTGACATCATCGACGTGGGCAAAGTGGCGCAAGGCCAGGCGATCGGACACCTGGCCGCTGGCGTCGGCGATGCTCTGCAGCAGTTCGGCCAAGCCGTCCAGGGCCGCGCGCACGCTGGTTTCACCGAACAGCGGGTTTTCCAGGCAACCCAGGTCAAAACGCGCCAGCCGTTCGATCAACCCCGGCAGGACGCTGTCGCGGGGCGCGCCGAAGTCGTCGTTCAGGCGTTTGAGGGTACGCGCCACCAATTTGAGCTGGAATAGCAGCGCGTGGGGGTTCTGTTCGTCCAGCAACAACAGGTCGAGTACCGGGATCAACTGCGCCACCGCCAGGTAGCGCGAGCGGTAGGTGATGCTGCTGTTGCCCAATTCCAGCAACCATTCCAGCGCCGCTTGGTCTTGCGCCCCGGCGCCGCGCAGGAACGCCGCCAGGCTGTTGCCCAGAAACTGCAAACGCTCCAGGCGCCGGCCGATCATCAGAAACCGCCAGCCTTCGTCGCGGGTCATGTCGTCCAAGGCAAAACCGGACAGCGCCGCCAGAGACATCACCAAACGGTTGAGAAAATCCATCAGTTCGCCGAAGTCCGGCTCGTCGGTTTCCAGCTCCAGGGCTTCGCGCTGTAACTCCACCAGCGCTTGCCAGTTCTCCCGCGAGAGCTTGCCGCGCACCTGCGAGGCCGCCCACTGCAAGCGTTGCAGGTTGGCGCGCAGGCTACAGGCCCAGTCGTCCCCTAGCATCGCTGCCAGCAAGCGCTCAGGCAGTTCGCCCTCGTCGGGCAGCAGCAACAGGCGTTCGCCCAGGTCGACTGCCGCTTGCAGGGCCTGGGGGTCGTCGCCGTCCACGTAGCGGGTGAGCATGATGCGCAGCAGCCGCGCACTGTCGTCGCAGCGCTCGCAGTAGCGGCCGAACCAGAACAGGTTTTCCACCACCCGCGAGGGCAGGTAGGGGTCGCGCCGCACCAGATCGTGCACGCCCAGGGTGCGCTGGGTTTTCCATTGCTCGCCGGCGGGTGCGCGGTCTCCAAGCACCCAGGTGTCCTTGCTGGCGCCGCCGCGCTGCATCGACACCACTTGGGCGTGGGCCTGCGCCGCCACCCGGGTCAGGCCACCGGGCAGCACCCGATAACCCTCGGCGCTGGCCACGGCATAGGCGCGCATGCCGATGGCACGCGGTTGCAACTGGCCGCCATCGGCCTGCCACACCGGCGCCTGGGACAGCTGCGCCACTTCCTGGGCAACGTAGGCGTAGGGCCGCGCTCGCATGCGTTCGATCAAGGCTTCGCGTTCGGCCGTGCTGAGGTCGCGGCCCACCACCGGGGCGAAGCTCTGGGACGGGAACGCCGGTTTTATCAGCAGGTCTGGCAGTTTCTCCAGGGCCTGGGCCAGCACTGGCGCCTCGCCGCACCACCAAGTGGCGATGGACGGCAAGATCAGTTCTTCGCCGAAGAGAAATTCGCTGATCTTCGGTAAAAAACCCAATAACCCCGGAGATTCCAACACGCCGCTGCCCAAGGCATTGGCCACCAGCACCCGGCCCTGGCGCACCGCGTCGAGCAACCCCGGCACGCCCAGGGCCGAGTCGGTGCGCAGCTCCAGCGGGTCGCAGAAGTCGTCGTCCAGGCGCCGCATGATCGCGTGGACCCGGCGCAGGCCATTGAGGGTCTTGAGGTACACCGTGGCGTCGCGCACCGTCAGGTCGCCGCCCTCCACCAACGGGTAGCCGAGTTGGCGCGCCAGGTACAGGTGCTCGAAGTAACTCTCATTGAAGCGCCCGGGCGTCAGCAGCACCACCAACGGCGGCTCGTCCTCGGCGCCGGGAGCCTGGCGCGCCAGGGTTTCTTGCAAGGTGCGGAAGAACCCGGCCAGGTGCTGCACCTGCAAGTCGCGGTACAACTCGGGGAAGGCGCGGGAGACGATGGTGCGGTTCTCCAGGGCATAACCGGCGCCGGACGGGGCCTGGGTACGGTCGGCGGTGACCCACCAGCGGCCGTCCGGGGTGCGCGCCAGGTCCACGGCATACAGGTGCAGGAACGTGCCATCGGGGGGCGCGATGCCCTGGCAAGGCCAGAGGAAGTTGTTGTGGCCGAACACCAGTTCAGCCGGCAGCAGCCCTTGGGCTATCAGCCGTTGCGGGCCGTAGAGGTCGGCCAGCACCGCGTTGAGCAGGCGCGCACGCTGGGCGATGCCGGCACTCAGTTGCGGCCACTCTTCGGCGGCGATCACGTGGGGCAGCAGGTCCAGCTCCCAGGGCCGGTCGGCGCCCTTGGGGTCGGCGTAGACGTTGTAGGTCACGCCGTTTTCGTGGATCTGCCGCGCCAGCAAGGCCTGGCGTTGGGCCAGTTGCGCCGGGGTGCTGCGCTGCAACTGGTCGAACAGGCGCCGCCAATGGGCCCGCACCGCGCCGCTTGCGTCGAGCAGTTCGTGGTAGGTGCCGGGCGACAACGGGTAGCGGTCTAGCAGGTCTGGCATGGCAGGCTCGGGCAAAAATTCAGGTTGATCTGCAAACAGGTACACCCGCGCTTACTGCGCGGTGTGGTCAAAGCGGCGCAAATCCAGGGTCATGGGCAGTTCGTTGTTGATAACCGGCGGCGTCGCCGTCCACGGCCCGGGGCTGTGGCCCAGGCGGAAGAACCGCGCCATGCGTCGGCTCTCGGCTTCGTTGGCGTTTACCGGCAGGCTGTCGTAGTTGCGCCCGCCCGGGTGGGCGACGTGGTATTGGCAGCCGCCCAGGGAGCGCTGCATCCAGGTGTCGAACAGGTCAAAGACCAGCGGCGCGTGGGCCGCGATGGTGGGGTGCAGGCAATTGGCCGGTTGCCAGGCGCGAAACCTCACCCCAGCGACGAACTCGCCGATGCGCCCGGTGGCGTGCAGCGGCACCGGGACGCCGTTGCAGGTCAGCGTGTAGCGGTCCGGCGCCAGGCCCTTGAGCTTGACCTGCAAGCGCTCCAGGGACGAATCGACGTAACGCACCGCGCCGCCCGCCGCGCCCTCCTCGCCCAGCACATGCCAAGGCTCCAGGGCCTGGCGCAGCTCCAGCTCGACGCCGCCGACCGCGTAGTCGCCAACCTTGGGGAAGCGGAATTCCAGGTGCGCGGCGAACCACTCGGCGCGCAGGGCATAGCCGGCGGCGTTGAGTTCGACGATGACATCGGCGAAGTCCTGCTCGATAAAGTGCGCCAGCATGAAGCGGTCATGCAGCTCCGTGCCCCAACGCGCCAATTTGGCCGGGGCGTAGGGCTGGCGCCAGAACCGCGCCACCAGCGCCCGCAGCAGCAACTGCTGGGCCAGGCTCATGCGCGCATGGGGCGGCATCTCGAAGGCGCGTAACTCCAGCAGGCCCAGGCGCCCGGTGGCGCCGTCCGGGGAGTAGAGCTTGTCGATGCAGAACTCGGCGCGGTGGGTGTTGCCGGTAACGTCGATCAGCAGGTTGCGCAGCAAGCGGTCTACTCGCCAGGGCGGGCAGTCCTCACCCGGCGCGGGCATCTGTGCGAAGGCGATTTCCAGCTCATACAGGCTGTCGTTGCGCGCCTCGTCTACCCGTGGTGCCTGGGACGTAGGCCCGATAAACAGTCCGGAAAACAGGTACGACAGCGACGGGTGGTTGTGCCAGTAGCTAATCAGGCTGCGCAGCAGGTCGGGGCGGCGCAGGAACGGCGAGTCGGCCGGCGTGGCACCGCCGAGAACGAAGTGATTGCCGCCGCCAGTGCCGGTGTGGCGCCCGTCGATCATGAATTTTTCGCTGCTCAGGCGCGTCTGCCGGGCCTCTTCGTAGAGGAATTCAGTACGCTCCACCAACTCGTCCCAGGTGGCGGACGGCTGCACGTTGACCTCGATCACGCCAGGGTCGGGGGTGATGCGCAGGTTGCTCAGGCGCGGGTCGGCGGGCGGTTCATAGCCTTCAAGGAGGATCGGGCAATGCAGCGCCTGGGCGCTGGCCTCGATGGCGCTGACCAGTTCCAGGTAATCCTCGAGCCGCTCCAGCGGCGGCATGAACAGGTACAAGCGGCCCTCCCGCGCCTCGGCGCACAGGGCGGTGCGGGTCAGCCAGTGGGCGGATTCATCCACCTCGGGCACGCGCTCGTTGGCCACGGCCGGTTCCCCCGGCGCGCGGTTGGCGGGCAGCTCGGGCAGTTCCTGGTTGGGGTCGCGCGGGTGGACGAAGGGGTATTCGGCGGCGCTCACCCAGGGTTGCGAGGCCAAGGGCAAGCGGTAGCCCAGGGGCGAATCTCCCGGCACCAAGCGGCAATCGTGGTCGCGCAAAAACCAGCGGCCGCTTTGCCACTGCTCGCCACTGGCAGTGCGCGCCAGCGGCAAGACCTGGCCGATGACCTTGCCCAGGCCCTGGCTGAACACTTTGCGCAAGCGCGCACGCTCCAGTTCATCCTCCAGGCGCGAATCTTCGGCGCGCACATTGACGGGCAAGGCGCCTTCGCGCCACAGGTAATAGACGTGGTCTTCATAGGCCGGGAACACGAAGCGGCTGGGCAACTTCAGGCGTTCGGCGACGCTGGCCAGAAAACGCCCGGCCAGTTCGCCATCGGCGCCGTAGTCTTGCTGCTCGTCGGCGATCAGCGCCTGGTTGTGCCACAGCGGCACGCCGTCACGCCGCCAGTACAGGTTCAGCGACCAGCGCGGCAGCGGCTCACCGGGATACCACTTGCCCTGGCCGAAATGCACCAGCCCCTGGGGGCCATAGCGTTTGCGCAGGCGCTGGAACAACTCGGCCGAGAGCCGGCGCTTGGCCGGGCCCAGCGCGGTGGTGTTCCACTCGGCGCCATCGGGGTCGTCGATGGAGACGAAGGTCGGCTCGCCGCCCATGGTCAGGCGCACGTCGCCGGCCGCCAGGTCGGCATCGATTTGCCGGCCCAGGGCCTGGATCGCCAGCCACTGGTCGTCGGTGTAGGGCTGGGTGACCCGCGGCGCTTCCCAAATCCGCTCCACGGACATTTCGTGGCTGAACTCGCACTCGCTCGGTTCCACCAGGCCACTGATGGGTGCCGCCGAAGACGGATCGGGGCTACAGGCCAACGGGATATGCCCTTCCCCGGCAAACAGCCCGGAGGTGGCGTCCAGGCCGATCCAGCCTGCGCCGGGCAGGTACACCTCGCACCAGGCGTGCAGGTCGGTGAAGTCCACCTCGGTGCCGGACGGGCCGTCCAGGGCTTTGACGTCGGCGGTGAGCTGGATCAGGTAGCCGGACACGAACCGCGCCGCCAGCCCCAGGTTGCGCAGCAGTTGCACCAGCAACCAGGCCGAGTCGCGGCACGAGCCGCTGGCGTGCGCCAGGGTGTACTCGGGGGTTTGCACCCCCGGCTCCATGCGGATCAGGTAGCGGATGTCGTTGCTCAGGCGCTGGTTGAGGGCCACCAGAAAGTCCACGGCCGGCAGCGGTGTGCGGTCGATGCCGTCCAGGTAGGCCTTGAAGGCTGGGGTCAGGGGCAGGGTTGCCAGGTACGGCGCCAGCTCCTTGCGTTCATCGGCGCCGTAGCTGAAGGGGATTTTTTCCGCGTAGGGCTCAAGGAAGAAGTCGAAGGGGTTGAACACCGCCATTTCCGCCAGCAGGTCGACCTCGATGCGCAGTTCAGCGGTTTTTTCCGGGAACACCAACCGCGCCAGGTAATTGCCCTGGGGGTCTTGTTGCCAGTTGATGAAGTGCTGCTCGGGCCACACCTTCAGGCCATAGGACAGCACCCGCGTGCGGCTGTGGGGCGCCGGGCGCAGGCGAACGATCTGCGGGCCGAGCTCGACGGCGCGGTCGTAGCGGTAATGCGTGACATGGTGCAATGCGACATGAATCGACACGGCGTGCCTCCTGCGAGCCTTGGGCGTCTTTGAAAGCGCGCAAGAGTTATGCCACCCGGCATCCTCGGCGCTTTCTCCATTTGCTCAACGCAGTACAGCACCAAAACCGCGCAATGCAGGATTTGTGCAGGTGGCAGGCGCACATAAATGTGGCGAGCCCTGCTCGCGATGCCCCCAACGCAAAACGCCAGCCCGAAGGCTGGCGTTCTATCCACAGGCGCTGGCGCTTAGCGCGGCACGACCGGTTTGCGCGCAGGTTTGGGGCCCTTGCCCTTGGCCGCGTCCTTGCGTTCCTTGGCGGCCTGCTGGTTGCGGGCGAACGCGGCGGCCTTGGCCTGTTCGCGCTTGTCCCAGGCATTGCCGCCGTCACTGGCACGCGGCGGCAGGCCGGTGTGCTGGGTGAGGATCTTGGTGGTTTTTTCCTGGGCCACTTTATGGCTGCCCGCCGGCGTGGAGTTCTTGCGCCGGGCACTCTGGTAGCTGTCGGTGGCCGGTTGGTGCAGCGGGATCAACTGGTTCTTGCCCGGCCCGATCAGGTCGGCACGGCCCATGCGGGTCAAGGCTTCGCGCAGCATCGGCCAGCCCTTGGGGTCGTGGTAGCGCAGGAACGCCTTGTGCAAGCGGCGCTGCTCCTCGCTCTTGACGATGGTCACGCTGTCGCTCTTGTAGGTGACCTTGCGCAGCGGGTTCTTGCCCGAGTGGTACATGGCGGTGGCGGTGGCCATGGGCGAGGGGTAGAACGCCTGCACCTGGTCGGCGCGGAAACCGTTGCCCTTGAGCCACAGGGCCAGGTTCATCATGTCTTCGTCGGTGGTGCCGGGGTGGGCGGCGATGAAGTACGGAATCAGGTACTGCTCCTTGCCTGCCTCCTTGGTGTACTTCTCGAACATGCGCTTGAACCGGTCGTAGGTGCCGATGCCCGGTTTCATCATCTGGTTGAGCGGCCCTTCCTCGGTGTGTTCCGGGGCGATCTTCAAGTAGCCACCCACGTGGTGGGTCACCAGCTCTTTGACGTACTCGGGCGATTCCACCGCCAGGTCGTAGCGCAGCCCCGAGGCGATGAGGATCTTCTTCACCCCCGGCAACGCACGGGCACTGCGGTACAGCTGGATCAGCGACGAGTGGTCGGTGTTCAGGTTCGGGCAGATGCCGGGGAACACGCAGGACGGCTTGCGGCACGCTGATTCGATTTCCGGGCTCTTGCAGGCGATGCGGTACATGTTCGCGGTCGGGCCGCCGAGGTCGGAGATCACGCCGGTAAAACCAGGGACTTTGTCGCGAATTTCTTCGATCTCGCGAATGATCGACTCTTCGGAGCGGTTCTGGATGATCCGCCCTTCGTGCTCGGTGATGGAGCAGAAGGTACAGCCGCCGAAGCAGCCGCGCATGATGTTCACCGAGAAGCGGATCATGTCGTAGGCGGGGATTTTCTCCTTGCCGTACGCCGGGTGCGGAACGCGGGCGTAAGGCATGCCGAACACGTAGTCCATTTCATCGGTGGTCATGGGAATGGGCGGCGGGTTGAACCAGACGTCCACTTCGCCATGCTTCTGCACCAAGGCGCGGGCGTTACCCGGGTTGGTTTCCAGGTGCAGCACGCGGTTGGCGTGGGCGTAGAGCACCGCGTCGTTGCGCACTTTTTCCACGGAGGGCAGGCGGATCACGGTCTTGTCGCGGGTCATCTTCGGGCTGGCCAGCAGCTGCACAACCTTGGCTTCGCTCGGGTCTTCGACCGGGCCTTTTTCCTGCTCGATGGCGCAGGCCTGGGTGTCCTGGGTGTTGACGTAGGGGTTGATGATCTTGTCGACCCGGCCCGGGCGGTCGATGCGGGTGGAATCCACCTCGTACCAGCCTGCCGGGGTGTCACGGCGGATGAACGCGGTGCCGCGCACGTCGGTGATGTCTTCGATCTTGTGCCCGTAGGACAAGCGCTGGGCAACTTCGACAATGGCCCGCTCGGCGTTGCCGTACAGCAGGATGTCGGCGCTGGCGTCGATCAGGATCGAGTTGCGCACCCGGTCCTGCCAGTAGTCGTAGTGGGCGATGCGGCGCAGCGAAGCCTCGATGCCGCCCAGCACGATAGGCACGTTCTTGTAGGCTTCCTTGCAGCGCTGGCTGTAGACCAGGCTGGCGCGGTCCGGCCGCTTGCCCGCCATGCCGCCGGGGGTGTAGGCGTCGTCGGAGCGGATTTTCTTGTCGGCCGTGTAGCGGTTAATCATCGAGTCCATGTTGCCGGCCGCGACGCCGAAGAACAGGTTCGGCTCGCCCAGTTTCATGAAGTCGTCTTTGGACTGCCAGTTGGGCTGGGCAATGATCCCGACGCGAAACCCCTGGGATTCCAGGAGCCGGCCGATGATCGCCATGCCAAAGGACGGATGGTCGACGTAGGCATCACCGGTGACGATGATGATGTCGCATGAATCCCAGCCGAGCTGATCCATCTCCTCCCTGCTCATGGGCAGGAATGGCGCTGGACCGAAGCATTCGACTTGGGATAGTCAAATAACGGCTTGGCTGTTTGCATGACGGTGACCGGTGTTGAGATGAAAAATCGCGGGCGCGGAATATAGCACAAAATTTGACCAATTCCGACCGCAACGGTCGGCCTTTACCGCCTCGCGCCCCACTCGCCTGTTTTGCCCCGCCCATGGCACTAGATATCCAACGCAGGCGCAGGCAGCGGAGCAATAGTCTGGCCCGAACGATGGCCCACTCATTCCGACCTGCGGTGACCCACTTGAACGACGCCTCTCCCGTTGCAAAAGCCCTGCCCCAGCACGCCCGCTTCATTCACTACCACTTGCCGACATGGCTCAAGCAAGCCACACCGCCCCTGCGTGCCGCCCTGCGCACCAGCCTGCTGGCCAGCAACCAGTCGCGGCATGACATGGCCGAGCTGCTCAGCCCCCTGCAAAACCCGGTCGAGTTTGCCAGCCCACTGCTCAAGAACGCCTTGCGCCAGGAGTTCCTCGACCTGCTGGACAGTGACCGCACCACACTGGTGCGCGAATGGAAAACCACCCACATCCTGGGCCTGGTAAAGACCCACCGGCAAACCACCACACAATCGCTGCTGGAAGCGGCCCTGCAGAATTTCGACGCGGCAGAGGCTGAGGATGGCGGGTTCGAGACCGGTTCCGGCCTGTACACCGACGAACACGGCAGACAGGAAAAAAGCGTCGTCACCCCGGTCATGTTCGCCGGGTTCTGCCGACGCCTGAACCTGGGCCAGCGCTTCCAGGAGCACCTGGACAGCGTGCTCAGCGCCACCAGCGGGCCGGACGCGGCGACCGTGTTACGCCGCTGCGAGCAGGACGCCCTAGCGGTGGCCGCCCATATCGCCAGGATCAAGGGGGTCATCTCACCACGCCTGTATGAATCGCTAATCACTCTGCAAGCGAACGGCGAACACCCCGACCTGCGCTGTGCGCACTTGACCATCAACAACGTGCCACTGCCCGGCATTCTGGTGATTTACGACAAACACATCGACGCCGAGCAGGTGCTCTACATCCCCCAAGACCCCTACGGCCCCTTGTACCAGTACCCGTCGTTCCAGGCCCTGAAAGATGCGCTGGCCAACCGCCTGGAACAGCCGGGTTACGAGACGTTCTTCAAACGCTTCGTGCCCCAGCGCCACCACGGCCGCCTCTATACCCTTAAGCCCCACACGTACCGATGGGTCACCCACTGGCCCAACGGCCCCCGCCTCATCAACGAGCCGGCGAGCATCGTCGAGCCTGTGGCGCGCCAGTTGATCCAAGGCGATGTGCTGAGTGCCAGTGCCGCGCTGCACATCGCCAAGATCAAGGAGGATGCCAAAGTGCTCGCCGTGTCCTCAGCAGACGCCGATCTGGCCGCCCGCGAAGTACGCCTGCAAGGCTATGAGGACCTGGGCAAATCGCTGTTGTTCTTCGCCCTGTCCTTCGTGCCGGTAGTCGGCGAAGCGATGCTGGCGGTGACCGCCGCCGAAGTCATCCACTCGGTGTACCACGGGTTCGAATTCTGGAGCCGCGGGGACAGTGTCGCCGCCCTGAACGACCTGCTGGACGTGGCCGATACAGCCGCATCGCTGGTATTTACGGCGGCCGCGGTCAAAGCCGGCGGGGCCGTGGCCAAGCTGGTCAGCGTCAAATTGCGCAACGGCAACTGGCGCCTCTGGAACCCGGACCTGACACCTTACCGGCAAACCTTGCAGTTGCCCGGCGCCCTGCCCCCCGATAGCCGCGGTTTGTACGCGTTCAACGCCAGTCACTATGTGCGCCTGGACGACCAGCTCTACCAGGCGCAACTCGACACGGCCAGCAACCAGTGGCAACTGCTACACCCCCAGGACCCGGACGCCTACCGCCCGCCGCTGCTGAGTAATGGCGCCGGCGGCTGGCGCCTGCCCCATGAGCGCCCGCAGGAATGGAACAACCTCAAGTTGATAAAACGCCTGGGGGCAACCACCGCCCATATCCAGGCCGAGGATGTAGAGCCGCTCATGCTCATCAGCGGCATCGACCAACCCGCGCTGCGCCAGTTGCATCAGGAAGGCATGCGCCCGCCCGCGCTGCTGCGCGACAGCGTGAAACGCCTGAACCTGGAACGGGCCATCGACGGTTTCGACCTGGCGCAGGCCGAAGGGCGAACTCTGACGCCTGAGTCACCCTTTATCCAACTGCACCTGGTGACCCTGCTGCCCGAATGGCCAGCCAGCCACAGCGTGAAAGTGCTCGACCCGTCGGGCAACACCCTGCTCGCGCTACCCGCCGCCGAGCCGCAAGGCGAGCGCGAGATTCAAGTGCCGCTGGCCCGCTTGCGCAACGGCCAATTGCTGCAATGCCTGGAAGAGCAACTCGACACCGACACCTACCTTGCCCTGATTGACGACACCTACTTGCCCTACGTCAGCAACCCCGACCGACTGGCCTTGCGCCTTCACGAAGAGGCCCTCGAATACAAGAAGGCCTTATTCGCGCGGCTCTACCAGGGCACCGAGCAACCGGAGACCACTACCGAAAAAACCCTGCGCCAACTGCTGCCCGACCTGCCCAAAAGCTACCTGCAAGACCTCAGCCTCAGCCTCGGCCACCCTGAGCAGCAACGCCTGGTGCGCGAGGAAAGCCTAAACCCGCTGATGCACGAAGAAGCGCTGCAGTACCACGAAGAGGTGCTGGCACGCGCGCCCTATGAAGGCCTGTTCCTCGACACCCTGCACAGCGCCGACAGCGATCTGCTGGCGTTTGTTTGCCTGGAGCAACTGCCCCGCTGGCCCCAGCACCTGCGCCTGGAGATGCGCGACGCCCTGCACAACAACCGTTTGCTGGGTAGCGTCGGCGATGAGACCGCTACTCAAATCCTCACCCTTTCCCGCAGCGCCAGCACCTATGTGGTCGCCGATACCCCACGCCAGACGCCCGCCGATCTGTTCACCACCCTCGCCCGCGCCCTGCCCGAAGCCGATCGCAACGCCCTGTTCGGCACGGCCCAAGTCGAACCCAGAGTCATTCACGACGCCCTACGCGCGACCGTGAAACAACGGGTGAAAAATGCCGTGGCCTACATGCAAGCGAGCACTGCGGTGGATACGGCCGCAGCCAGCCCTGGCGGGGGCTTCGATGAACTGTTCGCCGTGCCCACCACCCCGCCACGACTGACCCTGCGCGAAGACAATATCTATGAGCAGCCCCGCCGGGATGTGGGTGGCTACAACCATTACGTGCAGGAAAACAATCTGTATTACCAGGTGCGTAACGCCAACCCCGGCTGGCAACTGGTGGACGCCCGCAACCCCTGGCGCGCCTACAAACCCTACATCCGCCCCAAGACCGACGGCGGCTGGGAAATCGCCACAGACGCCGGCTTGCTGGGTGGCGGTATCGGTCCTTCGCGCTACCGGGCGGTGGAACCGAGCAGCAGCACCTTCTACACCGCTTCGGACTACCTCATGCCCGAGCCGTTTACGACGCAAGAGCTGGCACGCATGCGCCAACGCTCGGCGACCAACGGCGTACCCAACAAGATCGGGGAGTACGACCGGGTCAACAATGGCCGCTACCCACTGCGCGACAACTATGACCGACCGCTCTACATCACCCAGATCCGCCCGCCGAACGACGAACCACGCTTCGCCACGGAGCTGGTGATGCCTTATCTGGAGCGCGAGGGGTATGAACGGGTAGCACAGCTCTATGAGGAAAAACTGAAAGTGCGCACTTTTATCGAAAGCGACGCGCGCAGCCCGCAAGAACGGGTGATGATCGGCCAACACACAGTGGTGGCCCGCAGGGACCTGCGCAAGGATGAAATTCTGGGGGTTTATGGCGGGCGGTTGATCCCCAGGTGGCGTGCCGACCAGAGCAACAATGCCTTTGTGATCGACGTGGAAGACCTGCCCCCTTACAAACGGGCGATTCGCGAACGCTTGCGTGCTGGCGATTACTTGTCGGGCGACAACATCCTTTCGCGTATCAACACCCTGTTCGAGTTCCCCAGGAACCGCTCGCCCCGCCAGGCCCGCCAAGGCTACAACGCCCATATGGTGAGCTACGCGGTGAAGGCCAGCCGTGGCCAAGAGGAGGCGCAGAGCTTGCAGATCAGCGTGCTGTTCACCCTCACGGACATCCCCGCCGAAACGGAGCTGCGCTGGGACTATGGCTACACCTCGGAGCAGATCCGCCGGATCATGACCCGAGCGCCGTGAGAGAGGCGTTACTCGTCGTCAAAGTTGTAGCTGCCCGGCGCCAGGTTCTCGAAGCGCGTGTACTTGCCAATAAACGCCAAGCGCGCCGTGCCGATGGGGCCGTTACGCTGCTTGCCGATGATGATCTCGGCAATGCCCTTGTGCTCGGTCTCGGGGTGATACACCTCGTCGCGATACACGAACATGATGACGTCGGCGTCTTGCTCGATAGCGCCGGATTCACGCAAGTCGGAGTTGATCGGGCGCTTGTTGGGGCGTTGCTCCAGGGAGCGGTTGAGCTGGGACAGGGCCACCACCGGGCAGTTGAACTCCTTGGCCAGGGCCTTGAGGGAGCGGGAGATCTCGGAAATTTCGTTGGTGCGGTTGTCGCCCCCCGAACCCGGGATCTGCATCAATTGCAGGTAGTCGATCATGATGAGGCCGATGTCGCCGTGCTCACGCACCAGGCGCCGGGTGCGGGCGCGCATCTCCGAAGGGCTGATGCCGGCGGTATCGTCGATGAACAACTTGCGGTCGTTGAGTAGATTGACCGCCGAGGTCAGGCGCGGCCAGTCGTCATCCTCCAGGCGACCGGCGCGGACCTTGGTTTGGTCGATCCGCCCCAGGGACGACAACATACGCATAATCAGCGATTCGCCTGGCATCTCCAGGGAATACACCAAAACCGCCTTCTCGCTGCGCAACACGGCGTTTTCCACCAGGTTCATCGCGAACGTGGTCTTACCCATGGACGGACGACCGGCGACGATAATCAGGTCCGAAGGCTGCAAGCCACTGGTCATGCCGTCGAGGTCGGTGTAACCGGTGGACAGGCCCGTGATGGCGTTATCGGTGTTGAACAGGGTATCGATGCGGTCGATGGCCTTGGTCAGCAGGTCGTTGACGCTGACCGGGCCACCGGTTTTCGGCCGGGCCTCGGCGATCTGGAAAATCTGCCGTTCGGCTTCGTCGAGAATCTCCTCGGCGGTGCGCCCTTCCGGGTTGAAGGCACTGTCAGCGATTTCAGTGCTGATGGCGATCAACTGGCGCAGGGTGGCGCGCTGACGGACGATCTGTGCGTAAGCCTTGATGTTGGCGACCGACGGCGTGTTTTTCGCCAGTTCACCCAGATAACCGAGGCCGCCGACCTGGGCACTCTGGCCTTCCTTGTCCAGTTGCTCGGCCAGGGTCACTACGTCTATCGGTGAGTTCTGGTCCGCCAACTTGGCAATGGCGCGGAAGATCAGGCGGTGGTCATGGCGATAGAAGTCACCGTCCGAGACTTGATCGAGCACGCGTTCCCAGGCGTTGTTGTCCAGCATCAGACCACCGAGCACGGCCTGTTCGGCCTCGATGGAATGGGGCGGGACCTTCAGGGCAGCGGTTTGCAGATCGTATTGCTCGGGAACAGAGATATCGTTCATGGCCACTTGGAATTGGGGGTGGTGAAAAATCGGAAGCTGCAGAAAAACAAAAGGCACGACCTGTAAACAGGATCGTGCCCGATGTTAACCGTCCAGCACACAAGGTGCCAGACGATTGCGTGCTGCTTAAGCAGCCACCACAACAACGCGTACGGTTGCTTCGACTTCGGCGTGCAGGTGCACGGCCACGTCGAATTCGCCAACGTTGCGGATGGTGCCGTTTGGCAGACGAACTTCGCTTTTTGCCACTTCAACGCCAGAGGCGGTCAGTGCATCAGCGATGTCGTGGGTGCCGATCGAACCGAACAGCTTGCCTTCGTCACCAGCGGTGGCAGTGATAGTCACTTCCAGCTCAGCCAGTTGGGCAGCACGGCTTTCAGCCGAAGCTTTCTTGTCCGCTGCTGCTTTTTCCAGCTCGGCGCGACGCTCTTCGAACGCAGCCAGGTTGGCAGCGGTCGCAGCGGTAGCCTTGCCGTAAGGCAGCAGGTAGTTACGACCGTAGCCGGCCTTAACATTTACTTTGTCGCCCAGGTTGCCCAGGTTGGCGACTTTTTCCAGAAGGATCAGTTGCATGTGAAAATCCTCTTAACTTTTAACCTTCACCGTTCGCGCTATCGGCGTCTTTCGGCGCCAAACGACCGCGAAAATCAATCAGGCTGTCGACAATGGCCAACACCACGAGCAACGGATAGATCAGCTGCATGAACAGCAACAACGTTACGTACAACCCCACCAGCCAAAACTTGGCCAGACGCTTATGCGCCACCAGCCCGTGCATCAGGGCCAGCCCGGCGAACACCAACGGTACGCTGCACAACGGCGTCAACATGGCCATCTGGGAACCGAAGTTCGGCCCCACAAGCATGCACGCCAGCAGCAACATCGCCGGCCCCAGCGGGATTCGGATGGCGCGAAACTCGCGACCAAAACCACCCGGGTTGTACAACAACGCCTGCCAATAACGCCCAAGCATCAGGCTCAACAAGCTGACGACCTGCAACAATGCCGCAATCAGGCCGGTCAGGACCGGTGCCACCAGTGCTGCGAGACGCGCTCGCTCCTCTACCGAGAACTGCTGGTAGAGATCCCCGAGGGCCAGCGGCAGGATTTTTATCAATTCCTGCGCCAAGCCTTCGATCTGAGGGCGGAAAGCCGCACCCAACACCACTGAAAACACCAACCCCATCGCTATGCTGACCAGCAGCACGCGGTTCCAGGACTCGCTTGCGCGCAAAACCAACGCAAGGCCCGAAGACCCCAGCAGCACCATGAGTGCGCGAGGATCTGAGGAGTACAGCCACCAGAACAAGGCCGGCAGCAATCCCAGGGCAACGACGCCCAAGGCATCCTTCAAACCGCGCCGCAGCAGCACAAGGCTTCCTGCGGCAGCACCCAACCAATACAACAGCGGCAATGCAGCACATCCGGCCACTACAGCAGTGGCCTGCACACGACCGCGCATGATGAACTCAGCTAAGGCGCGCATGCATTCAATCCCTTACTACGTGTCGACTGCCCGGTCTCAGCGGCCGTGGCTGTCGGTGTAGGCCAGCAGGGCCAGGAAGCGGGCGCGCTTGATAGCGGTGGCCAGCTGA
>RCMZ01000047.1_pt1 | contig 90977 bp, 88 predicted proteins | sample 2041141 | NCBI WGS metagenome assembly RCMZ01 (sample SAMN09708263, study PRJNA481090) | Wastewater metagenome, whole genome shotgun sequencing project. | biome: sewage; isolation source: Davis station wastewater (DW) | place: Antarctica: Davis Station | collected 2010-03-01 | reverse complement strand
CAACGACGCCGACATAGGAGTGCTAAACTCCAGCCTCTCCCATTTCCCGCCTCACCATGTCTGCTCCCACACCCACCAAGGATGTTCCCGACGCGGCCCTGGAAAACCGGGTCAATCTGGAAGAGGCGCGTTTGCAGATCGGCGACGCCTTGCAGCTCCAGCCGCTTGGCGACGCCGGCGCGCCCCGCCACTACGTCAAGCTGATCGGTTTCGCCAAGCCGTCCAGCGTGCTGGTCAGCACGCCCAAGGTGGATGGCGCCTACATTTTCGTGCGCGACGGACAGGATTACGTGGTGCGCGCCTTCTCGGGCAAGAACGCCTACGCTTTCTCGACTTCGGTGATCCGCTCGGTCGCCGTGCCCTACCCCTATCTGCACCTGTCCTACCCCAAGGACGTGCGCGCGCTGGTGGTGCGCAGGGGGGCGCGGGCCAAGGTCAATCTGATCGCCAGCGCCAAAAGGCTAGACGCGCAGGGGCAGGAAAGCCCCGAAGCGGCCGCAGCCAGCATCCGCAACGTCAGCATCTCCGGGGCCATGCTCGCCTCGCCGCATTCCCTCGGCCGGCAGGGCGATTCGATCCGCCTCAGCTTCAAGCTGGCGCTGGCCGACATCGTCTCGCTGGTGAGCCTGGATGCGACGATCCGCGTCGTCAATCCCGCCGGCGAGGACCTGGGGCCGGGGATGACCGGCTACGGGCTGGAGTTCGTCGGCGGCGCGCCGCAGGACCGCATCACGCTGACCGCTTTCGTCTATCAGACGTTGCTGGAGCAGGAAGCGTCCTGACAGACCGCCGCCTGCCTCGACAGAAAAACGCCGGGACCTGAGTCTCGGCGTTTTGCTTTTTGCGCGGGAGGAAGGGCAAGGAAGCGGCTGTGCCGGCCTCCTTGCCGTCGTCCGGCTTGGCGCCTCTGTCCGGTACCCATCGCAGTCATGCGCCGCGTCCGTTCAAGGCCTCAACGCTTCTCGATGTCGGGCAAAAACACCGTGAGCAGGCCGATCAGCGGCAGGAAGGCGCAGATGCGATAGACCGTCGCGATGCTCGTCGCGTCGGCCAGTTGGCCGAGCAGCGCGGCACCGATGCCGGCCAGGCCGAAGGCGAGGCCGAAGAAGAGGCCGGAGATCGCGCCGACCTTGCCCGGCACCAGTTCCTGCGCGTAGACGAGGATCGCCGAGAAGGCCGAGGCGAGGATCAGGCCGATCAGCACCGAGAGAACGCCGGTCCAGAACAGGTCGGCGTGCGGCAGCAGCAGCGCGAAGGGCGCGACGCCGAGGATGGAGCCCCAGATCACGCGCTTGCGGCCGATGCGGTCGCCGACCGGGCCGCCGACGACGGTGCCGGTCGCCACCGCGAGCAGGAAGGCGAACAGGTACATCTGCGCGCTCTGCAGCGGCAGCGCGAACTTCTCGATCAGGTAGAACGTGTAATAAGTCTGCAGGCTCGCCATGTAGAAGAACTTGGAGAACATCAGCGCGCCGAGCACGAGCAGCGAGAGGCCGACCTGCCTCCGCGTGAGGCTATGCCCCGGATGCGCCCGCATGCGGCTGCGGAAGCCCGCCACGTGCTTGCGCGACCAGCGCCCGACGCCGGAGAGGACGACGACGCCGAGCAGCGCGGCGAGCGAGAACCACGCGGCGCTGCCCTGCCCGAACGGCACGATGATCAGCGCCGCGAGCAGCGGCCCGAGCGCCGTGCCGAGGTTGCCGCCGATCTGGAACAGCGACTGTGCGAGGCCCGGCCGCGCGCCGGCCGCCATGCGCGCGACGCGCGACGATTCCGGGTGAAAGACCGACGAACCGATGCCGACCAGCGAGGCGGCGAGCAGCACCGCGCCGAAGCTCGCCGCCTGCGCGAGCAGCAGCAGGCCGACCAGCGTGAAGCCCATGCCGACCGGCAGCGAATACGGCTTCGGCCGGTGGTCGGTGTACAGGCCGATCAGCGGCTGCAGCAGCGAGGCGGTGAGCTGGTAGGCGAGCGTGATCATGCCGACCTGCGCGAAGGAGAGGTGCAGGCCCTGCTTGAGCATCGGATAGATGGCGAGCAGCACCGACTGCATCATGTCGTTGAGCAGGTGCGAGAAGCTGATCGCGGCGATCACCGCGTAGGCGGTGTGCTTCAGCGCGTCGTGCGCCTCCGGGGCGGGGGCGGCGGGCGTGGCGGCGAGCTTGCCGGCGGCGAGAGTCTTTTCCATGGATAGAAGCGATGAATGATCCGGTCGGCAGTCTAGAATGACCGCTTCGCACACGTCCTGCCAAAAAACATCGTGAATCGGACAATCCCGCCCGCCGGCCAGCCGGTCGGCCACGACGACGAGTACCAGACCCTGCCCCACCCGGTGACCGCCAAGGCGCGCGACTACCGGGGCGGCGTCACGCCCGTGCACCGCCACCCGCGCGCCCAGCTGATCTACGCCGGCAGCGGCGTCATGCGCGTCGAGACGGCCGGGGGCTGCTGGGTGGTGCCGCCGGTGCGCGGCGTGTGGATTCCGGCCGACACCGACCATCAGGTGATCATGCTCGGCCCGGTCGAGATGCGCACGCTCTACATCCGCCCCGACGCCGCGCCGGATCTGCCCGACCACTGCTGCCTGATCGAGGTCAGCCCGCTGCTGCGCGCGCTGATCCTGGCGCTGCTCGACGAGCCGCTGGCCTACGACCTCGCCGGCCGCGCCGGCCGCATCGCCGCGCTGGCGCTGCTCGAACTGCGCTTCCTGAAGATTCCCGCGCTGCACCTGCCGATGCCGTCCGAGCCGCGCCTGCTCAAGCTGTGCCGCACGCAGATCGAACACCCGGAGACGCAGGAAACGCTGGAGACGCTGGCCGAGCGCCACGCCACCAGCAGCCGCACGCTGGCCCGCCTGTTCGCGCGCGAAACCGGCATGAGCTTCCGCCAGTGGCGCCAGCAGGCGCGCCTCGTCGAAGCGCTCGGGCACCTCGCCAACGGCGTGCCGGTCGCGCGCGTCGCCGAAAAGCTCGGCTACCGCAGCGCCAGCGCCTTCACGGCGATGTTCAAGCGGGTGCTGGGAATGGAGCCGCGGCGCTATTTCGCGGGCGAAGAGCGGGCGTAAGCGGCGGGCGTAAGCGCCCCGCCCGGAGCGCGCAGGCCCGGCGACCGGCACCCGTGCATCAACTGTCGTCGCGGAAGCCGATCGCCGCGTGCGTTCCGTCGCAGAAGGGCTTGTTCTTCGAGGCGCCGCAGCGGCACAGGGTCATCCTGTTGCGCACTTCGTAGGCGAAGCCGTCGCTGCCCACCAGCGGTACGCCGCCGCGCAGCCAGAGCGGCCCGGAGCAGGCGTTGGCCGGGTCTTCGATCAGGGCGATCGACGGCTCGTAAGCCGGCTCGATGGCCTGCCCGCTCTGCCTGTCCCAGGCCACCAGCCGGCCCGACGGGCAGTCGCAGGTCTGGCTGACGAAAAACTTGCGCGCCAAGGCGTTGTCCGTTTCCCGGACGAGTTTCCACACCTGCCCGTTGGGATCGCAATAGCGCGCGGAGGCGCAGAGGCCTTCGACGTCGGTCAGCGAAAGCACCGGGCCTTCGTGCACGCTGGCCTGTTCTAGGTACGGCCGCCGGCTGGCGGTTTCGGTGCCGTCGAAACCGATTTTCGCGTGCGTTCCGTCGCAAAACGGCTTGTTGCCGCTGTGGCCGCAGCGGCACAGCGCATACTTATCCTGCGCCGGGTAGCTTTCCCCCGGCGTCCAGCGGACCGATTCGCCGGCCGCGTTGGTTCCGATGATTTCCTTGCTCAGCGGCAGCCCTCCCGAAACGAGGTAGGGGCCGTTCTCGACGATCCGGACGGTTGCGCGAAGGGGTTTGCTGGCGGTCATCTGGCGTTTTCGGTCGAGGGTTGCGGACAATTGAAAGCGGGGCGACGACGAGCGGCATCCCGACCCGCGCCCGCCTACGCCTCCAGCCGGAAGCCGATCTTCAGCCTGACCTGGAAATGCGCAACCTTGCCGTCGACGATGTGGCCGCGCGTTTCCACGACTTCGAACCAGTCCATATGGCGCAGCGACTTGGCGGCTTCCTCGATGGCGTTATGAATGGCTTCGTCGGTGCTGGCGGGCGAAGTGCCGACGATTTCGACCAGCTTGTAGACATGGGCGGACATGGCGTTTCTCCTTGTGGGTCGGCGGCGGCAGGCGCGGCTGGCTTTGCCTCCTTTCAGGATAGCCGGCGTCCCCGCATTTGTAAGCCGTCCCGCGGCTGGATCGGCGGCCGCGGCGGGCGTAAGCTTGGCGGCATCGCGTTCCCGGCTCGATCCGGGCCGCTTTCAGACGGCGCCGGATCGATGGCGGCGCGTATCCGCAACGTTTCGACCTGTTTCCATCCGCCTCCCGGACTCCGCACAGAAAGGCCAGCCATGAGCATCCGCATCGTCCGCCTCGGTTCCCCGCGCCTGCCCGGCGAGGGCACGCGCATCGGCACGGTGCGCCGCCCGCCGCGCGGCGTGCCGAAAAGCGAATTCGCCTCCGGCGACTGGTACGACGTGTGGTATCCCGCCCTGGCGCCCAGCCCGGAACTGGTGGCGCAGGCCCAGGCCGCGCAGCAGACGGGCAACGCGGCGGAGTGGAAACGCTTCGTGAAGCACTACCGCGCCGAGATGGCGACGCCGGAAAACAGCCGCACGCTCGACCTGCTCGCGGCGCTGTCGCGCGGCGCCGATTTCTCGGTCGGCTGCTATTGCGCCGACGAAGCGCACTGCCACCGTTCGGTGCTGCGCGAACTGCTGGTCGAGCACGGCGCGCTGGTCGTTTAGCGCGCGCGGCTGAACATCGCCCGGCGGGCGCGGTCTAGTTCAGTAGAACGCACTGGCCGAGGAGAGAGCTCATGAGCCACAAGCATCTGTCGCTGCTGCGCAGCGTCTTCCAGGACCCGCCGCCGGCCAACCTCCACTGGCGCGAAGTCGAGTCGCTGCTCAACCACCTGGGCGCCAGCATCGAGTCGTCGCACGGCGCGCGCTTCAAGGTGACGCTCAACGGCATCTCGGACTTCATCCACCATCCCCACCACGGCAGCGCGTGCACGCGCGATCTGGTCAAGCAGGTGCGCGAGTTCATCGCCCACGCCGGCATCAGCCCGGCGAGCTACGAAGCGGAAAAAAGCGAGTAGTGCGAAAAAAAAAAGTTCGCCCGCCCCGGGCGGCGGCGCGCCGGGGAATCCACAGCGTTTGCCCGAAACCCTGTGGATAAGGACTGGACAACTGTCTTATATAACTCTTCCGTAAGGCGTTTTTCCCGCTGCCTTGTTTTTAGGCAAAGGGGGCGTTGGCTGCATACCGCGCCGGTGCGAAAACGGTAAATTTTTCGGCGTCAAGACTTGACTTACGCACAGAATGGATTTTTTTCGGAACGGTCGGCGCGCATCGTCCGAAGCCTTCGCGGCGGCGGGCAAAAATATTTTCAAGCGATTGAAAGATATGGATTTTTCTTTTCCGCCCAAGCTTTCAGCAAAGTAAGGGAAGCGCTTGCCTGGCTTGGGTTTAAGGCTGCCGGAGGGGAATAATCCACAAACTTATCCACAGGTTTTGTGGGTAACTGAATAATCCCTTTTCGCTCATGGGATTACCGGGTTTTCGTTACAAAAATTACACAAATCGGCCGTAACAGTTCGTCGGTCACGACTTGACTTTCCGTAACGCTTCGCGAAACGCCGCGGGGCCATCGAAAGGCGCCGGAACGGGCTCGGCGGCGCCGCCGCTGCCGGCAGCACCCCGGGCGTCGATCTCCGCCGCGGGCCCCTTCGGCCCTCTGCTCCGCCCCTACTCCGCGTCCGGTTGCCGCGCCGGATGCGCCGCCGCGAAGGCCGGCAGTTCGGCGCAGGCGGCGTGGATGCGGCGGATCGTCGGATAGGGCGCCAGATCCACCTGGAAGCGCTCGGCGTTGAAGACCTGTGGGATCAGGCAGCAGTCGGCCAGCGTCGGCGTCTCGCCGTGGCAGTAGCGGCCGGTCTGCGGCTCGCGCGCGAGACGGGTCTCGATGATCTGCATCCCCTCGCCGACCCAGTGGCGATACCAGGCGCTTTTCGCCTCGTCGCTCGCGTCGAACTGGCCGGCAAGGTACTTGAGCACGCGCAGGTTGTTGAGCGGATGGATTTCGCAGGCGACGGTGAGCGCGAGCGAGCGCACGCGGGCGCGGCCGAGCGGGTCGGCGGGCAGCAGCGGCACGGCGGGATGCGTTTCGTCGAGGTATTCGAGGATGGCCAGCGACTGGCCGAGCGCCGCGTCGCCGTCGACCAGCGTCGGCACCATGGCGCCGGCGTTGAGCGCCCGGTAGGCTGGCGTCAGATGCTCGCCGCCGCCGCGCACCAGATGCACCGGCACGGCTTCGTACGCCAGCCCCTTGAGATTGAGGCCGATGCGCACGCGGTAGGCGGCGGAACTGCGGAAGTAGGTGTAGAGCTTGAGCATGGTCCGTCCCTTCAAAAGTCGTCGGCCCGGCGGCGTCCTCCGCCCGGTGTTGCGCTTCGCCGCGTTGCGCCGGCGCAACGCGGCGAAGCGCACGCGACGCGAACGAGGCGCTGCCGGCTCGCCGGCGGGCGGCGTTCAGCCCGGATAGCGCGCGACGGTCTGTTCGATGGCGCCGAAGATCGTGCGCCCTTCGGCGTCGGCCATTTCGATGCGCACGCGGTCGCCGAACTTGAGGAAGGAGGTTTTCGGCGCCCCGCCCTCGATCGTTTCGTACATGCGCACCTCGGCGAGGCAGCAATAGCCGACGCCGCCGTTCTCGATCGACGAGCCGTGCAGGCCGCCCTGCTTGTTCGAGACGGTGCCCGAGCCGATGATCGAGCCGGCCTCCAGTTCGCGCGTCTTCGCCACGTGGGCGACCAGCTGGCCGAAGTCGAAGGTCATGTCCACGCCGGCGTTCGGGCGGCCGAAGGGCTGGCCGTTGAGGTGCACGACGAGCGGCAGGTGCACCCTGGCGTCGCGCCAGGCATCGCCCAGCTCGTCCGGCGTCACGGCGACCGGGCTGAAGGCCGTCGCCGGCTTCGACTGGAAGAAGCCGAAGCCCTTGGCCAGTTCGTTCGGAATCAGGTTGCGCAGCGAGACGTCGTTCACCAGCATCAGCAGGCGGATGGCGCCGGCGCATTGCGCGGGCGTCGCGCCCATCTTCACGTCGCCGGTAATCGCCGCGACCTCGGCCTCGAGGTCGATGCCCCAGTCTTCGGACAGCGCGTAGATCGGGTCGCGCGGGCCGACGAAAGAGTCGGAGCCGCCCTGGTACATCAGCGGATCGGTCCAGAACGACGGCGGCAGTTCGGCGCCGCGCGCGCGACGCACGAGTTCGACGTGGTTCACGTAGGCCGAGCCGTCGGCCCATTGGTAGGCGCGCGGCAGCGGCGAGTGGCAGAGCCGTTCGTCGAAGGGCTCTGCGTGGCGCGCGGCGCCGTTGTTGAGCGCGGCGTACGCTTCCTGCAGTTGCGGCGCGACGGCGTCCCAATCGTCGAGCGCCGCCTGCAGCGTGCGGGCGATGGCGGGAACGGGCTGGCAGCGCAGCAGGTCGCGGCTGACGACGACCAGCGTGCCGTCGCGGCCGCCGGCTTTCAGGGTGGCGAGTTTCATCGGTGCATACCTCTTTCGGTTCAAATGCCGGGGCGGCCCGCCGGATGCGGACCGCCCCGCGGCGGACTCACTTGATGCCCAGCTGGCCCATCACGTCCTTGTAGATGTCGTCGCCGACATCCTTGGCGAACGCATTCCACACCGGCTTCATGCGTTCGCGCATGCGGGCGCGCTCGGGCGCGGAAACTTCATTGACGATCAGCCCCTTGGCGGCCATCTGCGCTTGCGCCGTCCGGGCCTGCTCGCGCGCCACGCCGCGCTGGTAGGCGCGGGTTTCGAGAGCGGCTTCCTGCAGTATCTTGCGGTCGCCGTCGGAAAGCTTGTCCCAGAACTTCTTCGAAACGAGCGGGATGAAGGCGCCGTAGCTGTGCTGCGTCAGCGAGAGGTATTTCTGCACCTCGTTGAGCTTGAGCGCGGCGATCACCGCCGTCGGCGTGCCCTGCCCGTCCACGGTGCGCGTTTCGAGCGCCGTATACAGCTCGGGAACGGCCAGCGGCACCGGGTTGGCGCCGAGCGCCTTCAGCGTTTCCTGCGAAATCCTGGCCTGCACGGCGCGGAACTTCAGCCCCTGGAAATCTTCGAGCCTGGTGATCGGGTGCTTGCTGTTGGTGGCGTTGAAGAAACCGTTCTCCCAATAGGCGAGGCCGATCAGCCCCTTGGCCGGCAGCTTGTCGAGCAGCTTCTGGCCGACGGCGCCGTCGAGAATCTTTTCCGCCTCCATCTCGTTGTTGAACAGGAAGGGGAAGTCGAGGATCTCGAATTCCTTGACCATGCCGGTCAGCGTCGTCGTCTGCGGCACGACGAACTCGATGGTGCCGCCCTGCAGCGACGAGGTGACCTGCACGTCGTTGCCGAGCGAACCGTTGTAGAAGGGCTTGATCTTGATGTTGCCCTTGCTCTTCGCGTCGACCAGTTCGACGAACTTGGCGACGCCCTGCCCCTGGTGCGACTTCTCCGGCAGCGTGACGGCGAACTTGGCGTTGACCTGGGCGAGGACGGAACCCGAGAGCAGCGAGGCCGCGACGACGGCCAGCAGTTGGTGCGCGAGATTCGGTTTCATGAATGTTGTCTCCTTTTATTGGACGGTGCGGCACAAGCGAACAACGGGCGAACGAGGGCTATCTCCACCAGCCGGCGGGAATCATGACCAGCGCCGGGAAGAGGATCAGAGCGACGAGCACGAGCGTTTCGGCGATCAGGAAGGGAACAATGCCCTTCACCGCCTGCTCGACGGAAATCTTGCCGATGGAACTGACGACGTTGAGCACGACGCCGACCGGCGGCGTGATCATGCCGATCGAGCAGTTCATGATGAAGATCACGCCGAAATACACCGGATCGATGCCGGCCTGCTGCGCGATGGGCAGGAAGACCGGCGTGAAGATCAGCACGATGGGGATGAAGTCGAGCACCATGCCGGCGAGGAAGACGACGACCATCATCGCGCTGACCAGCAGCAGCTGGCTGCCGGCGAAGACCTTCATCCACTCGCCGACCTGCGCCGGAATGTCGGCGACCGTGATCATGTAGGACGCGACCATGGCCAGCGCGGCGAGCAGGAGCACGACGGCGGAGGTGCGCGCGGTGACCAGCAGGCAGTGGTGAATCGAGGCGAGGGTCAGTTCGCGATAGACGACGAGGCCGACGAACAGCGCGTAGGCGGCGGCGACCACGGCGGCTTCGGTCGGCGTGAAGATGCCGAACTTGAGGCCGCCGACGATGATCACCGGCAGCAGCAGCGCCCAGAAGCCCTTGCCGAGCAGCAGCGCGCGCTCGCCCAGCGTCTTCTTCGGCGCCAGCGCCGTCTCCGCCTTGCGCGACACCAGCCACCAGGCGCCGATCAGCGCGACGCCCATCAGGATGCCGGGCACGATGCCGGCGAAGAACAGGCGCGTGATCGAGACGTTGGCGACGACGCCGAAGAGCAGGAAGCCGATCGACGGCGGGATCACCGGGGCGATGATGCCGCCGGCCGCCATCAGGCCGCAGGAGCGCGCCGGGTCGTAGCCGGCCTGGCGCATCATCGGCACGAGGATGGCCGCGAGCGCCGCCGTGTCGGCAACCGCCGACCCCGAAAGGCTGGCGAGCAGCAGTGCGGCGAAGATCGCCACGTAGCCGAGCCCGCCGCGCAGGTGGCCGACGAAGGCGCTGGCCAGATCGACGATGCGCTTCGAAAGGCCGCCGGCGTTCATGAACTCGCCGGCGAGGATGAAGAAGGGGACGGCCATCAGCACGAAGTTGTCGGCGCCGCCGATTGCGTTCTGGACGACGATCTGCGGATCGAACTGGTCGAGCTGCAGCATGATGCCGACGCCGGCGAAGAGCAGCGCGAAGGCGATCGGCATGCCGACGACGATCGCCGCGAGCAGGATGCCGAGGAAGATCGCGGCGCTCATCGCGGCCCCCCCTTGCGCTCGTCGACCGCGACGCGCTCGATCTCCTGCTCGATGCGCTCGGCGAGGTTCTGCGTCAGGATCAGCTCGGCGTCGCTGTGCTTCTGCGTCAGCGCATCCCAGACGTTGAAGACGATGCTGACCGCGAGACCGATGCCGAAGACGATCGCCACGGCGTACAGCCAGGCGTAGGAAATGCCGAGCACCGGGTAGCTGTTGTCGAGGTTGATCAGCGTCTGCTGCCAGCCGCCAATCACGAAAATGGCGCAGGCGCCGAGCATCAGGGCGCCGGTCAGCGCGATCGCCGCCTTCTTCCAGAAGGTCGGCAGGCGCTTCACCAGCGTGTCGAAACCGATGTGGGCGTGCTGGCGCGACGCCAGGATGGCGCCGAGAAAGATCAGCCAGACGAAGAGCAGGCGCGCCAGCTCTTCCGAGATCGCGATACCGGAATCGAAGGCGTAGCGCAGCACGACGTTGCCGAACACGAGGACGGCCATGATCGCCAGACACAGCACGATGACGGCTTCCAGCGCGTGGGTGACCCACTTGGTGAGGCGGATGAACATGTCTCCGGACTCCGTTGCCGGGGCGCCGCCGCTGCGCCGCCCCGCTTGTTCTTTCCGCCCGGCGCGTTGCCGGCGCCGGGCGCGTGCGCCCCCTTGCTCTCCGGCTTCCGCCGGCGCCTGAGCGCCTTATCCGGCGAAGCTGCCGTCGTGCATCCAGCGCGCGTGCGCCGGCGCCTTCTTGGTCTTCGACCACTCGTCGAGCATTTCCCACTTCACGCGGTCGAGCTCCGCCGCCATCTTCGGCGTGCCGGTGTTGGCGGCGAGTTCGAGGCGGTGGCCGCTCGGGTCGAAGAAGTAGATCGACTTGAAGATGGTGTGGTCGGTCGGGCCGACCACCGGAATGCCGTCGGCTTCGAGGCGGGCCTTGGCGGCGAGCAGCGTCTCCATCGAATCGACTTCGAGCGCCAGGTGCTGCGTCCATTCCGGCGTGTTCGGGTCGCGCCCCATCGGCGGCTTGGTCGGCAGCTCGAAGAAGGCGAGGATGTTGCCGCCGCCGGCGTCGAGGAAGATGTGCATGTAGGGATCGGGTTCCTTGGTCGACGGCACTTCGTTCTCGGCGATCGCCAGCACGAATTTCATGTCCAGGTACTTGCCGTACCACTCGACGGTTTCCTTGGCGTCCTTGCAGCGATACGCCACGTGGTGGATTTTCCTGATCTGCATGCTTGTCTCCTCGGTGTGAGTGGATGCATCCCGTGCGCCGGCCGGCGCGGACGGATTTCCCGTGGCGGCGGGCCGGTGTTTCCCGGCCTTGCGCCGCGCGTGTCGTTCTATTTAAGGGCAAAGCGAACTATCATACAAACGGTATTTACAGATAGATTTATCGGATAAACCAATGAATGTCAGCCTGCGCCAGTTGCGCGCCTTTCTCGCCGTCGCCCGCCTCGGCAGCTTCAGCCGCGCCGCCGACAGCCTGCACGTCACGCAGTCCGCGCTGAGCGGCCTGATCAAGGAACTGGAAGGCGTTCTCGGCCTGCAGGTGTTCGACCGCAGCACGCGCAAGATCCAGCTCTCCGAAGTCGGACGCAAGCTGCACCCGATCGTCGACAAGGTCATCCAGGACCTCGACGCCGCGCTCGACGAGGTGGCCAGCCTCAAGGCGCTGAAGAAGGGCGTGCTGCGCATCGCCGCGCCGCAGCTGATCTCCTGCACCCTGCTGCCGGAAGTCATCGCCGCCTACCGGCTCGCGCACCCGGACATCCAGGTCAGGCTGGTCGACTGCGTCGTCGAAAGCGTGCTCGCCCGCGTCTTCAGTGGCGAGGTCGATTTCGGTATCGGCCCGGAACGCGATCCGACGCCGGAGATCGAGGCGCGCACGCTGTTCGAGATGCCCTTCATGGCCGTCTTCCCGCTCGACCACCCGCTCGGCGAACTGGAGCGCATCCGCTGGGCCGACGCCGTGCAGTACCCGATCATCGCCCTGCAGGGGCAATTCACCGAGCGCCTCTCGGTCGACCTGCACGCCGCCCTGCCCCACCTGACGCTCACCCCGAGCAACGAGGTGACTTTCATGACGACGGCGCTGAGCATGGTCAGCGCCAATCTCGGGATCGCCGCCTGCCTGCCCTACGCGCGCTCGCTGGCCCACCCCTATCGCCTGCAGATGCGCCTGCTGCACGAGCCGGAGGTGACCCGCAAGTTCTTCGTGTTCACCCGCAACGGCCGCTCGCTCTCGCCGGCGGCCGAGAGCTTCATCGACTTCCTGTTCCGCTTCGTCGAGCAGCACGAGTGGAGCGCCCCGGTGTCGCCGGCGGGCTAAAAACCGTCAGACGTCCTCGCGGGCGATCCGCATCGCCTCGCGCAGCACGTCGAGATCGCCGATGTGATTCGCCAGCAGCAGGATCAAGCGCGCGTTGAGCAGCGCGCTCTGCTCGTCGGACAGGTCGCGGTGCGTCTCGATCAGCGCCTCGTAGAAATCGTCGCCGGGCGAGTAGGCGCGGAAGTAGCGCTTGCCGGGTTCGTTGAAGTTGGACTTGGTGTTCAGGGTGCTCGGGGTGCTCGGGCTCGCCATGGCGGCATCTCCTCTCAGGCGTTGCAGGTGGCGCGCGCCAGCGCGCTGCGGATCGGCTTCGGGTCGACGCTGCGCCAGCGCGCCGCGACGTGCTGGTCGGGGCGCAGCAGATAGACGGTGCCGGCCTTCGCGTCGTAGCGCTCGGCGACGCGTCCGGTGTAGTCCTCGAACACGCGCAGCCCGCCCGGCGCGGGATTGGCGCGCGCCGAGACGAGGATGGGCTCGATCGGGATCGTCCCGTCGGTGAGGCTCCTCAGCGCATTCACCGTCGCCGCGTCTACGCTCGCCGGGTCGTCGACGTAGCAGAGCAGGACGAAACGGTCGCGCACCTTGTCGAGCAGCCAGGCGTTGCCGCCGGCCCCCGCGCCGCCGCCGACTTCGCGGATCGGCGCGTCGTCCATCGGCGCGCCGGGCACCATCTCGCCGCCGAAGGTCTCGCGGTCCGGCGTATTGAGCGACGACTCGGTGAGGAAGGACGGCACCGAGAGGCGGCCCGAATTGACCAGCGCGCGCGCGAAGGGATAGTGCCGCGCCAGCGTCAGCACGGCGTTGCGGAAGGTCAGCGAGGTCTTGCTCTTCGGCGTGATGAAATCGGTCGAGCGCGTCGAGTTGAGGAGGTTCTCGTCGGCGGCGAAGACGCGCTCCTCGCTGTAGCTGTCGAGCAGCTTCTCGGGCGCCTTGCCGTCGATCACCAGCTTGAGCTTCCAGATCAGGTTGTCGGTGTCCTGGATGCCGGAGTTGGCGCCGCGCGCGCCGAACGGGCTGACCTGGTGCGCGACGTCGCCGACGAAAAGCACGCGGCCGTGGCGGAAGTCGTTCATGCGCCGGCACTGGAAGGTGTAGACGCTGACCCATTCGAGCTCGAATTCGCGGTCGTCGCCGAGCATCGCCTTGATGCGCGGGATCACCTTCTCGTGCTTCTTCTCCTCCTCCGGGTCGGCCTGCCAGCCGAGCTGGAAGTCGATGCGCCAGACGTTGTCGGCCTGCCGGTGCAGCAGCACCGACTGACCCGGATGGAAGGGCGGATCGAACCAGAACCAACGTTCTGCCGGAAAGTCGGCCTTCATCACGACGTCGGCGATCAGGAAGCGGTCCATGAAGATCTTGCCTTCGATTTCCAGGTTCATCATGCGCCGGATGCTGCTGCGCGCGCCGTCGGCGACGACCAGCCAGTCGGTTTCGAGCGAATACACGCCGTCCGGCGTCTCGACCTGCAGCGTCACCTTGTCCACGCCGCGCTGCACCGAGACGACCTTGTTCCTGAAGCGCAGGTCGATGTTGGGCAGGGCCTGCGCGCGCCGCACGAGGAAGTCCTCGAGGTAGTACTGCTGCAGGTTGATCATCCCCGGCCGCTTGTGGTCGGGCTGCGGCAGGAGGTTGAAGCTGTACACCTCCTCCTCGCGGAAGAAGGTGCGCCCGACGTTCCACGAAACGCCTTTTTCCACGCAGGCGTCGCCGACGCCGAGGCGGTCGAGGACTTCGAGCGCGCGCTTGGCGTAGCAAACGCCGCGCGAGCCGACCGAGACGCTGTCGTCGTCGTCGAGCAGGAGCACCGGCGTGCCCTGCTGCGCGAGGTCGATGGCCGCCGCCAGCCCGACCGGGCCGGCACCGACGACGACCGCCGGGTAGCGGCCGACTTCCGCACCCGCCTGTTCCGGCGGTTTCACGTACTCGAATTTCGGATACTTGTAGGTGCTGAGCATGGTTTTGTCTCCTCCAGGATCTTTCGACCCGTTGAACCGCCGGGGGCGCCGGGGTGCGGCGCGCGTCTTTATCCGCTTTGTTTTTTTGCGCGCTCCGCGCCGGCGGCGCTTACGTTTTTCAGGCCTGCAGCCCGTGCCACATTTCCTTGTCGCGCTCCGCCGTCCAGATGCGCGGATGCTTGATGCCGCTCGCCTCGTCCACCGCCCGCGTCACGTCGAAGGGCAGGCAGTGCTCGTAGATGAAGACCTGGCCGAACTTCGGGTCCATCGCCTGGCGCACGTGCGCCATCGCCTGCTTGAGGTTCATGCCGGCGGCGACGGCTTCCTTCGCGCTGGCGAGCAGCGTCGTCACGAAGTCGGTCGTGTAGTCGAGGCCGCGCGCGATCTCGGCCGGCGTCGTGAGCGCCGGACCGCGTCCGGGGACGATCTTCTCGGCGCCGAGCGCGCGGATCGCGGCGAGCGTCGCCGGCCACTCCTCGAGCTGCGCGTCGCCGGTGTAGCAGGCGGCGTCGCATTCGACGAGGTCACCGGAGAACAGCACCTTCTCGGCGGGAATCCAGACGACGGTGTCGCCCTTGGTATGGCCGGGGCCGAGGTGCATGATCTTCACCTCCAGGCCACCCATCCACAGCGTCATTTCCTGCTTGAAAACCAGCGTCGGCCAGGTCAGCCCGGGAATCGAATCGAAGTTCTGGAACAGGCGCGGGAAGCGCTCGTACTCGGACATCATGTCCTGCGCGCCGCGCTCGACGATCATCTCGTAGGTGCCCTGGCTGGCGATGATCTGCTGCATGCCCTCGGCCTTGTAGCCGGAGGCGCCGAGCACGCGCACGGCGTGGTAGTGCGAGAGGACGACGTACTTGATCGGCGCCGCGCTGACCTTGCGGATCTCGGCGATCAGGCGCTGCGCCATGACCGGCGTGGCCAGCGTGTCGCAGATGAGCACCGCGTCGTCGGTGATGATGACGCCGGTGTTGGGGTCGCCCTCGGCGGTGTAGGCCCAGCAATGTTCGGACAGCTGGGCGAAGGTGGTCTTCTTTTCCTCGAGGTCGGCGACCGAGGCGAACTGCTTTTCTGTGGGATTGCTCATGATCTGGCTCCGTTGATGACTGGGTCCCGTGGGGTCGGGGTGTTGCCTGCGTTCTTGTCCTGCCTGCCGGCTTACATGCCGAGGTAGGCCGCCTTCACGTCCTCGTTCTCCAGCAGCTCGCGGCCGCTGCCGGTGATCGTCGTCTGCCCCGTCTCCAGCACGTAGCCGCGGTCGGCGATGGCCAGCGCGGCGAAGGCGTTCTGCTCGACGAGGAAGATCGTCATGCCCTGCGCCTTGAGCGACTTGACGACGTTGAACACCTCCTCGACGAGCAGCGGCGCGAGGCCCATCGACGGCTCGTCGAGCAGCAGCAGCTTGGGGCGGCCCATCAGCGCGCGGCCGATCGCCAGCATCTGCTGCTGCCCGCCGGACAGGGTGCCGGCCGGCAGCGCGCGCTTTTCCTTGAGGATGGGGAACATCGCCCAGATCCGTTCGAGGTCGCCCTCGACCTGCGCCTTCGGCTGCGTGTAGGCGCCGAGGCGCAGGTTGTCCTCGATCGAGAGCGGGCCGAACACCTGCCGCCCTTCCGGCGACTGGCAGATGCCCTTGCGCATGCGCAGGTCGGCGCGCAGCTTCGTGATGTCCTCGCCGGAGAAGCGGATCTCGCCGGCGCCGACCGGCTGCACGCCGGAAATGGCGCGCAGCAGCGTCGTCTTGCCGGCGCCGTTGGCGCCGACCAGCGCGACCAGTTCGCCCTTGCGGATTTCGAGGTCGATGCCGCGCAGCGCCTTGATGCGCCCGTAGCTGCTTTCAAGCCCGCGGATCGAGAGGACGACGTCGGCGTGCGCCGGGCCGGCGCCCGGCGTCAGTTCGCCGGCCGTCTGCCCGCCGAGGCCGATGGACTCGGGCGCAAGGCTGGCGATGCGGTGGAAGAGTTCGCGGAATTCGACCTGCGCGCTGGCGCCGAACAGCGGATCGCTGTTGTCGGCGAAGGCGGCGTCGATCTCGGCCCAGTCGGCGTCGGTGAGCACCGTGCGGGCGAGCGGCATGACCTCCTTTTCTTCGCTGCGGATGTGCGCCTTGAGGCCGTCGGTGTAGTTCTTCAGAGCCTCGGCGAAGGCGCGCCCGGCGTCCGCCGAGCCGGCCGCGGCGACCAGACGGGTACGCAGCCCCTTCAGATTCTCCGGCCCGTCGCGATGCTCGGCCTGCAGGCGGTCGAGCAGCGCCGCCGCCTGCGCGCTGCGCGCGCGCAGCAGGCGGAAGAGGAAATCGTCCTCCTTCGGGTGGTGCAGGCGGTCCACGAAATTGTCGATGTAGTCGAAGATGGCGTTGAACAGCTGCGGGTCGGCGCGCCCGCCGTCCTCGATCTCGCCGCGCAGCTGGTCGAGCGTGACGGCGATGCGCCACAGGTTGCGGTGTTCGTCGCCGATGATGCGGAGTGCTTCCATGATCGTCCCCTATGCGTGCGCGCCGAGGTAGGCGGCGATGACGTCCGGGTTGCGGCGGACTTCCGCCGCCGAGCCCTCGGTGAGCTTCTTGCCGTAGTCGAGCACGAGGATGCGGTCGGAGAGGTTCATCACCATCTTCATGTCGTGCTCGACGAGGACGACGGTGACGCCGGAGTCGGCGACCTTGCGCACCAGATGGTCGACCTCGATGGTTTCCTTCGGGTTGAGGCCGGCCGCCGGTTCGTCGAGGAAGAGCAGGCGCGGCTTGGCGGCCAGCGCGCGGGCGATTTCCAGGCGCTTGAGGGCGCCGTAGGGCATCGCGTCGGCGCGCGCCGCGACGTACTTGTCGAGACCGACGAAGTGCATCAGCGCCGCCGCCTCGTCGCGCAGCTCGCCGTCGCGCCGGCGCAGCGCGGGGAAGCGCAGCGCGGCCTTGATCAGGTTGCGGTCGAGGCGCAGGTGGGCGCCGACCATGACGTTCTCGAGCGCCGTCATGTTCATGCACACCTGCAGGTTCTGGAAGGTGCGCGCGACGCCGAGGCGGGCCAGCGTGTGCGGGCCGGCGCCGGCGATCTCCTTGCCGTCGAGGCGGATCTCGCCCTCGCTCGGCGTATAGACGCCGGTGATCAGGTTGAACAGCGTCGTCTTGCCGGCGCCGTTCGGCCCGATCACCGAATAGACGATGCCGGCGTCGATCGAGAAACTCACGTTCTGCACGGCCTTGACGCCGCCGAAGGCCTTGGAGAGCTTGTTGACTTCGAGCAGCGCCATCAGTCCTTCCTCCCCAGTTTCGCCGCGAGCGTCGGCACCAGCCCCTTGGGCATGAAGATCATGGTGAACACGAGGATGGTCCCGAAGGCCACCGTCTCCCAGCCCTCGAAGGTGGCCAGCGCCTGCGGCAGCGCGGTGAGCAGCACGGCGCCGAGCACCGAGCCGTACACCGAGGCCATGCCGCCGATGACGACCATCGTCACCAGTTCGATCGAGTGGAAGAAGCCGGCGACGCCCGGCGTCACGAAGCCGACGTAGTGCGCGGTGACGCTGCCCATCAGGCTGGCGAACACCGCCGAGAGCACGAAGATGGCGACCTTGTAGCGCACCACGTCGACGCCGACCACCTGCGAGGCGACCTCCGACCCGTGCAGCGCGCGCAGGGCCCGGCCAAAGGGCGAGTCGATCAGGTTGAGCGACGCCCAGACGCTGATCGCCAGCACGGCGGCGACCACCCAGTACCAGTGCTTCTCGCCGTACAGCTCGAAGCCGAACAGCGCGAAGGGCGGCACCGGCATGCCGTCCGGCCCCCCCGTCCAGGCGCCCTCGTTGGTGATGACGATGGTCAGGATGATGCCGAGGCCGAGCGTCGCCATCGCCAGATAGTGGCCCTTGAGCTTGAAGATCGGCCGCGCGACGAGCGCCGCGAGGATCGCGCAGGCCGCCGCGCCGGCCGCCATGGCGAAAGCCGGGTGCCAGTTGAAGTGCGTCGTGAGCACCGCCGACGAATACGCGCCGATGCCGAGGAAGCCGGCGTGGCCGAGGCTGATCTGGCCGGCGAAGCCGATCAGCAGGTTGAGGCCGAGCACGATCACGGCGTTGATCGCCATGCGGATCGCCAGGTCCATGTAGAAGGCGTTGGGCAGAGCGAAGGGCAGGACGGCGAGCACGGCGACGAGCAGCCAGAGGCCGAGGTAAGGGGAGCGGAAATTCGTCATGCTCACACCCGATCCGTCACTTTGGCGCCGAACAGGCCGCGCGGCATGAAGAAGAGGATGGCCAGGATGAGCACGAAAGGCACCGCATCCTTGTAGGCCGACGAGATGTAGCCGGCCGCCATGGCTTCGACGATGCCGACCATCAGGCCGCCGACCACCGCCCCCAGCCCGCTGCCGAGGCCGCCGACTACCGCCGCGACGAAGCCCTTGAGGCCGAGCATGATCCCGACGTCGTAGGAAGTCAGCGTGATCGGCGCCACCAGGATGCCGCCGAGCGCGCCGAGCGCCGCCGAGAGCGCGAAGCTGATGAACAGCACCCAGCTCGTGTTGATGCCGACGAGCTGCGCCGCCACCGGGTTGAACGAGGTGGCGAGGATCGCCTTACCGGCCAGCGTGCGGCTGAAGAAGTACCAGAGCGCAGCGACCACGACGCCGGTCACGCCGAGCACCCACAGGCTCTGCGGCAGCAACGTCGCGCCGAGGACGGCGATCGGCTCGCTGCCCGAGAACGGCGCCACCGTGTGCGTGCCCTTGCCGAGCCAGACCTGCACGAGGCCGCGGATGATCAGCGAGCAGCCGATCGTGATGATGATCAGCGTCACCGTCTCGGCGCCCTTGGCCGGCTCGATCGCCAGTTTCTCGACGAGCACCCCGACGAACGCCGGAACGACGATGGCGAGGACGACGGCGGCCGGCATCGGCAGCCCGAGCTGCATGAAGAACACCGTCAGCATGCCGCCGAGCATGATGAACTCGCCCTGCGCGAAGTTGATCACGTTGCTGGCGTTGTAGATCAGCGTGAAGCCGAGCGCCGCCAGCGCGTAAGTGGCGCCGACCGTGACGCCGGAAAAAAGGAATTGCAGGAACTGGGCAAGCATCAGTCGTCTCCTCCACCGCCAGGCCAGCGCCCGGTCCGGGCTTGCTGTGCGCGCATTGTGTTTCCTCCGGTTATTTGATTTTTATTTTTTTGTATCGCTTTCGAAGTTGATTCTGTATTTCATAATTCATTCTGTCAACCGGAATTTACAATTTCGCCGCCCTCGCCCGGATCGGGAAAATCTCCGCCCGGAAAGCGCATGTCCGCCGCTTCTCACGACGCCGCAAAAGTCCCGCTACCCCAAGCTTTCCGGAGTTTTCCGGCCACTCTGTCATTCAGTTTTTTCCGATATGTCGCAATCGATAATTCTGCTTTTATATGAAACGAAGACCGGGTAGTCTCGCGGAGCACTTCCCCCACACACAGGAGACCCCCAATGAAAACCTTCTCGCTGTTCGCCGCCATCCTGGCGCTCGGCCTGACGCTCGTGACCGCCGACGCCGAAGCGGCGCGCCGCATCGGCGGCGGCAAATCCACCGGCATGCAACGTCAGGCCACCCCGCCGGCCCAATCCCCGACCGCCGCTCCGGGCGCCGCGAAGGCCGCCCCCGCCGCCGCGCCGCAGGCGCAACCCAAGCGCTCGTGGATGGGTCCGCTGGCCGGCCTCGCCGCCGGCCTCGGCCTCGCCGCGCTGGCCTCGCATCTCGGCTTTGGCGAAGAACTCGCTTCGATGCTCATGATCGGCCTGCTCGTCATGGCCGTCGTCGCGGTGATCGGCATCGTCATGCGCCGCCGCGCCGCCGCGCAGCAGCCCGGCGCCAGCGGCCTGCAGTACGCGGCCGCCGGCACCGACCGTGCCGCGCCGAACCGCAGCGCCTATGAAACGTCGCTGCCGGCCTCCGGCGGCGCGGCGCCGGCAACCGCCGCGGCTGCGGTCGCCAGCGCCGGCACCGGCCACGTCCCGGCCGACTTCGACGCGGACGGTTTCGTGCGCAACGCCAAGGTCAGCTTCATCCGCCTGCAGGCCGCCAACGACGCCGGCAACCTCGACGACATCCGCGAATTCACCACGCCGGAAATGTTCGCCGAAATCCGCATGAGCATCGCCGAACGCGGCTGCGCGAAGCAGGAGACCGACGTCGTCACGCTCGACGCCCAGGTGATCGACGTCGCCGAGGAAGCGAACCGCTACATCGTCAGCGTGCGCTTCAACGGCCTGATGCGCGAAGAGAAGGACGCCGCCGCCGAAACGGTCGACGAGATCTGGCACATGACCAAGCCGCGCGACGGCAAGACCGGCTGGGTCCTCGCCGGCATCCAGCAGACGCAGTAAGCGCACCGGCAAACGATCAACCCTCGGCGGATCGCCCCACGCCATCCGCCTTCAGCCCCTGTCCGGTTCGTCCGGGCAGGGGTTTTTTTCGTCCACGCGCCCTTCGTCATCCGTCCGTCGACGCGACGAGAAAAGGAAGGCGCGCCCATCTCGCGCACCGAGCGCCGCTCCCCGCGCATCGCTACCGGATTCCGGCCGCCCTTACCCGAAAGTCTGGAGTCGGAGAAATTGACGCCGGCGCGCCGCCGATCCGGCGACCGCCCCGGCAGCCAAGCGCGCCGGCCCGCTGGCATGCCGGTTGCTCACTCCTCGGCATGGAAAAAAGCGGCTAGCGACGAGGACACGGCATGCGGGTCGAAAGAGCAAAACCGACGACGGCGGACGCGTCATGAACGGCGCATGCGTCATGGGCGCAACGAGCCTCCGGCGGCAATTCCTCCGCTTCACCACCGCCGGCGCGGTCGGCACGCTCGCGCACTACGCGACGCTGGTCGCCCTGGCCTCCGGACTCGGCGTCGCCGCGGCTTGGGCGGCGATGGCCGGCGCCAGCGTGGGGGCCGGCGTCAACTACGTCCTGAACCGCAGCTTCACCTTCCGCAGCACGCGCCGGCACGGCGAAGCGCTGCCCCGCTTCCTCGGGCTGGCCGCGCTGGGCATCGCGCTCAACGGCGCGATCGTCGGCGGGCTGGTCAGGCTGGGGAGCGCCTATCTGATCGCGCAAGTCGTCGCGACGCTGCTCATCCTCGGAATCAACTTTGCCGTGAGCCGAAAATGGATATTTCCCAAGACGCACTGAACGCGCTCGGCGCCGGCCGCTGCGTCAATCCGGCCCTCAGCCCGCGCTTCAACGAGCCGCTCCCGAGCATCTCGGTGGTCGCGCCGGCCTACAACGAACAGGAGGTGCTGGCGGAATTCCACCGCCGCGTCGGCAAGGTGCTCGCCGAAATCGGCGCCCCCTACGAAATCGTGCTGGTGAACGACGGCAGCCGCGACGGCACCCTGGCCATGATGCACGCCATGCAGGCCGCCGACCCCCATGTCACGCTGGTCGACCTGTCGCGCAATTTCGGCAAGGAGATCGCGCTGTCGGCGGGACTCGACCACGCGCGGGGCGACGTCGTCGTCGTGCTCGACGCCGACCTGCAGGACCCGCCGGAACTGATCCCGCAAATGCTCGAAGGCTGGCGCGAAGGCTACGACGTGGTGTACGGCATGCGCAGCCAGCGCGACGGCGAAACCTGGCTCAAGAAGGCCACCGCCAAGGCCTTCTATCGTCTGATCCAGCGCGTCAGCCGCGTGGCCATTCCGCGCGACACCGGCGACTTCCGCCTGATGACGCGGCGCGCGGTGGCGGAACTGGGGCGCCTGCGCGAGGAGCACCGCTTCATGAAAGGGCTTTTCGCGTGGATCGGCTTTCCCTCGAAACCCTTCCTGTACCGCCGCGATCCCCGCGCCGCGGGCGAAACCAAGCTGAACTACTGGAAGCTGTGGAATCTGGCGGTCGAAGGCATCACCTCGTTCACCATCGCGCCGCTCAAGGCAGCGACCTACTGCGGGCTCGGCGTCGCCCTGCTCGCGCTGCTCTACGCCGCCTTCGTCATCTGGAAAACGCTGATGCACGGCGACCCGGTGCGCGGCTATCCGTCGCTGATGGTCGTGGTGCTCTTTCTCGGCGGCGTCCAGCTCATCTCGGTCGGCGTCCTCGGCGAATACATCGGGCGCATCTTCAACGAGGTCAAGGGACGCCCCCTCTACCTCGTCAATCGCGTGCTGCCTTCGTCGCTCGCCCGGCAGGAAAAACCGGCGCTGGGGACGCTCTGGCAGAAGGCGCAGGCCGATTCGTGAAGCCGGCGGCGTGATGCCGGGATCGCCGCTTCGGCCGCAGCGTCCGGCGGACGCCGCCGTTTGCGGCGCGCGGACCGGCGTCGGCGCGGCGCCGGCGGCGAAGCGCGCGGCGGGCGATGCACCGGAAATTTCGGCGGACCCTTCGTCGAAACGCTCGCCGAAACGCTCGCCGGACCGTTCGCCCAGGCACTCGCCGGACGCTTCGCCCGCGTCGGCTCCGCTGTCCGGACGAACGCGGAGCGCACGCGCTTTCGCGGCGGCGCGCGCAGCGCTCAGGCAGGCGCTGACGAGAACCGAATACGCCGGCGCCCTGCTTTCCCTGAGCCTCATCCCCGTGCTGTCGACCTACGCGAACGTCACCCTGCCCGGCTGGGGCGGCGCGGGCGCCCTCCTGACCCTGCTCGGCGGCATGGGCGTGCTCTGGCTCGGCGCCTGCCGTCCCTGGCGCGGAAAGCTGCCGGCCGCCGTCGCCCGGGCCCGGTTTCCGCCTCTGCGCCACATCCTGCTGCTCGGGCTCGCGCTGCACGTCGCCGTCGCCGCGCTCAGCGCGCCGATCCCGCAGGCGGACGGCGCGGCCTACCTGGACCTGGCCGACAAGCTGGCGCACGGGCGGCGCTACGTAGACGCCTTCGGCTATCTGGCCTTCTGGCCGGCCGGGCTGCCGCTGTACCTGACGCCCTTCGTCCGCCTCTTCGGCGCGACACCGACCGCCATCGCCGCGGCCAACGGCGTTCTCTATCTGCTCGGCGCCGCGTCGGTCGCCTATCTGGCGCAAACGGTTTGCGGGCAGCGCGCGGCGGCGCCGGCGGCCCTCCTCTTCACGCTCTGGCCGGGGCGCCTGCTGCTCGCCGGCGTCGTGGCGAAGGAGCTGCTCTGCCTCGGGCTGGTCGCCGCCAGTCTGGCGCTGCTGCTCGCCGCGCTCGCCAGCCCCGGGCCGCGCGCCTTCCTCCGCGCCCTGCCGGCCGGCGCGGCGATGGGCTGGGCGGCGCTGGCGCAGCCGGGCCTGCTGCTCCTGCTGCTGGCCTATCCGCCGATGTTCCGCGCGGCGCTGAAAACCCTGAGCTGGCAACGCTATCTCGCCATCCTGGCGACGACGCTGCTGGGCGCCACCCTGGTCGTCGCGCCCTGGATGCTGCGCAACTGCGAGGTATTTTCCGGGCAGTTCTGCGGCGTCGCGACGAACGGCGGCAGCGTCTTCTACCGGGCGAACAATCCGGCGGCGTCGGGCAGCTGGATTCCCGAGGGCGAAATCGCCATCACCCACCTGCCGGAACTGGAACAGAACCGGCTCGGCTTCGAGTTGGGGAAACAGTGGCTGCGCGAGCAGCCGCTCGCGGCGCTGGCCCTCGCCGTGCGCAAGGAAGTCCTCCTGCTCGGCGGCGACGCCTACGGCGCGTACTGGGCGATCAAGCGCGGCGACGGGCGGCTCGACGCGGGCATCCGGCAGGACCCGGACACGCCGCGGGAAACCGCCTACCGGGCGGCGAAGCTGTTCAGCCTGTTCTTCTGGATCGCGCTCGGCTGCATGGCGATCCGCGGCTTGCGGGCGCTGCGGCACCGCTCGCGGGAGCAGGCGGAAGCGGCGCTGCCGCTGCTCTATCCCTTCCTCTACGGCGTCGCCGTCTTCGCGTTGTTCGAAAGCGGCGACCGCCAGCACATGTTCGCCGTCCCGCCGCTGATCGCGCTGGCGCTCGCCCACCTGTACGCGCCGGAAGAGGCTGGCCGCGGCCGCATCGGCCCGGCCGGGAGCGAAGCCGGCCGCCGGACGGCTCAGGCGGCCTGACCGAGCACGCGCTCGGGCGCGTCCTGCAGATCGACGCCGAGCACTTCGACGAGCGCGGCGACGGCCGGGCTGACGCTGCCGCTGCGCGTCGCGAGCACGGTCGAGGTTTCCGCGAAACGCGCCGGCAGGCGGTGCACCGAGACGGTGCCGGCGTGCGCGTCGAGCAGGCTGAGCGGCGCCAGCGCGATGCCCATGCCGGCGGCGGCGCAGCCGATCATCGCGTGGTACGACGAGAGTTCGACGACGCGCTCGGGCACGACGCCGTCGGCCGCCAGCCAGGCTTCCAGGCGCTGGCGGTAGGCGCAGCTCGGTTCGAAGGTGAGCAGCGTGCGCTGCAGCACGTCGCGCGCCGAGCGAATCGGCGGATGGCCGGCCGGCGCGACGACGGCCAGTTCCTCGCGAAAGACGGGAATCGCGGTCAGGCGCGCATCCTGCACCGGGCCGCTGACCAAGGCACAGTCGAGCCCGCCCTCGGCCACCTCGGCGAGCAGGCGCCCGGTCGGACCGGTGCGCAGTTCGAGCTGCACGTCCGGATAGCGCCGGTGGAACTGCGCGAGCGCCGGCGGCAGGCGCGCCGCCGCCGTGCTCTCCATCGACCCCAGGCGCATGCGCCCGCGCGGCACGCCTTCGGTGACGGCGGCGCGCGCCTCCTCGGCCAGATCGAGCAGGCGCTCGGCGTAGTCGAGCAGCACGCGGCCCGAGGCGGAAAGCAGCATGCGCTTGCCCTCGCGGATGAAGAGCGCGACGCCGAGACCCTGTTCGAGCTGGCGGATGCGCGTCGTCACGTTCGACTGGACGCGATGCAGGCGCAATGCCGCGCGCGTGACGCCGCCCTCGCGCACCACGGCGCGGAAAATTCGCAGATCCTCGAGGTCCATCGTTCTCTCCTGGCGATCGTTCGCATCTGATTTATTCATTTTACAGAATTTTCTCCGGACGCTAAGCTCCCGAAAAAACCCATCGCCCGACGGAGAAAACCCGGTGCAAGCAGTCCAGGAAAAACAGGAACAACGCGCGGAACACCTCAAGGGCTATCTCGCGGCCGGCGCCACGCTATGCATCTGGACGGGCTTCGTGCTCGTCTCGCGCTTCGGCGGCAAGAGCGCGCTGACGCCCTACGACGTCTTCGCGCTGCGCCTGATCACCGCCTCGCTGATCCTGCTGCCGCTCGCCGGCAGCCTGCTCGCCGGCGGCGAATGGCGCGACCGCCGCCTGTGGGCGCTGTCGCTGGTCGGCGGCCTGCTCTACGGCCTGCTGGTCTACGCCGGCTTCAAGTTCGCCCCGGCGGCGCACGGCGGCATCCTGCTCTCCGGCCTGCAGCCCTTCCTGATCACCGCCGTCGTCTGGCTGCTCGCCGGCACGCGGCCGACGCGCATGCGCAGCATCGGCCTCGCCGGCATCGCCGTCGGCGTGCTCTGCGCGGCGATGCCCTACTTCACGCACTGGTCGCCCGAACTCCTGCTCGGCGACGCGCTGCTCCTGCTCTCGTCGGTGACCTGGGCCGTCTACAGCGTGCTCGCCAAGCGCTGGGGCTTTTCGCCGTGGACGCTGACGCGCGCCGTGGCGCTCGGCTCGGCCGTCCTCTACCTGCCGGTCTACGCGCTATGGCTGCCCAAGGCGCTGGACGCCGCGCCGCTCTCGATGATCGTCACGCAGGGGCTGTATCAAGGCGTCGGTGCGACCATCCTGGCCATGATCTTCTTCCTGCGCGCCGTCGCCAGCCTCGGCCCCGAGCGCACAGCGGCGATCCTCGCGCTGGTCCCCGTCACCTCCGGCCTGCTCGCCGTGCCGCTGCTCGACGAGCCGCTGACCGCCTGGCTGCTCGCCGGCCTCGTTTTCGTTTCGCTCGGCGCCTACGTCGCGTCGCGCCCCAATCCCGCCACGACCCTCCTCCGGAGCTGACCATGCCCTACGTCAACATCAAGATCACCAACGAAGGCGCGACCGCCGCGCAGAAGGCCGAACTGATCGCCGGCGTCACCGAACTGCTGCAGCGCGTGCTGAACAAGAACCCGCAAACGACGGTGGTGGTGATCGACGAGGTCGAAACCGACAACTGGGGGATCGGCGGCGAATCGGTGACCGTGCGCCGCCGCGCCGGGAAATAGCCCGGCCCGTTTTCCGCCCGCGGCGACGCGAGCCTACGTCGCCCTGCCCGGCTCGCCGCCTCTCCCCTCGCTGTCGCTCGCACCGGAAAGCCGCGCCGCCCGCGCCCGCCCGGCGACGGAAGCAGACATACTGGAACGCCAGCGGCGCCCGGCGCCGCTTCAGTCCGCCGGAGGCGGCGCGCCCTCCCCGCCGGCCTTGCCGACGATGCGTTCGAGCTGCCGGATACCGGCGCGCAGCGCTTCCGCGTCGAAATCCCCCAGCATCTCCTCGCGCACGGCAACCACCTCGCCTTCGATTTCGCGCGCCAGTTGCAGGCCGGCATCGGTGATCGCGATGCGCTTCCGCCGCCGGTCGTGGCTGTCCGGCGTGCGCCGCAACAGCCCCTTGGCCTCCATCCGGTCGATGATGCCGACCAGGGTCGGCGTTTCGATCCCGAGGCGCGCGGCCAGCTCGCTCTGATTGAAGTCGCTCGCCTCGCCGCGCAACAGCCAGAGCGTGCGCCAGGTCGCCTGCGTCATGCCCCACGGTCGCAGGCGCGCGTCGAGCCGCGCCCGCCACAGCGCGGCGGCGCGGTGCAGCAGGGTGGCGTAGCGTTGCGAATCGTCGTTCATTTCGTCATTCACTTAATTAATTAGCCAGCTAACGATTAGCTTGATAACATTTCGCATCATCTTCCCGCCCGCCGCTTTTGTCCAGATGCCAGACACGCCTCCGCCTCCGCACAAGCTCAGCTTCGACAGCCTCAGCGAACGCCACGGCGCGCGCTACAAATGGCTGGTCCTGTTCGCCGTCGCCTTCGGCGGCATCGCCGGCGTCCTGTCGACGAGCAGCATGAACGTCGCCATCCCGAGCATCGGCCAGCAATTCGGCCTCGGCCAGGACAAGGTGCAGTGGGCGATCACCGGCTTCATGGCGGCGATGACCCTGTCCATGCTGCCGACGCCCTGGCTGCTCGACCGCATCGGTTTCCGCCGCTGCTTCCTCGGCGCCATCGCCGTACTCGCCGTGAGCAGCGCGCTCGGCGCGCTCGCCACCAACTTCGCCTGGCTGGTCGCCATGCGCCTCGTGCAGGGCGCCGCCGCCGGCATCCTGCAGCCGCTCGGCGCGGTCGCCGTGATGCGCCTCTTCCCGGTCGAATCGCAGGGCCGCGCCTCCGGCATCCTCGGCTTCAGCATCGTACTGGCGCCGGCCGTCGCGCCGACGCTCGGCGGCATGCTGCTCGACCGTTTCGGCTGGGAGGCGATCATCCTCGCCAACCTGCCTTTCTGCCTGATCGCCGGCGTCGCCGGGATGGCCCTGCTGCCGCACCCGCGCGAACTGAAGAACACCCGCTTCGACTGGTTCGGCGCCGGCACGCTCGGCCTCGCCACGCTCTGCGCCATCGAGGGCATCACCAGCGTGCACGGGCACGGGCTGACGTCGCCGTGGACGCTCTCGCTGCTCGGCCTCGCCACGCTGGCGCTCATCCTCTTCGTGCGCCATGCCCGGCGCGCGCAGGCGCCGATCATCGCGCCCGCGCTCTTCGCCAACCGCGCGTTCACGATGGGCACGCTGGTTTCGCTGACCTACGGTTTCGGGATGTACGCCTCGACCTACCTGATCCCGGTCTTCCTGCAGAGCGCCCTCGGCTACTCCGCGACGCGCGCCGGCCTCGCCCTGCTGCCCGCTGGCCTCGTGCTGGCGCTGGTGATTCCGCTCGGCGGCCGCATGGCCGACCGCTACCCGCCGCACCGCGTGACGATGCTCGGACTCGCCGTTTTCGGCCTCTCCTTCCTGCTGCTCGCCGTGATCGGCGGACGCATCGCCTACGGCGAGATGATCTGGGTCACCGCACTCGGGCGCCTCGGACTGGCGCTGATCCTGCCCGCCCTCAGCCTGGCCGCGCTGCGCGGCATGACGACGCACCAGCTCGGACAATCGTCGGTGGTCGTCAGCTACGTGCGCCAGCTCGGCGGCGTGCTCGGCATCGCCGTGTCGTCGGTCTTCGTCGAATGGCGCGAAACGGTCTACGGCGCCGTCGGTCCGGGCGCCTACACCGACAGCTTCATGCTGCTGGCCGTCGTTTTCGTCGTCGCGCTGGCCGCCGCCAGCCGCATGACACAGCGCGCGGCAAAAGCCTGAGCCCCCGCCGGGCAGACGTCCCAGCCGGTGCCAGGGCGCGTCGCCGGAAGAACTTCAGCGTAAAAATCGCCGCAGGAGCGTCACGCAAGCTGTCGGCCTGTTTCGCCCGGAGCCTTGCTCTCCGACATGAGCACGGGAGCGCCGGGCGCGGCGCCCCGTTTCACCGGCTCACTGACCGCTCAATCTCTTGCCGAACGAAATCGCGTAAGCGGGCGAACGCATGCGCAGGATCGGATCCTGGCTGGCGGCAAACCCCTCGCTCAGCACGTTGGGATCGAAGTTGAGATTGCCGCAGCCGTCGCCGCCCACCCCGGTAATGCTCAGGGTACCGGCGCGGATCGTCCTGCGCTCTTCGGGCCAGCTGACCGACGGATCGTCGTCGCTGTCTTCCGCCGTCCCCAGCGCGACGATCCAGTCGAAGCGCAACGGCCCCTGCGCGACCCTCTCCTTCAGGCGCTGCTCGAGGAAGTCGCTCTGCCGGCGGGCCATTTCCTCGTCGGAAAGCCCTTTGACGCCGTCCCGGGGCTGCAGATGCCAGCGGATCTTAACCGGCGCGCCGTCCCGCCCGGTGAGGTAGAAGGTATGAAGGCCGAAATAGCGTGCGGTCGCGTAGCTCCACGGCGGCGGATTGGCGGCCAGCCATTCGGCCTGCGGCCGGGTATCGGGGTGCGCCCGACGGAAAGCCTCCAGTTTCGCCGCATCCGTTTTGCCGTCGGCGCCCGGCAGCGAGGCACGCAGCAGACCGAGAAAGCTCTCCGGATCCCTGGCGCCGAAGACCGGCGTGCTCAGCGTCGCAATGTTGTGCAGCGAGCCGTCCGGCAAGGTGAACTGGGCCGCCAGGCCGCGCGGGGAACGCACGAAATCGGCGACCTCCGGATTGCCGCCGGCCATCGAGAAGCGCACCTGGGCGGGCAGCGTCCGGCCGGAAAAGAGCGGGGCATCGAAAGCCGAGGCGGCCTCGCTGCTGGCCGTGAACTCGCCGACCGCGCATACGCCTTTGGCGTGGCCTTTGCGCGCCCCCTTGTGCTCTCCGAACAAGCCCTGAAAAGCCTCGATGAATTCGTGGGGTTGGGCCGGGCCGACTTCGGCCAGCACCGGCGAGGCGATCAAAACAGTCGTGACTGCAACGGCAATCGGGCGCATCCGTATCTCCGAGATAGCAAAAATCGAATAGCCAGAGACTGGACGGCGCACCTTTAGTTTCGGGAAGGCACCGATTTATTTCCGGAGTATCTTGGCGGGACGGCCCGTCCTGAAGCTTTCCTGCGATGCCCGATTTCGCCGTATGCGAAAATGAAACTTCCATTTCCCGACGAAAGCAGCACTTTGAGCCGTCTCGACCGCTCCCCGGCCAATCGCGCGGAAGCCCGCTTCAACGAGGGTTGCGAACGTCTCGCCGCCGGCGACGAGGCCGGCGCCGAAGCGGCTTTTCGCAGCGCGCTCGCCATCGCCCCCGATTGCGCCGAGGCGCACGGCAACCTCGGCTTCGTGCTCGAAGCGCGCGGCGCGCTGGAGGAGGCCGAAGCCTGCTATCGCCGTTCGCTGGCGCTCGACCCGGCGCTGCCGGACATCCAGATCAACCTCGCGATGCTGCTCGCCGGGCGCCGGCGCTTCGCGGAGGCCGAGACGGCCTGCCGGGAGGCCATCGCGCTCGCCCCCGAGTGGCCGCACGTCTGGACCGACACCGGCATCCTCTACGCCTGCCTGAAGCGCGAGGCGGAAGCCGAAGCGTGCTACCGCAAGGCCCTGACGCTCGACGCCGGAAACGCCGGCGCGCGTTTCAACCTGAGCTACCTGCTCCTGCGCCAGGGGCGCTTCGCCGAAGGCTGGCAATGCCTCGAAGCGCGCAACTGGTACGCCGGGCTGGCCGGGCGCCTGAACTGCCCGCGCTGGCAGGGCGAAGCGCTCGCCGGCAAGGCGCTGCTGGTCTGCCCGGAAGCCGGACACGGCGATCTCATCCAGTTCTGCCGCTACGTGCCGCTGCTCAAGGCGCGAGGCGCGGCGCGCATCGCGCTGTGGTGCCACCCGGCGCTGAAGCGCCTGTTCGCGACGCTGGACGGCGTCGACGCGGTCGTCGGCTTCGACGAGGAAGTCCCCGGCGCGCACGATTTCTGGGTGCCCGCCCTCAGCCTGCCGTATCGCTTCGCCACGCGCCTCGAGACGATTCCGGCGAGCATCCCCTACCTGCGCGCCGCGCCGGACGACGTCGCGCGCTGGGCCGCGCAACTGGCACGGCACGACAGCAGCGCGGGCGGCGCGCCGCTGCGCGTCGGGCTGGTCTGGAAGGGCAATCCGCGCTTCGAGAACGACGCCGACCGCTCGCTGCCCGACCTGCACGTGCTGGCGCCGCTCGGCGAGGTCGCCGGCGTGCAGTTCGTCAGCTTGCAGAAAGGCGCCGGCGAAGACGAGGCGCTGGCCCCGCCGGCCCGGCTTCCGCTCGTCCATCTCGGCGGACAGATCGAAGATTTCGCCGACAGCGCCGCGATCGTCGCCGGACTCGATCTGGTGATCAGCGTGGACACCGCCGTCGCCCATCTCGCGGGCGCGCTCGGCAAGGCCTGCTGGATCATGCTGCCGGACTACCGGACCGACTGGCGCTGGCTCACCGGCCGCAGCGATTCGCCCTGGTACCCCGGTACGGTCCGCCTCTTCCGGCAAACGACGGCGGGCGACTGGGCGCCGGTGGTGGCGGAAATCGCCGCCGCTCTCGCCGCGTGGGCGGCAAGCGCGGAACGCCGCGCGCCGTCCTGAGCGCGAGGCCCGCTCGGCGCCCGCTTTCCTCCGCCGGAGGGGCGGAGCTAAGGACGGGACGAAGATGGGTCAGGGGCGCGACAAACGCGCAAGCCGGCCACGCAAGCGGCGGCCAGGCCCGGCCGCAAGCCCCGCGCCGCTACTTCGCGGCGGGGCCGCCCTCGTGCCCGAGACGCGCCGACAGATCGGCCGCGGCGGCCTTGAGCGCCGTCACCACCCGGCCCGAAGGGCTCATGTCGAACATGCCCTGCACGCCGACGACCAGCATGGCCAGCGAAATCTCGTTCTTGAAGTTGAAGACCGGCGCCGCGACGGCCTCGACGCCTGGCACCAGATGGTAGCCGGAGACCGTGGCGATGCCCTGGCGGCGCGCCTCCTCGAACAGGCAGTCGACCTTGAAGCGCGTGTTCCAGGCCTCCGGCAGGTCCGGGTTCTTCAACTCCTTCTGGACCAGCGGCTCGACCGTCTCGCGCGGCAGCCAGGCGCCGAACACGCGGCCGCTGGCCGAAGTGATCATTTCCAGCGCGGTGCCGGTCACCACGTTCACCGTGATCGGCCGGCGCGGGCGCTCCCAGCGCACGATCACCGGCCCCTTGTCGCTCCACACGGCGAGCGCCGTCGTCTCGTTGATCTCGTCGCGCAGGTTGGCGATGGCGCCGATACCGAGGCGGATGCGGTCGAGCCGGTCGATGGCGACCAGCCCGATGTTGAGCGCGAAGGGGCCGAGGTCGTAACGCGAAGTCAGCGGATCCTGCTCGACGAGGCCGCCGCGGATCAGGCTGACCAGATAGCGGTGCACCTTGGACGCCGGCATGTCGGCCGCCGCCGCGATGTCCTTGAGCATCATCGAGCGGTGGCCGTTGACGATGGCCTGCAGGATGCGCGTGCCGATCTCCATCGACTGCACGCCGTGCTTGCCGTCGCCGCCTTCGAGGTCGTCCCTGCTGTCCTTGTCGCCCGGCTCCGCCCGGGCGGCTGCCTTCTGCCGCATTGTTCGACTCCCTTTCCCGATTCCGTCCGCCTGCGCGCGGCGCACGAAAAATTCTGTTTTGCGTAACTTATTTCATTTTATAGAATGACCGGGGTAAATGACAAACCCGAACGCCATCCCGGCGCCCGCGCCGACAATCCCCTCAGTGTCCACGCCGTCGGCGTCGGCCGCGCCCGAACTTCAGCCCGCAGGAGCCGCCTCATGACCACCCCCCGCGTTTACGCCATCGACGGCATTGTGCCGGTGATCGACCCGAGCGCCTACGTCCATCCCTCCGCCGTCCTGATCGGCGACGTCATCGTCGGCCCCGGCTGCTACGTCGGCCCCTGCGCCAGCCTGCGCGGTGACTTCGGCCGGCTGATCCTGGAAGCCGGCGCGAACGTGCAGGACACCTGCGTCATGCACGGTTTTCCCGGCACCGACACGGTCGTCGAGGAGAACGGCCACATCGGCCACGGCGCCGTGCTGCACGGCTGCCGCGTCGGACGCAACGCGCTGGTCGGGATGAACGCGGTGATCATGGACAACGCGGTGGTCGGCGCCGAGTGCATCGTCGCCGCCTGCGCCTTCGTCAAGGCCGGCATGGAAATCCCGCCGCGCTCGCTGGTCGCCGGCATGCCGGCCAAGGTCGTGCGCGCGGTGAGCGACCAGGAACTGGCGTGGAAGACGGAAGGGACGCAGACCTACCAGGAACTCGCGCGGCGCTGCCACGCGACGCTCGTCGAAACCGAGGCGCTCACGGCCGTCGAACCGGACCGCAAGCGGATCGCCATCGAGGGCGTGCTGCCGCTGGTGGAAACGAAGAAGCTGGCGACCGGAAAAGCCTAGCCGGCTCCGGCGCCCCGCCGGGCGAGAGCGAAGCCGATACTGGTGTCAGGAAGAAGCAGACGCGCGCGCCCCCGCGCCGGTCTCAACGCACTTCGGGCGGACCGCCGGTCGGCAGCGCTTCGAGCTGCGCCATCACCGCCCGCGACGGCGGGCGCCGGCAGGCCTGCCCGGCGCCTTCGGCGCCGCGCGTCGCCGGTTCGAGGGCCGGCGCCAGAACCTTCAGAATCTGCACCGGCAGGCTGCTGGTGAAGCGGTAGTCGGCCGCGTCCGGCCCGCCGACGTAGGCGGTGAGCGTGCCGAAGTGGCGGTCGCCGAGATAGAAGACGAAGGTTCCCGAGCGCTCGACGACGCGCGAGGAAAGCAGCGCGCCGCCCTTGGCGAAGGTCTCGAAACGGTGGTCGCCGGTGCCGGTCTTGCCGCCGACCGTCAGCGGCGAACCGTCGGCCTGCCGGAAGACGCCCTTCAGGCGCGCCGCCGTGCCGTTCTCGATCACTTCGGAGAGCACCTGCCGCGCCACCTGCGCCACCTCGGCCGGCAGCACGCGCTGCGGCGCGCCGGGGCGATAGTCGAGTTCGGTCTCGTAGGGCGTGCCGGCGGCGAACAGCAGGCTCTCGACGCGCACCGTCGGCAGGCGCACGCCGTCGTTGAGCAGGATTCCCATCAGCTCGGCCAGCGCGCCGGGGCGGTCGGCCGACGAGCCGAGCGCCGTGGCGTAGGACGGCACCAGCGAGTCGAAGGGATAACCGAGGCGCTTCCAGCCGCGATGGATTTCGCGGAAGGCGTCCTCCTCGATCAGGACCTTGATGCGGGCGTCCTGCGCCCCCTTCTTGCGCGGCTTGAACAGCCACTCGTAGGCTTCCTGCCGCTCGTCGCGGCTGGCCGCGAAAATCTCGGCGGTCGTCGCCTGCGGATGCTGGCGCAGATAGCCGAGCAGCCACAGTTCCAGCGGATGCACGCCGGCCAGGTAGCCGCGGTCGTTGAGGTTGAAGCGGTCCGGCGCGTAGTCGCGGTAGAGGCGCGCGACCTTCGCCTCGGCTTTGGCCTTGTCCTTGGACTCGTCCGCCGCCGGCAGGTGGTGCCGCAGGAAGGCGGCGAACTCCGCTTCGTCGGCGCCAGGCTCCAGCGAACGGAAGACGACCGCCAGCCGCGTCGGCGTCGGGCGCTTGTTCTTGAGCAACTGCTGCAGGGCGTCCTCGGCGCTCAGCCCGCGGTAGCGGGCGATGAAGCCGTGCAGGAATTCGCGCCCCTCGCGGTCGGCGAAGCGCGCCAGATAGACCTTGCGCTGCGGGTCGGCCACGTCGTCGAGGATGGTCGGACTGGACGACGGCATGGCGAACATCGCGTAGCGCACGACGTCGCGCATCAGGCGGATGAACGGCAGGTTGATCGAGCGGCGCACCGCTTCGCGCACGCTGACGATGCGGCCGTTGTCGGCGGCGTCGAAATTGTCGAAATGGTGCAGGCCGCCGCCGGTGAAGAAGCCTTCGCCCGGGTTGGCCGAATATTGGCGCTCCATCGCCGCGTCGAGCATCGGCCGCAGTTCGGCCGGGCCGCCCCCTTTTTCGCGGAGCTTCGCGAGATAGTCGACGGCCCAGGCGGTGATCGCGTCCTGGCGGTGCACCGGCAGCGCGCGCAGTTCCTTGACGCCGAGGCCGCCGAGGCGTTCGTGCAGTTCGGCAACGGCGGACAGGTAGCTGAGCAGCGTGCGCAGCTTGGCCGTCGAACCGAGGTCGAGCTTGCTGCCGTTGTTGATGTCGAGCGGCTGCTCGAAGTTGTCGGCCTGCACGCGCACGAGGTTGGCCCCCGGCGTGCGCTCGAACAGCGTGAAGCTGTAGACCAGCTTGGCCGGATCGCCGTGGTCGAGCAGGCGGAAGCCGATCAACCCCGCCGCCTTGGCCACCGCCGGGTCGCGCAAGGCTTCGAGGCGGGCGGTGACGGCCTGCTGCAGGTCGGCGTTGAGCGTGCTGTGCGCCACGAGATCGAGGCGGTCGAGTTCGTACAGGCCGGCGACGCCGAGCTGCGCCGCGAGGCCGACGCGCACGGCGTTGGCCGCCTTGCGCGAGGCGAAGCTGGCCGTCGCCCGCTCGGCGCCGCCGGCGCGGAAGACGATGGGCCGGGCGAGCGCCGCGTCGCGCACGGCCGGCGTGATGATGCCGGCGTCGGCGAGCAGGCGCAGATAGACGTTGGCATGCGCTTCGAGTTCGTCGCCGTTGCCGCTCAGGTAGTACGAGGGACGGCGCTGGGCGATCATCAGCGACAGCGCCTGCTTGTAGGCCAGCGCCTTGTCTTCCAGATTCTGCCCGGGCCGCTCGTCGCCGGCCGCGGGCAGATCGCCGACGTCCTGCAGGTTGCGCCCGTACCATGCCCACAGCGCGTCGCCCAGGCCGTTCACCTCGCCGCGCCCCGGGCGCGCCGAGAGCGGCACAGTGTTGAGGTAGTCGAGCACGATGCGGCGGCGGGTTTCCAGCGTTTCCTCGCCGTCCAGGTAGGCGCGCAGCGAGGCCGAACTCATCTGGCGCAGCTTCTCGCGGGCGCCGATCGTGCGTCCCTGCGGCGAGTGACGGTACTTCTCGATCTGCGTCGCCAGCGTGCTGCCGCCCGGCGCTTCGTGGCCGGGGTAGACCGCATGCACCAGCTGGTCGAACAGGGCGCGCGCGAAGCGGTCCCATTCGACGGCCGGGTTGCGGCGCGGGCGCGACTCGTCGAGCAGTTCGCGGTTCTCGATGAAGAGTAGCGACTCGACCAGCACGCGCGGCACCGCGTCGAAGTCGTTGAACACGCGCTCCGGGTAGCGCGCGGCGTAGAGCGGATCGTTGCGGCAATCGAGGATGCTGAGGCCGGCCTGCGTCTTCTCGCGGTACGGCGCGAACAGCCCCATGTCCATGATTCTGAGGAGTTGCGGCGACTGGCGGGCCTGCCCGCTGACCACGTAGCCGTCCGCCTGCAAGCGCTGGATGTAGTCCGGGAGGGCGCTGTAGCCGAGGCGCTGGTCGTAGGGCCCGCCGCCGCCGAAGCGGATCTGCTGGCTGGCGCCCGGTTCGACGCGGTAGCTGATCTGCTGGCCGATGTCGGAAAGCAGATGCGCCTGGAGACGGAAATGGCGCGCTTCCTCGACGAGGAAAACGACGCCGGCGGCGGCGATGCCGAGCGCCGTGAAGACGAAGACCTTCTTATATATACGGACAGTCATGGGCCGCCCGATCTCCCGGAAGTGGTCGCGACACGCGCGACGAAGTCATTGACGTCGATTGGACCGCGCGCGGCGGGATCAATTCAATACCGATGTCCGCGTATTCGCACCGCCGCGCCGCTTGCGGCACGGGCGGCGGTCAGCCGGCCCGGTGAGGAAGGCGGGCGACGGAAAGCGAGCCGTCGGCGGGCGGCAAGCGCGGCTCGACGTGGCTCGGCGCGGCTAGGGTCGGCTGCGGCTAGCGCAGGCGCGTCGCGAGAAACTCGCCGTTGCCGACCGGGACGAGGCTGCAGGCGAAATCCGCGTCGGCGCGCACGCCGGCCATGAACGGCGCCATTTCCGCCGCGTGCGAGGTGGCGTTGTCGACCACCAGCAGGCCACCGGGACGCAGCGTCCGGCGGAGGTCGGCCCACCAGCCGCAGTATTCGCCGCGTTCGGAATCGAGAAAGATCAGGTCGTAGGCGGCATCGGCGGCCCCCGCCAGCACCCGCCCTGCGTCGTCGTGAATCTGGGCGATGTGCGAAGCCAGCCCGGAGCGCGCGAAGTTCGCCGCGGCGAGTTCCAGCTTGAATGCGGAGAATTCGACCGTGCTCACCGAACCGCCGGTAGCGCGCGCCGCCTCGGCCAGCCAGAGCGTCGAATAGCCGTTCGAGGTGCCGATTTCGAGGATGCGCCGGGCGTTCGTGGCATGCACCAGCACGGCGAGGAATTCGCCGGTATCGCGCGTGATGTTGAGCATGCGGCGGGGCCGCTCGGCCGTGGAAGCGTCGTTGGACGCGCCGAAGCGTTCGAGTTCGGCGAGAAGGTCGGTCAGGGATGCACTCATGGCGGACTCCAGGAAACGGGCGGCGCAATCGGGCGCCCCCTTGTTCGGACGGAGGCGAACGATATCCGCTTCGGGCGCGCGGCGCCATGCCCGCGAGGCGGCCGAAAGGAAATCCGGCGTGCGACCGCCGGAGCGATACGGGAAGCGAACGATGCGGAAGAAGCGGCAGCGGACGGTGCGGAACGTTACAGGGCGATACGATCCGGCACACGCCGATACGGGCGGGGGCTTGTTCTGGACCGATCGGTCCAGTATGATCGGCGACATTCTTTTGCTCAGGTCCGCCATGTCCCGCTGCCGCGAATTCGATATCGACCAAGTCCTCGACCGGGCGCTCGACGCGTTCTGGCTGAAGGGCTACGCCGCGACCTCGATGACCGACCTGCTGGCCGCCATGGCGCTGAGCAAGAGCAGCTTCTACGAATGCTTCGGCAGCAAGCGCGAAGTGCTGCTCACCGCCCTGCGCCGCTACAGCGCGCGCGAACTCGCCGAGGCGCGCCGCCATTTCGGCGGCGCGGAATCGACGGCGCCGGTGGCGCCGCTGCTCGCGGCCTGGGTCGGGCACGGCGTCGCCCCGGCCAAGCACCGGCCCGGCGAACGCTGCGGCTGCCTGATCGTGAACATCGCGGTCGAACTCGCGCCGCACGACGCCGAAATCGAAGCCGGCGTGCGCCGCCATCTCGACGAACTCACCGCCTTTCTCGCCGAGACCGTCGCGCGCGGGCAGGCCGACGGCTCGCTGTCGCCCGCCTTCGATCCGGCGCGCACGGCCGACGCCCTGCTCGGCCTCGTCGCCGGCCTGCAGGTTCTGGCCAAGGGCGGCTTCGCCAGCGCCCGGCTGGCCGCCCTCGCCGATACGCAGCTGGACTGCCTGCTCGGCGGCGCCCCGCCCTCCGCTTGACCCCTTCCTCTTTTTTCCCCTTTTTCCCCCTTTTTTCCCCTTTTTTCCCCTTTCCGGACCGTTCAGTCCAAAACCACAGGAGACCTTGATGTCCGCTCAATCGAACAACGATACTTCCGATCTTTTCCAGCCCGCCCGCGTCGGCGCGCTGCAGCTCGCCAACCGCATCGTCATGGCGCCGCTCACGCGCAGCCGCGCCGGCGCCGGCGACGTGCCGACCGACCTGATGGCGACCTACTACGCGCAGCGTGCCGGCGCCGGCCTGATCATCAGCGAGGCTTCGCAGATATCGCCGCAGGGCAAGGGCTACATCCAGACGCCGGGCATCTACAGCGCCGAACAGATCGCCGGCTGGAAGAAGATCACCGACGCCGTGCACGCCAGGGGCGGCAAGATCGTCGTCCAGCTCTGGCACGTCGGCCGCATCTCGCATCCGGCGCTGCAGGAAGGCGGCGCGCTGCCCGTCGCACCGTCGGCGGTGAAGCCGAACGGCTGGGTGTTCACCGGCAAGGGCAAGGAAGACATGGTGACGCCGCGCGCGCTCGAACTGTCCGAACTGCCCGGCATCGTCGCCGACTACGCGCAAGCCGCGCGCAACGCGCTGGCCGCCGGCTTCGACGGCGTCGAGATCCACGCCGCGAACGGCTACCTGCTCGACCAGTTCCTGCGCGACAAGACCAACCTGCGCACCGACGCTTACGGCGGCAGCATCGAGAACCGCGCGCGCCTGCTGCTCGAAGTGACCGACGCCGTCGTCGCGGCGATCGGCAAGGAGCGCGTCGGCGTGCGCCTGTCGCCGATCAGCGGCGCCAACGACATCGACGACAGCAATCCGGAACCGGTATTCACCTACGCCGTCGAACAGCTCGCGGCGCGCGACATCGCCTTCCTGCACATCGTCGAAGGCAACACCGGCGGCGAGCGCGTCCCCGGCCGCCCGACCGACTTCGACCTCGGCAAGCTGCGCCGCATCTTCCCGAACGCCTACATCGCCAACAACGGCTACACGCGCGACATGGCCATCGCCGCGCGCGCCGCGAACCGGGCCGACCTGATCGCCTTCGGCCGCCCCTTCATCTCCAACCCCGACCTCGTCGAGCGCCTGCGCCACGACGTCCCGCTCGCCCCGCTGCAGGCGGCAACGCTGTACGGCGGCGACGAACGCGGCTACACCGACTACCCCGTCCGCGAAACCGCGGCGGCCTGAGCGAAAGGAAGCCCCATGCAGAACTTCACCTTCCACAACCCGACCCGCATCCTGTTCGGCGCCGGCCGCATCGCCGACATCCCGCGCGAGGTTCCGGCCGGCGCCCGCGTCCTGATCACCTACGGCGGCGGCAGCGTCGTCAAGACCGGCACGCTGGACGAGGTCAAGGCCGCGCTCAAGGACTTCGCCGTCCTCGAATTCGGCGGCATCGAACCTAACCCGACCTATGAAACGCTGATGCAGGCCGTCGAACTCGCGCGCCGCGAGAAGATCGATTTCCTGCTCGCCGTCGGCGGCGGTTCCGTGATCGACGGCACCAAGTTCATCGCCGCCGCCATCCCCTTCGCGGGCGACCCCTGGGCCATCCTCGCCGAGCGCGCCCCGGTGCGCGCGGCAATCCCCTTCGGCAGCGTCCTCACGCTGCCCGCCACCGGCTCGGAAATGAACAACGGCGCCGTCGTCACGCGGCGCGCCACGCAGGACAAGCTGGCCTTCGCCAACCGCCTGCTCTTCCCCGTCTTCTCGGTGCTCGATCCGACCAAGACCTACACGCTGCCGGCGCGCCAGGTCGCCAACGGCGTCGTCGACGCCTTCGTGCATATCGCCGAGCAGTACCTCACCTACCCGGTCGACGCCAAGGTGCAGGACCGCTTCGCCGAGGGCCTGCTGCTGACGCTGATCGAGGAAGGCCCGAAAGCGCTGAGCGAACCCGACAACTACGAAGTACGCGCCAACCTGATGTGGACGGCGACGCTGGCGCTGAACGGCCTGATCGGCGCCGGCGTGCCGCAGGACTGGGCGACGCACATGCTCGGCCACGAGCTGACCGTGCTGCACGGTCTCGACCACGCGCAGACGCTGGCCGTCGTGCTGCCCGCGATGCTGCAGGAGCGGCGCGTCGAGAAGCGCGAGAAGCTGCTGCAGTACGCCGCGCGCGTCTGGGGCCTGACGGACGGCGACGAGGACGCGCGCATCGATGCCGCCATCGCGCGCACGCGCGACTTCTTCGAGTCGCTCGGCGTTCCGACCCGCCTCGCCGGCTACGGCATCGGCGCCGACGCCATCCCGGCGCTCGTCGCGCAGCTCGAACGGCATGGCATGACGGCGCTCGGCGAGCGGCGCGAGATCGGACTCGACGTATCGCACCGGGTCTTCCAACTGGCGGCCTGAAAGAACGAGCACATCGCCGCCGGACGGAGGCTCCTCCCGCCCGGGAGGAGCCTCCGCCAGGATCGACGGCAAACGGAATGAAGCGTTTCGTGCATTTCCGCACACCGCCCGCTACCCTCATCTGCTAGGTACCCCCTGGAAATTAGGGTACTTCAAGTATTTTTCCGCCGTCCCCCGGGAGACTACAGTCTCCCTCAGCGAATAACTTCTCGCCGGGCATTCACCAGCGCCCATCTATCCAGCTCGAATTCGCGGCGGCGGCGATCCCGCGCCGCGAGGGCCGCCGCTCCTTCCCGGAGCCGCCCCCGCCTCGAGTCAGCGACCACGGGGGAATACGAAGTGAAAATGCGCGAAGTGCAGATGCGGGATGTGCTCGTTCTCGATCCGCAAGGAACGATGGCCGAGCGTCTGGCCGAAATCGCCACACCAGAATTGACCTTCACCCACGCCCGCTCCATTGCGGAGGCGAGGCAGCTTTTGCAGCAGAAGCGCTACGGCGTCGGCCTGGCGATCTTCGATGCGCTCGCGGTCGATCTCGCGCTTGCCCAGCAGCAGGAAATCGAGCGCCTCGTGCTCGGCTCGTCGGCCGCCGAATGGATCGCCGTGGTCGGGCGCGAACTGCTCGCCGATACGGATTTCCAGGCCTTCGTCGTGCGCGCCTTCCACGATTTCCATACCTTGCCGATCGACCCGGAACGCCTGCTGCCCTGCATCGGCCACGCGCACGGCAAGGCCCGCCTGCGTCTGGCGCTGAACGGAAAGAACGAAGCCTCCGGCCGCTTCGGCATCTACGGCGCGAGTCCGGCCATGTGCGAATTCTTCCGCCAGATGGAAAAAGTGGTGAAAGCCGACCTGCCCGTGCTCGTCGGCGGCGAGACGGGAACCGGCAAGGAACTCGTGGCGCAGGCCATCCACCGCCATTCGCAACGTTCGACGGGCGCCTTCATCGTGGTGAACTGCGGCGCCATTCCGACCGAGCTGATCCAGTCCGAACTGTTCGGGCACGAAAAGGGCGCCTTCACCGGCGCCTTCCAGCGCAAGATCGGGAGCATCGAAGCGGCCAACGGCGGCCTGCTCTTCCTCGACGAGATCGGCGACCTGCCGCTCGCCCTGCAGGCCAACCTGCTGCGCGTCCTGCAGGAGCACACGATCACCCGCGTCGGATCGACGCAGGCGATCCCGGTCGATTTCCGGATCGTCGCCGCGACCCACGTCGACCTGCGCGAAGCGGTCAAATGCGGGCGCTTCCGCGAAGACCTCTACTACCGCCTGAACGTCCTTCACATGCAGCTCCCTCCCCTGCGCGATCGCGTCGGCGACGTGCCCATCCTGGCCGACGCGGTTTTCCGCAAGCTCAACGCCGCCGGCCGCGGCAGCCGGGCCAGCGGCTTCAGCAGCGAAGCGCTGAAAGCGATGAACGCCTACGACTGGCCGGGCAACGTGCGCGAGCTGATCAACCGCGTGCACCGCGCGCTGATCATGAGCGAGAACCGCCTGATCAGCGCCGCCGATCTCGGCCTGGAAGACAGCGTACGGGTGCGCGAAAACCTGACGCTGGAGGACGCCCGCGCCTCTTTCGATCGCGACATCGTGGAAAGCAGCCTGCGCGCCAACCGCAACAACGTTTCCCGGGCGGCCCGCCAGCTCGGCGTCTCGCGCGTCACGCTCTACCGCATGATGAACAAGCTCAATATTGCGCCATTGCACTGAGCCGACCGGAGGACGTATTCGCGAGGCGAATCGGGGCGCAGTCTGGAAGCGGCCGCACTCCGCCGGGATACCCGCTCCAAGGTATTTCTCGCCCCATCCCTCTTGCATATGATCGGCGAGTAAAATTCAACTCACAGGAATCGGTGCGATGCAAACCAGACGGACGCTTAGGAAGAGGTTTGGCGAAAAGGCGCTCGCCGGCGCCCTGATCATGGCCTGCGGCGGCATGGCGCAAGCCGCCGATCCGGCCTCGGAACAGGAATTGCGCGCCCTGATCGTCGAACAGACCAAGCGTCTGGACGCCCTGCGCCAGCGCGTCGCGGAAGAGGACGCCAAGCTCGCCGACATCCGCAAGGCGCTCGGCATGGAAGCCTTGCGCAACACGCGCGGCGGCGCCACCGGCCCGATCCGCGGCAACGAGGGCGAACCGCTCCTCGTCGCGCAGGCATCGTCGCCGGCAGGCCAGCAACCGGTCGGACAATCCCCGGCGCAGGACGGCAAGCCGCCGGCGATCGCGCCGATCTTCGACCAGCCGGGCGTGCTCACGCCGCGCGGCAAGATGGTGCTGGAGCCGGGCATGCAGTACGGCTACTCGTCGAGCAACCGCGTTTCGCTGGTCGGCTACACGATCATCCCGGCGCTGCTGATCGGTCTGGTCGACGTCCGCGAAGTCCGGCGCAACACCTTCACGCCCAGCCTGACGGCGCGCTGGGGCATCACCAACCGTTTCGAGATCGAGGCCAAGCTGCCCTACGTCTATCGTTCGGATTCGGTCCTCTCGCGTCCGCAGAACATCGGCGCCGGGCGCGACGAACTGTTCACGAGCACCGGCTCGGGCATCGGCGACGTCGAATTCACCGGCCGCTACCAGTTGAACGACGGCGGCGCCGACCGCGCCTACTACGTCGGCACGCTGCGCTTCAAGACCCGCACCGGCAAGGATCCGTTCGAAGTCCTCACCGACACCGGCGCCAACCCCAACGTCTCCAACGAATTGCAGAAGGAACTGCCCACCGGGTCGGGCTTCTACACCATCCAGCCCGGCCTGACCATGCTCTACCCCGCCGACCCGGCGGTGTTCTTCGGCAGCATCAGCTATCAATACAACTTCAAGCGCACGGGCGTCACCCTGAACACGACCAACGGCTCTGTTCCGATCGGCGACGTGACGCCGGGCGGCGTGCTCGGCTTCAACTTCGGCATGGGCCTGTCGCTGAACGACCGCTCGTCGTTCAGCATCGGCTACGACCACGCCTCGGTCGGCAAGACGCAGATCAACGGCAGCGACGCCGTGAACACGGTACGCACCCAGCTCGGCACCCTGCTCCTCGGCTACTCGCACCGCATCGACAAGAGCACCTCGCTGAACGTCTCGGTCGGCGTCGGCGTCACGCGCGACACGCCGGACGTCCAGCTCTCGGTTCGCCTGCCGATGACCTTCTGAAAACGGCGGCAAGGACGAAAGCCGAGGGCCGCGCTTGCGGCCCTCGGCTTTTGCATCGACGGACGCAGACCGCTCAGCGGCGCAGGGAATTGACGATGCCGTTGTTGATCGACGTCTGCAGCGACATCGAGCGCAGCATCTGCGCGCTGTTGACCGCCGCGTTGATCGTCGTCACGGTCTGGATGTTCTGGTTGTTCAGCGTGTTCTGGATCACCGTTCCGGCCAGGTTGCCGCCGAGCTGCGCCGGAACGACGTTGCCGGCCCCGTTCTGGATGACGCCGAGCGCGCCGGGCGCGCCGTTCGTCAGCACCTCGGGCGCCTTGCCCGTACCCACGGTCCATTGCAGATCGCGCAGATTGAGTACGGTGGACGCGCTCAGCTGACCGTTGATGAAGACCGCCCGTTCGATGCCGAAGGAAAACTTCAGGTTGGAGTCGGCCAGCTCGAAGCCGCCGCGAATGCCGTCGAGCGAATCGTCGTCCAGCGATCCGTCGGCGCGCGCCACCAGTCTGCCCGCGAAGGGATCAGGCGCGCCTTCGGCCGGCAGACCCGGCGGCGGCGCCGAACCCCGTAGAGCGCTGGCCGTTGCGCCCGGAGTGATATCCCCTATCGCATCGTCGAACGCGAAATCCGTCGGCGGATAGGGATAGGCCAGTTCCGCCGCCTCCGCCGGCTCCGCTTCCGCCGCACCTTCGGCAACCGCGGCGAGCAGCCCGGCGCCGCCGTCGGCCGAGCACTCGGGCGGCGGCGTCGTGTCGAGCGGCCAGTCGGCGAGCGCCAGCAAGGCCGGCGCGACCTCCAGCGCACGCTGCAGGGCGGCCGCGCAGGCGGCCGAAGGCTCGCCGGGCGGCATCGCGGCGGCAAGCTGCAAGGCACCGTCGCTCCCTTCCGCGGCTTCGGCAAAGGCGTAGGCGATCAGCCCGCTCTGCCACGGCCCCGGCATGTACGCCGCGAGCAGCAATGAGAGGCCGAGCTTGAGCACGGGTTTCAGGGCTGAGGGTCGCCGAGGTTTCATCGCCATCCGTCCCTAATAGTCCGAGGGGCCGCGTTTCGGCAGCGCGTCGGCGATGCCGCGATAGACGCCGTCGCCGAGCGGTGCCCGGGGCGCCGCGCGCCAATCCTGCTCGGCGTTGAAGCTCGCGATCTCGATCTTGTTATGGATGACGAAGAGGACGCGATTCACCCACAACTCCTTGAACTGCCGCTCGGGCATCGCGCGCGAGCCGGACGAGGGATCGCCGACGAGCACGCGCCCGCCGCGCAGGCCCTTGACCACGACGAAGTGGTAGTAGCCGCTGTCCTTGATGAGGGCGATGGCCGGAATGCCGACCTTGACGAGCTGCTCGACGTCGGCGACGTAGCCGTCGGCCTGGAAGCCGTGGTTTTCGAGATAGCCCTTGATGTCGAGCAGGGAGAAGCCTTCCCGACGGATTTTGTCCTTGTCGCCGCGCTCGAACATTTCGCGGAAGACGTCCTGTTCGCTGACCGGGTAAGCGTAGTGGTGGGTCAGCAGGGTGGCCAGCGCGGCCGAGCCGCAGCTGAAATCGTATTGCTGGTGAATCGTGTTGCGGAAGCGCAGGTCCTTGATGCTGTGAACAGGCACCGAAAAGGCGCCGCCCGACTGCACCGGCATGTCGGCGTAGCTCTTCGCGCCCTCGGCCCGGAGGCCCGGCGGAAATGCCAGCAGCACGGTCAGCAGCGGCAGGACGCGCACGACGCTCATGATCGCTCACTTCACCTGCAGGTTGATGATGGTCGAATTCTGGATCAGGACGTTGTTGCCCGAATTCTGGATCACCGTCGAAAAGCCGCTGGCACCCGCCAGCGAGCCGTCGGTGATGAAATTGTTGCCGGTCGTCAGGTTGTAGGCCTGATTGTCGGTCACGGTTCCCGTGCTCTGGTTCTTGTTCAGCTCGAGCGTCAGGTTCTCGGCGCCGCCGCGATAGACGTCGAGCGCGCCAAGCTCGATCGCGCCGCTGCCGAATACGCCGGCTTCGGCCTTGAGCGCAGTTTCCGGCAAGCCGCCGGAGGCGCCGGGAAGGCGGCCGTTTTCATCGGCGAAAACATGGGCCGGCCATTGCAGCGCGCCGCCGAGCAGGGTGGCGAGCAGCACCGACCGGGAAAGATGAGTTGCCATGACGTCGTTCTCCCGCGCAAGTCGAAAGACACCCGGAGACCGCATCGTGCGGCCCCCGGGACGATGCTCTTACTTGCCGACGTTCAGGTTGGCCTGAACGTTGACCGCTTGCTGCACCAGCGAGTTGATGCCGCTCTGCTGCGCGGCCACCATGATGCCGGCGGCCGACTGACCGACGCTGGTCATGGTGTTGGACATGTCGAAGGTTCCGGCGCTGACGGCGACGCTGCCGCCATTGCCGCCGGCACCGCCGACCGCACCGTTGCCGGTACCGCCGAGACCGCCTTGCCCGACGCCGCCGGCGCCGCCCACGGCACCGATGGCGCCGCTACCGCCCTGGGCCGTGCCGCCGGTCGCGCTGCCGTTGGAAGCGGTCGTCGTCGCGCCGCCGTTGGTCGCGCTGCCGTTGCTCGCCGAACCGCCCGCGCCGCCCGCACCGCCGGTGTTGCTGGCCGTGCCGCCCGCGCCGCCGGTCGCCGAACCGCCGGCACCGGTGGCATTGGCCGTGGTGGTCGCGCTGCCGCCGGTGGAGCTGGCCGTACCGCCGGTGGCGGTACCCGCGGTCGAGGTCGCCGTGCCGGTCGCCGCACCGCTCGAAGCCGTCGCCGCGCCGGTCGAGCCGGCGCCGCCGGTGGACGTCGCCGTCCCCGTGGCGTTACCCGCCGTCGAGGTGGCCGTGCCGGTGCCGGTGCCGGCCGTCGAGGTGGCCGCGCCGGTCGCCGCGCCGCCGGTGTTGCTCGCCGTCTGCGTGCCGCCGCCGGTCGACGACGTTCCGCCCGCGGCGCCGGTCGCCGCGCCAGCCGTCGTGGTGGTCGGGCCGTTCGTGGCATAGCCGCCAGGCACGGCAGGATCGGACCCGGCTGCGCCGCCGGTTGCCCGGTTGGTCGACGTGGCGCCGCCGGCGCTCGTGCTGCTGTCGGCACCCGCACCGCCGGTCATGCTCTTCTGGCTGGACGCGGCAAGACCGCCGAGCGAAGCGTCGGAAGCCTTCGACGAACCGCCCTTGGCGCTGTCGAGCGCTGCCGACGAACCGCCCTTGGCGCTGTCGAGCGCCGTCGACGAACCGCCCTTGGCCGCGGACGTGGTGTCGGCCGAACCGGTCTTGGTCGAATCCATCGCCATCGCCGAACCGCCCTTGGCGACGCTGGTCGAGTCGGAACCGGTGGCCTTCTGCGCCGTCGTGTTCGTCGCGTCGCCGCCGTAGGCCTTGGCATCGCCGCCGTTAGCGCCCTTGGCGTTCTTGGCATTGCCGCCGTCGCCGCCGTAGCCGGCCGTGGCGCTGCCGTTGTTCGCGCTGCCGTTGCTCGCATCGCCGGCAGAGGCGCTGCCGTTGCTCGCGCTGGCAACGCCGCCGCTGCCGCCGGCACCGCCCGCACCGCCCGCACCGCCGTTGCCGCCGGTCCCGCCGTAGGCCTTGCCGCCGTAGCCGTTGCCGCCAGTCCCACCGCCGGCGCCATTGGCATTGCCGTTGTTGCCGGCGTTGTTGCCGATGTCGTGTACCCGGTTGCCCGTGACCGCACCGCTGAGATCGATCTTGGCGATCGCCGCGCTATGGTTGAAGGAATTGTTGAAATTGGAGGTCGCCGAAGCGCCGTTGTTGGCCGAAGTGGCGTAATCGCTCGCCCTTGCGTCGCCTTCGTTGTTGCTGTTGGTGTTGGTCTTGGTGTCGTTCTTGGTGACCGTGGTCGTCCGGGTGTTGTTGCTGTCCTTCGTCAGATTCATCGTGCTGCTCTTCGTACTGGTGCTGGTGCTGGTTTTCGTGCTGGTGCTGCTGTCGGTGCTCGAATAGGTCTTGCTGTTGTTGCTGTTGTCGGTCGCGGTCGAATTCTCGTTCGCCTGGACGTTGTTCTCTCCGCCCTGCTTGGACTTGGCGATGGCGGTCTGCTGGAACGCCGCGCCGTCGGCCGACTGCGAGGCGGCGGCCGACGGGGTGCCGTCCGTCGTCGCCGGAACGGGGTTGAGCGTCACCGTCGTAGCGTTGTTGGTCGGGTTCGCCCAAGCAGCAGACGTACCGAAGGCCAGTGCGATGGCGGTCGCCAATAGTGTCTTGTTCATTTTGCAATCTCCTGATCAAGGGCAGGCGCCGCACCATGCCGCGCCCTCCGCCGACCGACGTAAGCGATCCCCGTGCCAGGCAACAATAGTCACACAACACAATGATTAAAATAGATTTTTCACAAAACCCCCAAAACCGGTGATGACGAACGCAAGAACGATGTAAACCGCGTGAAACAGATCGTCGGCGAAACATCGCGGGACGCTCCCGCACGCCCCGCACAAAGGGCGTTCGCGCCCTGTCCGGCGATGCATCGCAAATGAAACACCCGCCCGGGAACGAAGCCCGCGGCGGCCCGCCGAGCCTTGGCCGGCAAGGAAGCGGCGCGGGAATACCGGACATCAGGTAACGCTTATGGAGGGCTATCTGGTTAACATCTAGGGAGTAGTCGGCGAATCCGAGGGCACCGCACCGCAGACGAAAAGACAATCGAAGAACAGGGAGAGGCAAACTTGGCTATCGACAGCGCCGCACCGGCGCCGCCCAGGCGCAAGGCGAAAGATGCCGCGGCGGCATCCCCGTGCATCGTCGGCATCGGCGCCTCGGCCGGCGGGCTGGAGGCGATCTGCGAGTTCTTCGGCGCCATGCCGGACGACAGCGGACTGGCCTTCGTGATCGTCCAGCACCTGAGCCCGACGCAGAAGAGCCTGGCCGCCGAGATCATCGGCAAGCACACCGCGATGTCCGTCCAGCAAGCCAGCGAGGGCGTTCGGCTCGAAGCGAACCGGGTCTATACCCTGCCGGCCAACACTTACGCCTCGATCCACGGCGGCTGCCTGCATCTGGGCGTGCCGGACAACGCGCGCGGACCGCGCCTGCCGATCGACCACTTCTTCGCCGCGCTGGGCGAGGACCAGCACGAACGGGCCATCGGCATCGTCCTTTCCGGGAGCGGCGGCGACGGTTCGCAGGGACTCAGGAGCATCGTCGAAAACGGCGGCATCGTCCTCGTGCAGACGCCGGAAAGCTGCGAGTTCGACAGCATGCCGCGCAACGCCATCGCCACCGGGCTCGTCAGCCAGGTGCTGGCGGTCGGCCAGATGCCGGCCAGCCTGCTCAACTACGCCAGCCACGCCTACGTCGCCGACCCGCTGCCGCGCACCTCGGCAAAGGAAGGCAACGCGGCGATCGAGGAAATCCTCCGCACCATCCAGAACCTGCGCGGCTACTGCTTCGGCGGCTACAAGCGCAACACTCTCCTGCGCCGGGCGCAGCGGCGCATGGGCCTGCGCTCGGTCGCCGACGTCGACGCCTACGTGGCGCTCCTGAAGCGCGATCCGAAAGAGGTCGAGGCGCTGTTCAAGGACCTGCTGATCGGCGTCACCGCCTTTTTCCGCGACGAGGATGCCTGGCGGCTGGCCGAGAAGGAAATCGTCGTTCCCCTGGTCGACGCGCGCGCCGACGACGAATCCATCCGCGTCTGGGTGCCGGGCTGCTCGACCGGCGAGGAGGCCTATTCGATCGCCATCCTGCTCACGGAGCGCCTGCGCGCGACGGGCAAGAACTGCCCCCTGCAGGTCTTCGCCACCGACACCAACGAGGACGCGCTGGAAGTCGGGCGCCGCGGCTGCTACCCGGCGAGCATCGCCGAACGCATCCCGCCCGAGTTGCTCGCGCGCTACTTCGTCGAAGACGGCGAGGCGCAGCGCTACCAGGTGAGCCGGAAGCTGCGCGAAACGCTCGTCTTCGGCAAGCAGAACCTGCTGCGCGATCCGCCTTTCTCGGGCATGGCCCTGATCTGCTGCCGCAACCTGCTGATCTATCTCGACCCGGAAAGCCAGCGCAAGGTCATCTCCATCTTCCACTTCGCCCTGCAGCCCGGCGGCTACCTCTTTCTCGGCAACGCGGAAACGGTCGGACGCTACGAGGACGTCTTCCGGCCGCTGGCCAGAAAATGGCGGCTCTACCGGCACACCGGCGGCTTCACGCCGAACCAGCTCGAATTTCCGATCCGCGAAAGCCAACGGACGCCCGACCCCCTGCCGGCGGCCGGCGCCCGTTGCGAGACCGGCCTTCCGGGGGCGCTGGCCGGCCTGACGCAGCAGCTGATTCTCGAACGTTTCTCGCCCGCCGCCGTGCTGATCAACGCGCGCTTCGAGGCCCTGTACTACTCCGGGCCGACCGAGGAATTCCTGCAGATGCCGCGCGGCGCGCCGACCCACGACCTGCTCGCGCAGATCCGCGACGGCCTGCGCTCGCGCCTGCGCAGCGCGGTGCGCGAAGCCGTCGCGGGCAACGCCTGCGTCGTGGTGGACAACGCCCGCGTCTGGCGCGGCAACACCTTCGAGGCGGTCAAGTTCAGCGTCCTGCCGGCCGGCAGCAACGGCGTCGGCGATCCCCTGCTCCTCGTGGTCTTCGAAAATGTCGCCAGCGCGCCCTCACCGCTCGGCAGCGAGGGGCGCATGGTGCGGCAGCTGGAGGACGAACTGCAGGCCACCAAGGAAGACCTGCAGAGCGCCATCGAGCAGCTGGAAACCTCGAACGAGGACCTGAAGATCTCCAACGAGGAGATCATCTCGATCAACGAGGAACTGCATTCGATCAACGCCGAGCTGGAAAACTCGAAAGAGGACCTGCAATCGCTCAACGAGGAGCTGAAGCTCGTCAACCGGCAGCTGCAGACCAAGGTCGGCGAGCTCGAAGCGTCCAACACGGACATCCGCAACCTGCTCGCCAGCAGCGAAATCGCGACCCTCTGCATCGACCGCGGCAAGCTCATCAAGTGGTTTTCCCCGGGCATGAGCGCCCTCTGCAACATCATGGCGGCGGACATCGGACGCTCGGTCGACGACCTCGCGCCGAGCGGTTTCGGCGAAGCGCTCGCCGAGGACATCGAGACCGTGTTGAAGACGCTGGCCGCCACGCAGCGCGAACTGCGGTCGCCGAACGGCCACTGGTATCTGCGCCGCACCCTGCCCTACCGCAACGAGAACGAGCGGATCGACGGCGTGATCATCAACTACACCGACATCAGCGAAGCCCGCAAACAGGCGGAGAAAATCGCGAACGCGCAGCGCAGCGCCGCCGGGATGCTCGAGGAACAGGTGCGCCTGCGCACCGCCCAGCTGCGCACGCTGATGGCCGAGCTGGGGCTGATCGAGGAGCGCGAACGGCGCATCCTGGCGCAGGATCTGCACGACGGCCTCGGCCAGCTGCTCGCCATCGTCAAGATCAAGCTCACCTCGCTCGAGGACTGCGAGCGGCGCGGCACGCTCAAGAAGCCGCTGAAGGAAATCGAGGACCTGATCGACCAGTCGAACCGCTCGGTCCGCTCGCTGATGCAGCAGTTGAGCCCGCCGGTGCTCGAAACGCTCGGACTGATCCCGGCGCTCGAATGGCTGGCCGAGGAGATGGAGCGGAGCTACGGACTGAGCGTGCGCATCGACGTCGACGGCCCGCCGCCCGTGCTCGAAGAGCCGGCGCGCACGACGACTTTCCGCGTCCTGCGCGAACTGCTCATCAACGTCGCCAAGCACGCCGGGACGAATCTTGCGCAGATCAATTGCCAGCAGGACGGCGACGGCCGGCTGACGCTCTCGGTGACCGACCAGGGCAAGGGCTTCGACTACGAAAAGGCCTTGAGCGGCAGCCGCGTCGAATCAGGCTTCGGACTGGTCAGCGCGCGCGAGCGCATCGAATTCGTCGGGGGGCAGATGAACGTGGACACCCAGCCGGGTTACGGCGCCACCGTTTCGATCAGCTTCCCGGACAAAGCTGCAGACATCTGATCCGGAGAACGACCATGGCCATTCGCATCATGCTGATCGACGACCACAAGATCCTGCGCGACGCGCTGAAGACCGTCCTCGACCGCGAGCACGACATCGTCCTCGCCGGCGAAGCCAGCGACGGCGCCGAAGCGCTGAAGCTGGTGCGGGAAAACCGCCCCGACGTCGTCGTCATGGACGTCGGCATGCCGAACATGGGCGGCATCGAAACCACCCGCGCGCTGCTCGCCGAACACCCGGGCCTGCGCGTGCTCGCACTCTCGACCTACTCCGACCGCCGCATCGTGCTTCAGATGCTCGACGCCGGCGCCTGCGGCTACGTCGTCAAATCGGCCGGGCGCGACGAACTGCTGCGCGCCATCCGCGCCGTCGCGCAGGGGCGCACCTATCTCTGTCCGGAGATTTCCGCGGTCGTCATCGACACCGTGCGCGGCGGCAAGAAATCGATCGACAAGAACGGCGACATCCGGCTCGGCCGGCGCGAACGCGAAGTGCTGCAACTGCTCGCCGAAGGCTGCACCTCGCCGATCATCGCCGGCCGCCTGCACATCGCGACCAGCACGGTCGAGGTGCACCGGCGCAACATCATGCGCAAGCTCGACCTGCACAGCGTCGCCGAGCTGACCAAGTATGCGGTGCGCAACGGCCTGACCTCGAGCTGAGCGCCCGTGCGGCGGGCGGGGTCGCCGCCAAGGACAGGCGGCCCCGAAAAATAAGGATTTGCGGGTATTTTTCGCCGCTTCCTTGATCGATAAAGTGAATCCTTATATTGCTCGGCGAAGCGGGCAACAAAGGAGATGCGATGGAGGCCGCCCACAACGCACGCGAACCCCGGTTCGGCGGAATCGATTCGCCGTCCCGGCTCCTGCGTCCGGCACATCCCGACGATGTCTTTGCCTCCGCCAGCGACCCGGCGGTCGCCATCCTCGACCAGCACGGCGTCGTCGCCTACTGCAGCGCGTCGGTCGGCGAGCTGCTCAAGCGGGACAGCCGGGAACTGATCGGCCGAGAGGCCTCGCACCTCTTCCCCGAGCTGCCGCTCAACAAGCAAACGCCGGGCTACAACCTGGCGTTTGCCGCTTTCTGGGGCAGCGCCGTGGTCTGGCTGGAAGTCGAAGGACTGACGCCGGAGGGACGCTTCGTCCCGCTGGAAGCCTCGCTCAAGCGGATCTCCCTGGACGGTTGCCCCTTCATCATGCTCGGCCTGCGCCCGCAGGACGCCGACACCCATCTGAACGGCCAGCTCAGCCGCCTCGAGGCGAGCGCGGAGACGAGCCTCGATGCGATCATGATTTCCGATACCGACGGAATCATCCGCTACGTCAATCCGGCCTTCGAGCAGATGACCGGCTACGGCCGCGACGAGGCCGTCGGGCAACCGGCCAGCCTGCTCAAGTCCGGCTTCCACGACGCCGTCTTCTACGAAAAATTGTGGAGCGCGCTGCGCCTCGGCCAGGACTTCCGCGCCCTCTTCGCCAACCGCAGGAAGAACGGCGAGGTCTTCTTCGAGGAAAAGCACATCCGCCCCTTCATCGGCGAAAACGGCAGCATCGTCAGCTACGTCGCCAGCGGCCGGATCGTCAGCGACACGCTGCAGGAAACCCTGCTGCGCCTCCAGCACCAGGCCTACCACGACGCGCTGACCGGCCTGCCCAACCGCAACCTCTTCATGGACCGCCTGGGCCAGGCGCTCTCGCGGGCCACGCGCCACAACGAAGGCTTCGCCGTCGTCTATATCGACCTCGACGACTTCAAGGAAATCAACGACCGGCACGGCCACGCCGCCGGCGACACGGTGCTCTGCGCGACCGCCCGCTGCCTCGTCTCGTGCATTCGCGACGAGGACACGGCGGCCCGCCTGGGCGGCGACGAATTCGCGTTGATCCTGCTCGACGCGGCGCGGCACAAGGATGTCGAGATCGTGCTGGAAAAGATTCTGGCCACGCTGGCGCACGGCACCTGCCATCGGGACGCGGAAAGCGACGGGGAGGCCCAGATTCCCATCCGCGCCAGCATCGGCGCCTGCCTCTTCCCCCTGGACGGGCGCGACGGCCAAACGCTGATGTGCCACGCCGACAGCGCCATGTACCGGCAAAAATCGACGCACGGCCATGGCTTTCATTTCTACAGCGAAACGGACCCGCCGCGCTCGGAAATACAGGCGCGGCGGCAATAGGCCGGCGCGGCGGAAACGCCGGGAAGAGCGGAAAACTGTCGGGAACCGCGGGAGCGCCGCCCGCGCAGGCAGCCCGTTCCCAAGTCGCCGCCGGATGCAGCGGCTCGCTCGCTTCGGACATTCAGGTGTTCTGCGACGGCGCGGACTCCCGCAGGTAAATCCGGAGCCGAAAAATCGGGAGCAGGAATCCTGCGCCGGAAATGGTGGACAGCCCATGGCGGACACCCCGGCAACCGCTCCGCCGCACCGGCGGCGGAAGGTCGCGGGGATCAGCGAGATCAAGCGAGATCAGCGAGAAATCAGCGGGCCGGCAACGACAGCGATGCGGAAGCAGCCGCCGCCGCGGCCATCCCGTGCCATTCCGGCAGGCTCCCGACGTCGAGCGGGGGCTGCTCGTGGCTGCGCGCCGGGACGCCGGCGCCGTGCACGGCGATTGTTCCCGGCTCGCCGACGCTGCCATGCACGTCGACGCTCGCCGGGAAGAAGCGGCCGATCAGTTCGGCCATCGCCAGCAGGTGCTCGCCGACCCGCGAGGTGGCGATCTCCGACGTGCCGTCGGCGAAGGCCAGCGGCAGCAGCAGCTGGTTGGCCAGATGCTGATCGACCGCGCCGCCGCCGCCGAGGCTGGCCAGCAGGGCGTCGACCGCCTCGCCGGCCACGGTTTCGGCCGGCTTCCCGAGCTGACCCGGCGCGAAGAAGGACTGCCGCGCATGCTCGAATTCCGCCGTCAGGAAAACGAAGGCGCCGGGCACCGCCGCCGAAACGACGCCGGGAACGACCTCGACCGGCACATGCAGCCCTTGCAGGCGGGAAACGACGTGGCGGCGCTGGCGCTCGGCCACCGAGAAATCGAGGCCGGCGACCGAGGACAGGCCGCCGACGCGCAGCAGGCGCCCGCGCTCGGTCAGCGACAAGGGCATCGGCGTCGCGACCGGATGGATCGTGGCGTGAACGATGCCGCCGCCGCGCGGTGCGAAACCGACCTTCTGCAAGCTCGTTTCTCCGCGGTAGCCGGCATCTTCGAGCATCGGCAGCCAGTTCCAGGCGAGGCTCTCGGGCGACGGGCTGCGCGGCGCGTGCGTGATGCCGCTCAGACGCAGGCGGGTGATCCGGCCGGAAAAGGCCAGCGGCAGGAACAGCGTCTGCAGCAGCAGCGTCACCGAACCGGGCGTGGCGACGTCGATCAGTCCGCCTCCCCGCACGTCGCAGCGCGGCTCGAAGAGCAGGGTCTGCGAGCCGATGCTCGCGCCCTCGACGCTCGCGTCGCACAGGCGCGCCATGACCTCGACGAGACGCAGATGCTGCGGCTTCAGGCCGGGGCTGCAGCGCCGCGCCCGAATCCGGGTCAGGCGGACGGCCTGCCCGGTCATCGAGGACAAAACCAAGGCGCCGCGCAAAATCAGGCCGCCGCCGTTTCCCTGGGAAGCATCGATCTGGATCATCGCAGGTCCTGGTGAACGAAGAATTTTCTTGAATTCCGCCGCAACGCCGCGCCGCGCTCGAAGGCACTCCCGCCTTCGAGCCCGCGCCGGCATCGGGCGGGACGTTTGATGCCATGCAAATCACGACTGCGCTCGCTCGACTTCGTTTCCGGCGCCATCGCATTACTTCCCAAAACCCCGGTCCGCTAACCGCCCAGGGGGCTGCGCAGAAGAAACCACAGCAAGGTCACACGCCTCGCGGTATCGCGATCGACCTTCCTCGCCTCGTGCCGGGCCGGAGCCGCGCGATCCGGCGCCTTCTCCGGCGTCTTCTCCGCATCCGTCGTTTCGCGCACCGGCTTGCGCGGCTCCTCCGTTCGATCGCCCGGCGGCTGGCGCACCACCGGCGCCGGCACGATAGGCTCGCGCGAGGAGTTGCAGGCCGCCGCGCCCGTCAGAACGAACAGAACGCCCGCCAGGAGATGAAGTTTCATGCGGCCTCCCATGCGACACAGTGCATCGGCTCCCGCGTTCGGCGATCACCTCCGCCAGAAATGCCATCGGGACGAACTCGATTCGACTATACGGACGGGGACGCCGCCCAGCGATACGCGGATATCCGTATTTTTTCTACCTTGCGGGGGGTATCCGGGATAAATCGCGTTTTCTTTAAAAAATCGGGCGCAGGGGCAACAACTGGGGAAAAATCAAACAAATACCGGTTTTCAGGTAGAAAAATACGTATGTCGCCGTATTTATCCGCCCCGCGCTCGCAGGCACAATGCATCCACGCTGCAAACCCCATCCCCAACAGATGGTTTCAATAAAAAACGATCCCGGTCGCCGCAAGGCGACCGGAGAATCGAAGTCGAAAGACGAGAAACCGGCGATCGAACAAAGTCATCCCGAGCACGGAAGAAGGGAGTTTTCGTGAATTCACCAAAGGACAGCGAGGCCCGTGGAAACGCATGGCCGAACCGGGAAGCCTTCCGGAGCACGGACAACATCGCGGAAATTCACGCCCGCTGGAGAAACGGTCCGGAACATGCAAACTCCCTGAAGCAATCCCCGCAGGCGGTCGTCGAAAAACTGACCGGCGACACGGCCAAGCTGCAGAAGATGCTGGCCAAGCTCTACCCCGAGCTGGCACGCCTCCAGCAGATGACGACGAGCATCCACGCTTAGGCGGGCCTGGGCGTGTTCGCCCCGGATTCGCCGGGCGCGTTGCAGGGCCAGAGCGGTTCGCACCGCGTCATTCTTCGCTTCATCCGCTTTTCTGTCTTAGTCCGCGCGGATATCGTCGCAAGCCGCAAATCCGCCGGCGCCGCGGACGCCGCGCCTCAAGCGTTCAGACCGCGCGCGACGAGATGCGTGAAGCGCCCCAGAAGATAGGGATCGTGCTTGCCGCCCTGCTCGCGCAGCAGCACGCCCATGACCTCCGCCTGGCCGCGCGCCTTGTGATAGGGGCGCGTCGTGCTCATCGCGTCGTAACTGTCGGCGATCGACATGATGCGCGACCAGAGCGGAATCGTTTCGCCGGCCAGCCCGTCCGGGTAGCCGCCGCCGTCGAAATGCTCGTGATGGTGGCGCACCGCGGTCGCGATCTCGTCGGCCCCCTCGGCGTCGATGGCGCGGATGATGCGCTCGCCGATCACCGCGTGCTGCTTCATCACTTCCCACTCGTCGCTGTCGAAACCCGCCTCCTTGAGCAGGATGCGGTCGGGAATGCCGATCTTCCCGATGTCGTGGAAGGAAGCGCAGATGCGCAGCATGCCGATCTCCTCCTCGGGCAGCGCGCACTCGCGCCCGAGCTCGTCGGCGATCGCCACGACCCGCGCGCAATGCGACTGGGTATAACTGTCCCGCTCGCACAGGGCGGCGTTCAGCGGCTTCCTGAATTCGCCCAGCGAGAACTGAAGCTTTTCCAAGCGCGACATGAGTACGTCCTTCCCGGTAGTTGCACGTCCGACCGGACTTCCGGCCCGAGAGTTCCCGATACCCGAAGACATCGGGATGCGCTATGCCAAAAGGCATAGAAATGATTGGCCGACCCGAAAATCCGCTCTCCTCGGCTATAATCGCGCCCGCTACGAATGTCGTGTCGGCAGCGTCGCTACAAATCCAATAAACGAACCGGAAGCATGGCGGCACCTCCCCGGACAAAGGGGAAGTGCGGGGGCGCCATCGCTTGGTGAAAGCAATTGCATTCGCAAACAGAAGGTCTGCGCTGGAGGGCGCCGATCGCCCGCTGGGCGGCCTGGGAGGCGCGCGGCGACGCGGCGGCCGCGCCCGACGTCGGCTTCATCGAGCCGATGCTGCGACGGCGGCTCGGCCGGCTGGCCAAAATGGCGCTGCGCGTCGCACACGACTGCGCGCAGGACCTGCCGCGCGTCCGCTTCGTGTTCGCTTCGCGGCACGGCGACCTGACGCGCACCACCGCGCTGCTCGACGACCTCGCCGCCGGCGAAGCGCTTTCGCCGACCGCCTTCAGCCTCTCGGTGCTCAACGCGAGCGCCGGCTTGTTCTCCATCCTGCGCGGCGACACGGCGCCGGCGACGGCGATCGCCGCCGCCCGTTCGAGCTTCGGCTTCGGCCTGCTCGAAGCGGCCACGCAGCTCGCCGACGACCCCGGCACGCCGGTTCTGCTCGTCTACGCCGACGAACCGGCGCCCGCCATCTACGGCGACGACGCGGCGAGCACCGGCCCCGCGCATGCGCTCGCCCTGCTGCTCGCCGCCGACGGCACCGAACCGGCGCGAATCCTCGACTGCCGCCTCGAATCCAGCGCGGCGGCGCCCGACGAAGAACCGCATTCGCTCGCCTTCCTGCGCAGCCTGGAGCATACCGGGGCCGGCGAGCGTACCGACGGCGCCTGGGTCGGCGAAGGCCGGCGCTGGAGCTGGCGTTCGAACGGGAACGAAGACGGGGCGGCGCGATGAACGCCAGCCTCAATTACTACTGGCGCCTGCTCGCCACCGGTGGCTGCTTCGCCGTTTTCGGCTTCGGCGGGCTGGCGCTGACCACCGTCGTCTTCCCCCTGCTCTTCTTCATTCCCGGCAGAACCCGGGCGCTGCGCGCGCGCTGGGTGATCCACAAGTCCTTCGGTTTTTTCATGAGCCTGATGGAAACGGTCGGCATCATGCGCTTCGAGGTGATCGGCGCCGAGCGCCTGCATCGCTGCCGCAACACGCTGGTGCTCGCCAACCATCCGACGCTGATCGACGTCGTCGCGCTCATCTCGCTGATGCCGACCGCCAGCTGCGTCGTCAAGCGCGCGCTGTGGCAGAACCCCTTCCTCGGCGGCGTCGTGCGCGCCGCCGACTACATCAGCAACTCGGAGCCGGAAAACCTGATCGACGACTGCGCCGCCGACCTCGCCGCCGGCAATCCGCTGATCATTTTCCCGGAAGGCACGCGCACCCGGCCCGGCCAGCCGCTGCGTTTCCTGCGCGGCGCCTCCTACATCGCGCTGAAGAGCGGCAAACCGATCCTGCCGGTGCTCATCGACTGCAGCCCGAGCACGCTGACCAAGCGCGAGCGCTGGTACCAGATTCCCCACCGCCGCTTCCACCTGCGCGTCGAGGTGCTGGAGCCGATCGACGCCGCGCGCTGGATCTCCGCCGACGATCCGCAAGCCATCGCCGCGCGCAAGCTGACGCTTTCCCTAGAAGCCCATTTCACACAGGAACTCGCCCGTCATGGACGCACTGAACCCCCTCAGGCTTGAAATCAAGCGCCTGATCATCGCCGCGCTCGATCTCGAAGACACCACGCCGGACGACATCGCCGACGACGCCCCGCTGTTCGGCGACGAAGGCCTCGGCCTCGACTCGATCGACGCGCTCGAACTCGGCGTCGCGCTGCGCAAGAAATACCAGCTGCAACTCGAAGCCAACGACGCCGGCAACCGCCAGCACTTCCGCTCGGTGAACAGCCTCGCCGCGCTCGTCAGCAGCCGCGTGCAGCCGGCCTGAGCGCCCCGCCCCAATATTTCATTCAGGAGAACCGCATGACCAACGACCAGATCCTGGAAAAACTCCGGGCCATCCTCGCCGAAGCCTTCGAAATCGACCCCGCGCGCGTCACCCCGGAAACCCACCTGTTCGAGGAACTCGACCTCGACAGCATCGACGCCGTCGACCTCGCCATCAAGCTGCAGGAAATGACCGGCAAGCGCATCAAGCCGGACGACTTCAAGAGCGTGCGCACGGTCGGCGACGTCGTCGGCACCGTCCAGACGCTGCTCGCCGCCTGAGCGAATCCAGCCTCCCGATGCCCGGCGCAAAGCTCATGCGCACCGTGCTCTGGCTCGTCTACCCGCTGGCCATCTACTTCGGCCTGCAGGTCTGCGAGCCGCGCACGCTCGCCCTGCTGCTCGCCGCCGCCCTGCTCCTGCGCCGGCGGCGCGACGCCGGCCGCCTGCTGGCCGGGCTGACGCGCATCGACTACGCCGTGCTCGCCGCCCTGCTCGGTCTCGCCGCGCTGACCGCCGCGACCAACAGCGAGACGCTGCTCCGCCTCTACCCCGCCGCCATGAGCCTCGGCATGCTGCTGCTCTTCGGCCTGTCGCTGCGTTTCCCGCCGTCGATGGTCGAACGCTTCGCCCGCCTGCAGGAACCCGAGCTGCCGCCGGCCGGCGTGCGCTACACGCGGCGCGTCACGCAGGTGTGGTGCGCCTTCTTCGTCGCCAACGGCGCGCTCGCCGCATGGACCGCGCTGTACGCCAGCCGCGACCAGTGGGCGCTGTACAACGGCCTGATCGCCTACCTGCTGATGGGCGCGCTGTTCGCCGGCGAATGGCTGGTGCGCCGCCGCGTCCGCGCGAGGAGCGCGGCATGACGCGGCTCAAGCCCCTGCACCGCCTGCTCGCCGACGGCCGCGATGCCGATCATTCGGTCTGCCAGGACGGCGTCCGTCTCGTTCCCTGGTCGGCATTCGCCGGACGCGTCGGCGCGCACGCCGCCGCCTTCGCGGCGCGCCCGGAAACGCGCTGGCTGCTCGTCAGCGCGCATCCGCTCGACTTCCTCGTCCAGCTTTTCGCCCTGCTGCATGCCGGCAAGCAGGCGGTGATCCCGCCGAACACGCAGCCCGGCACGCTCGCGCAGCTGGCCGGCGCCTACGACGCCGTTGCCGCCGACGCGCCGCCGGCAGCGGCGTCGGCCCCACTAACGCCGCTAACGCTGCTCTCGCCGCTCGTCGCGGCGGACGCGATCGTCGACCTCTACACTTCGGGCAGCACCGGCGAACCCAAGCGCGTGCGCAAGACGCTGGCGCAGTTCGAGGCCGAGATCGACGCGCTGGAAACGCTGTGGGGCGCCACGCTCGGCGACGCCGCCGTCGTCGCCACGGCGCCGCATCATCACATCTACGGCCTGCTCTTCCGCCTGCTCTGGCCGCTGGCGGCCGGCCGCGCCTTCGACGCCGCGACCTGCGCGCACCCCGACACGCTGGGCGAACGCCTCGCGCTGCTGCGCGACACGGCCCTCGTTTCCAGTCCGGCCCAGCTCGCGCGCCTGCCCGAACTGGTGCCGCTCGCCAGCCTGCAGCCGGCGCCGCGCCTCGTCTTTTCCTCCGGCGGCCCGCTGCCGGCGGCGGCCGCCGCCGCGTTCAGGAATCAGCTCGGACAGGCGCCGACCGAAGTCTTCGGCAGCACCGAAACCGGCGGCATCGCCTGGCGGCGGCAGGAAGGCGACGACGATGCATGGACGCCGCTGCCCGGCGTCGCAGTGGGCGCCGACGACGACGGCGCGCTCGCGCTGCGTTCGCCCTTTCTGCCCGCCGGCGCTCCGTGGCGCATGGACGACGCCGTCGAGCTATTGGCCGACGGCCGCTTCCACCTGCGCGGACGGCTCGACCGCATCGTCAAGATCGAGGAAAAGCGCCTCTCGCTGCCCGACCTCGAAGCCCGCCTCGGCGCGCATCCGTGGGTCGCGACGGCCGCCGCCGTGGCGCTCGCCGGGCGCCGGCAGACCATCGGCGCAGCGCTCGTGCTTACCGCCGAAGGGCGCGCTCAGCTCGCCGCGCGCGGCCGGCGCGCCGCTGCGCTCGAACTGCGCCGCCATCTCGCCGAACATTTCGAAGCGGTCCTCCTGCCGCGCCGCTGGCGCTTCCCGGAACAGCTGCCGCTCGACGCACGCGGCAAGCTGACGCAGGCCGCGCTCGCCGCGCTCTTCGCCGGCGACGCCGAGCTTGCCGCCGACGCAACCGCCGCTTCCACCGGATTACCGCGCAGCCCCGCAGCCGAATCGCTCATCGCCGCCAAGGCCCAAGAAGATGAATCCGCTCCTGCCTGACGTGCTGGCCGTGCGCCGCGAATGCAACGAAAGCAACGAACTCGACGAACGCGGGGCGAACGCACGCATCGTGATCGAGCTGCACGTGCCGCCCGCGCTCGCCCATTTCCCCGGCCATTTCCCCGGCTTGCCGATCCTGCCCGGCGTCGTGCAGATCGACTGGGCGGTGCGCCTGGCGCGCCTGCACCTGCCCGGCTGCTGCGCCGGCCGCCGCTTCAGCGCGCTGGAGGGCGTCAAGTTCCAGGCCCTGGTGCTGCCCGACGCGCGCCTCGAACTGGCGCTGTTCTGGAACGCGGCCAAGGACCGCCTGGAGTTTTCCTATACCAACGGCCAACGCAAGTGCTCGACCGGCCGCCTCGTTTTCGGCGCCGCCGCATGAGCTTCGCGCCCTGCCTGCTGATCCCGATCTACAACCACCGGGAAAGCATCGGCCGCACCGTCGAGCGCCTGGCGGCGCACGGCCTGCCGATCCTCGTCGTCGACGACGGCAGCGACGCGGCGACGCAAGAGGTGCTCACCGCGCTGGCCGCCGCGCAGCCGCTCGTCCGCCTCTACCGCCTGCCGGAAAACGGCGGCAAGGGCGCGGCGGTGATGCACGGCATGCGCGCGGCGCAGCGGGCCGGCTTCAGCCACGCCCTGCAGATCGACGCCGACGGCCAGCACGACGCGGCCGACGTCCCGCGTTTCCTGGCGCTCGGCGCGGCGCACCCGGAGGCGGTGATCTGCGGCCGGCCGATCTACGACGAATCGGTGCCCAAGGGGCGCCTCTACGGGCGCTACGTCACGCACTTCTGGGTCTGGATCGAAACGCTCTCCTTCGCCATCGGCGACTCGATGTGCGGCTTCCGCCTCTACCCGCTGGCCGCCGCCTGCGCGCTGATCGACGCGGTGCGCATCCCGACGCGCATGGATTTCGACACCGCGATCGCCGTCCGCCTGTACTGGCGCGGCGTCCGCTTCGAAAACCTGCCGACGCGCGTGCATTACCCGGCCGACGGCGTCTCGCACTTCGACCTGTGGCGCGACAACCTGCGCATCACGCGGATGCACACCCGCCTCTTCTTCGCCATGCTGCCGCGCCTGCCGCTGCTGCTCTGGCGCAAACTGGCCGGCGGCGGCGAAGCGCGGCACTGGTCGCGCCTCGCCGAGCGCGGCAGCGGCCTCGGCCTGCGCATCGTCTACGCCTGCTACCGCCTGCTCGGCGAACGCGGCGCGCGCCTGCTGCTCTACCCCGTCGTCGCCTACTTCTTCCTGACCTCGGCGCGCGCCCGCCGCGCTTCGCAGGATTACCTGCGCCGCGTCGCCCAGCTTAGCGGCGGCGAAGCGCCCGGCTGGGGCGCAAGCTTCCGCCACCAGCTTGCCTTCGCGCAGTCCGGCCTCGACAAGCTGGCGGCCTGGATGGGCGGCATCGACGGTCGGCGCGTCGATTTCCCGAACCGCGCCGGATTCGACGCGCTGCTCGCTTCCGGCAAAGGCGCCGTGCTGATCGGCTCGCACCTGGGCAATCTAGAAATGACGCGCGCGCTGGCCAGCGGCAAGCGGCTGGCGACGGTCAATGCCGTCGTCTACACCGAACACGCGCAGCAGTTCACCCGCATGCTCGCCGCCGCCAACGCCGATTTCGGCGTCAACCTGCTGCAGGTCTCCGACTTCGGTCCGGACACCGCGATCATGCTGAAGGACAAGATCGACCGCGGCGAACTGCTCGTCATCGTCGGCGACCGCACGCCGCCGGCCGAGAACGGCCGCGTCGCAACGGTCGACTTCCTCGGCGCGCCGGCGCCCTTCGCGCAGGGGCCGATGATCCTCGCCAGCCTGCTCGACTGCCCGGTCTACCTCTTCTTCTGCCTGCGCGAGGACGACGGCTACCGCATCCACTTCGAGCCCTTCGCCGAGCGCATCGAGCTGCCGCGCCGCGAACGCCGGCAGCGCCTGCACGCCTACCTGCAGCAGTACGCGCGACGCCTCGAAGCCTACTGCCTGCGGGCGCCCGACCAGTGGTTCAACTTCTACGATTTCTGGCAGCAGGACGCTGCCGCCCCGGCGGCCGCTCCGGCGCTCGCCGAACAACCCAAGGCCTGAACATGGACGCAAGAGTCACCCTCACCCCCGTGGAAATCGGCGCGCGCCGCCTGCGCATCGAGGACGTCCTGCGCGTCGCGCGCGGCGGCGCCGGCGTCGCGCTCTCGGAGAATCCCGAATTCGCCCGCCGCATCCGCAGCGGCGCCGCCTTCCTCGAACGCCTGCTCGCCGACAACGGCACCGTCTATGGCGTCAACACCGGCTACGGCGATTCGTGCACGGTCAGCGTGCCGCCCGAACTGGTCGCCGAACTACCGCTGCACCTGACGCGCTACCACGGCTGCGGCATGGGCGCGCACCTCGACGACGAAGCGACGCTGGCCGTCCTCGTCTGCCGCCTCAACTCGCTGGCGCAGGGCTACTCCGGCGTGCGCTGGGAGCTGCTGCAGCAACTCGCCGCGCTGATCGAACACCGCGTCCTGCCCTTCATTCCGTCCGAAGGCTCGGTCGGCGCGAGCGGCGATCTGACGCCGCTCTCCTACGTCGCCGCCGCGCTGATCGGCGAACGCGACGTGCGCCACGCCGGCGCCCGCCGCCCGGCCGCCGAAGCGCTCGCCCTGCTCGGCCGCGCCCCGCTCACGCTGGCGCCCAAGGAAGGGCTGGCGATCATGAACGGCACCGCCGTGATGACCGCCCTCGCCTGCCTCGCCTGGCAGCGCGCCGACCACCTGAGCCGCCTGTGCTGCCGCCTCACCGCGCTGGCCTCGGTCGCCCTGCGCGGCAACCGCGGCCACTTCGATCCGCGCCTCTTCGCCGCCAAGCCGCACGCCGGGCAGAACGAAGCCGCCGCATGGATCTTCGCCGACCTGCACGCCGACGAGACCGAGGTGATCCGCCTGCAGGACCGCTACTCGATCCGCTGCGCACCGCACGTGATCGGCGTCGCGCGCGACGCGCTGACCTGGATGCGGCGCGACATCGAGAACGAACTGAACAGCGCCAACGACAACCCGTTGATCGACGGCGACGCCGAACTCGTGCTGCACGGCGGCCACTTCTACGGCGGCCACATCGCCTTCGCAATGGACGCGCTGAAAACGGCGGTGGCCAATCTCGCCGACCTGATGGACCGCCAGCTGGCGCTGCTCGTCGACAGCAAGTACAACCACGGCCTGCCGCAGAACCTCTCGGGCAGCTGCGGCGCGCGCGCGCCGATCAACCACGGCTTCAAGGCGGTGCAGATCGGCGCTTCGGCATGGACGGCGGAGGCGCTCAAGCTGACCATGCCGGCCAGCGTCTTCTCGCGCTCGACCGAGTGCCACAACCAGGACAAGGTGAGCATGGGCACCATCGCCGCGCGCGACTGCCTGCGCGTGCTCGAACTCACCGAACAGGTCGCCAGCGCGCTGACCCTGGCCGCCGTGCAGGGCGTCGCGCTGCGCCAGCAGCTGGCCGACGCCGCGCCGGCCGAGCTGACGCCGGAGGTCGAGGCCTTCATGCGCGAGGTCGGCGAACACTCGCCCTTCCTCGACGAAGACCGCCCGCTCGAAGCCGAGCTGCGCGCCGTCACCGGCCTGATCCGCGACGGCCGCTGGGCGCTCTACGGCGCCAGCTGCGCGGACGGTGGCGCCGATGCTTAAGCTCGCCGCCGCCATCGAGGTCGAAGTGCCCTTCCACGACGTGGACGCGATGAACGTCGCCTGGCACGGCCACTACGTCAAATACTTCGAGATCGCGCGCTGCGCGCTCCTCCGCCGCTTCGACTACGACTACCCGCAGATGCAGGCCTCCGGTTATCTGTGGCCGATCGTCGACTGCCATCTCAAGTACGTGCGTCCGGCGCTCTACGGCCAGCGCCTGCGCGTCGAGGCGACGCTGCTCGAATTCGAGAACCGCATCCGGATCGGCTACGAGATCCGCGACGCGCAGAGCGGCGAGCGCCTGACCAAGGGCAGCACCATCCAGGTCGCCGTCGACGCCACGACGCGCGAACTGCAGTTCGTGTCCCCCCCCGTCGTCTTCGCCAAGCTGGAGCGCGCATGCGCCGACTGATCCTCTCCCTCCTGCTGCTCGCCGCCGCGCCGCTGCGGGCCGCCGCGCCCGCCGACGCCGACACGCTGGCGCGTATCGGCGCGCAGATCGAGCAGCACGCCGTGGTGCGCGCCGAGTTCACGCAGAGCAAGCGGATGGCGGCGCTCAAGCGCCCGCTGGTCACCACCGGCCACCTCGTCTTCTCGCGCCGGCACGGCGTGCTGTGGCAGATCGAGCAGCCCTACCGCATCACCTACGTGCTCGGCGAGGAGCGCATCGTCGAGATCGCCGCCGACGGCACGCGCCGCGAACGCGGCCTGCGCGACGTGCCGGGCATGGCCCAGGTCGGCCGCGTCTTCCGCGCCCTGCTCGGCGCCAACACGGCGGCGCTCGGCGAGACCTTCACGGTCGTCGTGCGCGGCGATCCGGACAAGTGGGAAATCGACCTCAAGCCGCGCCAGGCGCAGCTCGCGCAGTTCCTGAGCGGCCTCCACCTGGCCGGCGGTCGCTTCGTCGAGAACATCCGCATCGACGAGAACGGCGGCGCCGGCGAAACCGGCCAACAAGGCAGCAAGGAAAACAGCAAGGACTCGACGCAGATCCGCCTGCGCAACGCGCAGAGCGCCGAAGCGCCGAACGCGGACGAATTGCAGCTGTTCGGCGGCGTGGCCGGCAAGCCATGAGAGCCCCCACCGCGCGCGCCACCCCGGCGATGAAGCTGCGCGCCGCGCTCTGGCTGCTGCTCGCCCTCGGCGTGGCGCTCGCCTGCGCCGTGCAGTTCGTCGCCGCCGGCCGCGTCCCGGTACAGACCAATCTGCTCGCGCTGCTTCCGCCGACCGAGCGCAATCCGCTCGCCGAGGAAGCCGTCAACCGGCTGGCCGACGCCGCCGGCAATCGCGCCGTCTTCATGGTCGGCGCCGCTTCGCCGGCAAGCGCGACAGCCGCGGCGCGCGCCTTCGCCGCGACGCTGCGGGAAGCCGCCGGCGCCGACACCTTCCGCCAGGTCGTCGCCGACATTCCGCCCTTCGACCCGAAACAGCTCACCGCCCTCTACCTGCAGCACCGCTACACGCTGCTCGCCGACGCCGACCGCGCCGCGCTGGCGGGCGGCCGGATCGACCTCGACGCGCGCCTGCAGCACAAGCTCTACGCCCCCTTCCGCTTCGGCATGACGGTCTCGCCGGCCGACGACCCCTTCGGCTTCACCGACGCCTGGCTGGCCGGGCTGCCACTGCGCAGCCTCAAGCTCGAACCCGAAGACGGCCTGCTCGTCGCACACGAGGCCGACGGCGCGGCGGCAAAGACCTGGGTCTTCGTCGCCGCCGAACTGTCCGCCTCGGCCTACGACGGCAACCTCCAGCAGCGCTTCGGCGCGGCCGTCGCGCAGGCCGAGAGCGCGCTCGGGAAGACCCACCCGGACGCCGCCGTGCTGCGCACCGGCACCGTCTTCTACGCCGACGCCGCGCGGCAGAGCGCCGAGCGCGAATTCGACCTGATCGGCGCCGGCTCGCTGCTCGGCATGCTGCTCATGCTCTATCTCGTCTTCCGCTCGCCGCGCCCGCTCGCGCTCGGCCTGCTCTCGGTCGGCTTCGGCATCGGCACGGCGGTCGCCGTCACCGTCGCCGTGCATGGCGAAATGCACCTGATCACGCTCGTCTTCGGCGCCAGCCTGATCGGCGAGGCGATCGACTACGCCATCCAGTATTTCGCCGCCCACCTCGGCGCCGGCAAGGACTGGGAGCCAATGCGCGGCCTGCGCCGCATCGCGCCCGGCCTCGCCGTCGCCCTCGCGACCAGCCTGCTCGGCTACGGCGCGCTGCTGCTGGCGCCCTTCCCGGCCCTCGCGCAGATCGCGCTATTCGCCCTCTGCGGCCTTTCCGCCGCCTGGCTCTCGGTCTTCCTCCTGCTGCCGGCGCTCCTGGTAACCCCCGGCCGGCGCGACCCGGAAGCGGCGGTCGCCGGCCCGCAGAAGTTCCTGCGCTGGTGGCAGGCGCGCATGAGCCGCCGCCGCTGCCTCGGGCTGGCCGCGCTGCTGCTCGCGCTCGCGGCGCCCGGCTGGCCGCGCCTGTCCGGCAACGACGACGTGCGCCTGCTGATTTCCCGCCCGCCGGCCCTCGTCGCGCAGGAGGAAAAGATCCGCGCGCTGACCGGCTTCGCCAACGGCAGCCAGTTCTTCCTGGTCGAAGGCGCCACGCCGGACGCGGTGCTGGCCGGCGAGGAAGCCCTTGCGGCACGCCTCGCCGGACTCGCCGTCGACGGCGAAATCACCGGCTACCAGGCGCTTTCCGCCTTCGTCCCCTCTCCGCAGCGGCAGGCCGAAAACTACCGCCTGTGGCAGGAAAACGTCTTCGCCGACGAAGCAGCGCTGCATGCCCTGTTCGCGCGCAGCGAGCTGCGCGACGACATCGCCGAAGGCCAGATCGCCGCCTTCAAGGCCGCCGCCGGGCAGCCGCTGCGCCTGGACGACTGGCTGCAAACGCCGATGGCGACGCCGTTCCGCCACCTCTGGCTGGGCCAGGGCGAGCGCGGCTACGCTTCCATCCTGCTGCCGCAGGGCGCGCGCGACATTGCGGCGCTGGCCGCGGCGGCGGACGGCCTGCCCGGCGTCACGCTGGTCGACAAGGCCGGCAGCGTCAGCCGCCTGTTCCGCGACTATCGCCAGTGGGGCGCGCTCTGGCTGCTCGGCGCCCTCGTTCTCGTCTTCGGCGTGCTCTGCGTGCGCTACGGCCCGCGCCAGGCCGCCGTCACGCAGGCGCCGACGCTGCTCGCGATGGCCCTGGCGCTCGGCATCTTCGGCTACCTCGGCACGCCGCTGACGCTGTTCAACCTGATGGCGCTGATGCTGGTGCTCGGCGTCGGCGTCAATTACGCGATCTTCCTGCGCGAAGGCGGCCAGCGGGCGGCGGCCACCCTGGCCGGCGTCCTGCTTTCCGCCGGCACGACGCTGCTCTCCTTCGGCCTGCTCGCCTTCAGCTCGATGCCGGCACTCTCCGGCTTCGGCCTGACCCTGCTCGTCGGCGTCGGCATCGCCGTGCTGCTGGCGCCGATGGTCCTGACTTTCTCCACCGGGAAAAACGCATGAAGCGCATGTACTTCCTGCTGTTCCCGCTGCTGCTCGCCCTCGGCGCCTGCGGCGAGAACGAAAGCGAAACGCCGTGCGCGCCGCTGATCGGCGGCGGCAGCTACTGCCTGCAGCCGACCGCCGCCCTCGCGCCGTTCGACGTGCAGCAGAAGGTCGAGGCGACCTTCCGCGGGCGCCGCGAGACGATGATCGCCGAAATCGAAAGCGACGCCGAAGGCATGCGCTTCGTCGGCCTGACGCCCTTCGGCCAGAAGCTGCTGCAGGTCGCCTACGACAACCGCACGGCGAGCGCCGCGACGCTGCCCGACCGGCGGATCAGCCCGACCCTGCTCATCGCGTTGCTGCAGATCGCCCTGTGGCCGGCCGACGCCGTGCGCGCCGGGCTGGAGGAACCGCTGACGCTGGACGACGGCGCCGGCCGGCGGCGCATCCTCAACCGCGGCGAGGCGACGATCAGCATCGACTACCGCGGCGCGCAGCCGCCGTATCGCGGCCTGCGCATCAGCGTTCCCGCGGCGGACCTCGAACTCGAAATCGAAACGCTCGATGCGCTCGACGCCATCGCAGCGGACGGGAAGGAATCATGAAAGCCCGCGTCTATCTCCCCGCGCTCGGCATCGTCAACGCGCTCGGCAGCGGCGCCGACGCCGTCGCGCACCGTCTATTCGCCGGCGACGCCTCGGGCATGGTGCTCGAGGACGGCTGGCTGCCGGGCGCGCCGGCCCGCGTCGGCCGCGCGCGCGGCGCCCTGCCCGAGGTACCGGACGCCGCCTGCGCGGGACGCAACAACCAGTTGCTGCTCGCCGCGCTGGCGCAGATCGAAGCCACCGTCGACGGCGCGCTGACGCGCTACGGCCGCGCGCGCATCGGCGTCGTGCTCGGCACCAGCACCTCGGGCATCGCCGAGGGCGAGGCGGCGATCGCCGCGTACCGAGAGCACGGCGCATTGCCCGCCGCCTACCGTTACGCGCAGCAGGAAATCGGCATGCCGGCCGTCTTCCTCGCCCGTCACCTGGCGCTCGGCGGGCCGGCCTACACGGTGTCGACCGCCTGCACGTCGAGCGCCAAGGCCTTCGCCTCGGCGCGCAATCTCCTGCGTCACGGCCTGTGCGACGCGGTGCTGGTCGGCGGCGTCGATTCCTTGTGCAAGCTGACGATCAACGGCTTCGGCGCGCTCGAATCGACCACCGCCGAACTGACCAACCCGCTCAGCCGCCACCGGCGCGGCATCAACATCGGCGAAGGCGCCGCGCTCTTCCTGATGAGCCGCGACGAGGCCGCCGTCGAACTGCTCGGCGTCGGCGAAACGAGCGACGCCCACCACATCTCGGCGCCGCACCCCGACGGCCTCGGCGCCGAAGCGGCGATGCGCGCCGCGCTGGCCGACGCCGGCCTCGCGGCGCACGCGATCGACTACCTCAACCTGCACGCCACGGCGACGCCGAAGAACGATGAAATGGAAAGCCGCGCCGTCGCCCGCGTCTTCCCGCAGGGCGTCGCCGCCAGCGGCACCAAACCGCTCACCGGGCACACGCTGGGCGCCGCCGGCGCCACCGAACTGGCGTTCTGCTGGCTCGCGCTGCGCGATGGCCGCCTGCCGCCGCACGCCTGGGACGGCGCCGCCGACCCGGAACTGCCGCCGCTCGACCTCGTCGCCGGCGAGCGCCGTTTCGCGCGCGCCGCCGGCCGCGCCTGCATGAGCAATTCCTTCGCTTTCGGCGGCAGCAACGCCAGCCTCTTGATCGGAGACGCACGATGACCCCGGCGCCCGCCATTCCCCCGATCGAAGACCTCCTGCCGCATCGCGGCACCATGCTGCTGCTCGACCGCGTGCTCGCCTACGACGCCGACACGGCGAGCGCCGAATACGCGCCGCGCAGCGACGCCTGGTACGCCGACGCCGACGGCAACATGCCGGCGTGGATCGGCATCGAATTGATGGCGCAAACGGTCGCCGCCCACGTCGGCCTGCTCAAGCGCAGCGCCGGCGCCCCGCCCAAACAGGGCGCCCTGCTCGGCACGCAGCGCTACAGCGCGCAGCGGCCGGCCTTCGCGGCCGGCGCGCCCCTGCGCATCCGCACCCGGAGCATCTACCGTGACGCCAGCGGCCTCGGCGCCTACGAATGCAGCATCGCGTCCGGCGACGAGGAAGTGGCGAGCGCCACGCTCAAGGTCTACGAACCCGACGATTTCCAAACCTTCCTGCAAGCGAGTCTTTCATGAATCAGCGACGCGTTCTGATCACCGGATCGAGCCGCGGCATCGGCCGCGCCATCGCCCTGCGCCTGGCGCGCGACGGTTTCGCCGTCGGCGTGCATTGCCGCAGCGGCCGCGCCGAGGCCGACGCCGTGGCCGCTGAAATTGCCGCCGCCGGCGGCAGCGCCGCCGTGCTGCAGTTCGACGTGTGCGACCGTGCCGCCGCGCGCGCCGCGCTGGACGCCGACGTCGCCGCGCACGGCGCCTACTACGGCATCGTCTGCAACGCCGGCATCAGCCGCGACAACGCCTTCCCCGCCCTCTCCGACGAGGACTGGGACCTCGTCATCGACACCAGCCTCGACGGGTTCTTCAACGTCGTGCATCCGCTGACCATGCCGATGGTGCGCGCCAGAAAAGGCGGCCGCATCGTCACGCTGGCCTCGGTTTCCGGCGTCATGGGCAACCGCGGGCAGGTCAACTACAGCGCCGCCAAGGCCGGGCTGATCGGCGCGACCAAGGCGCTCGCCGTCGAGCTCGCGAGCCGCAGGATCACCGTCAACTGCGTCGCCCCCGGCCTCATCGAAACCGACATGACGAGCGAACTGCCGCTCGCCGATGCGCTGAAGATCGTGCCGATGAACCGCGTCGGCCAGGCCGACGAAGTCGCCGCGGCGGTCGCCTTCCTGATGTCCGACGACGCGGCCTACATCACGCGCCAAGTACTCGGCGTCAACGGAGGCATCGTCTGATGAAGCGCGTCGTCGTCACCGGCCTGGCCGGCATCACCGCGCTCGGCGAAAGCTGGGACGAAATCGAGGCCAAGCTGCGCGCCGGCCGCAACGGTGTGCGCCGCATGCCCGAGTGGGATTACATCGAGGCGCTCAACACGCGCCTCGGCGCGCCGGTCGACCGTTTCGTCACGCCGGCGCACTATCCGCGCAAGATGATCCGCTCGATGGGCCGCGTCTCGCTGATGGCCGTGCGCGCCAGCGAGATGGCACTGGCCGACGCCGGCCTGCTCGACGACCCGGCGATCCGCGACGGGCGCATGGGCATCGCCTACGGCTCCTCGTCGGGCAGCGTCGAGCCGGTGCGCGTCTTCGGCCACATGCTCGACACCGGCTCGATGCAGGGCGTCACCTCGACGAGCTACATCCAGATGATGCCGCACACCACGGCGGTCAACATCGGTCTCTTCTTCGGCCTCAAGGGACGCGTCGTACCGACCTCGAGCGCCTGCACCTCGGGCAGCCAGGGCATCGGCTACGCCTTCGAGGCGATCCGCTACGGCCGGCAGGCACTGATGCTGGCCGGCGGCGCCGAGGAGATCTCGGCGCCCGGCGCGGCAGTATTCGACACCCTGTTCGCCACGAGTAGCCGCAATGACACGCCGCAGGCGACCCCGCGCCCCTTCGATCGCGAGCGCGACGGTCTCGTCGTCGGCGAAGGCGCGGCGACGCTGGTGCTCGAGGAATACGAGCACGCCAAAGCACGCGGCGCCCACATCTACGCCGAGATCGTCGGCTTCGGCTGCAACTCCGACGGCAGCCACGTGACGCAGCCGGAAGCCGCGACGATGGCCGTCGCCATGCGCCAGGCGCTGGCCGACGCCGATCTCGCGCCGCAGGCCGTCGGCTACGTCAGCGCGCACGGCACCGCCACCGACCGCGGCGACGTCGCCGAGAGCCACGCCACGGCCGAGGTCTTCGGCCCGCGCATCCCGATCAGCTCGATGAAGAGCTACCTCGGGCACAGCCTCGGCGCCTGCGGCGCCATCGAAGCCTGGTGGGCGATCGAGATGATGCGCCGCCGGTGGTTCGCCCCGACGCTCAACCTCGTCAATCCCGACCCGGCCTGCGCCGACCTCGACATGGGCGCAGGGCGGAACATGGACACGGAATATGTCATCAGCAATAATTTCGCCTTCGGGGGAATCAACACCTCGATCGTTCTGAAACGCTCAATTTAAGGGATATGACAATGCATCGATTCGTGAAGATGGCGCTCATCGCCGGCAGCGCTTTCCTGGCCGCCTGCGCCACCCAGATCAAGCCGTCGGCGACGAGCAATCCGCCGCCGCTGGAGAAGTTCTCGGCATACGACCGCTTCGAACTGAAGCGCGTCGAGCTCTCGCCGACGTACGCCAGCAACGGCGCCAACACGAAGGCCACCGCCAAGATTCAGGAGTACTTCGACGCACGCGTGAAAACGGTGGTGGACGAATGGAACGGCAAGCGCAGCGGCAACGCCGCCACGCTCGTGATCGAACCGCGCGTCGAACACATCAAGTTCATCGGCGTCGGCGCCCGCATCTGGGCGGGGCCGCTCGCCGGCAGCTCGGCGGTGGTCATGAAAGTCCGCTACATCGACAAGCAGTCCGGCAAGGTCATCGCCGAACCCGAGTTCTACCAGCGGGCCGCCGCGATGAGCGGCGCCGCCACCTTCGGCGGCCAGGACAATGCGATGCTCGCCCGCATCACCACGCTGGTCGCCGACTACAACAGGCGGAACTACGCCGAGCGGGTCGGCGGCGAAAGCGGCGCCGGCCAGGAAATGGAAATGGCGAGCAACTGAGCGACGCGCACGCCCGCTTCCTTTCATTCGAAGAATCAAACCCAAGCGGCGGCGCCTGCCGCCGGCTCATCTCAACCATCGAGGACAACGAACAATGAAGACCAAGCTATTCGCCGCACTCCTGATCGCCACGACGCTCGTCGCCGCCCCGGCCATCGCCCGCGATTCCGTGCCCATCGTCAATTACGACAACGTCGCCGTTGCCACCAGCAGCGGCAAGGCGCCCGACGCCGAGCAGGTCAGGCAGGCGATCGCGGCGGCCGCGGCCGGCAAGGGCTGGACGGTGGCGCCGGCGGGCGACGGCAAGCTGCAGGCGACGATCGTCGTGCGCGGCAAGCACACCGTCGTCGTCGACATCGCCTACGCCGCCGACAAGTACGCGCTGACCTACAAGGACAGCATCAACATGAACCTCATCGAGCGCGACGGCCAGAAGCTGATCCACCCCTTCTACAACAAGTGGGTGCAGACGCTGAAGGAAGCGATCCGCCTCGAACTGCTCAAGGCCTGACACTCTGAGCACCGGCAACCATGGCGGCCGGCGCCGCGTCGCGATCACCGGCATCGGCATCGTTTCCTGCCTCGGCAACGATCTCGACGCGGTGGCGTGCGCCCTGCGCGAAGGCCGCTCGGGCGTGCGCTACATCCCCGAATACGCCGAACTCGGCTTGCGCAGCCGCGTCGCCGGCGTGCCGGATGTCAGCGGCGAACCGCCGGTCGACCGCAAGATCCGCCGTTTCATGGGCGACGCGGCGCTCTACGCTTATCACGCGACGCGCCGCGCGCTGGCCGACGCCGGCCTGGCGCGCGCCGACGTCGCGACGCCGCGCACCGGCCTGATCGTCGGTTCCGGCGTCGGCTCCCCCTACGAGCACAGCGTCGCCGTCGACACGCTGCGCGCCAAGGGCATCGCCAAGGTACCGCCCTACGGGGTGCCGCGCATCATGGGCAGCACCACCTCGGCCTGCCTGTCGACCGCCTTCGGCATCCAGGGCGCCAGTTACTCGATGACCTCGGCCTGCGCCACCGCGGCGCATTGCATCGGCCACGCCGCCGAACTGATCCAGTTCGGCAAGCAGGACCGCGTGATCGCCGGCGCCGCCGAGGAGGTGTGCTGGACGACGACGATGCCCTTCGACGCAATGGGCGCCCTCTCCGCCGCGCACAACGACGGCACCGCCTCGCGCCCCTACGACGCGAGCCGCGACGGCTTCGTGATCGCCGGCGGCGCCGGCATCCTCGTGCTCGAGGAACTGGACGGCGCACGCCGGCGCGGCGCGCGCATCTACGCCGAACTCGCGGGCTACGGCGCCTGCTCGGACGGCCTCGACATGGTGACGCCGGCCGCCGAGGGCGCCGCGCGCGCGATGCGCCTCGCGCTCGCCGAAGCCGGCGGCAGCATCGACTACATCAACGCGCACGCCACCTCGACGCGCCTCGGCGACGTCAGCGAACTGGCCGCGATCCGCGAGGTCTTCGGCGACGAGATTCCCGCGATCTCCTCGACCAAGGGCCTCACCGGCCACCCGATCGCCGCCGCCGCGGCGCACGAAGCGGTCTATTCGCTGCTCATGCTCGAACGCGAGTTTCTCGCCGGCTGCGCGCACCTCGCCGATCCCGACCCGGCCTGCGCCGGCCTGCCCATCCTGCGCCGGAGCGTCGACCGGCGCGTCGACGCCATCATGTCGAACAGCTTCGGCTTTGGCGGGACCAACGCCAGCCTGATTTTCCGGCGGCTGCCGGAATGATCCGCCGCGCATGAGGCGGCCTCTCGTCACACGATCCGGCGCAGCCCGACGGGCACCGGGCGCGATCCTGCTCTGCTGCTGCGCCGTCCTTGCCCTGACCGGCTGCGGCACCCTGTCAACGATGGCGCTCGACGCGCAGGACCTGAATCCGCCGCGCCACGCCGGGAGCGAAAGCCTGCAACGTCAGGTCGATGCGCTGGTGGAGCCGCTCATCGCCAGCGGCCAGACGCCCGGCATGGTGGTCGGCGTCCTCCTCCCGGACGGCAGCACCCAGTTTTTCGGCTACGGCGCGACCGAGCGTGGCGGCGAGCGGCCCGATGCCGACACGCTGTTTGCCGTCGGCTCGCTGAGCAAGGGCTTTCTGGCGGCGATCACCGCCCTGCTGGTCGAGGACGGCACCCTGTCCTGGGACGACACGCTGGGCGACCTGCTGCCGCCTGCGACGCCGCTCAGCGCCGACGCCCGCAAGATCACCCTGCTGCAACTGGCCACCCACACCTCGGGCCTGCCGCGCCAGCCGTTCAACGCGACGACCCTGACGCAGTTCGTTCACTACCTGTTCTCGGGCCAGAGCTTCTACCGCCAGTTCAATCGCCGCTTCGTCCTCGACTACCTCGCCGATTTCGACGCCGGCGATGCCGGCGAATCGCAGTACTCCAACATCGGCTACGGACTGATCGGCCACATCCTCGAACTGCGCACCGGGCTGAGCATCGACGAACTGCTCGAACGCAGGCTGACGGACGTGCTGGGCCTCGCCTGCACCGGCTACGCGGCGGACGAACTGCCGTGCTACGCGACGCGCGCGCACGGCCACGCCGGCGACCAGCCGAAGTTCGTCCGGCGCGGCAAGGCCGTTCCCGACTGGCGCTTCACCCACTTCATGCGCGGCTCGGCCGGACTGCACTCCAACGCCCGCGATCTGCTGGCGTTCGCGGCGGCCCATCTGAAGGGCGCTACGACCCCCTTCGACGCCGCCCTCGACGACGCGCTGAAGGTGCGCTTCGCGCGCCCGAAGGAAGCGGCGGCGCTGGCGTGGATCGCCGACGACGTGGGCGGCCGGCGCATCAACTACCAGATCGGCCTGGTGGCGGGCTACACCAGCTACATCGGGATCGACGCCGAGCGCGGGAGCGCCGTCGTCGTCCTGCAGAACAGCTTCAACTGGAGCAACGACATCGGCCACAAGCTGCTCCTGCGCCTCGCGCGCGACACCCGGGAATACGGTCTTCAACGCATAGCCATCAACCATAGGGGAATCACACCATGAAACGACTCCTGAAAATCAGCGCCCTCCTCTCCGCCCTGCTGATCGCGAGCAGCGCAGCCGCCCGCGACGACCAGAACATGTTCCCGCTGGAAGAAGGGCTCAACACCCCGGCCGCCAAGAGCAAGCTCGACCCGGACATCCGCCTGTACTTCGGCAACCAGAAACATCCGAAGGTCGCCAAGGAACTCGGCGAATGGAAGACCAACAAGAAAACCAACGGCTTCAACAAGACGGACAAGGAGGCCTGCGAATGGACCTTCCTGAGCGCCGTGCTCGAACTGCAGGAGCGCGCCCAGAAGGAAGGTGGCAACGCCGTGGTCGGCATCAAGAGCAACTACAAGAACATCGAGCGCAGCAGCGAAACCGAATACATGTGCGGCAGCGGGGCCCTGATGTCGGGTGTCGCGCTGAAGGGCAAGGTCGTCAGGCTGGCCAACTGATCGGCGTACGGCCGTAACGGGAATGGCGAGGTAAAAACCTCGCCGTTTTCGCATCGGCGCCCGGCGGCAAACGGAAAGGTCAGGAGCGGCCGGCGCAAAACCTCACGCATGCCCGCACGGACTCGACCCGGGAACTTCGCCCGGCAAACAGCCCGCGATACAAAAATTGATCGTTTCGACGGTTTTCAATATCAAAAACGATACTAAAATATTCCGATGACCGACCCCCGCTCAGACCGCCACCACGAAATCCGCGCGCTCTTCGAGGCGTACATCGAAATGTACGCCTCGCGGGACGACCGCCTGACGGCGCATTTCAGCGAGAACTTCAGCGGCTATACGGGCAGCGGGAATTTCCTCGTCAGGAGCCGAGAAGAGTGGATAAAGATCACCCGGCAGGATTTCGCCCAGGTGACCGGGCGTATCCGCATCGAAATGCTAGATCTCGCGCTGCAGGACATCAGCGACGACGTCGTGGCGAGCACCGCGTTCTTCCACATCCACCTGCCCACCGAAAACGAGATGCTGTCGAGCGAGGTCGCCCGCCTCGTCCTGATCTTCCGCCGCGAAGGCGCGGACTGGAAGATCGTTCACAGCGGCATTTCCATTCCCTATCACCCGGCGCAGGACGGCGAGGTCTATCCTCTCAAGAGCCTGCAGGAGAAGAACAGCGCCCTGACGGCGCTGGTCGAGGAGCGCACCCGGGCCTTGCATCGAAGCGAAGCGCTCTATCGCCAGCTGACCGAGGATACCCAGGATGTCCTCTGGAAGGCGGACGCCGATCTCCGCATCACGTACATCAGCCCCGCGGACGAGCGCCTGCGCGGCTACAAGGCCGACGAGGTCGTCGGACGCCACGTGTTCGAAATGTTCAACGACGACGGCATCGCGCGGGTCAAAAGCCTGATGCAGCAGCGGGCGGCTGCGGAAAAATCGGGCCCGCCTTTCGGTTCCATGACCTTCGAAGCGGAGCATCGCTGCAAGGACGGACGCTGGATCTGGGGCGAAGTGCAGTCCAATCCCGACCGCGATGCGGAAGGGAAAATCATCGGCTACCACGGTATCACCCGGGAAATCACGCAGCGCAAACACCTGGAGGAGCAGGTCCGCCAGCTGGCTTTCCACGACCCGCTGACACGGCTGGCCAATCGCCGCCTGCTGCTCGACCGCCTGGCCCAGAACATCGCCTTGACCCAGCGCACCCGCCGCTACAGCGCGCTGGCCTTCCTCGACCTCGACAAGTTCAAGGCGCTCAACGACGCCCACGGGCATGGCGCCGGCGACCTGCTGCTGCTCGAAGTCGCCAATCGCCTGAAATCGTGCGTTCGGGAAGTCGACACCGTCGCACGCTTCGGCGGCGACGAATTCGTCGTGCTGCTCGGCGATCTGAGCGCCGATCGGGACGAAGCCATTTCGCAGGCAAGCGCCATCGCGGAAAAGATCCGCACCCGCCTGGCGACGCCCTATGCGCTGAACATCGCGTCGGGCGAACCTCCCGGATTCCCGATCGAGCACCGTTGCTCGGCCAGCATCGGCATGGTGGTCTTCAACGGATGCGAAGCGAGCGAAGAGAACGTGATCGACTGGGCCGATTCGGCGATGTACCGGGCCAAGGAGGACGGGCGCAATTTGGTCCGCTTTCATGGTGCATCCCAACCCTGGCTAAGCTGAGCCGACGCGCCCAAGCGCCACTCTCCGGCCAGCGCAGCGCAAAGCTTCGAGCGGCAACGATCCCGGACTGCAGCTTAAAGCGCGCGCGCAGGCTTGACCGCCACCGCATTGACCAGCGTCTCTTCCCGCTTTTGCGGCACCGGCACGCCGATCCACTCGAAGAAGCCGATGTCCGGCCGGCTCCACCACAGATAGGGCATCGAAACGCGCTCGTCCGGCAGATCGAAGCCGGTGCCGCGGATGATCTCCAGGTACTCGTCGGCGGTCTTCTGCACTTCCATCGGATGACGGAACAGCAGCTTGATCGGCAGCGAATGGATGTAGCGCCGCGTCGATTCGGCGAACAGGAGGACGCCGCCCGGCTTCAGGATGCGGAAGAACTCGGCCATCGCCGCTTCCTGTTCGACGATGTGGTGGAAGGTCTGATGACAGAACACCAGGTCGAATTCGTCGTCGGGTAGATCCATGCGCGCCGCGTTGGCGGCGTGCAGGCGCACCGCGGCGGTGCAAGCGGCGGCGGCCGCACCCGCCCGCGCCTGCAGGTCGGGGTCGGCGTCCATGCCGACGATCTCGTCGGGAGAAAAGCGCGCAGCCAGCTCGTCGAACGAGTGGCCGAAACCGCAGCCGACGTCGATCACCCGGCGGAAGCGCGTCGCTTCGCCGGGCAGCAGGCGCTGCAGGTCGTCGAGAGCGCGGCGCAGCACGTGCACCTTCCAGGTGTCCGACTTCAGGAACCAGTTTCCGAAGCGGGTTTCTTCAACGAAGGGGGAATGTGTCGTCATGAGCGGTCGGGCGGCGCGCGCCGGTTATTGGGGAAAGTGCATTCGCATCTTTATTTCATTTTCGAAGGCAGGCGGATTATCTCACCGTCCACCGCAAATTCTCCCCTTCCGCGATGATGAATGAATTTCGGATTCTCGACCGAGCGCTCGACCCACGCTTTCACTACTTCGAGAACGAAGAAATTGTAGGCATTGACCATGCGCCCATCGACCACCCGGCATTCGAGCGCGGCATAGCATTCGTCGACGAGCGGCGCGGCAACCAGCGCGGCCGGCACCGGGGTGAGGCCGAAGGCGGCGAACTTGTCGGTCGCACGCCCCGAACTGTTGCCGACGGCGACCACCTTGGCGGTCAGCTCGACGGTCGGGATGTTGAGCGTGCACTCCTTGCTGCGTCGCAGACGCGCGAAAGACTCGTTACGGTTGCTGACGACGCAGCCGACCAGCGGCGGCTCGAACTCGAGCATGCAATGCCACGACATGGTCATCACGTTCGGGCCCTTCTTGCCGGCCGTCGCGAGCAGCACGACCGGCCCCGGTTCGAGCAGGCAATAGACGCGGGAGAGCGCCAAGGAACGCTTGCTCATGGCGGGTCAGGTGCACCACGCGGACATCAGCAGGAAGCCGCCGATGCCGAGCAGCGCAGTTCCGACCACGTGCAGCAGCGGGCGCCAGAAACTGAGCCGGGACGGACGCCGCCCCGGCACGCGCGACCGCCGCTGCGCCTCGATCCAGTGAGTGACTTCGCCGAGAGTGAACACGCAGGCGAGCCCGAACACGAACAGGCCGACGATGATGGTGCCGATCTGCGCTTCGCCGGTCCGGCACGAGATTGCCATGTGCAGCTGGTTGCGCGTCAGCGGATTGAACCCGGCCGCGAGATAGACCGCGGCGAAAGCGACCGCGGCCAGCACGACCGTGACGCAGGAATAGATCCAGAATTCCCGCGTTCTGATCGTGCGCGCAAGCTCGACGGCTTGCTCCTTCAACTCGGTGATCAGGCCCGAAAACATGGTATACGAACTCCGGCAAAGGCAAATTCGCCCATACCTGATCTTACATCCTGAATCGCCGGATTTCACGGGAAAGCGCGCCGGACGAAGGCGGCGGAAGATTTCGCCGCAGCGGCGCCGGCGCCCGTTTACCGGGCGGCGCGTCATGTCCTTGAAGGAAATGGCGGTTTTAGGGCTTATCCACAGGATTGCCCACGGATTCCGTGGAAAAATCCGGCAACGCGCGGGGGGCTATTTCAGCCAGGGTTTGAGCGACGAGCGCAAGGCGCTTTCGTTGTAGCCGTGAATGATCTCGTCGCCGACCACGACCAGGGGCACGCCGTTGCCGCCCAGGCGCCTGTGGCCTTCGTAGGCGCCGGAGGACGTCTCGATATCGAGTTCGCTGTACGCAATGCCGTGGGCGGCGAAGAAATCGCGCGTCGCCGCGCAGTAACCGCACCACGAGGTCGCGTAGAGGACGACCTCGGGCTGCGCGCGGCCAGCCGTCGCTTTGGCCTGTCCGGGCGTGCCCGCCAGCCAGGCCGGCTTGCCGAACCAGAAGACGCCGGCGACGAGGAGTAGAAGCAGCAGCCACTTTCCGGCACCGCCGCGTGCCGCAGGCACTCGGGAGACGGGCGCCAGGCGCCCGTAGTCTGCCGCGACGGGCGCGCCGGCCGCCTTGTTGTAGGCGAGTTGACAGGAGGGGCACTGCCAGTCGGGCGCGCTATCGGTCGCTTTGCGGGCGTAGCGGCAGTTCGGACAGATGCGCGACATGGCGGAAGCCGAGCGGGAAAGCGCGTCGCAGCCGCGTCAGTCGAAGACGGCGCGCATGCTCTTGGCGTGCGCTTCGATCTCGTCCTGCAGGGCCAGGTAGGACGCGCCCGGCATGTAGTCGGCGAAATCGTTGCCGTCGTCCCTCTGCAGTTCGAGGGCGTCGCCGGCCATCAGGTTGGCGACGTAGATCACGTCGCTCAGATTCCGCGGTACGGGCGGCACGAGGCGCGGCTGATCGTGATCGCAGACGGCGTCGATGATTTCCTCGGCGACGCCGAGCGAACCGAGCAGGCTGACGCCGATCCCGTCGTGCCAGCGGATCACCAGATGGCGGACGGTATCGGGGCGCACGCGCAGTTCCGGGTACTGCGTCGCACGGTAGAGCATGTAGAAGGCGCCGAGATCGTGCAGCAGGCCGGCGAGCATGGCTTCGTCCGGATTCAGGCGGGTCATGCGCCGCGCCAGCACATAGGCGGCGGAAGCGCACTGGAGCGTGTGGTTCCACAGGCGGTTGGCGATCTCGGCGAAGTCGACCATGTCCTTCGAGCGCAGGAGCTGGCGCATGGCGATCGCCATCACGCTGCTACGCACCGCTTTCAGGCCGAGGCGGGTGATCGCGCCGCGCAGGTTGCGCACGTCCTGCCCGCCCGGGTTGTAGGCGACGGAGTTGGCCTGATTAATGAGCTTCGCGGAAATCAGCGGATCGAGGTTGATCATCGCGCTGATCTTTTCGATCGACTGTTCGGGATCGTCCACCAGCTTGCGGATGCGCAGCGCGATATCGAAGCTGATCGGGAAAACCACTTCGCCCTGCAACTCCTTCGCGATGTCTTCGAGCATGCGGAAGCGCTGCGCGTTGAGTTCGTTCCCGGTCAAGTCTTGCTGGTCCTGCGTCTGCATGGAGGTCGTCCTGATCTGTACGGCATGAATGCTACGCAGCGCCCCCGGGAGCGTCAATTACCAAACCTTGCACTCTCTCACGGCGCGATCGCGGCCAGCGGGTCGTCTTCGGGAAAGCGCTCGTGGAAAACCGGGTCGAAAGGCGGACAGCTGCCGTCCGCAATGCTGAAGCAGCGGTCGAGATGGCGCTCGGACGGCGCCAGCAGGCGCCGGTACAGTTCCTTGCACAGCACGCGCGCGGTCTGCCCCGGCCAGCCGGCGGGCACCAGCACGTCGGGCAGTTCCGGGTCGCGCAGGAGCAGGCGGCGATAGTCGTGGATGAGCAGCAGGCGCATCAGGAAAGCCTCTTCCTCGTCGATCTCGGCGCTGCGGTCGCGCCGCAGCTCGGCGAGCGCCGGCATGTAGGTCGCGACGAACTGGGCGTAGGCGTCGGACAGCTCGCTGAGGTTCCAGGCGCGCGCGACGAGATCGGCGTTGCTCGCCGTGCCGCCCAGGCGCGAGTCGGCGGCGAGCAGCGGCATCAGGCCGCCGATCAGGTGGCCGAGCCCTTCGGCGACCAGCGCGTCGAAGGCCGCCGAGAGATCGGTCGAGGGATGCACGAAGCAGTCGGAACCGAGGGCGCCGAAGCCCTGCCAGAACAGTGCGCGGCGCAGCGCGTCGCGGTCCTTCTGTTCGAGCTGGCCGACGCCGAGGATGAGGCGCCAGCGGCGATCCCAGAGCGGCGCGTAGGATGCGTAGATATGGCGCGAGGCCTCGTCGAAGCGGCGCTGGCCGTGCGGCGTCAGCAGGTAGTCGCTGCGCCGGCCGAGCGCTTCGGTGCGCAGCCATTCTTCCTTGGCGAGCCGGAAGACCGAGGTGCGTACCAAGCGCTCGTTGAGGCCGAGCGGTTCGAGCAGGCGGATCAGGCTGCCCAGCCAGATGCGGCCGCCGCGCGGGACGACCATGTCGCCGAATACGGAAATGATCAGCGAGTTGGCGTGGACGCGCTTCTGCTGGCTGAATTCGTCGATGCGGGCACGGATCGGGTGGGTCATTTTTTTCTTGTTGGCGACGGGCGCAGTCGGCCGGAGATATCGTCGGCTGCGCTCGCCTGCTGCGCGAAGCCGACGATTCTAGCCGCTCGCCCTCCGGCTCGCCAGTCTCGGCCGCAAAAAACGCACGCGGCGCTCAACCGTTGAGGAACAGGAAAGGATCGCCATCGGCGGTACTCGCCTGCTGTTGCGCGAAGAAACCCTCGGTATGGATCATCGCGTCCTGCGCGCCGAGACGCTTCACCGTGGCGACGCAGGCATCGACGAACTCCGGGCTGCCGGCGGCGAAGACGCTGTGCTTCGAAAGATCGGAGAACAGCGTCGGCAGCACGCTGTCGACGCGGCCGTGCAGATAGCCCTCCTTCGTCTCGCGCGTCAGCGTCAGCTTGTAGTCGAAGTTGCGGTGCTTGGCGTGCCACCACGCCATGATGCCGCGCGCGTAGAGATCGGATTCCGTGCGCGCCGAAACGAAGAGCGTCACCGGACGCTTGTAACCGCGGCGTAGCGCCGCCTCGGCGAGCGCCAGCACGGGCGCCAGCCCGGTGCCGGCGGCGAGGCAGAGCACCGGCGTATCGACCGAGGGATCGCCGATGAAGGTGCCGTAGGCGCCGTTCAGCTTCACCTGATCGCCGATCCGCAAGGTGTCGTGCACCCAGGGACTGGTCACGCCGTCGTCTGAGCGCGCCACCTGCAGCGTGATCTCGCCGTCCGGGCGCGGCGCGTTGGCGATCGAATAGGCGCGGTAGGGAATGTGGTCGCGCTCGGAGCCGAGCGTGACGTACTGGCCGGGCCAGTAGCGCAGCACGGGACCGACCGGGCGCAGGCGCAGTTCGGCGACGCGGGCGGAGCAGATGCTCTTGTCGACCACGACGAAGAGCGCGTTCTCGCGCGGCGAAAAGAGCTTGGGCTTGGCGTCCGCCGTCCCCCACTCGATGACCATCTCCTCCGAGATCGGCTTGGCCATGCACATCAGGCCGTAGCCGTCGCGGCGCTCGTCGGGCGAAAGCGCCATGTCGAGCACGACGCCCTGGTCGAAATGGCCGGACAGCACCTTGACCTTGCATTCGCCGCAGGCGCCGGCGCGGCAGTTGTTGGGCAGCGCGTAGCCGGCGTTTTCCAGCGCGGCCAGCACGGTGTCGCCGTGCGCGCATTCGACGGTTTTTCCTGAGGGGTGCAGGACGATGCGGCTCATTGTTTTCCTCGAGAATCGAAAATCGGGAGTCGGGGCCGGGCGCCGGAATCGAGGAGCGAAGGCCCCCCGGCTTCCGATTCCCGACGCCCCTAGACGCCGTTAAAACACCGGAATGATGTCGTCCATCTCGACGTCGGAGATTTCGCGGCCGGTGATGCCGACCTCCGGAATCGCCGGGAACTCGATGCCGTAGCGGTCGAGCACGCCCTTCAGGTTGAGCATCGCCTTCTTCCAGTTGTCAAGCTTCTGGTCGTAGCTCGGAATGCCGAAGCCGGCCATGCGGCAGACTTCCTCGCCTTCGCGCTGGTTGGCGATGAAATCGGCCGGCAGGTCCCAGAAGTCCATCGGCGGCTCGAACAGCACGGCCGACAGGAAGAGGTAGCCGGCGCGGATCTGCTTGGTGACGACGCTCTTGTCCTCGTCGCCGAGGCGCGGATAGTCGCGCTCCATCAGCGCCATGCAGATCGCCATGTGGCGGCCTTCGTCGCGCCCGATATTGCGGAAGCCTTCCTTGAAGACCGCCTCGCGCGAGTTGTCGTACATCTGCTTGAAGATCGTCGCGGCGGCGATCTCGCCCATCAGGAAAGAGCTGAACAGCACCGCCAGCGAGTAGCGCGGCACCGCCTTCTTGTAGCCTTCCCAGTAGCGGCCGCCGTTGAAGTACAGCCACTGCGCGTTCTTCTGCAGGCGACGCCCGAGGTCGGTCTTCGGCGTGTAGGTCAGCGCATCCGGATGATCGAGCAGCTTGGTGATCGCCATGCCGCACATCATCTCGTGGTTGTGTTCGTCGCGCGTCACCGAGAAGAAGCAGTTGCGCACCGGCGCTTCCTCATGCACCTCGTAGGTCTTGATCAGCGCCTCGGCGAAGACCGGGGGCGCCGACGCGTCGAACACCGAGAGCAGCGTCCACCAGTAGGCAATGGCTTCCCGTTCCTCCCAGCTGTAGCTCGACGGATCGAAGGTGTCCCACGGCAGCTTGGCCGGGTCCCAGTATTCGCGGGTCGAGGCGGCGAACACCTCTTCCATCTTGGTGGTATGCGCTTCCCACGAGAGCGGATAGACGTTCGGCTGCGGGGTGGCGGGCGGCAGATCCATCTTGTCGGCAAAACGTTCCTTGTTGGCGGCCATGCTTGTCTCCTTTGCGTTGCACAGGGTTCGGTCGATCAATTCAAAAATTCGTTCCGGTCGCGATTCCGGTGTACGCATCATGTTACCGATTTAATCGACGTGTCAACAATTTTTGTATCGCTTAAAACAGAAAAATGGAAACCGCCCCGCCCCAGCCGACCCACGCGATACTTGGCTTGATCGCCATACAGCAAGGCTTTACGATCTTTAATCGGCGATTGCCGACCAGCTTCCGAAGGCGACGATTGTTACAATTTCTTTTAGCGGAATTTATTTCTTGATACTTTGATTGACATCTGCGTTTTGTTTTTGTAACGTTTGATCCATCAACCAACCGTACGAGAAAGCGGAGGACGCAATGCCCCACCCACTGTTCGAGAAGCACCGCGCGACGCTCGATGCCGCCGTCGATGCCATCCACACCCGCGGCTACTGGGCGGCCTTCAACGAAATGCCGAGCCCCAAGACCTACGGCGAAACGGCGATGGAAGACGGCAAGCGCGCGTACGAAGCCTGCCTCGGCAAGGAATTCGCGCTCGACCAGCCGGGCGCCCGCGGCTGGATGAGCAGCGAGCGCTCGCCCTACGGCGTGGCGCTCGACGTGAAGTACCCGGTCTGCGACGCCGAGGCGCTGATCGCCGCCGGGCAGCAGGCGATGACCGGCTGGCAGAAGATCGGCGCCGAAGGGCGCGCCGGCGTCTGCCTGGAAATACTCGAACGTCTGAACAAGCGCAGCTTCGAGATCGCCCACGCGGTGATGATGACCACCGGCCAGGGCTGGATGATGGCCTTCCAGGCCGGCGGCCCGCACGCGCAGGATCGCGGCCTCGAGGCCGTGGCCTACGCCTGGCGCGAGCAGAGCTTCGTTCCGGCGGAAGCCGTGTGGGAGAAGCCGCAGGGCAAGAACCCGCCGCTCGTCATGAAAAAGCACTTCGAGATCGTCGGGCGCGGCGTCGCGCTGGTCGTCGGCTGCGGCACCTTCCCGACCTGGAACACCTACCCCGGCCTGTTCGCCGCGCTGGCCACCGGCAACGCCGCCATCGTCAAGCCGCATTCCAACGCCATCCTGCCGGCCGCCATGACCGTGCGCATCGCGCGCGAAGTGCTCGCCGAGAACGGCCTCGACGCCAATCTCGTGACGCTCGCCGCCTTCGACAAGCGCGAGGACACGCAGGCGCTGGCCCGCCACCCGGCGGTGAAGTCGGTGGACTTCACCGGCGGCAACGCCTTCGGCCAGTGGCTGATCGACAACTGCCGGCAGGCGCAGGTCTATGCCGAACTGGCCGGCGTCAACAACATCGTGATCGACTCGACCGACGCCTACAAGGCGATGCTGCGCAACCTCGCCTTCACCCTCGCGCTCTACTCGGGGCAGATGTGCACCACCTCGCAGGCCCTCCTCGTGCCGGCCGGCGGCATCGCGACGGACGAAGGCCACAAGAGCTACGACGACGTCTGCGCCGATCTCGCGCGCGCCATCGAAGGCTTCCTCGCGAAACCGGAAGTCGCGCACGCCGTGCTCGGCGCCGTGCAGTCCGAGGACACCCTGCGCCGCATCGACATCGCCAACGGCGGCGCGCTCGGCCGCGTCGTCCTTGCCGCACGGGCGCTGGTCAATCCCGACTTCCCGAACGCGCAGGTGCGCACGCCGGTGCTGATCGCCTGCGACGCTGCCGACGAAAGCGCGTGGATGGAAGAACGCTTCGGGCCGATCAGCTTCATCGTCAAGGTTGCCGACACGAACGCCGCGATCGCCCTCTCCGAGCACGTGGTCGCCCGCCACGGCGCGCTCACCGTCGGCCTCTACTCGACGCGCCAGGCGGTCATCGACGCGATGACCGAGGCCACCTGGCGCGCCAAGGTCGCACTCTCGATCAACCTGACCGGCGGCGTCTTCGTAAACCAGTCGGCGGCTTTCTCCGACTACCACGGCACCGGCGGCAACCCGGCGGCCAACGCGTCCTACGCCGACTCGGCCTTCGTCGCCAACCGCTTCCGCGTCGTGCAGCGCCGCTACCACGTCTGAGGCGCAAACGATGACCTTCGAAACCATCACCTACGGCGTCGAGGCCGGCATCGCCCGCCTCGTGCTGAACCGCCCCGAGCGCCTGAACAGCTTCACCGACGCCATGCACGAGGAAGTGCGGCAGGCGCTGACGGCGCTCGAAGCCGACGCCACGGCGCGCGTCCTCGTGCTCTCCGGCGCCGGACGCGGCTTCTGTGCCGGGCAGGATCTGAACGACCGCTCGGTGGCCTCCGACGCATCCGGCACATCCGACGCGACGGCGCCCGACCTCGGCGCCTCGGTCGAGAAGAACTACAAGCCGCTCGTCCTGCGCCTGCAGAACCTGCGCATGCCGACGGTCTGCGCGGTGAACGGCGTCGCCGCCGGCGCCGGCGCCAGCCTCGCGCTGGCCTGCGACATCGTCGTCGCGGCGAAGTCGGCGAGCTTCCTGCAAGCCTTCGGCAAGATCGGCCTGATTCCCGACACCGGCGGCACCTGGTTCCTGCCGCAGCGCGTCGGCATGGCGCGCGCCATGGGCCTCGCCCTGCTCGCCGAGAAGCTGCCGGCCGAGCAGGCCGCCGCCTGGGGCCTGATCTGGGCTTGCGTCGAGGACGACGCCCTGTCCGCGACGGTCGACCGCATCGCCGCGCAGTTCGCCGCCGCGCCGACCAAAGCGCTGGTACGCACGCGGCAGGCCATGCGCGCCTCGGTGAACAACGATCTCGAAACGCAGCTCGACCTCGAACGCGACATGATGCGCGAGCTCGGCCGCAGCCACGACTACCGCGAAGGCGTCGCCGCCTTCATGGCCAAGCGCGCGCCGCAGTTCAAGGGCGAATGATGGCGACGGCGCTCTCTCCCGACCAGACCGTCGCCGTCGTCGGCACCGGCGCGATGGGCGCCGGCATCGCGCAGGTGGCGGCCGCCGCCGGACACCGCGTCCGCCTGCTCGACGCGCGCCCCGGCGCCGCCGAACGCGCCATCGCCGACCTGCGGGCCACGTTCGACAAGCTCGCCGCCAAGGGCCGGCTGACGGCCGCCGAAGCGGCTGCCGCCAAGGCCCGCCTGCACCCCGCCGCTCAGCTCGTCGAACTGGCCGACGCCGGCCTCGCGATCGAAGCCATCGTCGAAGACCTCGACGCCAAGCAGGCGCTGTTCGGCGAACTCGAAGGCATCGTCGGCGCCGGCTGCCTGTTCGCCACCAACACCTCGTCGATCTCGGTCACCGCCATCGGCGCCAGGCTCAAGACGCCGGGCCGCCTGGCCGGGCTGCACTTCTTCAACCCGGCGCCGCTGATGGCGCTGGTCGAGATCGTCAGCGGCCTGGCGACCGACGCCGGCGTCGCCGACACGCTGTTCGCCACCGCCGCCGCCTGGGGCAAGGAGCCGGTGCGCGCACGCTCGACGCCCGGCTTCATCGTCAACCGCGTGGCCCGCCCCTACTACGGCGAAGGACTGCGCCTGCTCGGCGAGGGCGCCGCCGACTGCGCGACGCTCGACGCTGTCCTGCGCGAGGCCGGCGGCTTCCGCATGGGGCCGTTCGAGCTGATGGACATGATCGGCCACGACGTGAATTTCGCCGTCACGCAATCGGTGTGGAAAGCCAGCTACCACGACCCGCGCTTCGCCCCCTCGCTGCTCCAGCAGGAGCTGGTCGCCGCCGGCTTCCTCGGGCGCAAGAGCGGACGCGGCTTCTATGCCTACGGCGCCGACGCGCCGGCGGTGCAGGCGCGCAGCGCGCCCCTCTGCCCCGCGCCCCAGTTCATCCGGATCTACGGAGAAACGCCGCTGGCCGCCGCGCTGGCCGCCCGCCTGCAGGCTGCGGGGAAGAAAATCGATCGCGTGCTCGCGTCGCCGGACGGCCGCGTCGCCGAAGCCGGCGGCGCGGCGCTCTATCTGACCGACGGGCGCAGCGCCAGCCAGCGCGCGGCGGCCAGCGGCCTGCGCGACACCGTGCTGGCCGACCTCGCGCTCGACTACGCGACGGCGCCGCGCCTCGCCGTCGCCCGCGCCGGACAGTGCGCCGCGCCCGCCTTCGAAGCGATGGCCGGCCTCCTGCAGGCCGCCGGCTTCGCCGTCTCCGAACTGGCAGACGTGCCCGGCCTCGCCGTCATGCGCACCGTCTGCATGCTGGCGAACGAAGGCGCCGACGCGGTCTACCAGCAGGTGTGCAGCGCCGCCGACGTCGACCGCGCGATGCGCCTCGGCACCAACTACCCGTGCGGGCCGCTGGCCTGGGCCGACGCGATCGGCCTGGCGCAGGTGCACGGCGTGCTCGCCCACCTCGCCGCGAGCTACGGCGAGGACCGCTACCGCAGTTCGCCGCTGCTCCAGCGCAAGGTTTTTTCCGGAGAGGATTTTCATGACCAAGACCCTATCTGAGCAGGCCGCCGCGCTCGCCGAACAGACCGCCGAGGCGATGTTCCGCCGCGACGCGGCGAGCAAGCTGATCGGCCTGCGCCTGATCGCCGTGCGCCCCGGCTACGCGCGGCTCGCCATGGTCGTCCGGCCGGACATGGTGAACGGCCACCACATCTGCCACGGCGGCTACCTGTTCACGCTCGCCGACTCGGCCTTCGCCTACGCCTGCAACAGCTACAACAAGAACACCGTCGCCTCGGCCTGCCACATCGACTTCCTCGCCCCGGCAAAGGAAGGCGAAGTGCTCGAAGCCGAATGCGAGGAACGCTCGCTGTCCGGACGCACCGGCGTCTACGACACCACCATCCGCAACCGCACCGGGAAAGTCGTCGCGCTCTTTCGCGGCAAGTCGTACCGGATCAACGGCGAGGTCATCGCCGGGCTGGAGGCGGAAGAGAAGGAAGAGCACGCCGCCCCCTGACCCCGCCCCGCTCGCCACGCGCACACCCCATAACGAGGAGACAACGATGCCCGTCAAGAAACCCCAGCCAGGAGAACTCGAAGCGATCGAACGCGCCAGCCGCGACGAGATCGCCGCCCTGCAGCTCGAACGACTGAAATGGACGCTCAGGCACGCCTACGAGAACGTGCCCCACTACAAGCGGAAATTCGACGAAGCCGGCGTCCATCCCGACGACCTGAAAACGCTCGCCGACATCGCCAAGTTCCCCTACACGACCAAGCAGGACCTGCGCGACAACTACCCGTTCGGCCTCTTCGCCGTGCCGCGCAACAGGATGGCGCGCGTGCATGCGTCGAGCGGCACGACCGGCAAGTCGACCGTCGTCGGCTACACGCTGAAGGACATCGACACCTGGGCCAACCTCGTCGCGCGCTCGATCCGCGCGGCCGGCGGGCGGCCCGGCGACACCTGCCACATCGCCTACGGCTACGGCCTGTTCACCGGCGGCCTCGGCGCCCACTACGGCGCCGAGCGCGCCGGCTGCATGGTGGTGCCGATGTCCGGCGGGCAGACCGAGAAGCAGGTCCAGCTGATCCAGGACTTCCAGCCGGACATCATCATGGTCACGCCCTCGTACTCGCTGGTGATCGCCGAGGAGTTCGAGAAGCAGGGCCTCGACCCCGCCGCCTGCTCGCTCAAGGTCGGCATCTTCGGCGCCGAACCGTGGGGCGAAGGCATGCGCGGCGAGATCGAGCGCAAGCTCGGCATCGACGCAGTCGACATCTACGGCCTCTCGGAAGTCATGGGGCCGGGCGTCGCCAGCGAATGCATCGAATCGAAGGACGGCCCGGTGATCTGGGAAGACCACTTCTACCCCGAGATCATCAACCCGGAAACCGGCCTGCCGGTCGCCGACGGCGAGGAAGGCGAACTCGTGTTCACCTCGCTGACCAAGGAAGCGATGCCGGTCATCCGCTACCGCACGCGCGACCTGACGCGCCTGCTGCCGCCGACCTCGCGCTCGATGCGGCGCATGGGCAAGATCACCGGCCGCTCGGAC